>Ga0111539_10013917_pt1 | contig 10059 bp, 8 predicted proteins | sample RhiMethybrSRZTD1_FD_79667 | JGI IMG/M metagenome (GOLD analysis project Ga0111539, IMG submission 79667) | Populus rhizosphere microbial communities from Tennessee, USA - Rhizosphere MetaG P. TD hybrid SRZTD1 (version 2) (version 2) | ecosystem: Host-associated > Plants > Roots > Rhizosphere >... | reverse complement strand
CTCTTGAGTTACGCCTGCGAGAAGCTCGTTCCCTTAAAGATAAGAGGCAAGTACTCAAAAGTATTATTACGCGTGTGAAAAATAATTTTAATGTCGCCATCGCAGAAGTGGACTACCAGGACAACTGGCAGCGTGCCGTCTTGGGTGTAGCGGTGGTGAGTACCGCGCAAGACCATGCTAATGGTATTCTCAGCAAGGTGGTAAATTTCGTTGAATCGATGTACGTTGCTGATCTGCTCGATTATCAGATCGAGCTATGGTAAATCGCTATGACCCGATATCGTGCAACCCGGGTGGGGGAACTCCTCCAAGCCGAAATTGCGCATCTCCTAGTACGTCAACTGAAGGACCCACGACTGAGCATGGCAACGATCTCCCGAGTGGAAGTCTCGGCTGATCTGCGCCATGCTTGTGTCTATGTCAGCCGGATGGGGAGTGAAGCTGAGCAACAAGCTGCTATCCAGGGATTTGAGCATGCTGCCGGTTTTATTCGCAGTCAATTGGGCAAATTTTTGACCTTGCGCTACACTCCCGATCTCACCTTTAAACTCGATACCACTATTGCCTATGGTGTAAGAATCTCCCGTATCCTACATGACCTTATTCCAGCCCCTTCTGTAGAATCAGCGGAAAGTGACACGTCGCATGCTTAGTGGTATCTTAAATCTCGATAAGCCGCGAGGCATGACATCGCATGACGCGGTTGCCGCGGTGCGGCGCATCCTAGGGATAAAGGCGATCGGCCATACTGGGACACTCGACCCAGAAGCAAGTGGAGTTTTAGTACTTTGTCTTGGTGAGGCAACACAGTTTGCGCGTTTTTTTGAAAGTTTGGAAAAAACCTATTGGACGGTTTTACGACTGGGTGTATGTACAGATACGCAGGACGCCACAGGTACTGTGACACGCCAGCACGAGGTGCCTCCTCTTACCCCTACACAACTCTACAATGTCTTAGCGCGTTTTCAAGGTACATTACAGCAAGTCCCTCCCATGTATTCAGCCGTGAAGTATCGTGGCCAACGTCTCTATCGTCTTGCCCGCCAAGGTAAAACTGTGGTGCGCCAAGCACGCAATATTTTTGTACGGCGCGTAGAACTCCTAGATCAACGTGCGACACAAATAACCCTGAGTGTCACGTGCTCCAAAGGAACCTATATCCGTACTTTAGGTGAGGATATTGGCTTAGCACTAGGGTGTGGAGCACATGTATTACATCTCCAACGTTGTCGTGTAGGCCATTTTTCTTTGCAAGATGCATGCTCACTGAGTATTTTACAACAACAGGTGCATGCAGGAACTGTGTCACACACACTTCTGCCTGTTACAGAAGCCTTGTCCTTTTTGCCGTCGTTAATGCTGACACCGCAACAATATGACGATCTCTGTACCCGACAGGGGAGCGCTCTTGCTACCATTCTGGCCCCCTTACAACCTGTGCCTCAGCACGCTTCTGGTTATCGTCTGTGTATATCCTCACAGAAGACTGTCGCTGTTATCCAACGCCAATTATCTCCTGCGAAGATATCAAAATGGAAATTATATGTTCCGCCGTAGCTCCTAAATATTCCTGGTGCCACACAACTCTTTAAGCATTTAGTATACGAGATACGTCTCAATAGAGCATTCGCAAAGGAGTAAGCATTATGCCCTTAGTAAAGGAACAGAAAGACACAATTATTGCAGACTTTCGTACCCATGATGTCGATACAGGCTCGTCAGAGGTTCAGATTGCTCTCTTGAGCGCTCGTATCAGTTATCTTACTGAACACTTCAAGACCCACAAAAAGGATCATCATTCTAGACGCGGCTTACTCAAACTCGTGGGGCGGCGCCGCCGCTTACTCGATTACTTGAGACGACAGGATCACGAGCGTTATCAGCATGTCATTGCGCGCCTCGGTATTCGCCGCTAAAACAGCTGCAGGTAGGTTTGAGACAAGATCATGACCTGCATGGAGGAGCACCCTTGAATCATCAAGCTGTTAGCCACGTCATCAACGGACGTACATTGACTATTGAAACAGGAGAAATAGCCAAACAAGCCAACGGGTCGGCGGTAGTCCGTTATGGCGACACGATGGTACTGGCTGCTGCGACGGCTGCCCCAGAAGACCGCGGGGGGCTGGATTTTTTCCCTCTCACGGTGGATTATCGTGAAAGAACCTATGCTGCGGGCAAAATTCCTGGAGGCTTCATTAAACGTGAAGGCCGGCCCAGTGAGAAAGAAACCCTTACCTCACGTATTATTGATCGGCCCATTCGCCCGCTTTTTGCCGATGGTTATGGCAAAGAAACACAAGTTCTGTGCATGGTACTTTCCGTAGACCAGCAGAACGATCCAGATATCGTGGCCGTTATCGCTGCGTCATCGGCGTTGACCGTCTCAGATATTCCTTTCTTAGGCCCTATTGGTGCTGTCCGCATGGGGTATATTGATGACCACCTAGTTGTGAATCCGACTTATAAAGAGCTTGAGAACAGTTTGCTCAACATGGTCGTTGCTGGCACACGTGATGCTATTGTGATGGTCGAAGGCGGCGCACGCGAATTGCCAGAGTCAATTATCCACTCTGCCTTAGAAACCGCCCATCAGGCATTACAGCCCTGTATCGATCTGCAACTGCATCTGCAACGTACAGTAGGAAAAGGCAAGATGCCGGTTGCAACTCCCCTGCGGGATGCCGAACTCGAGCACCAGGTCCGCACTATGGGTTATGAGCATCTCAGGGCGGCCTTAGTAATCGAGGGGAAGCTTGAGCGCCAAGAGGCTTTACAGACCCTTGAGGACGAGATCATGCGAGCGCTTCTCGGGGAAGAGAGGGAAAGCCAAGAGGCAGGGCAGCGCAGTAAAATTATTAAGACCCTCTTACACGATCTAGAGAGCCAGGAGATGCGTCGCAAGATTCTGGAAGAAGGGCATAGGGCCGACGGGCGCGGGACCACGGACATTCGTCCAATTAGCGGTCGTGTTTCTTTGTTACCGCGTACCCATGGTTCAGCTCTTTTTACGCGAGGAGAAACCCAAGCTCTCGTCGTGGCAACACTGGGCACCCAGGGCGATGCACAGATCGTTGATGACTTAGAGGGTAAAAGCTCGAAGAGTTTTATGTTGCACTATAACTTTCCTCCTTTTAGCGTGGGAGAAGTTGGACGCTTCACCGGGCCTGGAAGAAGGGAGATCGGCCATGGCGCCTTAGCTGAAAGAGCTTTGCGCTCTGTCTTGCCCTCTCGTGAAGCTTTTCCATATACGGTACGGGTGGTGTCAGACATCATGGAATCCAATGGTTCGTCGGCTATGGCGACGGTGTGTGGGGGTACACTAGCGCTCATGGATGCAGGGGTGCCCATCAAAGCTCCAGTAGCAGGCATTGCGATGGGGCTTATCGCTCAGGGTGATAATGTAGCGATCTTATCGGACATTATGGGTCTGGAAGACCACCTTGGCGACATGGATTTCAAAGTCGCGGGTACTACACAAGGTGTTACCGCTATTCAGATGGATATTAAAACAATCGGGGTCTCCCATGCGATTATGGGACAGGCGTTGGAGCAGGCTCGTCAGGGCAGGATGCACATTTTGCAAGCTATGGAAACTATCCTGCAGGCACCACGCCAACAGACTTCGACGTATGCCCCACGCATTGTAACGATCAAAATTCACAAAGATAAGGTGCGTGAGGTAATCGGGCCTGGCGGAAAAACTATTCGCGGCATTATCGAGGCTACAGGTGTCACTATTGATGTCGAAGATAACGGTACAGTGGTTATTGCCGCTACCGACGAAGCCGCGTCTCAGGCGGCAGTGCGTATGGTACACGAGTTAACGCAAGAAGCTGAAATTGGTCAGATTTATCTGGGGACTGTACGAAAAATCATGGATTTTGGAGCCTTCATTGAAATTTTCCCGGGTACCGATGGCCTCCTGCACATTTCCCAAATATCTGATAAGCGTGTCAATAAGGTGACGGATGAGTTCCAAGAAGGTGATCAACTCCTCGTAAAGGTGCTGGAAGTTGATCGTAATGGACGCATACGTCTCAGCCACAAGGAAGCTATCCGCGAGCGCGAAGCGACAAAGATTAGTTAGATTTCAAGGGAAGGCAAAGATACAGGTAGTAGGGATTGTATATTTTGTACGCCGAAAAGTTTACATAATACCCCTTATCAGAAGTTAGATTGTGCCGATTGATATGAGGCGCAAGATAATCATGGTTCGTCCTTATCCTTGCTCCTTGGCAGATGACTGTAAAAGCGCCAAGCGCTCGGAAATCGTTTGCCGGGTTACCTCGTCAATCTCTCTATCGGAGAGCGCGCGTTCATAAATGGCCACTGCTTTGCGTGATCCCCCAGTCTTTTCGTGGCATCGCCCTATGCCTAGATAGGCTTCCCCGCGCAGCCAGTAAGCCGGCAGTTGTAATACGGCTTCAAAGCCCGTGATAGCTTCTGGGTCACAGGCGCCGCTGGCTTCCTGGGCATAGGCTACGTCCAGAGTTGCGAGTACCACCATCAGCGGCTGGTCAGAATTATTCAATCGCTGTTGTGCCTGCCTATAGGCTGTGAGGGCAGCAGGATAATTTTCTCTTTCGAAATATAAGTGCCCGAGATGCCAATAAGCTAAAGCGGCAGCGGCTGTGCCCTTATAGTCACTCACGAGCGTTTGTAACTGCGCAACAGCCTTTGAGTGATTGGCAGAAGGTGTCCGCATGAACTTTGTTGCCTCATAAAGTGCTATGTCTGCCTGCTGCTCACGATGCTTCTGCCAGGCCCACCAGCCAGTCATCAGCGTTGCTGCTACGGCTACCATTCCAATGCCATAAATCAGAAAGACGGTGTGGGCTTTGATCCAAACAGCAATCTGTACACTCAAAGAAACAAACTGATCCGGCTGCCTGATTTCCTTGCGAGACAAACGTTGTTCAGCCACTCCATCGCCCCTTTCGTGACCTCTGAAACCACGACATCGTAGAGAGCATGCTGTCCAAGGCCAGAAGCATCAAATCGTTTGAGCACCAAAAGGCATACGGGCAGGCACCGCCTGCCCGTACGGAAGAAAGACGTCAGTGGGGATTATGCTTCGTCGTGCTTTCCACCCGCCACAACAGCCTGCATCAGATGCTGCGGAAGAACTTCATAGCGTAGAAATTCTATAGAGTATGAGCCTTCGCCCCCAGTGATAGACTGCAGAAAGGCGCTGTACTGTTGAATCTCCGCTAGAGGGACTTCAGCCCTTACCACTTGTAAATCGCCCAAACTCTCCATACCGCTGACACGACCACGTCGACTGCTGATATCACCAGTGACATCCCCCATATATTTCGCCGGAACCATAACCTCCATTTTGACAATGGGTTCCAGCAAGACCGGAGAGGCTTTCATCACCGCCTCTTTCACCGCTTCACGGCCAGCTATTTGGAAAGCAATGTCTTTGCTGTCTACGGGATGCTCTTTACCATCATAGAGTTCAACCTTCAAATCGACAACTGGATAGCCAGCAATGATTCCCTCGGTCATCTTGTCCTGGACACCTTTGTCAACACTTTGACGGAACGGTTGACTGATAACACCACCAAAGATTTTGTCGACGAATGCGTATCCAGCTCCGCGCTCGTTCGGTTCAACACGGATAGCGCACTCAGCAAACTGCCCTGCCCCGCCTGTTTGCTTTTTATGACGATAACGCACGTCGGCCTTGCCACTGACAGTCTCACGGTACGCAATTTTGGGGAGTTTGGTCGTAACCTGGATCCCGCGACGTTGCAAACGATTGAGCATCAAACCAATATGCTGCTCACCGATACCGGAGATCACCAGCTCTTTCGTTTGTGGATTCATTTCAACCTGAAATGTTGGGTCTGCCTCGGCAAGGCGACGCAGTCCTTCAGAGATCTTGGCTTCATCTCCACGCGTCTTTGGCTCTACGGCTCTTGCCACCATAGGAAGCGGATAGTGAGGCATCACGAATGGTCGCTGGTCCTTCGTAGCCTCTAGTGTATCACCAACGTGGAGTTCCTCCACCTTGGCCGTCGCAACGATAGCCCCAGCCTCCACCTCGTTGACATCTTTCTGGTCTTTCCCTTGGGGACGAAAGAGCTTAGGGATTTTGACGGTTCTGCCGGAATTAGCGATCACCACCGTATCCCCACCTTTCAATACACCCCCCAAAATACGTATAAAGCTTACTTTGCCCACAAACTCGTCGGACATAATCTTAAAAACCTGCGCCTCCAGAGGACCTTCCAACTCTACAACATGATCCTCCCTCCCCCCTTGGTTGTTAATAATCTGTTTTCTCGCATATGCCGGTGAGGGTGCATAGGCAGCAATGAAGTCCAAGATTTCAGCAACACCCCTATCCTGCTCCGCAGCACAGCAGAGAATAGGCATAATGGTTCTCTCGACCAAGACTGGTGTTAATACTCCTTCAAGCTCTGCAGGCGATATTGTCTCACCCTCTAGATAGCGTTCAAGCAGCGCGTCATCGCCAGAAATCACTGACTCCATGAGTATACCGCGTTGTGTTTCAACAAGCTCCTGCATGGAATCAGGGACTTCATCAGGGTGCAGTAAGTTCACAACTCCTCTATAACTACTTCCACTTTCTAATGGCAACATCAAGGGTGTACACGCCGGTCCAAACGTCTCCTGCAATGCGGCTACGACCTCATCAAATCGCGCGTTCTCAGCGTCCATGCGTGTAATCACAAATACACAGGCACAGCCCTGCTGCTTCACCATCTCCCATGCTTTACGCGTTCCAACCTCGATGCCAGCAGCAGCATTGACAGTAATGAGTGCCAATTCCACTACTGAAAGCGCGCCATAGACCTGTCCGATGAAGTCAGCAGAGCCAGGGGTATCAATAATATTAATATCCCGACCTTTCCACGGAGTATGAAGCAACGCAGAATAGAAAGACTTCTTACCCTCTTTCTCATCGGGATCAAAATCACTTGCCGTTGTTCCATCGCTTACCTTCCCAAGTCGGCTTAATTCTCCTCCCTTGAAAAGCATAGCCTCAGCCAGCATTGTCTTCCCACTGCCAGAGTGCCCTACTAGAGCTACATTCCGAATTGCCTCTCCCGTACGACTGGCCACTATGACCTCCTTATACCCTCAAGAATAACTTTGGAGTTGAAGTCAATCCAGTGTAAACAATATACCAAGAACTCACCCTACCTCCCCATGCTTGGCCTATAAAATCGCCTCCAAAGACCATCCATTATACCATTGCAGCATGGGGCTAACTCAAGAGTACAATTAAAACAGTATTCTAGGTAAATCTTTACAGGATAACCATAAAGTTAAAACAAGAACCCAATCAGATGGTATTATAAAAACTACCTCATGTCTTGCATAGCATCTTTATAAGATTTCCTCAAAGTGCTCCCGGCAGGACTTGAACCTGCGGCCTGCGGATTAGGAATCCACCGCTCTATCCACCTGAGCTACGGGAGCAATTCAGTTTTTCAAAGCCTTGGGTGGTATCATTGTCCCCTTCCCTCTCCCCCTGCGGGAACAATGGTGGGGCTTTTTCGCAAAGGGCTCTCTAGTACACGGAGCGCCCGCTGCTTATGATTGCTAGAGGCGTGCGTGTACTGGAGTGTCATACTAATGTCCTTGTGCCCCATCAAGGCACAGATCACCACCACTCATGACCAACCGGCTCACAAAGGTATAAGCGTAAGTCATGGAAGGTAAAATCCATCATACCCACCTGGCGTACTGCATGCATAAACGCTGTGCCATAGGATCGGTATACTGTAACCCTACAAGGTCCAAAACACCGGGCCGGCGGCGGCTATACTCATTCTAACTGCCTGCAACGTGGTGGTCAACACCTCATTCATCGGCATGCTATGACTCTTGCTATTCTTGACCTAGACTGCTCGCACAGTAATGACTCGGCGACCGAAGGCGACGTCTCCCCAGGTCAGCGAGAGCATCTCTGAGGTACGAAACTCGGTGCGCAAAGACGCAATCACCAGCGGCCGAAGCTAGAGGCCATATGATAGGCTGACACCACATGCATTTGCAGTGCAATGCAGCCGCCAATCCCTGGCGGAAGATGCACAAGGAGTTCTAATATTGAAACTGGTCGCGTTATCTTGGGCTGGACACTCTACCCAGGAGGAGACTATGTGACACTCGCCCCACCCTGACATCGCATCAAAGCCGCTACTGTACTGCACGTAGATCTGCGATCATCTAGGGCTTCTGGCAGGCTATTGTCCTCCCCATCAGCACCGTGCATGCAATGCCGCACTCTGGCATACGAGGCCGCTACAGACACAGTGCTCCCCCTCGACAACACCTAACGACTGCTGCCGGAGCTTTTGGCAAGCCACAAAGGCCAGACATATGCAGAACATGGGTTTCGCTTCCTGAAAGACCCGCAGTTTTTGGCCTCCTCTCTCTGTCAAAAAGCCTGAGGGCCTCATGGCGCTGCTGATAGTGATGACCACATATTGGCGGAATGTCGGTTATATTTCCTTAGACCGTTATAGTGTACGAATCTCATACGGACTGATTTAGTGTTACTGTCAAACGCCGACGTAAGCAGGCATAGTATTTCGCTAGCATGCTAGGAGCAATGAGACACCAGAGAGACTTAAACATGGTACGATAAACAACTCCGCGAGAGATTTTTACACGTGCTTCAGGATCTAGCAACACCTCTGAGCGACAAATGACTTCGAGTGTCTGTACAGCAAACAGGAGAGGCCACATACAGCTGAGACGCAGACGTAAAGCCTTACGAGGTAGCTGCAGTACATAGTGACAGGCTTGATCCAGATGGTCGAGTGTATGCCAGGTCAGCTGTATAATGAGCGGGCGAAGCCGCTGTAAGGTTGCTGGATGTGTCAATTCGTCCAGTCCAATTTCTAATTGTTCGAGCTGCTCTCTGGGCAAATAGCAACGCCCAATAGACAAATCTTTTCCAAGATCCTTCAGAAGATTTGTCATTTGTAGTCCCTGACCAAAACGAATTCCTAAGGCATAAAGATTTTGAAACGTATGAGGTTGCCGTCCCCGCATATAAACTTTATGGATCTTGGTCCAAAACTCTCCTACCACCCCTGCCACATAATAGGTGTAGAGATCAAGAATGGCCATATCGGGGAAGGACTGGACTGTTGACGTAGTTTCCCCAGGAAAGTACTGCAAATCCATTTCCATTCCGTGAGTCAATGTAAGGACGAGTTCGCGTACAAGTTGCCGATCCACCGCTGATAACCTCACAAATAAGTGGAAACAAGCCGGCAAATGATAGAATAACTGGTACGCTTCCTGCTGAGCCCGCCGTGGGAGTAGAGTAGCCCGGAGTTGTTTGAGATCTTCAAAGGAAGGAGTAGCTAATAAAAATTGTTTGCGAAAGGCTCGCAAAATTTGTAACCGCTGACAGCGAGGAAAGATAGCAGTATCAGCAATTGTATCAGCAATACGACAGAAGAGATAGGCCAAACTTACTTGCTTCCGGACCGATCCTGGCAATACACGTAAGCTGAGATAAAAGGAACGCGAAACATTTTTCAAAATATGCTGCAATCTAACTTTTTCTGCCAAGTGATGCGGATGTCTGTCGTGTGGCATCAATATGCCAGGGAGCATACTTAGGGGCCTTTCACAAAAATCTTTGGACTATGAAGACGCTTACGGTAGACTCTCTTCCGTAAGGAGGAGCGAAGTGTGCCTGAGAAGCGCAGAGAAGTACGCTTAACCGCATGCACAAAAAGTATATGCAAATGGCGCATGCTCACATTCTCGATGTGCTCTCCGAGGCACTCCGGAGTGGGCACCCCCTCAAGAGCGATGCAAGAGTCGTAGCTCATGTGACAAACAATGGTATCTCAGACCAACCACGAGCGGTTGCATTTGGCCTATGAAGAGTATACTCCATCAGATCGCCATCCTCTATGACCCACGGCGTCCATTGTTCTCCTGTGATGAATGGCCCAGTTTCCTTCTTGAAGAGGCCGGGGCTAGCATACCGCTAAGCCCCGGCAAAGCCATGCGATATCATGATGAAGATCATAAGAATGGATCTTGTGGCATGTG
>Ga0111539_10013916_pt1 | contig 10059 bp, 10 predicted proteins | sample RhiMethybrSRZTD1_FD_79667 | JGI IMG/M metagenome (GOLD analysis project Ga0111539, IMG submission 79667) | Populus rhizosphere microbial communities from Tennessee, USA - Rhizosphere MetaG P. TD hybrid SRZTD1 (version 2) (version 2) | ecosystem: Host-associated > Plants > Roots > Rhizosphere >... | reverse complement strand
TATTGCGAATCACTCATCTTCTGCTCCTGTTCGAGGGTACGGTCATGCTGCGCCACTCCACGATTTTCATTATAGAAACTTTTAAATAAAATCGTTGCTGGACGCTTTGTTCGGAAACATGCCGTAAACCCCAAAGTGCGGGTGTGGCGGCGGTAGCTGCCTCGTCATTTTCGCTAAACCTAAGCACACGGTGTAGCGTAAATACCGAATCTTTTTGCCCTATTTGGACCCAGATCAGGGATATCCGCCCGCACGCTGTTTGGCTTTATGGTGGAGCCGGCACGATTACAGATGCGAAGCGAGCGCAAACCGGACAGCGAATATGCCTCGTTCAGGAGTTGCCAAGACGAAGTCCGCGCAGTGGAAGCGCTGATGCGCCGCGCGGGAACCCCCTATCTCGACGCAAGCAACAAATCCATCGAGGAGCTAGCAGTGCTGCATGAGGCCAAACTGGAGCGAAAGATTTATTGGCCAGCACGGGTAGCGCGCGCTGCCAGGCATAAGGCATAACGGCGATCCCTGAGGGAGCTCTCAGGCTATGCGAGATAAGCGTTCTTCCGAAATCCGCCAGCTTTTTTCCGGCTAGTCAACAGTAGGGGGCAAGCCACGAGCGTTGGATTTCCCTTTATCCATGTATCCCTGTAATCTCTGGATCAAAGGCGAAGGTGCCCCCCACCTGGCAGCACATTGCACGAATCGCTAACCTGCCCATTCCAAAGCCTCACGGCGATATTTTGCCAGCAATAGCTTTACATCGGAATCTTCGGAGATTTCTTTTGCTGAATCGCTGAGAGCCCGGTCCTCCGGGTACAGGTCAGCAAATGCCATGATCGACATGGCCGCGAGCTCCCATTCTTTTCTGGCGAATTCATTGTCGCTGCCATCTCTGAATTCGGGGCTTGTATAGACCGATCTCGGCCGATCCACCCGAAGACTCATTTGATAGAGAACGTATCCCACTACAAACATGAAAATGCCGGCGGCAAACATTTCTTTCGTGAAATAGACGATACTGAGGAAAAACGACGTCAGGTAAAGAATGACGCTGTTTCTCTGCTTTTTCCATGAAGTGGTGGGATAGGCGAGCGCCATCCAGTATTTGGCGATATACGCGGTCAGATCATCCGCGTTGCCCCATTTTTCCGCCAGCAACTTCGCTATCCTGGGCTGGGGTATGTCGGTTCTGCCGATCAGTGCATGAGGAGCGACAACGATGGCGTACAGGGCAGGCAGTACGGCCCCCCAATATACGCCGTCCACGTGCTTCGATGTAAATGCGAAATAGAGCGCGATGATATTGAGGATGAATACCATCCTGCCTCACTTTCGAATCAGCAAGGGCCGGAGCCCCTCGTTATGCCGAAAAGCATCTTCGCACCAGCTGAAGAGGCTGAAGCCACTACTCTAAGACGCCTTCGCATTTCATTCCAGGATGGGCGACGTTCTCGTTCCATCATTCTGTGCGCCACCCTTTCCGGCGCAGAGCTGATCCATTAGCTCGCCCAGAGCTGAAAGGCGAGGGCAGTCGCAGATTTTCCGCATGTCGTCACCGTCCTGGGCGATGTATTGCTCCATGCAGGTGCTCCGTTTGCTGCAGGTGTAATCAAGTCTACCACATTGACCACCCCTCCAATGTCCAAGCAATGGTGGCTCCACATGCAGAGCGTAAGCGGTTGCCTGAGCAGTGGATTGTCGAGATGACATATTTGCCCGACCGAAAGATAGTTCGTAACCCGCCAATACACATTGACACATTGAGTTTGCGCAATTCGTCTCGGAGAGGGTTTATCCTCAGATCGTGTCCTCCGTTCAGCCTGATTCATAACCCCTCAGATTTCCCTGCATTGGCTTGCCCATCAGCGCGGCCCCTTCGCGCGCCAGGCCTGCCGCCTCGTCTACCGGAACAACCCAAACCTCAACCCGGCTTGCTCCGCTACTGATACACGATAATCCCCGGGCGTCACGGTTGGCGCGTAAATCGATGTCGATTCCGCACCACTCCATGCCTGCCAGGATTTTTTCTCGCACTTCCGGCACGTTCTCCCCGACACCCCCGCCGAAAACAACAGCCTCGGCGCCGCCGAGCACTGAAAAGTAGGCCCCGATGTATTTGCGCGCCTGGTAGCAGTACACATTCAGCGCCAGTTGCGCGAGTTTGTCGGTCGACGCCAGCAAGTCCCGTACATCCGCGCTGATGCCGGACAAACCCAAAAGGCCGGCTCGATCATTCAATAGCTGATCCAGCTGCTCAGGCGTCAAATTCTCATGGCGGAGCAAAAATGTGAGCAGGCCAGGATCGACATTTCCTGAGCGAGTGGCCATCACCAGCCCCTCCAGGGGCGAAAACCCCATGGACGTGTCACGCGGCGACCCGTTGTCAGTCGCCGTAATTGAACAGCCGGCGCCGAGCTGCAATGAGATTATGCGCCCTTGGCGCCCGGCGCTAGGCTGTATCCCTTGCCAGCTTCGCCACATACCCTGATGCGCCAGCCCATGAAACCCGTAGCGGCGCAGCCCATGCTTTTCCACCAGCATATGCGGAAGGGCATACGTACGCGCGACCTCGGGCAAGTCAGTAAAAAACGCCGTGTCGAACACGGCAACCTGGGAAACACCCTTCCCCAGCACCTCGCCGGCTGCCTGTACCCATCGCAACGCCTTCGGGTTATGCAATGGGGCGAGCGGTGCGACCCGGCCGATCTCCAGCTCCACTTCCTGATCGATGAGGCACGAGGCAGTAAGATTCATCCCCCCGTGCACCACGCGATGCACCGCCACTTTTATTTTCGTGAGCCCATGCGCGTCCATGAATGCCTTAAGCATGACCTCGGGTTCGCTGTCTGATAACTCGTACCGTGCACTCACCAACTGTGTCAGCGCTCCGCTCTCACCGGAGAATGCCGCGAGACGGACCGAGGAACTACCAGTATTAATAGTCAGGATAATCATGAATACGCAGTGTTGCCCTGTCGTCATTCCAGAGCCGGTATTCCGTCTTCAACGGGCTAACCGTCACCAGATTGCGTGAGTGCTTCGGATGAAAGGATTGCAACGAGGTGCATCAAATGGAATCGCTTGTTCAAGTACTGAAGTAATTGTTTTCAAAAACCGCTTTCCTTTTTCCCCTTAATGCATGCGCGCGGTTATTCGTAACCAATTTCCCCGTCATGCTTAACCGGCACCTGAAAAACTGAGCGCGCGGGCAGTATAAGCACATACCGGCCGGGATTATCTGTGCGGCGATTATCATATGATAATCGCGTCGTACCTCGGCCCATGGCGAATCTTCTTGTACTAGTACGGGTCTTCGCTTATCGTCCTGCATTCACGCCAGGAGACGTTCAATTGAAAAGTTTACCGGGCGACGCTCGCTGGTACTGCCCCATGGGCAAACCCAGCGGTAGAGCATGTTTTTGTCTCAGCGGCGAGAACGAGGCTAGAGCCAGCCCAACCATGCACGGACGCTCCGCCCGCTCCCACTATGGAACCCGTAAAACAGGAGAACAGAAAAAATGTTCACCAAATCAACCCCAGAATTATGAGGGGTCAATTAAAATACGCTGCGGGCATATTCCTCTTCAACGATCAAGAAAGGGTTTGCTATGAAGTTTGAGTGGCTCAAGGATGAGGTCAAAGGGAATTATTTGCTGTGCCTTGCCGGTTACCGAAGTTTATTTTTTCGTGGGACGCTTTCGCCAGAAGATAACGGCAAGCGTTTTTGGCGGCCCTTTCCAAAGGGGGAGCCGCGGGAAGTCCATGGAGATCTGGCCGCCGCCCAGCGTCACTGCGAGACAATGTGTTTAATCGCGAAGCACAATCCCAATAGCCAGGGGTAGACTGGCGGCAGTAATAAGAAAGGTTAAACGAGCTCAGCTAATGAATACTTTGCGAATCATATGATCAGGCAGGTGGCGCAGCTTGGTCTAGTCGATGGCCAAACATAAAGCGGACGTCGCTATCGCAAGAAACTCTCGTAATACCAGGGTATTACCAGAACTGCGGCGTGATCATCGGTGCCCGTTTGGGAACTTCCGCACAAATAAGTTTTCCGATTAAATTATGAGATATCGATAGATTCGATAGTGTTATACTGCTTTCTTGAATGTTTGCAAGGAGACCGTCATGAAGAAATTATTCACCCTGCTGACCTTGGCTGTTTTTAGCTTCGGATTGGTCGCGTTTGACGCTGAAGCGAAACGCTTTGGCGGCGGTAAGAGCGTTGGCAAGCAACGTGAGGCCATCAGCCCGCAAGCAGCGCCCAAGTCGGGGCAAGCTCCGGCCGCTGCACCGGCAGCCGCTGGTGGAAGCAAATGGATGGGACCACTGGCTGGTCTGGCCGCTGGAGGATTACTGGCGGCGCTATTCATGGGCGGCGCATTCGAGGGCATTAACATGATGGATGTGCTGATGCTGGCCGCGCTGATGGCCGCTGTTTTCTTCGTGGTGCGCATGATGCGCAGACCTCGACAGGAAAATACGGCGCGTCCGATGCAATATTCAGGCATGGGAACAACCGGGGGCAGCAGCCCGACACCGGCTGGCGCCACCCCGGCAGAGCAAATGCCTGCATCCGGTACGCAAGCACCGACCCAGGCGGCGCCTGTTACCAGGAGTACAGGTAATATTCCCGCAGACTTTCAGGTCGAGCCGTTTCTGCGTAATGCCAAAACCTCTTTTATCAGGTTGCAGGCTGCCAACGACGCGCGCGACCTGAGCGATATCCGGGAATATACTACGCCGCAAATGTTCGCCGAGATCAGCATGCAGATCAATGAGCGCGGCGATGAACCTCAGAGGACAGAGGTCATGTCGATCGATGCGGAATTGCTCGAAGTAGTAACGGAAAATGACACAGCCATTGCCAGTGTCCGGTTCAACGGGCAGCTGCGGGAAGCGCCCAATTCCGCACCAGAAGCCTTTGATGAGATCTGGCACGTACAGAAAGACCTTAAAGATTCGGAAGCGGTCTGGCTGTTGGCGGGCATTCAGCAAGTTTCCTGACCTGAGCTGCAATGCTGGCATCCCTCGCGATAGCCCCGCTCAACCACTTGTTGCATGGGGAAAGCTGGGCGCGCAAGCGGCTGCAATCCTGCTCCGGGAAGACGGCGCGCTTCCGTCTTTCTCCTTTCATTGACGTCGCCCTGACCGTAAAGGCCAGCGGCGACGTATCCACTGCCGCGAGCAATGCTCGCGATGATGTCACTCTCACTATTGATCCGGTATTGTTGCCGCGTTTGCTTGCGCGCGATGAAGATGCGTTCCGTAACATCCGCATTTCAGGCGACAGCGCATTCGCAGACGAGCTTCTCCATGTCGGTAAACATCTGCGCTGGGATCTCGAGGAAGACCTGAGCAGGATATTGGGTGATATCCTCGCACATCGCGTGGTTCTCGCCGGCCAAAGTCTTACGCGTTGGCATGCCGAAACTATTCGGAACGTGTTGCAGATGTCGACGGAGTATTTAACCGAAGAGCGGCCTCTGCTCGCCAAACCGGTTTACATGTATGAGTTTGTCCACGAAGTAAGCGCGCTGCACGAGGCCGCCTTAAATTTGGAAAAACGTGTGAGCGCGCTTATGAAAAGACCCCTTTAGCAATGTGACTTAACTGAGAAGACTATCCCCACCTGGCTGGTTTCATTGGAACGGGCACTGGCGATTTAAGGTTTACGCCGTTCGGTACATTGGATCAGGGGGTGCTTGACTATAGACGAACTGCTGTCATTGGAATAAATGCGTTTTCTTCGTCTTCTCAAAATTCTGGCTGTAGCGTTCCGTTTCGGCCTGGATGAATTTTTTCTCGGGCATGAGCGGTTACGCCTGGTGCGGCCAGTCGTCAAAGTTGCTACATTCTGGCGCCGGCTGGATAAGGCTCGTGGCGAACGCCTCCGTCTCGCGCTGGAGGCGCTCGGCCCCATTTTTGTCAAGTTTGGCCAGATGCTTTCCACCCGGCGGGATCTCCTGCCGCAGGACATTGCTGACGAACTGGCTAAACTGCAAGATCAGGTTCCGCCGTTTCCCTCCAATCTTGCGATCAAATCGCTGGAGGAGGTTTATGGGAAAAGCGTCAACGAAGTCTTTCTGGTATTCGATGCCGAGCCGGTAGCAAGCGCATCCATCGCCCAGGTTCATCTCGCGGTACTTCACGACGGCACAGAAGTGGCGGTGAAAGTGCTGCGCCCGGGCATTGCGCCCGTTATCGCACATGACGTCGCGTTAATGGAAACCGGAGCGCTGCTGGTTGAATCCCTCTGGCCCGACGGCAAGCGATTGAAACCCCGCGAAGTAGTGACTGAATTTGCACGGCATCTGGACGATGAGCTGGATCTAATGCGCGAGGCGTCCAACTGCAGCCAGCTGCGACGCAATTTTCTCGACTCTCCGCTGCTATTGGTACCCGAGGTTTACTGGGATTACTGCTACTCGAGCGTCATGGTTATGCAGCGTGTGAAGGGAACGCCCATCAGCCAGGTGGCCAAGCTGCGCGAACAGGGTATCGATATCCCGAGGCTTGCCAGGGTCGGAGTGGAAATCTTTTTTACTCAGGTATTCCGGGACGGTTATTTTCATGCCGATATGCATCCCGGTAATATTTTCGTGGGTAGCGATGGCCGCTATATCGCGGTGGACTTCGGCATCATGGGTACCCTTACGGACGAAGACAAGAATTATCTCGCACAAAATTTTCTGGCATTCTTCCGACGCGATTATAAAAGGGTTGCTGAGGCCCATGTCGAGGCAGGATGGGCGCCGAAAAATACCCGCGTCAATGATTTTGAAACCGCAATCCGCGCCGTATGCGAGCCAATCTTTGATAAACCGCTGAAGGAAATTTCCTTCGGCCGCGTGTTGCTACGGCTGTTTCAGACCTCGCGCCAGTTCAATGTGGAGATTCAGCCTCAGCTGGTCATGCTGCAGAAAACGCTATTGAATATTGAAGGGCTGGGACGCGACCTCGACCCGGATCTTGACCTGTGGACGACGGCAAAGCCGTATCTTGAAAACTGGATGTCTGATCAGCTTGGCCTGCGCGGCTTCAGCCGCCGCCTGAGCAAGGAGGCTTCGGGCTGGGCCGTGATGTTCCCGCAGTTTCCACGTTTGTTGCACCATGCTTTGAGTGAAAACCGCACGCAGGCGATGGATGAAAAAATCACGGCGATACTGATTGAGCAGCGGCGCCAGAGCCGCTTGCTGATCGCGGTTACGCTGCTGCTGGCAGTGCTGTTGATATGGCAGTTATGGCAGCTATGGTAGTAGGATAACGGGATTCGCTTCTCCACTTATCAAACAAGCGGATCGTAGTTTGCGCAACTCCCCCGGGCCGCGTAACAGCAGGGCAGGTTCGACTCGCATTCCCACAACTTCAGCCGCCCACCATAGGCTTCTCAACACTGAAGCGTGAGTGAATTTTGGTAAAATCCCCGTTTTTTTGTTTGCACGGCGATGGCACTACTGGAAATCCGTAATGTTACTCGGCGCTTTGGCAGTTATACCGCTGTCGACAATGTCACCGTTACCATTGAAGCTGGGGAATTCTTCACCCTTCTAGGCCCATCCGGATGCGGTAAAACGACGCTTTTACGGATGATAGCTGGCTTCGATCTTCCCGATTCCGGACAAATTCTCCTCGACGGAAAAGATGTGGTCGGCACGCCGCCGGAAAAGCGGCCTGTCCACACCGTGTTCCAGACCTATGCCCTTTTTCCGCATATGACGGTAGCCGACAATATTGCCTTTCCACTCAAGATGGCCGGTAAGGCTTTACCGGAAATTAAGGCCCGGGTAAGCGAGGCCCTTGATGGTGTCCGCCTGTCTGATTTTGGAGACCGCTTCCCACATGAGCTGTCGGGAGGACAGAAACAGCGTGTCGCATTGGCACGCGGCCTAGTCAACCGGCCACGGCTGTTACTGCTCGATGAGCCTCTGGGCGCCCTCGATGCAAAACTGCGCGAAGAAATGCAGATCGAGCTTATTAATCTCCAAAAGGAAGTAGGAATAACTTTCGTTTTTGTTACTCATGCCCAGAATGAAGCGCTGGCGCTATCGCATCGGATAGCAGTGATGAACCGCGGTAGTGTCGAGCAAATTGACGAGCCTTCAAAAATTTACGGCTTTCCAGGAAACCGGTTTGTGGCCGATTTTGTTGGAAAGATCAGCATGATGTCCGCGCGGGTGCTGGAATCGACCCCATCGCACTTAAAACTTGAGGTCTCAGGATTGGGAGAAGTAGTCACCGTAGGGAAAGAGGGCGTGAAAGCAGGCGATAATGGCCTGATTGCGATTCGACCGGAACAGGTCCGGATTTCGCACGCTTCGGACGAGCCTCAACTGAAAAACCATTTCCTTGGCAAGGTGCACGATTTTCTGTATGTCGGAGATATTACGACCTATATAGTGGAGCTCTCCAACGGGGCCTATATCGAGGCCTTGTTGCCCAATTCAGCACCGGGACGAGCCAAGTTTTATGACGTTGGCGACGCTGTGGCGGTTTCATGGCGACACGATGCCGGAATTTTTCTGCATGAGTAAGGGAGAGCTCAGAGAAGGCCGGGTGGCCAGATTACTCGTCGGCGGCCCTCCATTTATCTTCCTGCTGATTTTCTTTGTCGGCCCTAGTCTGATCATGATCCTGACTTCGTTCCGTTTCCCGGGTGAGTTCGGGGGCCTGGCGCCGATTGCAGCGCCTGCGGGAAGCGCTGAGAGCGAGCATGGTTTCACACCAGAAGCCTACCAGTTTTTTTTTAGCGACCTGCTCTATGGGGAAATTTTCTTCAAGTCCTTCGCCATGGCCTCAGCCACCACTTTGATATGTCTTATCTTGGCCTATCCCTTGGCGGTGCTGATCGCACGCAGCGAAAAACGCTTTCGCAACCTGCTGGTCCTGCTGGTGGTCCTGCCGTTCGCAAGCAATTTCCTCATTCGCATTTATGCGTGGATGATCATTCTGGGCCCCGAGTCTGCCCTCAGCCAGTTTATCAATGCGATTCTCGGCGTATTCGGCATCGGGCCGGTAACACTGTTGTTTTCGCCATTTGCCGTATTGGTGGGAATGGTATACGTGCACCTGCCATTCATGGTGCTGCCGCTTTACACCAATCTGGAGAAGCACGACCCGGCGCTCCTGAATGCGGCACAGGATCTTGGCGCGAATGGTTGGCAGCGGTTTTGGCGAATTACCTGGCCCTTATCCCTGCCAGGCGTGTTTTCAGGCTCGGCGTTAGTATTCATTCCTGTGCTTGGCATGTTCGCCGTTCCCGATATATTGGGAGGCACAGGTGATATTCTTATCGGCAATCTGATAAAGGATCAATTCCTCGGTACCCGGGATTGGCCCTTTGGCTCAGCGCTTTCAATCATGCTGACGCTGGCCGTGCTATCCGTCGCCGCACTCGCGACATGGCTCGCACGACCCGCTACCGGCCAGCGGGGATAGCATGAAGCGCAACAATACCTGGCTGTGGTTGGCCGCGGCGCTGGTCTACGCCTTCCTGTACATTCCCCTCGCCATTGTGGTGGTTTATTCCTTTAACGATTCGCGGCTCAATGCAGAGTGGGTGGGATTTACCTTGTCCTGGTATAAAGCACTATTCAACAACGCGGAGATGCTTACAGCCGCAGGTAATTCACTGATCATTGCACTCAGCGCGAGTTTCAGTGCTACGGTGCTTGGCACCATGGCGGGTCTGGCGATTCATCGGTACAACTTAAAGGTTTTGCCGGTGTTGGTTTTCACGCCGGTGGCCATGCCTGAAATCCTTCTCGGCGTGTCGCTGTTGTTATTCTTTTTACAAGTCCTGAATTTAACGCTGGGCATGGTCTCAATCATTATCGCGCACACCACATTCTGTATCGGCTTTGTCGCCATTATCGTACGGGCACGGCTTCAGGACATGGATGAGAGCCTGTTTGAAGCGGCGCGCGATCTTGGCGCATCCCCGTGGCAAACATTCCGTCTGGTCACGCTGCCGCTTATCATGCCGGCGGTCGTTGCGGGAGCACTGATGTCGTTCACGCTCTCGATAGATGACTTCGTCATTACCTTCTTTACCAAGGGTGTCGG
>Ga0111539_10013914_pt1 | contig 10060 bp, 6 predicted proteins | sample RhiMethybrSRZTD1_FD_79667 | JGI IMG/M metagenome (GOLD analysis project Ga0111539, IMG submission 79667) | Populus rhizosphere microbial communities from Tennessee, USA - Rhizosphere MetaG P. TD hybrid SRZTD1 (version 2) (version 2) | ecosystem: Host-associated > Plants > Roots > Rhizosphere >... | reverse complement strand
GGTCCCGCTGTTGCAAAACAGCCGCACCTTGGTGCCACGAATGGTCATCCGGAGCGGGGTCCTGTCTCGAAGGAAGTTGCCCGTCAGGGAATTGTTGGCGAAGAGCGTTAGCGTTGCCTCAGAGGGCGAGCAGAGCGACACCGCCGGCCGCTTATTCCCAGTGACGCAGATGGGGAACCGACAGAGGCCAGTGCACAGATCGGCTTCCGCTGCGAGCGTCGCGGGTCTCTCGGCGTGGGCCGAACACGTAAGCACGATCCCACACGCTACGACTACCGCAAGCCAACAGCTGCGAATCGTCATTCTCAGAGTACCGCTGCGAAAGAAACAACCTGCGCCGAGGCTGAACGCGATAGCGGCGCAGGGCCAGCAACGCGAGCGCCGTGGCAGGCTAGCTTCGCCGTCTCATACTGAAGGCGAGGCCGTCAATGAGTGCCTCGCCCGCATTCCCGACCACGACAGCCAAGCGCTGCTACGATGTCCCCCCAACCACCTAGAACGTCACCTCCACCTCCCCCCGCCCGAGCTCCGGCACCGGCTCCACCGCCACCGTCCGCCCCACCATCTGCGCCAGCGCCTCGACGCTCTTCGGCTCGCGCTCCGTGAGGAAGGCCGCGACCTCCGGGTGGACGCGCAGCGCCACGCGCGTGGAGTTGGTCGCGCCCGCGACGTCGCGCTGGACGCGGCGGAGGGCCTCGTAGGCGAGGGTCTCGACCGAGCGTTCGCGGCCGGAGCCGTGGCACGTCGGGCAGGGGGTGGTGAGGAGCTGCTCGAGGCTCTCGCGGGTGCGCTTGCGCGTCATCTGCACGAGGCCGAGCTCGGAGATGCGGACGACGTGCGAGCGGGCCTTGTCCTTCTTGAGCGCTTCCTGGAGGGCCTCGGAGACCTTACGCCGGTTGGCCGCCTTCTCCATGTCGATGAAGTCGATCACGATGATTCCGCCGATGTTGCGTAGGCGGAGCTGCTGCACCACCTGGCGCGCGGCCTCGAGGTTGGTGCGGAGGATCGTCTCCTCCTGATCGCTCTTGCCGACGTAGCGCCCGGTGTTCACGTCGACCGTCGTGAGGGACTCCGTCTGCTCGAAGATCAGGTAGCCGCCGGACTTGAGCCACACGCGGCGCTCGAGGGCGCGGGCGATCTTCGTCTCGATGCCGTATTGGTCGAAGAGCGGCGTGACGGCATCGTAGTGGTGCACCCGGGAGGCGAGGCGGGGCATCAGGCCGGAGACGAACTCGAGCACGCGGGCATGGTCCTCGGCGGAGTCGACCGCCAGGCGGTCGACGTCGGACGTGAAGAGGTCGCGCACGGTGCGCAGGACGACATCGAGGTCCTCGTGTACCCGCGCCGGGGCGGTCGCCGCGACGGCGCCCTTCTGGATGCGGCTCCAGAGGCGGGTGAGGAAGCGGATGTCGTCGTGGAGCTCGCGCTTGGTCGCGCCCTCCGCGGCCGTCCGGACGATGAGGCCCCCCTCGGCGGGTCGTTCCGCCTCGACGACCTCGCGGAGGCGATCGCGCTCGGCAGGGTCCTCGATGCGGCGTGAGATGCCGATGTGGTCGGTATCGGGCATGAACACCAGGTAGCGGCCCGGGAGCGAGAGGTTCGCGGTGACGCGTGCCCCCTTGGTGCCGATCGGCTCCTTCGACACCTGCACGAGGACGTCCTGCCCTTTCTGCAGCCGCTGCTCGATCGGCGGCGCCTCGGGCGCCCGCGCGGCGGGCGGCCCCTCCACCAGGTCGGCGGCGTCTCCTTCGCGCGCCACCTCGGGCGGCAGCGTCGGCGCCATCAGGTCGGAGGCGTGGAGGAACGCCGCCTTCTCGATGCCGATGTCGAGGAACGCCGCTTGCATGCCGGGGAGCACGCGCACGACCTTGCCCTTGTAGATGTTCCCCGCGATGCCGCGCTCCATCCGGCGCTCGATGTGGAGCTCGGCGAGGGTCGTGTCCTCCAGGAGCGCCACCCGGGTCTCCCAGGGAGCGACGTTGATGAGAATCTGGCGCGCCACGGTTCAGGCCGGCGTATGGAAGTGCGTCGCGACCTTGTGAACGCGGAGCACCGGGAGCTCGGCCTCCTCGAGCTCCAGGAGGGCGCCGACGACGGCGCTCGGTTTGACGCCGCCCGTCGGCTCGACGGCGAGCTCGAGGCGGAGCCGCCGCGGACCCGCGAGCGCCAGCTCGCGCACCAGCCGGCGCGCGTCGATCGACCGCGTGCCGGCCTTTGCATGCTTCGTGACCGGGAAGGCCGACGCGCCGGCGAAGCGTTCCACGGCGCTCGCGACGGCACCGTCCGACGGCGGCGTGCTCAGGCTGTCGAGATCCACCTCGTAGACGAAGGCCGCGATGGTGCCCTCGATGCTCGGCCCGGAGCGCGGAACCTCGCTCGCCTCGAGCGGCTCCATGCCCTCGGGAAGCTCGCGGCGGAGCGCCGCGAGGACGGCCTCCGGCGCGCGCGGCTCGGTCAGCTCCACGTCGATGAGCTCGCCGTCGCTCGAGAAGCCGAGCGGCAGGGCGGGGCCGAACGACAGCCGCGGGAGCGGATGGTGGCCGCGGGAGAACGCCAGCGGCAGGCGCGCGCGGCGCGCGGCGCGGAGGAAGATCGTCCCGAGCTCTCGCATGCCGATGAAGCGGGCGGGGCCGACCTTCCGATAGCGGACGCGGATGCGCTGCACCGCCGGAGCCGCCTGCGCGTCGGGCGTCAGCGAGGAGGGCACGGCCGCGAGCCACTCTTCCGCGTTGCCCTCGCCCGCGGGTGCGCTGCCGTCGTGCGCCGCGTCGTCGAGAGCTTCCGGCAGCGGAGCCGCGGCGACGGCGGATGCCCGCGCCTGCGGCGCGCGGGCCGCGATGCGGGCGGCGACGCGGGTGCGGATGTCGCGGAAGGCGCGCGTCTCCCATGCGGGCAGCTCGCCGGATGCCTCGTCCGGAACGACCATCTCCGCCCAGCGGGAGATACCCTGGCCGCGATGGTCGCCGCCCTTGGCGCCCTCGGGGTGATAGTCGACGTTCCGGACGGCCTCGAAATCGCAGGCGCCGCAGTACGTGCAGCGCTCGATGGAGCAATCGGGAGTAAGGAGCCCGCTCACCGCGCGCGACAGGTCCTGGAGGAGGAAGCGTTTGCTGAGGCCGGCGTCGAGATGCTCCCAGGGCAGCGTCTCTTCGAGCGGCCGGCGGCGGAGGTAGAAGCCGGGATCGAGGCCGTGCTCAGCCATGGCCTCGCGCCAGATCTCGAGCCTCAAATGTTCCGACCAGCCGTCGAAGCGCGCGCCCCGGCGCTGCGCCGTCTCGATGACGTCGGCCAGGCGGCGGTCGCCGCGCGACAGGATGCCCTCCAGGAACGACATCTCGGCGTCGTGCCACTTGAACTCGATGCGGCGCCGGCCGAGCTCGCGGCGGAGGAGGCGTTGGCGGGCGCGCGTCTCCTCGATGCCGAGCTGCCCGGCCCACTGGAAGGGCGTATGCGGCTTCGGCGAGAACGTGGAGACGCTCGCGGTGACACGGAGGCGCCCACCCGCGGCGGCGGCGACGCGCCCGGCCAGCTCGGCGATGCCGACGACGTCCTCCTCGGTCTCGCTCGGGAGGCCGATCATGAAGTAGAGCTTCAGGCTCCGCCACCCGAGGTCCGCGAACAGTCGGGCCGCGTCGAGCAGCTCCTCCTCGCGGTACTCTTTCTGGATGACGTCGCGGAGGCGCTGTGTGCCTGCCTCGGGCGCGAGCGTGAACCCCGTCTTGCGGACGCGGCGGATCTGCTCGAGGAGCCCGGGCGAGAGGGCGTCGACCCGCGTCGACGGGAGCGAGACCGCGACACGCTCGGGCGCGAGGCGGTCCATGAGCTCCTTCAGCAGCGGATTCACGCCGCTGTAGTCGCCGGTCGAGAGCGAGAGGAGCGAGACCTCCTCGTAGCCCGTGCGCCGGAGCAGCTCCGTCGTCTGCTCCGCGAGCTGCTCGGGGTTCCGCTCGCGGAGCGGCCGGTACACGTAGCCCGCCTGGCAGAACCGGCAGCCCTTCACGCAGCCGCGCATGACCTCGACGCTCGCGCGGTCGTGGACGACACCGAGATTCGGCACGATGGGATCGGCCGGCGGAGGTACGCGCGACAGGTCGGCCAGCACGCGCTTCTTGACCGCGGGCCGCGCAGGATCTGCCGGGACCACCTCGGCAATCGTGCCGTCGGCGGCGTAGCGCGGCGTGAACAACGACGGCACGTAGAAGCCCGGGATGTCCGCCAGCGCGCGGAGCACGGCGCTGCGGTCGCGCCCGTCCCATGCGAGGAGGACGTCGCAGATGTCCCCAACGGCTTCTTCCCCGTCGCCGAGGAGCACGCCGTCGAGGAACGGCGCGAGCGGCTCGGGGTTGAAGGCACCCGGGCCGCCGGCGATGACGATCGGGTGCTGCGGGCCGCGCGCCGCGGCGCGGAGCGGGATGCGCCCGAGCTCGAGCATGGTGAGGAGGTTGGTGTACGTGAGCTCGTACTGGAGGCTCATCCCGACGACGTGGAAATCCGAGAGCGCGACGTGGCTCTCGAGCGAGACGAGGGGCACGTCGCGCGCGCGCAGCAACGCCTCCAGGTCCGGCCAGGGCGCGTACACGCGCTCCGCGGCGACGTCCGGACGGCGGTTCAGGATCTCGTACAGGATCTGCAGCCCGACGTGGGACTGCGCGATCTCGTAGACCTCGGGGAAGCCCAGCGCGAAGCGCAGACGCGTCGCGGCGAGGTCTTTTCGGACCGTGCCGCGCTCGTTTCCGAGGTACCGGCTCGGCTTCTCCACGAGGGGGAGAAGACCCTCGTAGGCCTCCCGGTACGTCTGCGGCATGGGGGGCCGGAGTATAGGAAGTGACCTCCGGCATGGCAACGAAGCGCTCGCGCGCCCCGTCTGCTTGCCTGCGTGTGGGTCGTTCCCTATGATTCGCGCATGTTCGGCCTGGGCATCGGCGAGCTCCTCGTCGTGCTCGTCATCGTCCTCGTTGTCTTCGGCGCCGGCCGGCTGCCCGAGGTGATGGGCAGCATGGGGAAGGGCGTGCAGGCCTTCAAGAAGGGCCTGCGCGAGCCCCCCGAGATCGACGTGACGCCGACGGACGACGCCGCGCCATCCGATCCGAAGAAGAAGACGCCCTAGGCGCGGCGCGCGCCGCGCACGCTGACGACCCGCGCGCCGAACTCCTTCAGGTCCTCGGCAGGCTCCGGGAACACGATCAGGAACTCGATCGTCTCACCGGGCGCGAGGCTCCACGAGGGCGGAGGCTCGAGGCTCTGGAGGAGGCCGATCTCGCGCACCGAGAGGTCCCGGATCTCGCGCGGCCGGGCGCCGACGGTGACGCTGTGGCGCACCTCGGCCGCTCCCGTCACCCACCCCTCGACGCGCAGGCCGCGCACCGGCGTGGTGGCACCGTTGACCGCCGTTCCGACGATCGCGAACACGAGCTCGTCGCCCTTCACGCGGACGTACTCGCCGCGGACGCCGGCCAGCTCGACAACCGCGGGGCTCAGGCGCCGCTCGACGAGACGGGGGCCGAGCACCGGGACGCCGGCGAGCATCTGGTACGCGGCGTCGACGTGGGTGTAGAGATACGCGGAGACGAGCGCGTAGCCGAGCGTCACCGCGACCAGCATGCGGGCCGCGAAGCTCGCCGCGCTGCTCGCGCGCACGGGACGCGCCTCCGCGCGCTCGGGAGGGGCCTCGGCACGTTCGGGACGCGCCGCGACGGCCGGCTCGTCCGCGGGCGGCTCCCACTCGTCTGCAGCCTCGTCCTGGGTCTCGTCGAACGTGAAGCGCTGCGCGTCGTCGTCGGTGAACGCGTCGCCGGCCTCGTCTTCTTCCGGCGGCTCGTCGGGCTCGGGCTCCGCGCCGGGCTCGTCAGGCACGGCGTCGAAGACGTGGTCGCAGCGCGCGCAGCGGAAGGTCGGCGCGTTGTCCCGCGCCCTGGCGGGTCTTCGGTACAGCGTCCCGCACGAAGGGCAGCGGACGTTCACGGCGGCGCCTTAACGACGGGGCGCGGGGCTGTCAAACCCCTGCGCCCCGGACCACGCGGCCGCGCCCGCGGCGCGCGCCACCTGCCCCATGAGCCCGTGGAAGAGGAAGAGGCTCACCAGGAGCGGCAGCACGTAGTAGACGAGGCGGAAGATCAGCACCGCGACGACCGCCGGCTCGAGCGGCACGCCGAGGCTGACGAACACCGCGGTCATCGACGACTCCATGATGCCGAGACCGCCCGGCACCAGCGAGGCGAGGGAGACGCAGACACCGACGGCGAAGCCGACGATGACGATGCCGGCATCCACGGGGTACCCCACGGCCCGGAAGGCGGCCCAGAGGATCGCGAGGGTGAGCACCCAGTCGAACGTGATCCACAGCGTCGGCGCGATGATGCGGTCCTTCCGCGCGAGGAGGAAGTCGAAGCCCTCGTTCAGGTTGTGCTGGAACCGCCAGAGCTTGAGCCGGCCCGGCGTCCAGCGCGGCGAGACGCGACGCAGGATGCGGTGGATGCCGTCGGCTACGGCGAAGAGCGTACGGCGACGGAGATCGCGGTGGAGGACGAGGATCGCGGCGTACGCGAGCGTCGCGGTGAGCATGAGGAGGACGGCGAGCGCGCCGATGAGCGTCCCCTCGGGGAGATAGTGGCGCGCGACGAGGGTCGCGAAGCCGAGCAGGATGAACGCGAGGAGTGTCAGGTTGGTGAGGAACGTCTGGACGAGCGAGATGAGCACGGCACGGCCGGGCAGTACCCCCTGCTGCGAGAGGAGGTACATACGCACGGCGAAGCCGGAGAGGCCCGCCGTCGTGACGAGGTAGTTGGCGGTATTCGACACGAGCGTGATGCGCACCCATCCGCGAAAGGGGAGATCCGTGCCCGCGGCGCACGCGATGCCCTGATACGACCGCGACATCGCGAGGTAGGAGAGCGCCGTCAGGAGCACCAGCGCGGCCATGTCCTGGGGCCGCACGCTGCTCACGATGTCGAGCAGGCGGCGTCCGTCGGAGAACGCGACCGGCAGGGCGAGCAGGGCGATGCCGCCGGCCAACGCCGCGGCGAAGAGCACGCGACGCCTGCCACCGGTCGGCTCAGCGGGAGGCTGGGACACGGACGGCAGCCTGGGGCTTCCGGCGACGCGCGGGTAGGGTCGGCATGCGGTCAGGCCGTCTATTCTACCGCGGACGGGTGGGCAAGCCGCATGTTCTGTGACGCATGTGCAGGCCGACCCCGCGTGTCGCAGGGCGCTCGGACGGGAGCCCGCCGGACCGGAGTGCGATCCCTGTTGCCCTCTGGTCGCAGATCTTTCGCAGGGTCGCACGCGAGCCCGCACGACCCCTCAGATACGCGAGGTTCCTCCGCGATTTTCCTACAAAAAATCCTTTGACAGTGGGTTGACTTCGACTACGTTCCCGCCCGCGTGACGTGGCTGAACGACCCCCCGTCGCGCGGACCGACACGGTGAAAGGAGCGAACGCGAGATGCTGGGAGTGAGCGTTTCGTTGGCAGATGAGCCTCGGACACAGGACCTGAACGGCGGCGGCGAGCGCGCCCTCATGCGTGCCGTCCTCGAGGATGCCATCCGCTGCCTCGGCGGCGCGGGGGGCCCGATCCGGCTCCGGCCGTCGCTCGCGGCGGAGGCCCGGCGCTGGGTGAACGACCGCGACCGTCAGTGGCCGTACTCGTTCGAGAACCTCTGCGACTCGCTCGGGCTCGACGCCGATCACGTGCGCGCGCGTCTCCTCAACCGGGCGCCCGAGATGGAGCTGACGGACGACGCGCTCGCCACGCGCCCGCGTCGCGAGCCCCCGCCGGAGCAGGCCATCGTCAGCATGATCCGCGAGGGACATCCGCTGCGCGTCGTGGCCGAGACCTTCGGCATCAGCGTCTCGAAGGCGTCGATCCTCTCGTGCAGCCTGGCGAGCCGCATCAAGGCCGAGCGCGACGAGGAGATCCGTAACCTGCGGAGCCTCGGCTGGACGCATCGCGCGCTCGCGAAGCGCTTCAGCCTGTCGCGCATCCGCGTGATGCGGATCTGTGCCGGCCGCACGCGGCGTGCGCCGGAGCCGCGGCGGAGCGCTGCGTAGAAGCCCCGGGCGGCTCGGAGCGGTCCGAGCCGCCACCCGCCTCCGGTCGCCGCACTTGCGGGCACCGACCCTCAGGTTGTACGCGACGCGGCCGAGTTGACCGACTCGCCCGAGAGAGGCCTTTGGCATCTCCTGGCCGTCGCCGCGTTCGCGGTGGCCGCCGTGCTGACCATGCGGCCGTGGCTCGATCCCACGCTGCTCCCGGGCAACGACTTCCCGGGCTTCGCCGCGGAGGTCGAGTGGACGCGCCGCACCCTCGAGCGCGAGGGCAGGCTCCCGACCTGGACGCCCGATCGCTTCGGCGGTGCGACGCGCTTCATGAGCAACCTGAAGGAGGTCGCGACCTACCCGCTGGCGGCGGCCTTCGGCGCTGCGCAGGGCACGAAGATGATGTTCCTGCTCATGCGCGTCGCCGGTGCGTTCGGCGTCTTCCTGATCTGCGCGCGCCACCTGCGCTCGCCGCCGGCGGGGCTCGTCGCCGGCTACGCGTATGGCTTCGGGGCGCCCGCGAACCTGCAGAGCGCGCTCGGGGGACATCTCGATCTCGCGATCTCGTCGGCGCTCTTCCCGGCGATCCTCCTGGCCGCCGCCGCCACGCTGCAGCGCCGGCGGCGCCGGGACGCGGTGATGCTGGGCGCGCTCGTGGCGGTCGAGTTCTGCGTCCACTCCTATCTCCACGTGATGGCCGTTCCGGCGATCGTGCTGCTGCTCCTGTGGCTGCGGCCGTGGCGGCGCCATCCCGCCGACGAGCCACGCTTCGACTCACGCTGGATCGGACTCGGGGCGACGGCGGTCGGCGTGTTCCTGCTGCTCGGCGCGTCGCAGGCCGCATGGCTGGCGGCCGATCTCGAGCATCATGCGCTGCACCCGCCCGAGGCGGTGGCACAGGGCCTCGAGAGGTACGTCGAGCATTCCCCGTTCCTGTACGTGAATCGGAACGACTGGCTGCAGGAGTGGCTCGCCGGGCACTCGCCGCCGGCCATGCTGCTCAGCGAGGGCGACCATTTCTTCAATCAGCGCCGCTATCTCGGCGTCGTCGCGCTGGTGCTGTGCGTGGCGGGCTGGTTCGTGGCGCGCTCCGACTTCACGCTGCGGCGCTGGTTCCAGCTCTTCCTGCTCCTCCTGGGGTTCCAGTACTGGATGTCGCTCGGACCCTACACGCTCGTCTGGCAGCTCGGCCGCACCTTCCACTGGCCCGAAGGCCTCGACGGGGCGCTGCGCATGGGCCTCAGCCTGGGCGCGGCGGCGTGCCTCGCCTGGGCCGTGCTGCTCAGGCGGCGGGGCGCGCCGTTCGCGCGCGTCGAGCTGGCCTTCGGCCTGGGGCTGGCGCAGCTCGTCGCCGCGCACTCGCTGTTCGGCCTCCTGCACGCGTGGGTGCCGATCCTCCGCGGCATGCGCTCGCCCGGGCACTTCTTCGACCTGGCGCCGTTCCCGCTCTTCGCGATGATGGGCGTCGCGGTGGCGGCGGGCGTGCGCCGGACGCCGCGGCCGGCGCGTGCGCTCCTCGTAACGGCGGTCCTGGCGGCGCTCGTGGTGGACTACCGGCCGACGCTGGTCGCGCTCCGGCGAGGCAGGGACCACGCGGTGATGGAGACGATGCGGCGCGCGGCGATGACGCTGCCGGGAGCGGAAGGAACCCTCCGCATCGCCGTGTCCCCCGCGTCGAGCCCGCCGGGCGCGAGCTTCGTGACCGCCGGGGCCGACGCCGGCAGCGCGTGGGGCTGGCTCTCGTGGCAGGCCGGGCGACACTGGCTGCCCTTCCTGTCCCTCGCGATGGCGCGGTTCTCGCCCGATATCGAGGATCCGAAGGCGCGGCAGGTCGCGGGACGTACGAGCGACGCGCTCCTGCGGAGCGGACGGATCCGCTGGGTGCTCGAGGAGTACTCGCGCGACGAGTTCGCCGGCGTTCCGCGTCGCCGCGTCGAGCCTCCCTGGCGGCTCCTTGCGGAGGCGCCGCCGTTCGCCCTCTGGGAAGGCCCCGAGGTTCTCCCGATGGGCACGGTCTTCGCCGGC
>Ga0111539_10013912_pt1 | contig 10060 bp, 7 predicted proteins | sample RhiMethybrSRZTD1_FD_79667 | JGI IMG/M metagenome (GOLD analysis project Ga0111539, IMG submission 79667) | Populus rhizosphere microbial communities from Tennessee, USA - Rhizosphere MetaG P. TD hybrid SRZTD1 (version 2) (version 2) | ecosystem: Host-associated > Plants > Roots > Rhizosphere >... | reverse complement strand
ATCGGCGTCACCCTCCAGACGTTGCCCCCCTGGAAGGTCCCGTCGTCGAGATCGAGGTACGACATGTTCAGGACCAGCTCCCACGCGCCGGGCCCCCCCTCGAACACCGGGCGCTTCGGGCTGAAGTCGGTGAAATACCCGCCGCCCGCCACGTTGTAGGGACGCGTCTCTCCGGTCACGATCCACGCCGCGATCAGGTTCCCACCCTGGAAGCGCGGGTGCTGCCCGTCGAGCGCGTCGATGTCCTGGAAGTTGTACTCCCCGCCGAACAGCCATGGACCGTTCCGGTAATAGGACTCGAGGCCGGTCGTGAGCACGTGGTTCGCAGCGAAGGCCCCCGTGTCCACGAAGTACGGGGCGAAGTTCGCCTCGGCGCGGGCGCGCTGCCGCAGCGAATCATTATCCGGCTCGCCGTTTCTTGCCATCACCGCAAAGTGCAGGACACGGACCTCATCCAGGATCGGCAGCCAGCCGACACGGAGGACCTGCTGGTGGTCGTACGTCGAGAACCCTTCGTCCTCGGACAGCCGATCGGTGTACCAGCCGGCATTGAAGAAAACCCGGGATTTCGGGAGATATCCCAGCCACTTGATCCCGTCGGCGAGAATCGGCACGAACGCGTCGAGGGTCGGTGACCGCTCCATGGTCGGAATGTGGTAGCCGGTCATGACCTTGGTCATCGAGTAGCCTTCCTTCGTCCGGCCGATGAAGATGTGTCCCTTGAGCTCGGGGATCCCAATCATCAGACCGGTCTGACGGAAGAACCACGAGTTGGTCGCGTTGTCGTACATGTAACCGATCGACCACGAGAAGGTGCGCTCGGTCTTGAATTTGCCCCGGAACAGAATGCGGGAGTCACGGATGCCACCGCCGGAGTCCATGGAAAGCTGGTCCCGGCTGTCCGCGTCCTGGGAATAGGCGCCGTACTCGAGCAGGAACCCCGCACCGAAATGGAAGGTGGTGCCCGGCCAGTCGTACTCGTTCTTGACGAACGGCCGGCGGTGCTCCTCGGCGTCCGATTCCCCCGCCTCGACGGTCGTGGAGATCGTCGAGGCAGGAGCCTGGCCCGCCTCCTGGCCGCGCGCGGGGATGGGGGCGATCGCCAGGAGGAAGGCGATCGCCCCCAGGACCCGCGCGCCACGCACGGAACGACTCACGGCGTCAGCGGACTCAGTAGCGGTCGAAGTAATCCTGGATCTTCTTGGCGTCCGTCGACTTCAGCAGCGCCAGCTGCAGCAGCGCGCGCGCCTTGCCCGGGTTGAGCTCCATGGAGGCCACCGTGCCGATCTGATCGTCGTTGACCTCGATGTTGCGCCGGATGATGCCGCCGTTGGTGCGGGACGACCGCACCACGACCACGCCCTGCTTGATCACCTTCTTGACCGCCTCCAGCGCGGGGGCCGTCATGTTGCCGTCCCCCACCCCGGCGATGACGATCCCCTTGGCCCCATTCGTGGCCGCGGCGGTGATCAGGTCGGGCGACATGTTCGCGTGGGCGTAGATGATGTCCACGCGCGGCAGGGACTTCACGTCGCCGAGGCCCAGCTCGCTGGCCTTGGTGTGGACCGTGGCCGGCGACCGGTACCAGATGTTGGCGCCGAAGAGCGCCACGCCGACGAGCCCGGCCTCGTTGGAGGAGAAGGTCGCCACGTCGGTGGTGTGCGTCTTGACGATGTCGTGGGCCGAATGGATGTCGTCGTCGACCACCACGAGGACGCCGCGCCCGCGCGCCTTCGGATCGGCCGCGACCGCGACGGCGTTGTAGATGTTCAGCGGCCCGTCGGCGCTCATGGCGGTCGAGGGGCGCATCGAGCCGGTCATCACCACCGGCTTGTCGCTCTTGATGACGAGCTGGAGGAAATACGACGTCTCCTCCAGCGTGTCGGTGCCGTGGGTGATGGCGATCCCGTCGACGCTGGCCGTCGCGAGGAGCTCGTTGGCGCGCTTGGCGAGCTTCAGCCAGACCTCGTCGTTCATGTCCTGGCTGCCGATGCTGGCGATCTGCTCGCCCGTGACGTCGGCGATCTTCTTGAGATCGGGGACCGCCTTGATCAGGATGTCGACTCCCACCGCGCCGGACTGGTAGCCGGGATCCGTCGGCGACAGAGCGGCGCCGGCGATGGTCCCTCCGGTCGCCAGGATGACGATTTTCTTCTTGGGGGCTTGAGCGAAGGTGCTGGAGGCGAGGACCAGTGTCGCCCCGACCACTCCGAGGGTTCGCAGCGCTGTCTTCATGGTGTTTCCTCCTGTCGCTTGCACTTCACTTGATGTCCTTGTACTTCTCGTACTGCTTCGGATCCAGGTTGGTGAGCTTGAGCGCGTCCAGCAGGTCCGCCATCTGCGCCTCGGTCAGCACCTTCTTCTCGCGGATGACCTCGAGGATCCCCTTGCCGCTCTTGTACGCTTCCGCCGCCAGCTCCGTCGCCTTCTCGTAGCCGATGACGGTATTGAGCGCGGTGACGATCCCGACGGTGGTCTCCATGTAGTGCTCCAGCTGCTTCTTGTTGACCGTGATCCCGTCGACGCACTTCGAGCGGAGCAGCTTCGAGACGTTGAACAGGAGATGCTGCGACTCGATCGGCGCGAGGCCGTTCAGCGGCTCGTACGCGTTGAGCTGCAGCTGCCCGCTGTGGGCGGCGAGCGTGACGGCGTAATCGTTCGCCATCACGCGGAACGCGACGATCCCCACCACCTCGGGGACGACCGGGTTCACCTTCCCGGGCATGATCGACGATCCCGGCTGCAGCGGCGGCAGGTTGATCTCGAACAGACCGGCCCGGGGCCCCGAGCTGAGCAGGATCAGGTCGCTCGCGATCTTCGCCAGCTTGATCGCGACACTCTTGAGCGCGCTCGAATAGACCACGAAGCCCTGCTGGTCCCAGGTCGCGGCGATCATGTCGTCGGCCATGACGATCGGCTTGCCGGTGATCTTCGCGAGCTGCGCGGCGCATTTCTCCGGGTAGCCCTTCGGCACGTTGATCCCGGTGCCGATCGCGGTGGCCCCCATGTTCTCCGCGTACAGGTATTTCTCGGCGTCCTTCAGCAGGGCGATCTCACCGTCCAGCGCCGCGGCGAAGGCGTGGAACTCCTGGCCGACCGTCATCGGGACGGCGTCCTGCAGCTCGGTCCGCCCCATCTTCACGACGGTGAGGAACTCGTTCCCCTTCGCCCGGAAGGCGCGCGACAGCTGCTGCAGCTCGGCGATGAGCTTGTCGTTGCGCAGCATCAGGGCGACCTTGATCGCGGTCGGGTAGGAATCGTTCGTCGACTGCGACATGTTCAGGTCGTCGTGCGGCTCGAGGAACTGGTACTCCCCCTTCTTGTGGCCACCCAGCTCGAGTCCGATGTTGGCGAGCACCTCGTTGGCGTTCATGTTCGTCGAGGTCCCGGCGCCTCCCTGGTACCAGTCCACCAGGAACTGGTCGTGGTACTTGCCGGCGAGGACCGCCGCGGCCGCCTTCTCGATCATGGCCAGCCGCTCCGGCTTCATCGCGCCCACCTCGGTGTTGGCGCGCGCGGCGGCCAGCTTGACGATGGCCCACGCCTCGACGTATCCGGGATAATGGTTGATGGCGACGCCGGAGAGCTGGAAGTTCTCCATGCCCCGCATCGTCTGGACTCCGTAGTACGCCTCCGCCGGGACCTGCTTCTCGCCGAGGAGATCCTTTTCGGTCCTGGTTTTCGCCGGCGCCGGCGCCGGCGTCGGAGCGGTTTTCGGCGGCGGGACGGGTTTCGGCTTCGGCTGAGCGAACAGGGAACCGCTCGACAGGCAGGCGGCCGCCACGAGCGCGGCACCCATGAGCGTCACAGGTCGGGGCATTCGTTTCCGGGTCATCGCATCACACTCCTTGCGTCACTTCTCACGCTTTTCTCAATCTCGAGCAGCATGCTCACTTCTCGGGCGCCGGGCCGGCGACGGCCGGATGGCCGGCGCCGGCCCGATGCATTCCGGGCCTGGATCGAACCCGGCCCGGCCTTCACCTCTACTTCGGTTTCGACGCGTACGGGTTGCCGCCGAGCGCATTCGAGATGTCGGCGATGGCCTTCTGCGCCTTGACGCTGTTTCCGGCCTCGTCGAGCGGCGGCGAGATGACGGCGATGCCGAACTTGCCGGGGGAGACGGCGATGATGCCGCCGCCCACCCCGCTCTTGCCCGGCAGGCCCGTGCGGTACAGCCACTTCCCGGTGTCGTCGTAGAGGCCGGCGGTCGCCATCACCGCCAGCACCTTCGGGACGTTCTCGACCTTCATCACCTGCTTGCCGGTGACCGGATTCTTGCCACCGTTGGCCAGCGTCGCGGCCATCATCGCGAGATCCTTGGCGTTGACGCTCACCGAGCACTGCTCGGTGTAGATGTCGGTGGCGCGCAGCGGCTCGGCCTTGATGTAGCCGTAGGCGAGCATCAGCATGCCGATCGCCTGGTTGCGCTGGTTGGTGTCGGACTCGCTCTTGAAGACCTCCTGGTTGACCTTGAGCGGGCGGCCGGCGAAATCGGAGTAGAAGGACAGGATCTTCTTCCAGATCTCGTCCCGCGTCGCCCCCTTCACCATCGCGGTCGTGGCGATGGCACCGGGGTTGACGAGCGAGTTCATCTCCGGGCCGCCGAGCGCCTTCTGCGCCATCTCGACCGCGACGATCGAGTTGAAGCGCATGCCGGTCGCATCCACGCCGATCGTGTTCGCGACCGCATCGGCGCCGGACTCCTCGATCACCTTGGCGAGCGTGAACACCTTGGAGATCGACTGGATGGAGACCTCCGACGTGATGTCGCCGGTGGTGTTGACCGACCCGTCCACCCCGACGAGGGCGATGCCGTAGATGTTCGGATCGACCTTGGCCAGGGCCGGGATGTAGTCGGCGTTCTTCCCTTCCTTGAGCGCCTTGTACTTGTCGTACGCCGCCTTCATGGCGGCATCGACCTGGGGCTTCGCCGGGGACTGCGCCGGTGCCGGCGTCGTGGCCGCGGCGACGGCCAGCGCCGCCGCGGCGAAGATCGCGAGGCTGTTTCGACTGCGCATCCTCACGAAGCGCCCCCCAGCGTCTTCGAGAAGTTGTACCGGACGGAGAACTGGATGCGCAGGTCGTCGAAGCTATCCACCGGCACGACATTCAAAAAGTTGTCGAGGGTCGTACCGTTGTCGTCGAAGTTCTCCCGTTTGCCCCACTGCACCTCCCCGCCCCACATCAGGTTCTTGACCGGGTAGTAGAGCAGGTTCGCCAGGGCGTACTGCCCCTTCTTGAAGGCGTCCGCAGTCTGCCCGTTGCTGTTGTCGAGGTCGATCATCGAGTACCCGAATGTTGACGTCCACTTCTCACTCCAGGTGCGGTCGTAGAAGGCGACCACGCCCACGAGCGGCAGCGCCTCGCCGATGTCGGGCCCGGTCACCGCCCCCACGTCCGCGGTCGCGTCGTTCATGTAGTTGGCGATCCCCTCGCCGACGACGACCTGGAGCTTGAGGACGTCCTTGTTGAACTTGAAGTTCGCGGAGGCATTGACGCCCCATCCGGTCGCGCTGCCCGACAGGTCCGGCGCGGCCGGGTCGAGGTCGTCCCATTCCATCTTTCTCAGGATGCCGCCGATCTGGAAATGACCCCAGTCCTGGTTCCTTCGGTAGTGCCCCGACAGGTCAGGGGCCGGGAAACGCCCCGTGAGCGTCACGCCGGGAGTCCCGGAGATCACCCCCGGGTCGCCGCTGGCGCCCGGCCGCTCGAGCGCGACGTACACCTCGTTCTCCCCCTGCAGCGGCATCCAGCGCACCTGGACGTTGCGGAAGAAGACCATGCCGCTCGGGCCCCAGTACTCGATGGAGTTCGGGAAGACGTCGGGATCCATGAACGGGCTCCAGGACTGCCCGGCGCCCCAATGCCCGAACTCGCCCCAGGCATGACGCAGGCGGAAGGTGGTCTGGCCGGCGTCGGGGCCGACGCCGAACAGCTCGAATTCGAAGATCGTCTTGATCTCCCCCTTCGACGTCGGCGTCCAGGTCTTGACCCCAAAGCGACTCTGACGGACGCCCGCGTACGTGTGGCCGTCGCCGCCGAACTGGTCCTCGAAGACAGGGAGCTTGGTCGGCCGCACCACGTCGAACCAGTCGGGGTCGTTCTGCTTGGTCTGGTAGCCCATGTCGAGCATGGCGAAGCCGTAGATGTCCATCCGCGTCCTGTCCGTCTCCTGCGCGGATGCGGATGGTGCGATGGCGAGCGTCGCCACGACGAATCCCGTCACCACGAGGACGCGGCCGAAGTTACTCTTCATGAAGGCCCTCCTATGCGTTGGGTGGTCACTTCACGTGCTCCTTCTCCCAGGCCCGCACCTTCGCGCGGGCCCCGTCGAACAGGCGTTCGTAGTTCCCCCGGAGGAGCAGCCGTCGCGTCTCCGGTTTCAGCCGCGCCAGGAGCGGCGCGTACATGTCGTAGACCTTGAGGTACGCCTTCTGATTCGCGGGGGCCACCTCGTCCGTTCCGAACAGGAACCGATCGGGATGGTGCTCGATCAATTCGGCGGTCGCGGCGATCGCCTCCGGGGAGGCGACGACGTACTTGGCGACCTCGTCCCAGGAGATGTCGAAGTACACGTGATCGAGGCCCGGAATCGACGCGGCGCGGTCGATGATCCCCAGCTGATCCCGGACCGGGTGGATGATCCGCCCCAGCCCGACGTGCGCCCAGATGACGGTCGTCTTGGGATGCCGCATCAGCACCTCGCGGAGCTGCGCCGCCGGGTACGGGTCCTGCCCCGGCTTCGGGAACGGCATGTCGATGTCGTTGTGCAGCAGGACAAGGAGACCGGTCTCCGCGGCGAAATCGAGGATGCGATCGAGCGCCGGGTTCTTGAGGCTGGCGGTCTCCCCGGCCACCTTCGCCGACACGAACTCCTTGTGGATGGTGAACTCGCCGATGCCGGTGAACACCCCCGGGAACGTCGTCAGCACGCGCTTGATGTGATCGGCGGCGTACATGTCGGCCGGGTTGAAGCCGGTGATCATCGGGTCGAGACGCGCCTGCTCCGCCTTCGACAGCGACCGGTACTGCATGGCGATGAAGGCATCGGTGAACGAGTAGTAGTAGAGCGGTGCGTCGGTCTGCAGATAATAGGTGGGGGCGTAGTTTCCCGAGTTCTCGTACGACCAGGTCTGTTGCAGAGGAATGCCGAACAAGGTTGATCGGTGGGCCCGCTTCCCCATGATCCGGAGGAAGTCGCGCACATCGGTGCCTTCCTGGATGTAGTTGGTCAGGTGGAAGTGGACGTCGTCGAAGTCGTCGGCTGTTTTGTCGCCTCCCTGCGCCGCGAGCAGCCGGGGAGCCAGGAGCAGAGCGAGAAGAGAGGCTCGCTGCCACATCATAAGCCTGGTCACAGGAGGATATCCGTGCCGATGGAGATGGTGGTACCGCTCTGGCCCGCGGTGTAGAACCCGAAGTTCGATGCCGCCGGGCTCTTCTCCACCCGGATCAGGTGGAGGTTGAGCCGCCAGCTCCGGGTGTGACTGGGATAGACGCTGACGCCGCCGGAAAGCTCCCACGGATTGCGGTCGAATTGGTCATTGACCTGGCCATAGGTGAGATACACGCCAACCAGCCGCGGCACCACCATGTGCATCCCCTGCACCTGAAAGCCTCTGTCGGTGATGGACTCCAGCGCGACGGGACCGGTGGCTGCCAGAAAGTCGGAGAGCTTGCGGATGTAAAACTCGCTCTGGAACGAGAAGCCGCGGTACTTGAATCCGGCATCGAAGGCCAGCAGGTCGTAGTCGAGTTTATCTACCGTAACCCCGGGGACCAGCGCGTCGGCCTCGAACGGGTTCACCCCGTCGGACAGCTTGATCTGAGTTGCGTTGGGTGGTGCGGTCTCATCGGCGTAACGTGATTCCCGGCTGTGGGCGGCCGAGGTGCCGAATTGGGTGGCCAGTTTGGTGTGGTACTCGAAGTCGCCCAATCCGTTCCGGGGACCGAACTCTCCGGTAGACGGCCGCCAGACCAGACTCGCGCTGTAGGCCATGTCGCGGGAATCATTGGCGGCCGTGGTACCGAGCTGGCTGATGTTGGTGTTGACCGAGGCGGTATACCAGAACTTGTTGATGGGTTGGCCGGTCACAAAGAAACCGGACGAGAACCCGCCGCGAAAGAAGTCCTCCGACATCTGCCGGTCACTGGAGCCCCAAAAGGGCCAGGAGCCCTGCACCGAGCGCGCGGTGAGGTTGGGCGCAATCCCCACCCCCACGCCGATGGCCTTGTTGAATCGGTACTGGAGGTTCCCGAACAGCAGAGTCTGCTGGGTGGTGGGAAGCGACCAGAGCGAGATATTGTAGCGGAACTTCGGGTCGTAGAAGAACCCGGTGAGCCACACGAAGGTCCGGTGCCAGTTGAGGTCGTTGCGCGCTTTAACCGTACGCTCCCGTCCCAGGTGATCGGTGAACGTCTGCTCGCCGGGCATCTGGTTCATGTAGCGGAACAGGCCGTAGAAGCTGATGTTCAGGCTGGCGATCTTGGTCTTGGCGATGTCGAAGCCTTTGGCCGGGGTAAACTCGCCCGCGATGTTGTTGGGAAAGGTTAGATCCGATATGGCTGTGGTGTCGTTGGGCTCCCGTCCCGCCTCCTCCTGGGCTCTCGCAAGCGTGGGAAGGACAGCCATGGCGCCCAGAACCGCGATGAGTGCCGCACCTGCGGTGCACAGCCAGGGATGCCGTGCCGTGGTGGTAGCTGGGTGCATCCGCATTCTCCGTTCGGGGGTTTTGTGGGGCGAGAGGGGTCAGAACTCGAACTGGAACCTGCTCTGGAAGAACTGGGTGTTGCCCTTCAAGGCAAACCGATCGAGCCTGCCATAACCGTAGATGAGCTCGAGCCGGAGGAAATCGGCGAGGTGCCAGTTGACCATGGGTGTGAGCCGCCAGAAGGTCCCGCCCTGCAGGGTGCCGCTGTTCAGATCGCTGTAGGAGAATCTCAACAGGACCTCCACCGCCCCCGGCCCACCCTCGAACACCGTCCTCCTCGGTGACACCTGCCTGAAGTACCCGCCCACCGTGTTGTAGCTGCGGGTCTCTCCGGTAACCAGCCAGTTGGCGAAGATGTCGCCGCCGCTGAAGACCGGATCACCGGTTTCGGGGGAACCGGCCTTCTCCCAGTAGTACTCGGTGCCGAACAGCCAGGGGCCCGGCCGGTAGTACGCCTCGAATCCCAGCAGGTTGGCCGAAGTCGCGTGGAACTTCCCGGTGTCGATGAAGTTCGGGGCGTCGCTGGCTTCCGGCTTGGCCTTGAGCTGCAGGGTATCGTCCTCCGGCTTGCCGATCTGGAAGGACAATCCGAGGTGGACCAGTTTGCCGACGCTGTCGGAGGCCATCGGCACCCAGGCAATGCGCCCAGCCACTGCCTGATGGAAGTAGGAGAAGCTCTGATCTTTCGAGAGCCAGTCGGTGAACACGCCGAGATTCCAGATCAGGTGGCGGTCGGGCAGGTAGCCGAGCCATTTAATTCCGTCGGCCAGGAGGGGAACTGCGGCGTCGGAGAAGGTGAACCGCTCGTGAGTCCATCCGTCGTATCCGGTCATTACCCGGTTAAGGCTGACCCCCTGCTTGGCGCGGCCGATCCAGAGGTTTCCCCAGATCTCCGGAACCGCGAGCATCAACCCGGATTGGCGGACGAACCATTCGTCGAGGTACCCGTCGTACATAAACCCGGCCTGATAGGTCAGCCGGCGCTTGGTCTTGATCCGTCCGCTGACGAGCAGGCGGGAGTCGCGGATCTTGAATCCGGGCTCGAGGTCCCTCTGTTCCTTGCTGGCCTGGTCCTGGTCGTAGGTGGCGTAGTCCACCAGGAATCCGGCGCCGACCCGGAGGGTGAAGAACCGCCCATCGTATTCGTTCCATTTGACAAGACTACGGCGCGGCCGTTCGGCCTCAGACTCTCCAGCCGAGATGCCTGCGGCCGCAGTAGTATCCTGCGCGGCCGAATCGGCCTGCTGAGCGCAGACCGACCCGGCCCTGGTCATGGCAAGCGCCACAAGACCCCAGGCAAAAGAAGAGCGCATTGAAAGACGGTTTTCGTCAGTACTCGTCGAAGTACCGCT
>Ga0111539_10013909_pt1 | contig 10062 bp, 6 predicted proteins | sample RhiMethybrSRZTD1_FD_79667 | JGI IMG/M metagenome (GOLD analysis project Ga0111539, IMG submission 79667) | Populus rhizosphere microbial communities from Tennessee, USA - Rhizosphere MetaG P. TD hybrid SRZTD1 (version 2) (version 2) | ecosystem: Host-associated > Plants > Roots > Rhizosphere >... | reverse complement strand
CTCTTTTTATCATACTAATAAGTGAATCTGTACTTACACCGCCACCGCTTAGTCCGGAATCACCCGAATTCTTCCCAGGGCTATCCGAAACGAAATCCACACTGTCACACCAGACGAAGTCGCCCGTTTTTTGGATCTGATCGAATGCCATTGGAACTGCTTTGATCTTTTCCCTCACCTGTGGCCAAAAGTTTTCTGGGCTACAAGCGTATTGGTGTAAATAGTTATAAGCCGCGACAGTATCAAGCCGTCCTGCTTCGCTCGGTTCCACAATGTCGGTGACGGGTACACTGAGCGGATCATTCCAGAAAAGATCAAAGGAGCGTTGGACGCGCGCTGATACTTTCCCGATTAGCAAAACATCCCGGTCACGGAAGTTATATTCATGATCGTAATCGAAGTATTCGTCTGCGATGTTTCGTCCGCCGGTTATCACCACCTTGCCGTCAACGACAAAAGTCTTATTATGCATGCGCTGATTAAATCCTCTGAAATTGGTCGTAAGGCTAAGCAACTTTTGAGGCAAATTCTTCCCTATGTTGGCAGTGGGATTGTATATCCTAATGTCAAGATTACGATGGGCATCGAGTGCGAGCAATTCGTCAGCATCTGCTTCCACCATGATATCATCCACCAATAGGCGTACCGTAACACCACGATCTGCGGCGCGGAGCAAATAGTCAAGCGCAATCAGGCCAACATTGTCGGCGCTGAAGATGAAATATTGAATGTCAATTGTTTTTTCGGCCGATTCGCTCAGCCAGGCACGGGCTATCATTGAGATATCACCTTCTTCGAGCGTGTACACGCCGGTTTTGGTATTCATCACGTCTGCGAAGGGCGCCAGTTGTTCCGAAAGGGCAGCGTGACGATCGACATGGATCTGTGAGCAAAAATCCTCATCGATAGGCAAATACTTTGATTCTGTCGAACACCCCAACGCAACGATCGTTAACATCCGCAACAATGCTATGGCCTTTGACGATTTATTCGGTATGGATTTATTAAACATTTCAGGAATAGACGGGACGGTTACTGACTCGAAGGTACCATTCGCAGACAAGCAGGTTGGGGACCCAGCTCAGCCATGCAATTGTAGCGTATGCTGTGGGCTGGGCAAGATCAAAGGACCACGAGCCCAGGAAAACGTAGATGCGTAAGGTGATCGCAGCAAGCGTCAGCGCGAAACTTCGCAAGATCCACTGACGGTGAGAATGTATATCTCGTTGAAGTATGCGTATGTAAGCGATCCAGGTAAAAATGAACCAAAGCGTACATTGAAGAACAAAACTCGCTTGAACAATAGGACCGCGATTTATAAACAAGCTCATAACTAGTCCGCCGGGCGCAGACAAAAACAATATGCCACCGACATAGACCTTGCCCAACATTCGATGGGTGTTTCGCCAACGCAAACCGAATGTAGGATGGATTTGAAAGAAACCGACCAAAAGTATCACCGCGGCGACGAGCACGTGTGCATAGAAGGCGGGGAGGTACCATCCGGTTGATATAGCGTCCCTCTTTATCCGCAGAAATCCATAACCTGAATCCAGGTTCAAATATGAAAGAGCATTTATAGAAAGTGGAACAGCCATCAACAACAGCATGAAGTAAAAAGCGCCTCTCGAAAGGTTCATGCCGGTCAAGTTACAATAATGGCTTCTGAATCAGATTTAGGATCCTATTGAGGAACTTAAGGTTGTATCTGTCGTTGTACGTCAATTGCCTCTCAAACTGCTCAACTTTTGCAAACCGAGGAGTATACCAATCGCCGATCTGCTGAAAGTGGGCGATCTTTTCTTTCTCCTTGAATGCATACCCATAGGAAGCGAGAATTTCGTCGCGCATAAATGTCAGCGTGCGAACTGAAAGAAAGGTTGTTGACTCTTCTTTTTGTGTGACACTGCTATAGACAAGGAAATTCCCCATCAAATAAGAACTATCCAACATGACAAACTGCGTTTGAGGATAAAGCCGATTAGACTTCAACTGAGTAATTTCGTTGTTTTCTGTAATTGAAAAATAGGTGTGCTGATAAAGATTGGTTTCATCACTCGCCTCATATTCACCGAACCAAAAATCATGGGGTGTTCGGACTTCCAACAATGTACTATCGATGGGATGCATGCTCAATTCCTGACCTGAAATACTTGCAACGTGCAATGTGTCCAGTCGTTCGTTCACAAACACCAGCGTGCTTGAGTTATAGAACTCTTCTCTTCCGTCTAAGTACCTTTCACGGATCGTCGTAACCACAGCCTGGATCCCGTCCGTAATGGTCTCAAGAAATGATCCGGTAGTCTCCTTGTAATCGGTCCAACCATTGACTGGAACCTTGGTGGTAGAAATGTTTGCCTCGATCTCATCAAAAATACGGTGTTTAGACAGGTAGGATGGAGGAACGATTATGCCGTTACCCGTCTGTTCCGCTGACGGTATCTCGCAGAACGTGTGCATATCAGGTTTCAATCGAATATTTTGTTTGAGGAACTCAAACTTGTTCACCCACTGCCGGACTTGCTCGGACGGAAAACCTTGATGATAACTGAACTGACCATCAAGCCAACCATAAATAGAATCCTGTTTAGCAATAGCCCAGACGTGATCCCTTCCATATGGAATGATGAGATCAAATTCAGGTTCAACCAACACTTGCTTCTTTGCAACGTCGAAATAACCAACTTTTCCATCCAACATTACCTCAACCAGATTTTCATCTTCAAAGCCTATTGAACCAATAAGATCGTAAGCAACGGGGACGATAGTATCACCTTTTGAATCGACGAGACCCATTTGAACCCCTTCATTCCGAAGGTGACGGTTATCGTTGTCCAGGAAGTAATTGGTCCACGGTCCGTCCACGACATAAAAGTAATTCTGTAAGTTGTATGTAGAGTACCAGATCACTGAATCAAATGTTTGCTGAAGCTTACGTGCATTTTCATAGATCCAAAGTCGCTCTTGCAGTGCAAGTTTTCTATCAGCTTCCCATTCGTTCCTGTTTTTAATTCGGGCAAACGCCTGATACAATCCTTCACCATCTAATTGCGTGATGTTAAAAGTACGGTCTTCCGTGGTCAACCAGATCTCGAAGGTGAATGACTCCTTATCTTTCGACGGAAGGTCTTTTACCCTAAATGTGATGGGAATTTCCACCTTGACCTGGTTATGATGAAACGTGATATTGGAGTTAGCGAATGCGGCATCACATACAATAAAGGGATCCTGGTTCTGCAAAATGTTGACCACAGAAAGGATAGCATCACGATTTTGCCTTGACCGGAAATAAGTTACTATTTCATCATCGGATTTAGTGAGGGCTTCCTGAAATTCAGCGAGGAAGCTCTTAACATTCTTTTCAGGATCCTCTTTGCGAAGAATGGAGCAGGAGCAGACGATAACAACTGCTAGGCAAAGGCTGGCGGCACGCGACCGGGATTTCATGACGTTTATACGGTTACCGAACGGGGCCAATTTAATCAAATGGATTCAATCAACGTCCGGTCATTGCTCAGACTTCCGTTATAATTCCAACAGCAAAGTTATTCGGCAGCCGGCATCGGGAGTCTGCCGGTAAAGGTTGATCTGACCTCATTTTCAAAGTACCTTTTATAGCGATAATCAATAAAAATTATGACCGGATCAGGCATCCAAATAAAAGGCAGGATCAAATGGATCTTTGCCATCCATTTCATTCTTCTGACTGTTAATCTTTACTCACAAAGTAACGGCCCTGGAATAATCGGCAGGAGCTTGATATCTTTAAGTGTTTCCAGCGCAGATTCCACTGCCAGATGGTATGAGGATATGTTCGGTCTGAAGCTTCTCAAGGAAATAAAACCGGCTGATGGATCCGCGCATATCCGCATTGAGGGAAGTGAATTCCTTCTCGTCGAAATTATTCAAATGAAAGAGTCCAAAGCTATATCCGAGTGTCAATTACAAAAGGATCAATCTCATTTGTTGAGGGGATTCTTTAAAGATGGTTTATTTGTGAGGGATGTGCAAAAGGCCGTTGACTATTTCAAGGCCAAGGGTGTAGCTATCAAGCACGGCATATTCAGAGATAAAGAAACGGCCACGATGTCCTTTCTTTTGGAAGATCCCAATGGCAACCTGTTGCAATTCATTCAGAGCGAGGAAAAGCAAGCGAAGTAACGTCAGGACGCAGGTGATTGTGGCACGGCGATCTTCTCTTTTTCGCGAACGCCATTAGTATTGGACTCCTGAACAACCAACGGTAACGTTACACGAAATAGAGATCCATGATCAAGTTCTGATTCCACTTCAATTGATCCGTGAAGCGCTTCGATCTGTGCCTTTATCAGGTAGAGGCCGATACCACGCCCTTCGACATGCGAATGGAAACGCTTATACAGCTTGAAGATCTTTTCCTTATGAAGCCGTGTATCGAATCCGAGGCCATTGTCCATCACTTCGATTACTGCCTTCCCATCAACAGCACGGCTGGTCGCGACTACTCTCAGGTTTCTTTCAGGCGAACGGAACTTTATTGCGTTGCTAAGGAGGTTATAGAGCGTACTCTGAAGCATGGCACGCACGGAAATGATTTGAGGAAGAGCGCTGAAGGTGGCACAAATTTCTTCGTTGCCGTTCAGACTATCCTGTAATAAACTGATGCTTTGCTGCCACTCAGTCTTTAGATCAACCATTTCAAGATACTGATCGGGCTCGTTTCGCAAGTCAAGGATCTTGTTAAGGTCTTTGATGATAGTGTCCAGGTCTGATGCGGTTTTGCTCATAAGGTCGATCCACTTCCGGGCATGCACCAGGTTTTCTTCGGCTCGCGCAAGATCCGACAACCCCAAAAGACGTGCGACAGGTCCTCTCAGATTGTGAGAAACCGTATATGAGAATTGAAGCAATTCATTATTATGCTTTACCAGTTCTTCGTTGGTGGTTCGGAGCTCAAGTGTTTTCTCAGCGACAATAAGCTCAAGGCTTCTATTCAGGTCGCTAATGCTCCTATTCGATTCGGTCAATTTATGTGCCTGAGCTTTGATCTTTTCATTCTGTTCAGATACCTCATGATACAGATCCTGCAGCTCAGCATTCACATCTTTGAGCTTGTCCGCCTGCGCTTGAATGCGCTTATTCTTCTCTGTGACTGTCACATTAAGGACCTTGATACGGGTATAAAATCGATAATAAAGTAGTGCCAAGGCTCCAAGAAGTGTTATGATGACAAACCCAGCAATCAAAAACATGAATTGCTGCTGAAGCTTGGCTTCCTGGAGGTGAATCTTGTCTTGGGCAAGCTGCTTATCTTTTTGCAACATCCTGATATCCCGATCGCGCTCCTCGATCTCCTGTACTTTTTCCAGATTAACAAAGCGCCGGGCAAGGTCAGTACGATGAATAGAATCCTTGAGCTCACTGGCCATCATGGAATACTTTAATGATTCTTTAAAGTTGTTTTGAGCAGCCAGCAAATCACGGCGAGTGTTGAAGTTGAAGATCAGAAGCTCATTAGAATTTGTGAGCCTGCAATACCGTTCTGAAAGATCGAGATATCTCGTAGCCTCAAGGAAGTTTCCGGTCCTGAAATAGATTTCTCCAACTCCCCATTGCGACCAGGCAATCATAAATGAAAAATTGGTCGCTTCGGCCAATCGAATACTTCTTTTGTAAAAAGTTAGCGCGGTTTCGTAATGACCTTGTCTTGCCTCTAGGAATCCCAGATTCATCAAGGCTTCGCTCACGCCGCGGACATCACCAAGCTGATTGTTGATAATCAATACCGAATCAAGGCTGGATTTGGCTTCATTGAACAGATTAAGCTCCGTAAGGATTACGCCTTTGAGCATAAGCGCTTCGGCACGGTCGCCTCTGAGTTGTTTCCTTCCTGAGTTTAGTCCTTCGTTTGCCAAGACAAGGGCTTGATTCATATCGCTGAGATGAAAATTTACCCATCCGATCCTGTTTCTGATAATTGAAGCTTCTGCTTCATATCCACGAAGCCTGGCAAGGTTCAACGCGTCGTACAAATTATTTAAAGCAAGCTCATATTCTCCTCGATCGGAAAAGACCTTGCCTAGGTCTGCCCGTAAGGTAACATACTTGCGAACGAGTGATTTTCGGAAATAATAGCTGCGTGCCGAATCAAGCAAAACAACTGCTTCATCAAATTGCCCTTTTTGAAAAAGCATTAAGGCGCGCAAATGACGAATATCGTTGATATCCTCTTCGTTTTCAGGATAATCCTTCGAAATAGCTTCAGCTTCATCGAGGTAGGCTTCTGCCGCGGACAGATCACCCAATGTAAACTTGTTATTGGCTTTCAACGCGAGCGCGTCTATCAAGAGCGCCTTGTTAGGAAGCAGTCTTCTTATGGCAATCGCGCGATCGAGATAAGCTTCCTGCTTGCCATACTGATAGCGCTGCCCGTATAGCGCGCTCATGTTCCTGTATATTTTTGAAAGTGTTACAGGATTGGTACTGTCACGGAATATCTCGTGAGCTTTGCCAAAGTATAACAACGCCGAATCATTCTCGACTTCCTCAAGACTACAAACTCCAAGTTGAAGGAGAGTATACCCTTTGTTTGCAGTGTCACCAATCTGTGTGGAAAGTGTTAGGCCTTGATGCAGACTTTTGCGAGCCTCTGGAAACTTCCCCGACAGATATTCATATACGCCACGGTAGGTATGGGCGACAGCCTCGCCTTTGTCATATTCAATCTTTAAGCTGAGCTCAAGGGCCTCGTCACTGTACTTGACGACTTTATCGTTGTCTACCGAAATAAACTCGTAGGTGAGCTGATTCAAGAGGTCGACCCGGACCTCTTCTTGAGACGATCCCAATAAGTGTTCAAGGCTGTCGGTCACTTTCGACTGACTTAGTGCGGTGGCGCCACTAAGAAAGATTAAGCACAATACCAGTACGCCCTTCCTTAAACCCATTTCACATGATTAGACATTACAAAAGTACTTTGAATAGCGTTCTAAAAAAACTTATTTGTTGCAACATGTTACATCAATTAAACGACTGAAAATGAGGTATTTATTAGACTTCACACTCGTCCAGATGGTTGCTTAATTGTACCTGCAGCTTGGTTTTTTCGAGCGCAATCGAGTGAGGCGGCGGTGAACGTATTAACTGCATCCACACGAAAAGCCAGCCTTGTTTCGAATGATGTCGTCTGGACCCGTAACATTACATGCCTTCAGTCGTCTAGTTCTGGTAACCCAAATCCTAAATTTCAACTTGGACTCTCTCAAACTAACCGCGAGGCGTGCCGGACTTCTCTATCTGGGCATGGCTTTAACCGGCCTCTTCGGAATTATGTACGTTCCATCAACCCTCGTCGTCCCTGGTGATGCAACTGCAACAGCAGAAAACATTAAAGGAAATGAAATGCTCTTCCGGGCGGGGATTGTCAGCAGCTTATTATGTCAAACCTTATTTATATTTCTAGCTCTGCAGCTATACAATCTTTTCAAGTCGGTTAACCAATCTCAAGCGCGGCTGTTGGTTGGATTGGTTATTGCGTCCGTGCCAGTGGCGTTCATTAACATGCTTAACCAATCCGTTGCGTTAATCCTGTTGAGCGGGGCTGACTTCCTCGGCGTGTTTGAGGCCCCTGAGATTAACGCGATGGTTATGCTATTCCTCAAACTGCATACTGAAGGTGTTGCGATAACAGAGATCTTTTGGGGGCTGTGGTTATTTCCATTTGGATATCTGGCTTACCACTCAGGATTTATCCCGAGAATCTTTGGAATTCTTTTGATTGTTAACTGCGTTGCGTATGCTATAAATAGTCTGACCCATCTGCTGTTTCCCCAGTTGCAGGCAATCGTCGGTAACATTTTAGCAGTTCCTCTGGCTGTTGGCGAATTTGCAATGATGTTTTGGCTCCTGATCAAAGGTGCACGCGACCAAAAGCCAGCCTTTGCATAAGCGTGACCATTCGTAATAGGGGAGATAACATCCGTCGCTCCTGGCTATTTGTTATCTTCATGTAATGAAAGTGTTTTTCGCCTTTATATTGGTATCAGCCATCTGTGCTAATGGCCTTTCCCAGCCAAGTGAATCCCCAACGCAACCCGAACATACTTATGGAGGAGCAACTCCGGAAGATGTAAAACTTGTGATGGACCGGGTTCTTAAGTATGTGAATGAAGTAACGCCATATGCAATTGTAAACCGTGAAAACGGGGAAGATATTACCGATCTTAAAAACGTGAAGAAGGAGGCGACGCTCCGGAAAACTGAATACAACATAATATCCCACGAGTGGGGCCTGGCTTATTCTTCAATGATCGTGGCCGCCGACGCTACAGGCGACTCGCGATACACGGATTATGTCACCCGACGATTTGAGTTCCTCGCTAAAGCATCAGTGTATTTCAGGGACTTCCAAAAATCATTCCCCGATGCGCAAAACCCGCTTGAGCATTTTCTATTTCCGCATTCGCTAGACGATACCGGTTCGATGTGTGCGGCCATGATCCAGGCATCAAGGAAGAAATTGACGAAGGATTTACGGGGTGAGATCGATAAATCAATCGACTTCATTTTAAATAAAGTTCATCGTTTGCCTGACGGTACTTTCGCCCGCAACCGTCCGATGCCCAACTCTGTTTGGGTTGACGATTTGTATCAGGGAATTCCGGCCATGGCAGAAATGGGTAAGCTTACCGGAGAAAAAAAATATTACGACGAAGCAGTGAGGCAGGTCCTCGCTTTCGCTGGTCTGTTGTTTGATAAATCAAAAGGGATCTGCATGCACGGATGGGTCGAAGGAATGCAACCTCATCCCGCGTTCTACTGGGCAAGAGCCAACGGTTGGGCTATTCTGGCGATATCGTCGTTGTTGGATGTCCTCCCGGAAAACCATCCACAATACAAACCAATAACAGAGTTGTTCAAATCATACTGCTATGGACTTGTGCGCTTGCAGTCAGGTACCGGATTCTGGCACCAGTTGCTGGATAGAAATGATTCATTTTTAGAAACGTCTGCGACAGCAATGTTTACCTATGCATTTGCTCATGGCATCGAGAAAGGATGGCTCGATCTACAGGTCTACGGTCCGCCCGCGCTATTAGGGTGGAATGCTATTAGCACAAAGGTAAACGCTAAAGGGCAAGTGGAGGGCACCAGTGCCGGGACATCGATGGCCTTCGATGCAGCTTTCTATTATCAACGCCCTGTAGGAACCGGGCCGCACGGATATGGTTCCGTACTTCTTGCCGGATCAAGTGTCTACAAATTATTAAAGCATCATCCCCTTGAGGGCAATGGTCCTGTAATATTCAGAAAGTAACTCTTGGAAGATTTACTCCTTATCCGCCTGAAAACCACGCGGGACAAGTGGCAATGTATAAAGCTTCTTACCCGTCGCATTATCGATCGCGTTGCGTATCGCAGGTGCTATTCCAAGTATTGGCGTTTCTCCCGCCCCAACGGATGGAATATCTGTTCTGTTCAACATCACTACTTCAAGCTTGGGGCAGTCGCTGAATCTTGGCACCCGATACGTAGAGAAGGCAGGATTGATGATCTTGCCATTCTTAAAATCAATCCATTCAAATAATGCTCCGCCCATGCCCTGGATGACGGATCCTTCGATCTGGTTCTCGAGGTGATTGGGATTAATGATAGCCCCACATTCAAAGGCCGCCACTACCCGCAGGACTTTAACTCCATCGGTTTCAGGGTCTGGATCTATTGCCACCTCCGCACAGGTTGCGATATAACTCCCCTTTTCATCGCCACAAGCAATTCCAACGCCATGGCCAGGCGCAACTGGCTTTCCCCAACCAAATTTTTCTGCGGCAGCCTTCAGCACATTTGCCATTCTTTCATTTTGCAGATTTTGCAGCCGGAACGCCAGTGGATCTACTTTTGCGAGAATAGCGAGGTCATTCATTATACATTCCCTCGCAAAAACATTTGCTGTGGCCGCGAGTCCACGGTAAGAACCCTGGCGCAGTGGCGAATCCGAACGATGGAATTGAATCTTCTTGTCAGCTACGGCATACGGCGTTTCTATGCCCGAACCTCCCGAGTTGTAGTTATGAAACTCCCACG
>Ga0111539_10013908_pt1 | contig 10063 bp, 6 predicted proteins | sample RhiMethybrSRZTD1_FD_79667 | JGI IMG/M metagenome (GOLD analysis project Ga0111539, IMG submission 79667) | Populus rhizosphere microbial communities from Tennessee, USA - Rhizosphere MetaG P. TD hybrid SRZTD1 (version 2) (version 2) | ecosystem: Host-associated > Plants > Roots > Rhizosphere >... | reverse complement strand
CGGTGTTGGTCATCGCGAGCGAGCCGGTGTCCTGCACGCCCCTCACGGTGTGATACAGAAGCGGGCTGTCGATGCCATCGACGGAAAGTCCGATGTGACCTGGGCCGAGGCCGCGCAGCGCGAACTCCGCGCGGAAGTCATCGCCCGTCGAGACACCCGGCAGCATTTGCACGGCGCGGAACGGATCGTCGGCGATCAGTCCGCGCAACGCCATCAGCTCACGCGAGCCCAGCACTGATTGCGTGGCGACACCAGGCTCGGCCTCGCGGTATCGACTGGCGCCGACCGAGACTTCCTCGACGTACGTGCTTGCGCCTTCGTTCACCGGGATCGTGACGTCGACGGCGTCGGTCCCGCTGACCATCACATCACGCCGGACAAGACCGTAACCGACGACGGAGACGAGAAGGGTTTGTAATCCAACGGGCACATCGGCAATCTCGAACTTGCCGTCGGCATTGGAAAAGGCCTGCTGTCCGGTGGACTGGACTTTGACGAGGACAGCGGGCAGCGGCGTGCCGGTGCGCGCTTCGACGATGGTTCCGGTGATTTTTCCCTGTTGGGGCAACGACAACGCTGCTGTGAGGAGGAGGATCAGCACAGTGTGTGACCGCTGCAGGTGGCAGTATGCATCGCGCCGGCGGAGGTAGCACAAAGTGCGCCAAGCCTCATTCGTCACGTTTTTCGTCCCACGTGAAGCCAAATGGCACGCCGCGGCGTATTAGTCCGCAATGCCTGTCACTTCGCTTGTCGTGAACCAGCGCACGGTGGAGATCGACGTTGATCCGGAGACGCCGCTCCTCTGGGTGTTGCGCGATCATCTCAATCTTGTCGGCACCAAGTTCGGATGCGGCGGCGGCTTCTGCGGCGCCTGCACCGTGCATCTCGATGGCGTCGCCGCGCGATCGTGCTCGACGCCGATCGGCCAGATCGCCGGGCGCCGCGTCACCACGATCGAAGGCCTTTCAGCCAACGGCGATCATCCGGCGCAGCGCGCGTGGGAAGAGATCGACGTGCCGCAGTGCGGCTACTGCCAGGCCGGGCAGATCATGAGCTGCGCCGCCCTGCTCTCGCGCACGCCGGATCCCTCCGACGATCAGATCGTGGCGGCGATGAACGGCAACATCTGCCGCTGCGGCACATACGTGCGGATCAAGGACGCGGTCAAGCGCGCGGCCACGCTGAGGAGCTCGCTATGAGATCGCGGCGCGAGGTGCTCAAGGACGCGAAGGTCGGGATCATCGAGGATCCGATTCTCCCGAGGACACGGAGGGCGAAACGGAGGACACGGAGGGCGTTCATCACGGTCAGCGCAGCGGCGACCGGTGGGCTGCTCGTGGCCTTGCGGTCGTTACCGCTCGGCGCGCAGACGCAGACGGCGGGAGCAACGGGCCCGGCGACGTTCCCGTCGCATTACGTGCAGATCGATCCGGACGATCGCGTGCTGATCTGGTCGGCGCAGCCGGAGATGGGTGAAGGCACCAAGACCTCGCTGCCGATGCTGATCGCCGAGGAGCTCGACGCCGACTGGACGAAGGTGCGCATCGATGATGCGCCGCTCGATCGGAAGTATGGCGGGCAAGGTGTCGGCGGCAGCGATGCGATTCGATCGGACTGGGACGCGCTGCGGCGCATCGGCGCCACCGCGCGCGCGTGCCTGATCGCCGCCGCCGCTGCGGAATGGAACGTGCCGGTCGGCGAATGCGACACGGCCGCGCACGTCGTGCGTCATGCGGCCAGCCGCCGTGAAGCGCGATACGGATCGCTCGTCGCCCGTGCAGCGTCCCTACCGGTCCCGCGTGATGTGCCGTTGAAGGATCCCGCACGGTACCGACTGATCGGCACGCGCATCAGCGGCACCGACAATCACAAGGTCGTGACGGGACAGCCGCTGTTCGGCATCGACGTGCGGCTGCCCAACATGAAGTTCGCCGCCATCGCCAAGTGTCCGGTGTTCAACGGCCGCCCGGTGAAGATCGATGCCGCCAAGGCACGCCAGGTCCCCGGCGTCCGCGACATCGTCGAGATCAACGGTCTTGATAATCCGACGCTGCTGATGCCGGGCGTTGCCGTGGTCGCCGATTCCACGTGGGCGGCGTTCAAGGGCCGCGAGGTGCTGGCCGTTCAATGGGATGAAGGTCCTTATGCGGCGGAAAGCAATGCCTCGCTCACAGATCAATTCCAGAAGATCCTCGCTGCGCCGCCCGCGATCCTGCACAACTCCGGACGCGTCGACGAAGCGCTGACCTCGGCGGCGGTTGTCGTCGACAACACCTACTCGTTCCCGTTCGCGTCGCACGCCACGCTCGAGCCGCACAACTGCACCGCCAAGTACCGCGACGGCGAGCTGTGGATCCGCGGACCGATCCAGATGCCGATGAGCGCGCAGACCACGGTGGCGCGCGCGACCGGCATCGACGTCAACAAGGTGCACGTGCAGTCGACGCGCATCGGCGGCGGATTCGGACGCCGGCTGCTCTCGGACTATGCGGCCGAAGCGGCGGTCGTCGCCACGGCGATCAAAGGCGCGGTCATGGTGATCGACAACCGCGAAGGCGATCTGCAGCACGACTACTATCGGCCGGCGGCGATGCAACGGCTCCGCGCCGGTGTTGATGCGAGCGGACAGATCATCGCGTGGGATCACACCATCGCGAGCTGCTCGCGGAACGTCTATCGCAAGGATCCGCGAGCGCCGTATTCGACGGAGACCTACGGCAGCTACGTCGGACGCGTGCAGTCGCTCAACCAGCTCGATGCGGATCTGCAGCCGACGCGCATTCCGAACGCGCGCCTGCGATACGGCAACCCGCTGACCGGCGTTGCCACCGGCGCCTGGCGCGCGCCCGCGCACGTCGTCAACGCCTTCGTGATCGAGACCACGATCGACGAGCTCGCGGCCAGGGCGAAGCGGAGCCCGGTCCATCTGCGACTCGACATACTTGGTGACACGTCGGATGTGCCGAAGAGCCAGGACGATGCGAGTCCGTATGATCCGGCGCGCATGCGCCGCGTGCTGCTCGAAGTGGTCGAGCGCGGCGGGTTCGGCAAGCCGGCGCCGGAGGGGCGCGCCCGCGGTCTGGCGATGCATCACACCTTCGGCTCGTACTGCGCACACGTGGTCGAGCTCTCGATCGCGCCGGGAAGCAACGGCCAGAAGCGCGTGACGATCCACAAGGTCGTGTCCGTCGGCGACGTCGGCCAGCCCGTGAACCTGTCGATGCTCGAAGCGCAGATGCAAGGCGGCGTCATCGACGGCATTGGCGCGGCGTTCTACGGCGAGGTGCCGATCGCCAACGGCCGCGCGGCCTCGCGCAACTTCGGCGACTATCGCCTGATTCGCATGAGAGAGTCGCCGACGACCATCGAGGCGCATTTCATCAAGAGCCAACTGCGTCCAACCGGCTTCGGTGAGCCGCCACTGCCCCCGATCGCGCCGGCGGTAGCCAACGCCATCGCCGCGCTCACCGGCGATCGCATCCGCATGATGCCGTTCATTCGAGCCGGCTACGTTCTGTCCTGACACACGGACGTCAGCCTGACGCTCGTCGCGTTCAAGAAGACGAATCCACCGATCCATGTTGGTGAATCCGCACCTAATGGTGACCACTCGCACGTTGGCGTGATGAATCGTCTTTCCGTTCTTGACCTGTCTTTGTTTGTCACTGATAGTGCGAGTGCATATGCGCGAGCCACGCGCCCTCTGGCTCCTGCTGATTGCGATCAGTGCTGTCTACGCGCTGTTCGCATCAGTGGTGTCGGTCGGCTACACGGCAATCTACGGCCTGTCGCGATGGACGCTGCGGCCGGACACGACCGCGATCTTCCCGTATCTCGTGTTGATGAATCTCGCGATGTGGACCGGCTACGCCTTGTGGACGCCGGCGATCTTCTGGCTGGGCCGGCGCTTCCGTTTCGATCGGCGCGGCTGGAAAAGCGCCGCCGCGGTTCACGTGCCCGCATCGCTGCTGATCACCGCCACGCATCTCACGCTCGTGGCCCTGCTCCGCTTCTACCTGCAGGGGCTGCGCGGCGGCACGCCCGATCTCTCGACGACGATCTCCGACGCGTTCTTTCGTACGCTCGATCAAATCCTGCCGGTCTACTGGGCGCTGATCGGCCTGCAGCACGCCGTCGACTACTACCGGCAATCGCGCGCGCGTGAATTGCGGGCGGCGCGGCTCGAGGCGCGCCTGATGGAATCGCAGCTGCAGGCGCTGCAGCAGCAGCTGCATCCACATTTCCTGTTCAACACGCTGCACGCCATCTCCACGCTCGTGCATCGCGATCCGGAAAAAGCCGATCTGATGATCGAGCGGCTGAGCGATCTGCTGCGCATCACGCTGCGCAAAGTCGGCGTCCAGGAAGTGGAGCTCGCGCAGGAGCTCGAATACCTTCGCGCCTATCTCGACATCGAGCAGGTCCACTTCGGCAATCGCCTGCGCATCGAGTACCGGATCGACGTGGCGGCGATGGACGTGCTGGTGCCGACGTTGATTCTCCAGCCGCTCGTCGAGAATGCGATCCGCCACGGCCTCGAACCGATGATGCGTCCAGGGACCCTGACGATCGAGGCACAAGCCGACGGCGACACCGCCTGGCTCCGCATTCGGGACGATGGAGCGGGATTGCCGAAGAACTGGACGCGCCGCGACGGCGTGGGCCTCACGAACACGCGATCGCGGATCGAGCGCCTCTACGGCGAGCAGGCGGCGTTGACCGTCCGCGAGAATCCCGGCGGCGGCGTCCTCGTCGATATCTATATTCCCCTTCGTCGCGGCCGGCGCGGAGCGCCGGAGAGAGACGCTGTCGCCTGATGATCAGAGTCCTCGTTGCCGACGATCAACCCATGGCTCGCGAGCGGCTCGTGACCCTGCTGTCGGCCGAGCCCGGCGTCGAGCTCGCCGGCACGGCCGCGTCGGGACCCGAAGCCATCGATCGCATCCGCAGCGCGTCGCCCGATCTCGTGTTTCTCGATCTGCAGATGCCCGGCATGGACGGCTTCAAGGTGATCGAAACCATCGGCGTCGATCGCATGCCGGCCACCGTGTTCGTCACCGCCTACGACGAGTACGCGGTGCGCGCGTTCGAAGTGCAGGCGCTTGACTACCTCTTGAAACCTTTTGGACGGCAGCGTTTTCAATCCGCGCTGGAGCGAGCGCGCCGTCACCTTGAACGTGAAAGGCAGGGCGAAATGGCGGGACGGCTCGCGGAATTGTTGCGCACAGGCCGGCAGGAACCGGCCGGCGAGCGGCTGCTCGTGAAATCCGGCGGCCGCGTGTCCTTCGTCGAGGTCGAGTCGATCGACTGGGTCGAGGCGGAAGGCAACTACGTCCGCATCCACGCCGGCGAGCACGTGCACCTGATGCGCGAGACGATGAGCGGCCTCATCGACAGGCTCGGGGCGCACCGCTTCTTCCGCATCCACCGCTCACGGATCGTCAACATCAAGCGCGTGAAGGAATTGCTGATCGCCGGCGGCGGCGATTACCAGGTCGTGCTGGTCGATGGCACGAAGCTGGGATTGAGCCGCCTGTATCGCGACGCGCTGCAGGAGCAGCTGGCCGGCGGCTGACGGCTATTTTTTCTTCTTCTTCATCTGCTTCAGCGCCCACGCGGCAAGCTGGCGGACGTCCATGAAGTCGTCCTCGAGCGCCTGGTTCAGCGCGGCTACGGCGCGTTCGTCGCCGATGTCGCCGAGCGCCTTCGCCGCCATCGATCGCACCGGCGCGGCGCGATCGTGCAGCGCGTCAACCAGCACGTCGACGGCGCCCGCCGCCTTGATCTCGCCGAGCGCCCAGGCGGAGACACTTCGGACGGCGGGATCTCGGCTCTGCATCGTGCCGATTAGGGCGGCGGCGGCGGCAGCCACCTTCAATGTGCCGAGCGCCGTCGCTGCTTCAGGCGCGGCTGGATCATTCGGTTTCTCGAGGAGGGCGATCAGCGCGCCGCCGGCACTCGCGTCACCGTTCTCACCAAGGATGCGCGCCGCCATCTGTCGCGTGCCGTCATCGTCGCTGTCGAGCGCCTCGATCAGGAACGGCGTCGCCCGATGATCGCGGAGCCTGATCAACGTCTCCCCCGCGCGGCCGCGCGCGTGACCGTCAGGATCTTCCAGCGTCCGAACGAGCGCGGCTAGTTCTTCTGCTGTAGCCATTCGTTGGCTTTCATGGCAAGCGCCTCGAGACTGTCGAACGCCACCGATGCGCCCGAGGCGTCCTGGAGCAGGATCGACACGATCGGCGCGCGCGGGATTGGCGCGGCGCCACCAACGGTCACGTGATAGGCGCCGCCGGCGGGATGACGAAACAGCGGCAGCCATCGTTCATCCCAGATTGTCGACGCCGGCACGCCGGCTTCACTGGAGATGTTCCTGGCGACATCGCAGAGCATGCGGTAGTCCGTCAGCGCTTCGTCGAGCGACAGCATCACCGCTTCCGGAAACAGCTCGTATTCGATCTGGCGATCGCGGCGGAGACCGTTGCGCCACGAAAAGTAGTCAACGACTTCGGTGGCGATGTGAACCGGCAAGGGCGAGAGTCTCGCCGCGATGGTGTCGCGATCGAGACCCTCGACGAGTAGTGATGCCTGAGGTGCATCAACACGCTGCAGTGTGGCCAGCAGCGTGTCGAGCACCGGACGAATCGACATCAGGCGTCAATTCTTGCACACCCATAAGGTGGTCGGCAGCCACGGCGCCGGGCCGACGGCGTAGCCGTCGTCGGGTCCGACGTTGGGGGTGATCTTGCACAGCGCATAGAAGGCGCTGAGCTTGCCGCCCTGGATCATCTGCTCGATCGCGGGCATCAGCTGCGCCGACGCCCGTCCAGCGCCGCCTTGCCGTGCCGACGCGAACGGATATTCGTCGCACCACAAGCCGGTGAGCCACGCGACGTTCCCCGCGCAATTCGGATGGGTCTTCAGCCAGGCACGCGAATGCGAGGGTTGGATGCGATTCAACAACGCCGGGTAACCCATGCTAATCGCGTCCGCGATATGGTGCGTCGTGTCATAGGTGTCTGCACCTGGATAGAACATGTTGGCCATGCCCTTGACGTTGCAGGGGTCGATGCCCTGTCCCGCCGTGAACGTCGAGATCGCCAGCGATGCACCGCACGTCGCCGCGGCCACCAGCGCAACGACCTTGAGAATCGCCAGAATCTTCGCCAGCGAAATCACCGGCAAGGCGATTTGGGGCATCGGGATCGAAATCGTCATCGTCATCGTGAAGTGCCCCGTCGGATCGCTGGAGTTCACCGGGTCGTTGTTCGCATACGTGTACTTGTGCAGCGAGGGCGGATCGACTTCGCTGCCGGCGAATGAATCCATCGTCAGGAAGCGCCCCATCGACGGTCCGAAGTAGCGCGCACGCAGGTAATAGAACGACGTTTCCGCGTCGAGGCTCTGGCCGTTGAAGCGGTAGCGGTTCTCGGTGGTGCCGGCCGTTGCCAAGCCGCGGCCGAACGCGTCGTAGGTATAGCGATCGGTGGTCGCGCCGGCCGCGTCGGTCAGGAGACGCGTGCTGGCGGTGCCGTCGAAGAGGTAGTACGACGCCGTGCCGCCGCGTACCTGGCGGATCAGATCGTCGGCCACCGTGTAGGCGGCGATCAACACGCCGCCGGCGCCGCGCTCTTCGAGGACCTGCGGCAGCGGGCGGTTGGCGTCGACGAGGAACGTGGTCGTCGCGGCCCCGACGGTCGCGCGCACGCGCGCGCCATCGCCGTCATAGCCATAGGTCGTGATCGTGCCGTTCTCGACACGGATCAATCGATTCTCGAAGTCGTAGGTGTAGAGATCGGTCAACGGTCCCGCGTTCTTGCGAATCTGGTTGCCGTTGGCGTCGTAGGTGTAGGCGATGGCGAGGCCTTCGGACAGCAGCCGATCGTTGGCGTCGTAGCCGTAGTTGATCGTGGTGCCGTCTTCGGTCTTGGTCAGGCGGTTGCCGACCGCATCGTAGGTGTAGGCCAGCGACTTGTTGCCGGCCGCGGCGTCGACGATGGTTTCCGAGGTCAGCCGCGAGAGCACGTCGTATCCATACGCGACGGTGCGGCCGGACGATTCGGTCACCGCGGTGCGGCGGCCCTTCGCGTCGAGCGTGTAGGCGTAGCTTTCCATCAACGCGTTCGCAGCGGTGCGATGCTCGAGTGAGGTCAGGTGATTGACCACATCGTAGGTGTAGTTGGTGCGCGTCCCATTCGAATGCTGGACGGCCAGACGGTTGCCGGCCGCATCGTAGGTGTAGGACGTGATGCCGCCGCCCGCTTCCGCCACGGTCGCGAGACGATTCAGGCTGTCGTAGGTCGACGTCGTCGCGCCGGCCGGTGATGCCACCGACGTGATGTTGCCGTTGGCGTCGTAGGCGTAGACCAGCTCGGCGCCGTCTGGATGCGTCACCCGCGTCACGCGATCGCGCAGGTCGTAGGCATAGGTCATCGTCCCGCGAGCATCGGTCTCGGTGAGGCGCTTGCCCGTCGGCGAGTAGGTCAACGCGACGAATGTGCCGTCGGGGTAGGTCGTTCGCGTGAGGCGATTGTTCACATCGTAGGTGAACGTCGTGGTCTGCCCGTTGAAATCGGTGCGGCTCAACTGGTTGCCCATGGCGTCGTAGGTGAACGACTCGAACATGCCGAGCGGCAGCGTGTGGCGCGTCACACGGCCGGCCGCGTCGTAGGTCCAGCGCGTGATGCGGCCGAGCGCATCGGTTTGCGTCAGCTTGTTGCCGGCCTCGTCGTAGGTGAACGAGGTCTGGCCCGCGGCAGCGTCCGTCACGCGCGTCAGCCGTCCCGCAAAGTCGTAGGTGAACGTCGTCGAACGTCCGAGCTGATCGGTTTCCTGGGTCTTGTGGCCCAGCGCGTCGTAGGTCGTGGTGATGAACGAGCCGTCGTGGAACGTCGTGCGCGTCACGCGATCGGCGGCGTCGTACTGATACTGCGTCGTGTGCCCGGCCGGATCGGTGACCGACGTGTTCTTGCCGTTGGCGTTCGGCGTGTAGATCGTCACCTGGCCGGCGGCGTCGGTCATCTTCGTCTTGTGACCGGCGGTGTTGTATTCGTAGGCGGTGCGATTGCCGCGTTCGTCGGTCGTCGCCAGCACTTTGCCGGCGGCGTCGTACTCGGTCGTCATGAACGTGCCGTCGGGGTGGGTGGTGCGCGTTTGACGGTTCATCGCGTCGTAGGCGTAGGTCGTGACGCGGCCGGACCGATCGGTCCAGCTGATCCGGTTGCCTTCTTCGTCGTAGGTGAACAACTCGGTGCTGCCGTCAGGGAACACGGCCCGCGACTTCTTGCCGTTGGCGTCGTAGTCAACGCTGATGCGATTGCCGTTCTTGTCGATGAACGCCGACTCCTTGCCGAGCGAGTTGAACTCGTACCGCAGGGCGCCCCCGGCGGCGTCGATGTCCGCAATCAGGCGATTGCGCGCATCGTATTCGCGCCGCGTGACCTGGGTCTGCGGCGGCAGGCCCGGCGCGTTGACCACCACCGTATCGGTGAGGCGGTTGCCGTTGGCGTCGTTGGTGTACGTCGTCACGATGCCGAGCTGATCGGTCGTGCTCGTTTTCCTGCCCGACGCGTCATAGCTGAACTGCGCCAGCTTGCCGAGGGCATCCGTCGTGGTCAGGCGGTTGCCACGCGCGTCGTAGCTGTAGGTCGTGGTCCCCAACGGATTGGTGACCGACGTCTGGCTGCCATTGGCGTTGTAGACGCTCGTGGTGAGGCGGCCGAGGCGATCGGTCTCGGTGAGCACCTGCCGGCGCGCGTTGAAGGTGCGCGTGATCGTCCGCCCCATCGGGTCGGTTTCCGTGAGCGGGTTGTCGCGGGCGTCGAACGTCTTCTGCCAGAGGTTGCCGAGCTCGTCGCGCTTGGTCAGCTCGTTGCCGCGGGCGTCGTAGGTGAACGTCGTGGTGTGGCCAAGTGCGTTGGTCTTGCTGAGCACGTTGCCATTGGCGTCGTAGTCGAACAGCGTCGTGTTGCCGCGGCGATCGCGGATCAGCTCCTGCCGGGCGCCGACGTTGTGCGTGTATTCGGTGCGCTTGCCGGTCGGATCGACGACCGCGATCAAACGG
>Ga0111539_10013907_pt1 | contig 10063 bp, 8 predicted proteins | sample RhiMethybrSRZTD1_FD_79667 | JGI IMG/M metagenome (GOLD analysis project Ga0111539, IMG submission 79667) | Populus rhizosphere microbial communities from Tennessee, USA - Rhizosphere MetaG P. TD hybrid SRZTD1 (version 2) (version 2) | ecosystem: Host-associated > Plants > Roots > Rhizosphere >... | reverse complement strand
TTGTGACCGGTCTCGTTCGACGTGTTAGTGAGGCCGTGAAGGGCACGGCAATCGACACGAACCGAATTCAGGAGAGAACAATGCGTTTCATGGTCATGGTCATGGCAACGAAGGAATCCGAAGCGGGCCCTCCGCCGAAGCCAGAAGCGTTCGCCGCGATGCAGAAATACAACGAGGAGCTCGCCAAGGCTGGTATCCTCCTCGCCGCCGAGGGGCTCACCGCGAGCTCGCAGGGCGCGCGCGTGAAGTTCAGTGGCGACAAGCGCACCGTCATCGACGGCCCGTTCGCCGAGACGAAAGAGCTGGTCGCGGGCTTCTCGATCATCCAGGTGAGGTCGAAGGAAGAAGCGATCGAGTGGGTCAAACGCGCGCCGAACGTCTCTCCGAACGGCGAGGCGGAGGTCGAGATCCGCAAGCTGATGGAGGTCGAGGATTTCGGCGACGGGTTCACGCCGAACCCGGAAATCGCGAAAGTGAAGTTCAAGTAGATGCTAGTTCAGCGAAGCGGGCCGCCGCCATTCGGGAGGGCGGTGCAGGACATTTGCCACGCCGCGCGCACCCTGTGGCGTAATCCCGGATTCGCCGCGTCCGCTGCCGTCATCCTTGCCGTCGGCATCACGGCAAGCACCGGATTGTTCGCGGTCCTGGATGCAATGGTCCTTCGTCCGCTTCCCTACGCCGGCGCCGAACGCCTGGCGCGCGTGCAACTGCTGACAACGTCAGGTTCGGCACGGGCGGGAACCGTCACGGCCGAGGAGTTCCTGGCGCTCAGGCGCGCCTTCACTCTCGATGAAGCCTACGTCAAAGACAGCTTCACGAAGACGCTCGGTGGGGCTGCGTTCCCAGAGTCGGTGTGGACGGAGTACTACACCGGCAACGCGCTTCCGCTGCTCGGGGTCAGACCCCTCATCGGCCGTGTCTTCGCGGAGGCGGACGCACCGGTCGGTTCACAGCCGCAGCGCGTGGCCCTTCTAAGCTCGCAGTTCTGGCAACGTCATTTTGCCGGCCAGTCCACGGCGATTGGACAGACGCTGCGGCTTGATGGCGAATCGTTCACCGTGATCGGCGTCATGCCACCGGAATTTGCGATGGACCTGACGGATGTCGTTCTGCCGCTGTCCATGACGTTCGACCCCAAAGAGCGGTGGCCCGTTACCGTGCGCGTCAAAGCCGGCGTGTCGCTCATCGCCGCAGAGGCTGAACTGCAGCAGCTTTACCAGCGTTTCGCAGGAACCCGGCCGGATGACTTTCCGCGTGGCTTTCGTGTGGCACTACGTCGCCTTGTGGATGATGAGAGAGGATCCGCCCACGTTCCGATCATCAGCGTGCTGTTCGGCGCGGCCGCGCTGCTGTTGTTGATCGGGTGCGCGAACGTCACGATTCTCCTGCTCGCGCGCGGCAGCCATCGCCTGCAGGAGCTTGCTCTGCGTCACGCTCTCGGTGCGACTCGCGGGCGCCTCGTCTCCCTGTTGCTATCCGAGACGCTGCTCATCACATTGGCTGCTGCGGCGCTTGCCGTGGTGGTGGTAACGCAGGTACTACCGGTTCTGCTCGATGCCGCTCCCGGCATCGTGTCGCGTCGCGCGGGCCGGGTCGTCGTCGGTCCGACGGCCATTTTCTTCGCGACGTCAGCGACCATGTTCATCACCGTCGTCGCCGGGCTATGGCCGTCGCTCGTGGTGTCGCGTCTGCGGAGCAATGCGATGCGTGATGCGTCTGCCGTCAGGGGTGGCACCGGGCCGGCTCGTTTTGGTGGCGTCGGCATCGTGGCAGTTCAGGTCGGCGTGGCCGTTGTGCTGCTGGCCGGAACTGGTGCGGCGATTCGGTCTCTTTTCGAGTTGTACCGTTCGCCTCTTGGCTACGACCAGACCCACGTGACCATCGCGCAGATCTATCTTCCCGTGGGGCGCTATACCTCTTGGCCGCAGCGCGTCGCGCTGTTCGAGCGGCTGCGATCGGAAGTCGCCAAGGTCGCGGCTGTCGAGCGCTCGACGCTCAGCCTGATCCCCACTGGTCCGCCGCCGCGTGTCGGCGCGTCTACGCGCATCGAGGCCGAGGGCATGCGTGCGGATGAGCGCGAGGTGCTGGCCAGTTCTATTGCGTCCGACTACTTCTTGACCCTGAGGATTCCGCTCGTGCGCGGCCGGATGTGGTCGGTATCAGACGACGCCCGTGGGGAAGGCGTGGCGGTCGTCAACGAAACCATGGCGCGGCAGTTGTGGCCCGAGGAGGACCCCATCGGCAAGCGTATCCGCGACCGATCGTTCGCCGACCGAAGGCCACAATGGATCCTGAATGCGCCTGGGCGCGACGGCTGGTTCGAGGTGATTGGTGTCGTGCGCGACACGCCGAACCAGGGCGTGCGCGAGCCAATCGCTCCGGCGATGTACTACCCATACACCGCGGCACTCAGCGATGTCGCTGTGCTGCTTGTTCGTACCAAGGGAAACCCGGCTGCCGCAGAGCGCGACTTGCGAATCGCGGTCAGCAGGGCGGACGGCAGCCTGCCGATCATCAGATTCTTAACGCCGGAGGGGTTTACCGGCCTGCAGCAAGAGCAATTCGTAACCGTGCTCCTGATCGGTTTCGGTGGCGTGGCACTGCTCCTGGCGTCGTTCGGGCTGTTCAGCGTTTCGTACTATTCGATCGCCCGTCGCACGCGCGAATTCGGAATTCGCATTGCGCTCGGTGCATCGCCGCGTGCCGTGTTGCGCTCGGCGCTCCAAGAAGTCGTGATCGCCGCTGTGGCTGGTCTTGGAATTGGCCTGCTTCTAAGCGTCGCACTGAACTCTGTTCTTGCGCGATGGTCAATCCGTAACGTCGATCACCCATTGGTTCTGGCAGCCGTTGCCGGGGTGCTGATTGCGTCGACGCTTGTCGCAACCGTGATTCCCGGGCGTCGCGCTACGCAGGTTGATCCCATGACCGCCCTCCACGCCGAGTAACGACTGCGCGCGAAGGGCAATCCACCCGGTCAGAGGAGAGACACTGCACGTAAGGAACGGTCCGATTCGAGCGTGGGGCAGAACGGGTCATCGCCAGGCGTTCAGCACGTAACGCACGCTGCGGCCGTCGCTCGACGCGTCACAGCCGAGGCGCCACGAGCTGTCGGCATCGAGCGTGTAGCTGTCGCTCTTTCCGCCACCGTTTGTCGTCCCCGCCGCATCTTCGTTATATATCGTCACGTTCGCCCTGACGGACCGCTGGGTGTAATTCACCAGGTACACGACGTGGCCGACGCCGTTGCACGACTCGCGTGGGTTTGTCGTGACGATGACCGTCGTCAGTCCGAAAATGACCGCCGGTTTGCTGGAGCGGTCGGGCGCCGCCGGCGGCGCGGGATCGGCGTGCGAGGGCGGCCCCGGCGCGGCCGGCGTCGACACAGTGTCGTCGTACCACCTGAGCACCGGCCCGGAGAACCGCTGTCGATCGGTGTCGGTCAGCCGCGCGCCATGTTGGTAGAGCAGCGTCACCATGGCCTGCAGCGTGCGAAGGCTGACAACGGGCGACGAGGTTTCGCGGGGCTCGCGCTCGCCGGCCGGCGGCGCGTCGAGCGTCCGCGCGGCGAGGCCGACGCAGCGCTCGAGAGGAGTGATGTCCGGTTCCGAGGCATTCGCGGCCGAGGCGGCCGCGTGCCTGTCGGTCAACCAGTACCGAAGCGATTCGACGTCACCGTTGACGATCGCGGCGTGGAGCTGATTCGCCTCGGCCCGCGGCCCGCTCTGCGCCCGCACGCTCGACGTCGCGGCCCAACAGACGATCGAAAAACACGTGAGGAGCATCGCCAGCGACCGCCGCATCGTGCCGGTGTACGGCCTGCGTGGACGAGAAGGCGTCATCGGTGACCTCACGTCGATTATATAGAGCGGACCCGCGACTGCCGAGTCAACAGCCCGCGGTGGCCGTGCCCCGCGTTGCGTGTCGGCGGTCATGTTGATAGGCGCATTGGGTCCGCCACCACGCTTTCGATCAAACAAAATTACGAGACGGTGCGAAAGATTCCTCTTCGCGCCGATCGACAAAGCTCGTGCGGCTTGTCATTCACCCGTTGACTGTGGCGCCTCACACGCATAGCGTGTCTCGAGCTCACGTGATGCAGGATCAAATCACCTTCTGTAGGATCTGACGTGCCGAGCGAGAACGAGCGGAGCGAGTACGAGGTACTGGGGAACACAACCTCGACAGGGCCGGCCGAATCCAATGGCGTCCTGGCATCGCGGTTCCAACAGATGTTTCCGGTCCTTTCCCAAGCCGAGATCGACCGTGTGCGGCGTTTCGGCGAGGTGAGGCGGTTCGCTGCCGGAGAGTTCCTGTTCCAGGCAGGAGAGACCGTCCCCGGGATGTACGTGATCCTGTCCGGCCGGATAGCGATCGTGCCGCGTGATGGGCTGGGACAGGCCATACCTGTGTCAGCGTTCGCACAGCTGATCGGTGCACCGGTCGAAGAAATGATGGAGGTGGTCCCGGGAGAAGTCATTGCTGAGATCGGTCAGCTCTCCGGCCGACCGGACCTGAGCGCCCTCGACGCCCGAGCCATCGGTAACGTGGAGGCCATCGTTGTTCTGCCGGAGGCCTTGCGGGCACTGCTCATCGCCGAGGCCGAGCTCGGCGAGCGCATCTTGCGCGCTCTCATCCTGCGTCGAGTAGCGCTGATCGAGCTCGGCTTCGGAGGCCCGGTGGTCGTCGGGGCACTCAAGTCCCCAGACGTGACACGGTTGTCGCACTTCTTCGAACGCAACGCCATTCCGTTCCGCGTGGTCGATCCCGATGAGGATCGGGATGCTTCGGCGTTGCTCGCGCGCGTCGCCACGAATCCGGGCGAGCTCCCGATCGTTGTCCTGCCGAACGGCACAGTGCTCAGGAATCCGACGAAGCACGATTTGGCCCGGACTCTGGGCCTGATAGCGGCGAGCTTCCGGGGCGAGCCGTACGACGTGGTCATCGTTGGAGCGGGTCCGGCCGGCTTGGCGACTGCGGTCTATGGCGCATCGGAGGGTCTTGCCGTCTTGGTGCTGGAAGCGCTTGCGTTTGGGGGACAAGCGGGCGCCAGCGCGCGGATCGAGAACTATTTAGGGTTTCCGACGGGGGTCTCGGGGCAGGCGCTGATGGCACGCGCGTTTACGCAAGCGCAAAAATTCGGGGCCGAGTTCAGCCTGTCCACCGAGGTCACGCGGTTGGACTGCATTTCGGAACGCTCAGGGCCTGATCCCGTGCACATCCTCGAGCTTGCAGACGGGCGACGAGTCCGGGCGCGCACGATCGTTATCGCCACCGGCGCGCGCTATCGTCGACCAGAGATCCCGAACCTTGCACAGTTCGAGGGCCGCGGCGTCTCGTACTGGGCCTCACCCGTCGAGGCGCGGCTGTGCCGCAGTGAGGATGTGGTTCTGTTGGGTGGAGGAAACTCGGCGGGGCAGGCGGCAGTGTTCCTCGCGAGCCACGCCCGTCACGTGCGCGTGCTGGTTCGCGGAACAGGTCTCTCGAGCACCATGTCGCGCTATCTGATCGAAAGGATAGCGAGTTGTCCGAACATTCAAGTGATTGCTGAGACCGAGGTCGTTGAGCTCCTCGGGACCGACCAGGGTCTGCAGGGCGTGCGGTGGCGCAACCGCCGCACGGGGACCGAGGGACAGCACGCGATCACTCATTTGTTCGTTTTCACCGGCGCAGATCCGGTTGCAGCCTGGCTCACTGGCAGCGGCATCCCGATCGACGAGAAGGGGTTCATCCGGACCGGTGCCGACGTGCGTTCAACTCAACGATCACTGCTACCACTGGAGACCGGGGTCGAAGGGATCTTCGCCGTTGGCGACGTGCGCTGCGGCTCGGTAAAGCGAGTGGGGGCGGCCATCGGAGAGGGGGCTGCGGTCGTCGCACAGCTGCACACCTTCCTGGCCAGGCGGGATCGTGCGACACCGAGCGCCGAGGCAAGCCGATCTGCAGCTCGTCTCGGCTAGGCTAGCGCTCTTTTCACAATGGCATAGAGGCGGGCGAAAACGCGAGTAACTACCGTGCCGCGTGAGCGCTGCGCGCCTGAAGCGGCTTGACGAGCACCTTGGAATTGCGGCCGCTGCGGTCGTACTTCTCGCGGCGCTCCGGTGGAAGATCCGCGGGCTTGCCTTCCATGAACCCCGCCTTGGACTGAAAGTACGTGAAGGCCTGCGTGGATAACGCAATCAGCTGCGTCAGCCCGATGTCCGTCGCGCGGTCCTCGGCGAATTGAATCAGCCTGAGGCCGATGCCCTGATTCTCGTGCGGCGCGCTCACATACAGGCTGGCGATCTCACCCTTGCGCTGGTCCGGATATACGTGGAGGGCAACACACGCGACCGGATTCCCATCGATCTCGAAGATGAAGTAATCGCCAATGCTCTTCTCGATCATGGTGCGCGTTCGCTTCACGAGCTCGTCGGCCTCGACTGCCTGGCGGGTCAGCAACTGAATGGCCTGCACGTCCTTCTTCGTTGCCGGCCGGATGTTTTCGTACGTATTCGTGTGAACGAGCGTGCCAAGGCCGTGATTGTCGAAGACCTCGGCGAGCAGTCCCTCCTCGAGCCTTCCATCGATGATGTGTACACGTGGCACACCCGTCGTGCAGGCTCGCACGGCGTGACGGGCTCGCGACAGCATCTCCGGGCTGAAGCCTGCGTCGTCCTGCTCCATGAGACCGGTCAGGTCGCCAACCGGCATTTGGCGTATCGGCTGTCCTCGATAGACCAGCCCTGGATGAGACGTGACAAAAATCAGCTTGACGGCCTTCAGCTGCGCTGCGATGGCCACGGCCACGCTGTCCGAGTTCAGTCGGTACGTGTTGCCGTTGCCGTCGAATCCGAGCGGCGGCACGACTGGCACGACACCCTGGTCGAGCAGCGACTGCAGGAACGCTGTGTCGATCCGTTCGACCCGGCCGGTGAACAGCTGATCGACGCCGTGAATGACGCCAGCGGGGTGCGCAACAACGACGTTCGGGCACGCGGCGCGGAGGTCGTGCACCGACAGGCCCTCGAGGATCTCGTGCGTCAAGCGTGTGGCAGCGGTCAACGCGAGCTGCAGCGTCGTCCCGTCGGTAACACCGGTGCCTTCCAGGTCCGATGGCTGCACGTCCTGGGCTTCAGCCAACATCCGAATTTGCTCTGCAGCACCATGAACGACCACGACCCGGATATTGAGCGACCACAGCAGGGCAACGTCGAGGAGGAGCGTCGTGAAGTTCTCGTCACCGACGATGCCGCCGTCGAGCGCGAGGATGAATGTCCGGTCGCGGAACTGAGGCACATAGTGCAGGATGCCGCGCAGATCGGTAAGCTTCACGAGAACGCTACCTCGAAACGCACCGTATCGCGCCTTCGCGAGAAGGGGATCTCATCCAGAGGTGACCTCAATCGCGTCGAAACAACTGCTTCGGATTAATACCGTCGTACATCCACTGCAGTCCGACGAAACCGGCGGATTCAGTGCCAGACTGGAACAGCCTGTTGCGCAGCTCGCGCGTAACCCCGGACGCGTGATAGATGTCGCCATAGAAGCGCGCCGTCAGTTGCGCTCGGGCGGTGCGCAGATAGCGCGTCTGCTGGTACAGCTGAAATGCCAGGGCGACATCGCGCGACGCGTGGCATAGAGCTTCACGAAGCACAACAGCATCCTCGATCGCCTGACCGGCACCCTGCGCGAGATATTGCAGCATGGGGTGAGCGGCGTCACCCAGCAGCGTAACCCGGCGGTCGGTCCAGTTCATGACGGGATCGCGGTCGCAGAGCACCCACATCTTCCACATCTCGATTCTTGCCAGAAGCTCCTGGACCTGCGGGCATGCTCTCGCGAAACGTTCACGCAATTCCGAAGCATCTCCGAAGGTGTCCCAACCCTCGTCGTACTTGCTGCTGTGGAACACGGCCACAAGATTGAACAGCTCACCGCGGCGCAGCGGATAATGCACGAGATGCGTTTTCTCGCCACCCCACAGGCGCACTTCGTCGCTCCAGAGATGAGATGGCACGTCTTCTCGTTTGAGCACCGCCCGGTAGGCGACATGGCCTGACACGCGCGGTTTGCCGTCGCCCACGATCGCTTCACGGACTTTGCTCCATAGCCCATCGGCCGCGACAAGAGCCTCACCGTCCACGCGCCTGCCGTCAGCCAGATGCACCTGAACGCTACCCGCCGACTGTTCGAAATGCGCCAGCCTGGCGCTCGTGCGGAGCCTGATGTTGGGCAGGGCACGGCAGGCGCTGAGAAGCACCTGATGCAAGTCGACTCGATAGATCACGCCATACGGGTAGCCATTCGGCGTGCGCGCGCCCTCGTCGCCCAGCGGCATGCGTACCACCCTCTCACCAGTGCACACGTCGTTCATGCAGAGGGCACTGGGGAAAAAGGCGACCTCGTTGATGGCTTCGGTCAGGTCCAGGTAGCTGAACATTCGGAACACGTTTGGCCCAAGCTGAATGCCGGCACCAATCTCTCCGAACTCGGATGCCTGCTCGATCACCGTCACGTCATGGCCGTCCCGGCCCAGGGCGTAGGCGACCGCCAGGCCGCCGATGCCGCCGCCAGCGACGAGAATATGGAGACCCTGATCCATGTATTCGCGGGTATTGCCTGTCCTTGTCACATTGTGTGCCGTTCGTCCGTCAATGCAACGACGGAACGCAACGAGGAAGTGTGACCGATGACGGAACGCGACTACCTGGCCGAACGATTCGAAGAGCACCGAACCCACCTGCGCGCGGCCGTCGACTGAGATGCAAATCAACGCCGTTATCCGCCTTAAACTCGAATCACGCTTAATACTTCGTCGCCGCCCGTCCGCATCATCACGGCCAAGACATTCGCGCGATCTGGTTCCCGCTCCGCCCAGTGCGAGACGATCATCTCTTCCGCTGCCGAATCCCAGCGGCGGCACTCGACCGCCGACATGAACCGCGTCATTGCCAGCAGCGCATCAACCCCCATGTTGAAGGCCATGTGAATGACCACTCTCTGCCGAACACCGTCCAGGGTGCCAAGGATTGACCATCGTCCGTCCAGATCTGCAGCGACGGCGCGCACATCCACCTCAACAACAGCCATTCGGGTTCCTTTAACTCCCATTCGTTCCACGTAGTCATCGGGGGCGACGATGAGATCGCCAGCTTCATCCCGGTAGGGGGCGAGCTTCGCGCCTTCGATCTTTATTAGTTGGTCCAGCAAGTGTCTGTAGTCGATGGTTTCCATACGTCGTGAGGGGGCAACGTATGAACGTGTACCTCGCTGTTTGTGAACAAACTGATTCACTGAACGACCCAGACACGGCTGAGCCATGCCCCTGATCTTCAGCGTCGTGCATTCAGTCATCCTGCAGCGACTGCCGTCTGTTTGTACGGCGTCATGGCGTATGGCGTCGCGCAGCGAATGCGCGAGATCGGCGTTCGCATGGCACTTGGTGCGCAACGCGGCGACGTGATGCGTCAAGTGGTTCGTCGGGGACTCGCGCTGACCGTCATCGGACTCGCGATCGGTCTGATTGTCGCGACAATGACGATGCGCTCTGTGCGGGGTCTGCTATTTGGCGTGACGCCGCTGGATCCAATGACGTTCCTGGCTGCTTTCCTACTGTTCGCATGTGTCGCGGCGCTCGCGTCGTATGTGCCGGCCCGCCGCGCGACCAGCATCGATCGGCTTGTCGCGTTGCGCTACGAATAGGCGTTCGGTCTCAATCGAGCCAGACCTTCCGTTCGAATCAAGTTACAATCCGTCGAGCTCAGCCGTGACACTCTCCCCAGGCACTCGGCTCGGGGTCTACGAAATCATCGCTTTCGATCGCGACGGCATGTCGGTGGCGCCGGTCTCGCACAAGCCTGAGTTCGGGATTGGTCAGCCACGGCAGCTCTTCGCGGTCCAGTCACGCTACGGGGAGGCCGGACGCGAGTGAGATGTCCCTCAGGCACTCGGCTCGGGGTCTAGCGCCGATGAGGACAAGCTTCGCAACACGCTCGCAGCCATTTCCCGCATCGTAACCCGCTCATGTGACAGGTGATGTGCCGGCAGAGCCGTTGCCGCTGCAGCGGTGTGAGAAGATTTGTCT
>Ga0111539_10013906_pt1 | contig 10063 bp, 12 predicted proteins | sample RhiMethybrSRZTD1_FD_79667 | JGI IMG/M metagenome (GOLD analysis project Ga0111539, IMG submission 79667) | Populus rhizosphere microbial communities from Tennessee, USA - Rhizosphere MetaG P. TD hybrid SRZTD1 (version 2) (version 2) | ecosystem: Host-associated > Plants > Roots > Rhizosphere >... | reverse complement strand
TCGCAATCACCATCCGCTGAAAAAGGTACGCCGAAGCCAGACTGAAGTCTGGCACCGGATTGCGCTGACCAATGAAGTTCAGCGCTAGAGGCCCAGGTGCCTCGCAATCACCATCCGCTGAACTTCATTGGTGCCCTCTCCGATCTCCAGGATCTTCTGGTCGCGGTAGAGCCGCGAGATCGCGAACTCGTCCATGTAGCCGTAGCCGCCGTGGACCTGGAGCGCCCAGTTGACGACCCGGTTCGACATCTCGCCCGAGTAGAGCTTTGCGATCGCGGCCTCCTTGCCGAACGGGCGGTCCTGGTCCTTCACCCAGGCGGCCTTGTAGACGAGGTTCCGCGCCGCCTCGATCTCCGTTGCCATGTCCGCCAGCCGGAATTGAACGGCCTGGAACTTCGCGATCTGCCGGCCGAACTGCTCGCGCTCGTGCGCGTACGCCGCGGCGAGGTCGTAGGCGCCCTGGGCGAGTCCCACCGCCATCGCGGCGACGGAGATGCGGCCGCCGTCGAGGATCTCGAGGAACTGGGTGAAGCCCTGGCCGCGCGGGCCGAGCAAGTTCTCCTCCGGCACGGCGCAGTCACGGAAGGACAGCTCGCGCGTGTCGGAGGCGTGCCAGCCCATCTTCTCCATCGGCGCCGAGATCTCGTAGCCCGGCGTCCCGTTCGGCACGATCAGGTTCGAGATCTCGTCCTCGCCGGTACGCGCGGTGATCGTTACGCAGGCCGTGATTTCGGTGCCGGCGTTGGTGATGAAGATCTTCGAACCGTTGATCGCCCACTGTCCGTCGTGAAGATCGGCGGTCGTGCGCGTCGCGCCGGCGTCGGAGCCTGCGCCCGGCTCGGTCAGCCCGAACGCCGCCAGGCGCCGGCCCGAGGCGAGGTCGGGCAGCCATTGGCGCTTCTGCTCGTCGTTCCCGAAGTAGAAGATCGGCAGAGTCCCGAGCGAGTGGTGAGCGGCGACGGTGATCGCGACCGACGAGTCGATTCGGGTCAGCTCTTCGACCGCGATCGCGTAGGAAAGCGTGTCGGCGCCCGCGCCGCCGTACTCCTCCGGAATGGTCATGCCCATCAGGCCGAGGTCTGCGAGCTCCGCGACGAGGTCGTAGGGGAAGCGGTGCTCGCGGTCGAGCTCCTCGGCCACCGGTGCGATCCGTGCCTCGGCGAACTCGCGCACGGTGTCGCGCACGAGCTGCTGCTCTGACGTGAGGTCGAAGTTCAAGCGGCCGCGACGAGCCGGTCGGCGAGCTCGCAGATCAGGCGGACGCCGTAGCCGGTGCCGCCGCGCTGCCAGAGATAGTCGTGCCGGGCCCAGGTGAAGAAGCCGGTCCCGGCCATGTCGATGTGCGCCCACGGGCCTTCGCCCGCGAACTCGTGCAGGAACTCGGCGGCGAGCACCGGCACGCCCTGCGAGCGGATGTTCGAGTTCTTCAGGTCGGCGAAGTCGGAGTCGATGTACCGCCGGTAGCGCGAGTGGAGTGGCCATGGCCAGGCGTGGTCGCCGCTTGCCTCGCCTGCCTCGACGACGAGGGTCCGCCACTCGGAGTCGTTCGCGAAGACGCCCGCGTAGAAATCGCCGAGCGCACGTTCCATCGCGCCGGTCAACGTCGCGAAGTCGACGATGTGCGTGGCGCCGAGCCGTCGGGCGTAAGGGAGGCAGTCCGCGAGAACGAGCCGTCCCTCGGCATCGGTGTTGATGATCTCGATCGTCTTGCCGTTCATCGCCGTGAGGATGTCGCCCGGACGGTAGGCCCCGCCCCCGACCGAGTTCTCGGTCGCGCCGACGACGCCGACCACCCGCAGCGGAACCTCGAGCTCGGCGAGTGCGCCCAGGGCGGCGATCACGGACCCGCCGCCGGCCATGTCGCCCTTCATGTCCTCCATGTAGGTCGGCTTCTTGATCGAGATCCCGCCGGTGTCGAAGGTGACGGCCTTTCCGACGAGACCGAGCACGACGTCGCCGACTGGACGCGGCGGCTCGTAGCGCAGGACGATCAGCCGCGCGGGGTTGTGGCTCCCCTGCGCGACTCCGGCAAACGCGCCCATGCCCAGCTCGTGAATCTGGTCGAGCTCGAGGACGTCGAAACCGAGGGTCTCCGAGCCGTCGGCAATCCCGGCTGCACTTTCGGCAAGGCCCGCCGGCGTCAGGTCGTTCGGGGGCGCGTTGGCCAGATCGCGCGCGCGGTTCGCCCAGGCAGCGACGATTCCGGCGCGGCCGGCAGCCTCGGCAGCTGCTTCGTCGTCGCTGACGATGATGAGGCGCTCGAGCCGCGTTGCGTCGCCGGTGCTCTTCCAGCGGCCGGGGTCGTAGGAGCCGAGCAGCGTCCCGTCGACGATCGCGCGCGCCTGCTCGGTGGGGGGCAAAGGCAGTGAATCGTCGAGCAGCCAGGCGATGCTCTCCGCGAACTCACGCGACTCGCGCGCGACCGTGCCGGCTGCCGTACGAAGCGCGTCGGCGTCGAGAGCCTCGCGCGTGCCCACGCCGGCGACCGCCACGCGCTCAGCCTTGAGCTCCCCGTTCAGGTGGACGAGCGGGGCGGTCTTCAGCTTGCCCGCGGCCTCGCCCTCCTCGACGAGCCGTGAGAGCAGGTCGCCGAGCCGGCCGTCGAATGCGGCGAGCCGGCTCGAGAGCGGCTCCGCCGCGAGCTGGGGGGCGGCGAGGACGTCGGTCTCGACAGACTCCGGCGCTCCGGCTTCGACCTCGACCCGCATCGGGCCGCGATGCTATCCGACCTCCTTCGTAGCCTCCCCCATATGCGGGGCCGGCCTCAACTTCGGCGCCGTCGCGCCGATAGAGCGACCATGACTCTGCGGCAGTTGGTTTCGACGCGTCCGGACCGCACCAGGCGGCACGATCCCGAGACCCTCGTTCAGCTCCACGCGGCGCTCGTCCTCGAGCGCCAGCAGCTTCGCCTCGGAGGCGCAGCTGCAAGGGACCTCGAGCTGAACAGGCTCGCGATCGTCGATTGCCAGTGGGAGCTTTCGCGAGCGCTGATCGAGCGCTACCTCCCGCCGGCTGCGGCTGCCAGCGCGGCCTAGGCGTTTCGCCAGAACACGGCCCGCTAGCCTGGCCGGATGCGGGCCGAGCTGGACAAGCGCGCGATGGCGGCGCTCTCGAGCGGCCATCTTGCGACGGATTTCGCGAACGGGGCGCTGCCGGCGCTACTCCCGTTCTTCGTCGACAAGTTCGACCTCTCATACACGCTGGCGGCAGCCGCGATGCTCGCCTCCGCGGTCTCGTCGTCGATCGTCCAGCCGCTGTTCGGGCTCTGGTCGGACCGGCGAGGCGCGATCTGGCTCCTGCCCGCCGGTGTCGCGCTGGCCGGGATCGGGATCGCGCTCGCCGCGGTCGCGCCGTCGTACTGGCTCGTGCTGGTGCTCGTCGTCGTCTCCGGTCTGGGAGTAGCCGCCTTTCACCCGGAGGGATCGAAGTTCGCCGCGTTCGTCGGCGGGCGCCGCCGCGCGAGCGCGATGTCGCTGTTCTCGGTCGGCGGCAATCTCGGCTTCGCGCTCGGGCCGACGATCGCGACGCCGCTCGTCCTCGCCTTCGGGCTCGAGGGCGGTTTGCTGCTTGCAGTCCCATGCGTCGTCGTGGCCCTCGTGTTGCTTCGCGCTGCCCCGTTCCTCGGCTCGTTCGCCTCCGAGCGTGCGCGGCGCCTGGAATCGGACGGGCCCGACCGCGTTGGGGCGCTCCTGCTCCTGCTCGGCGTGATCGCGTTCCGCAGCATCTCGTGGTTCGGGCTGATCACGTTCGTGCCGCTCTGGGAGGTCTCGCTCGGCCACTCGAAGGCGCACGGCAACCACTTGCTCTCGCTGATGCTGCTCGCGGGCGGGCTCGGCACGCTCGCTGCAGGGCCTCTGGCCGACCGCTTCGGGCGCCGCCCGGTGCTGCTCGTGAACACCGCGGTTACCGCGCCACTGATCCTCGTGTTCGTGGCGGTCGGCGGCGCCGTCGGGGCGATCGCGCTCGCGGGAGTCGGGATCTCCGTGATCAGCACCTTCGGCGTCACGATGGTGATGGCCCAGGAGTACCTGCCGAGCCGGATCGGCATGGCCTCGGGTCTCTCGATCGGGCTGTCGATCGGCCTCGGCGGCGTCGGAGCCGTCGCGCTCGGCGCCGTCGCCGACTCGATCGACCTGCGCGCCGCGATGTATGTCGCCGCGGGTGCCGCGGCGGTCGCGCTTGTGCTCGCGGCGCTGCTGCCCTCCACGCGGCCCTCGCGACGGCTCCGCATCGAGCCCGTCGCTCCCTAGGTTAAGGTCGCGCCGTGGCGACCGAGAACGTGCGTGAGTTCTTCGAGACACTCGAGACACGGGCCGCGGACTCGTCGAAGGCCGCCGGCCTCAACGCCACCTACCTGTTCGACATCGACGGCGCGGGCAAGTGGATCGTCCGTGTCGAGAACGGCCTACCGAGCGTCAGCGAAGGCGAGGGCGAGGCCGACACGACGATCTCCGCGTCCGAGGACACGTTCCTGCGGATCGTCAACGGCGAGCAGAACGCGACGACCGCCTTCATGACTGGGAAGCTGCGCGTCAAGGGCGACATGGGCAACGCCATGAAGCTCCAGAAGCTTTTCTGACCAACGAAACGGGGGAGCCGAAGCTCCACCGTCTTCAGTCTTCCAGCTCGACGAGCAGCTGGCCGCCTGACACTCGGTCGCCCTCGACCACGTGGACGGCCCGAACAACGGCCTCGTACGGAGCCACGACCGGCGTCTCCATCTTCATCGCCTCGAGCACCAGAAGCGGCTGGCGTGCCTCGACGGGTTGGCCCTCGGCGACCGCGACGCGGATCACCGTTCCCGGCATCGGCGCCGTCAGGGCGCTTTGCTCGCCGGTGTGGCGGTGGTCGTATGCGGCCGCGTCCGGGTCCGGCACAGGAGCGGGTGCGGGTGGCGGCAGGTTGAGGCGCCAGGTCGTCGCCCACGGGCCGCTCGGCAGGCGGCTCGGCGGAGCCGAGAGAGGTGGGAACTCCGTGAGGAATGCCGTCGTCGTGCGCCCGGCGCGCACGGCGGGATGTGCGACGAGCCAGCGCAGGAACGGCAGGTTGGTGGTGACGCCGTCGACCTCGGTTTCTGCGAGCGCCGCGCCGAGGCGGTCGAGCGCCTCGGTGCGCGACGCTCCGGCGGCGATCAGCTTCGCGATCATCGGGTCGTAGGCAACGCCGACCTCGTCGCCCTCGGCGACCCCGGCGTCGACGCGGACCGAGGCCGGCAGTAGCAGCCGATCCACGGTCCCGGCCTGCGGGAGAAAGTCGACTGGATCCTCGGCGTAGAGGCGTACCTCGACCGCATGGCGCTGGAACGCGACGCGAAGGTCGTCGAGCTCGTCGCCGCGGGCGACCGCGAGCTGGAGCGCGAGGAGGTTCAGGCCGGTCGCCTCCTCTGTAACCGGATGCTCGACCTGGATTCGCCCGTTCAGCTCCAGAAAATAGAAGTCGCGGTCGTCGAGCAGGAACTCGACGGTCCCGAGGCTCCGGTAGCCGATCTCGCGGGCGAAGGCGATCGCGGCGGCGCTCATGCGGTCGCGCAACTCCGCGTCGAGCGCGGGGGAGGGCGCCTCCTCGAGCACCTTTTGATGACGGCGCTGGATCGAGCACTCCCGCTCTCCGAGCGAATACGCATTCCCGTGGCCGTCCGCGAGCAGCTGTATCTCGACGTGGCGCGGCCGCTCGAGGTACTGCTCGAAGAAGACTGTGTCGTCGCCGAAAGCCGCCTCCGCCTCGCGGCGAGACGCTGCGACGGCTTCCGCGAGCTCGGCTGCGGTGTGAACGACGCGCATTCCCCGCCCGCCGCCGCCCGCCGACGCCTTGATCATCAAAGGGAACCCGATCTCCTCCGGCTCGCCGGTGGGGAGGACCGGGACACCCGCCTGCGCCGCCGCCCGCTTCGCTTCGAGCTTGTCGCCGCCGCGGCGAAGCGCCTCCGGCGTCGGTCCGACGAAGACCAGCCCTGCGGCTTCGACGGCCTCCGCGAAGTCGGCGTTCTCGGCCAGGAATCCGTACCCGGGGTGGATTGCCTCGGCGCCTGTCTGCTTCGCCGCGCGGATGTGCTCCTCGGAGTGCAGGTAGCCGGAGATCTCGACGACCTCGCCGGCCTCTCGCGTGTGGAGCGAGCCCGTGTCGTCGGGCGCCGCCACCACGACGGTCCTGATTCCCTCGGCGGCGCAGGCGCGGAAGACGCGCAGCGCGATCTCGCCGCGGTTCGCTACGAGGAGCTTTCGGATCTCCACGGGGCCGGGCGCTTGTCGAGGAAGGCGCGCAGGCCCTCCTGGCCTTCCGGGCTCGTGCGCAGGCCGGCGGCCAGCCGGGCCGCCGCCTGGGCCCCCGGGCGCTCTCGGATCAGGCGCTTCGCCGCGCGCGTCGCCTCCGGACCGGCGGTCAGGATCTCCCCGACGACGCGGTCGACCGCGTTGTCGAGCTCGGCCGCGAGCTCGTGAACGAGGCCGACGCGCAGGGCCGTGTCGGCGTCAAATCGCTCGCCGGTGAGGAAGAAGCGGCGCGCGGCCGCGGTGCCGATCCGTGGGAAGACGAACGGCGAGATCACCGCCGGGACGATTCCCAGCTTGACCTCTGAGAAGCCGAAGACGGCGTCGGGCGCGGCGATCGCGACATCGGTGCAGCAGACGAGTCCCGAGCCGCCGCCGAGCGAGTAGCCCTGGACGCGGGCGACGACCGGCGCCGGGCAGGAGTCGATCGCCTCGAGCATCCGGTAGAGGCGCAGCGCGTCCTCGACGTTCTCCTCGTAGGAGAGGTCGATTGCCGAGCGCTGCCAGTCGACGTCGGCGCCCGCGCAGAAGCTCTCGCCGTCTCCGGACAGGACGACGGCTCGCGCGTCCCCGACTTCCGCGAAGCCATCGGTGAGCTCGCGGATCAGGGCGGCGTCGAAGGCATTGCGCCGCTCGGGGCGCGCGAGGGCGATCCGCAGCAGCGGGCCGTCGCGCTCTATTCGCAGCGCTGCCATCGACGAGGAGCTTAAAGTCGCGTCCATGCTCAAAGGCGCCCTCGCAGCCGCAGTGACCCCGCTGACGGGGGGCGGGGAAACGCTCGACGAAGACGCGTTCGACCCGCTCGTCGCGTTCCTCGAGAGCGGCGGGCTCGACGGGCTCCTCGCGCTCGGCACCACCGGTGAAGGGATCCTGCTCAGCGACGCCGAGCGCCGGCGCGCGGCGGAGCTGTTCGTCGCGGCGCGCCCGGACGGGTTCGCGGTCGTTGTGCATTGCGGCGCGCAGACGACGCGCGTGACCGAGGAGCTCGCGGCGCACGCTGCCGACCTCGGCGCCGACGCGGTCGCGGTAATCGGGCCGCCGTACTACGCGCTCGATGAGCGCGCGTTGCTGGAGCACTTCGCTGCGGCCGCACAGGCGTGCGAGCCGCTGCCGTTCTACGTCTACGAGTTCGCGGCGCGGAGCGGGTATGCGGTGCCGGTCGTCGTGCTCGACAGGCTGCGGGAGCAGGCGCCGAACTTCGCCGGCCTCAAGGTTTCGGATCGGCCCTGGGAGCGCTTCGAGCCGTATCTGATCGACGGCTTGGACGTCTTCGTCGGGCCGGAGGCGCTGATCCGGCAGGGGATGGGGGCGGGTGCGATCGGCGTCGTCTCCGGCCTCGCGACGGCGTTCCCGTCCGAGGTCGCGGCAGCCGTAGGCGGGGTACCCGGACCGGATCTCGAGGCGCTCCGCGAGGGTCTCGAGCGGTTTCCGTTCCACGCGGCCGCGAAGCATGTCCTCCGCCGGCGCGGCCTCCCGATCCGCGAGGACGTCCGCCGCCCGCTGCGCGGACTGATCGAGGACGAGCGGGAGGCGCTCGACCGATGGCTCGCATCGTCGTAGCTGGAGCCGGCGCCGCAGGCGCGAGCGTCGCCTATCACCTCGCGGAGCTCGGCGCGGAGGACGTGGTCCTCTGCGACCGCGGCACCGTGGCAAGCGGCGCGACCTCGAAGGCGATGGGCGGCGTGCGGCAGCAATTCTCGACGGCCGCCGAGGTGAAGCTGGCGCAATCGAGCATCCGCTTCTTCGAGGACCTGGGGGCGCCGTTCTTCGAGCAGGTCGGATACCTCTTCCTGGCGACGACGGAGGCTGGGCTCGCCGAGCTCGAGGAGCGGGCGGAGCTGCAGCGGTCGCTCGGCGTGCCGGTCGTGACAGCGGAGCCGCCGGAGGGAGTCCGTGGCGACGACGTGGTCGGCGGGGTCGCGTGCTGGGCGGACGGCATCGCCGATCCGCCCGCCGTGGCGCGCGAGCTCGTCAGGCGCGCGACGGAGCGGGGGGTGGAGGTTCGCGAGCACGAGGATGCGTCGCAGCTCGACGGCGATGTGTTCGTGATCGCGGCGGGGCCGTGGTCGGGCGAGGTCGGGCGGGCCCTGGGGGTGGAGCTGCCGATCAGGCCGCTCTGCAGGCAGCTCCTTGCGACGGCGCCGATTGCCGGGCTGCCGGCCGACCTGCCGATGGTCGTCGAGTCCGAGACAGGCTTCCACTTCCGCAGGCGCGAGGGCCGGCTCGTGATCGCGATGACGGACCCGGCTCCCCGCTGGGGCTTCGACGAGGTCGTGGACGAGACATTGTTCGAGGACCGGCTGGCGCGGCTCGGCCATCGCTACCCGGCCGCTGAAGGCACGTCGATCGAGCGCGCGTGGGCCGGGCTCTATGACATGACCCCCGACGCACATCCGATCCTCGGCCGCGTCGCCGAGGGCGTCTACGCCGCCTGCGGGTTCTCGGGCCACGGGTTCATGCAGAGCCCGGCGATGGGCCGCGCGGTTGCGGAAGAGATTCTCGGCCTCGAGTCGAGCTCCGACCTCTCGCCTTACCGGCTCGAACGCTTCGAAGGGGATGTTGCCGTGTTCCCCGAAGAGCTCATCCTCTGAAAGTCATGCCGGCGGCGCATTCCGGTCACGCATGCGCGCGCTTCTGGCAGTTACGCTCACCGCGGGAGGCGGGTGGTCCAAGCCCCAACCCAGGGTGGGGAGTACGCGCGAGTAGCTAGAACAGGCGGCGAGTGGGGCTCTTGTGGTTGCCGCCAGGGTTTTGCACGCCCCAGCCTCCGCACACTCAGTTCTCGAATGCCAGCCCCCGCCTGGAGAGCTCGTCGAGATCGAACGCGCCCTCGATCGTCGCCTCGACGTCGAACTCCTCCCCGACGTCAGGCTCCTTGCCGATCAGCTCGCGCGCTCGGCTCGGCAGCTCTTGCAGCGCGGCCTCGGCCGACTCCCAGAGGTAGACGGCGCCCCACCGCTCGGTTGCTTCGTCCGAGATCCACGCCTTGAAGCGCAGCCCAGGGACCTCGGCGAACTGCTCGACGGACTCGTCGCGTACGTAACGCCGCAGCTCCTCGATCGTCGTCTTCGAGTCCGCGAGGTTCCAGAGAACGATCCGGACCAGCACGCGCGGCTACTCGAAGAACCGCTCGTGGTAGGGGAGCTTCTCGAGCAGCTCCTTGATTTTCCGCAGGACGTCGGCTTCCTCGTGGCCGAAGTCGTCGAGGTAGGAGCGCAGCGCGCTTCGGATCAGCTTGAGCTCGTCGTTCGTCAGTTCAACCGTGTGGTCGGCCATCAGTAGGGCCCTCTCGGCTCGTAGCTTCCGCGGCGGGCTCCCACCGCGACCATCTCCAGACCGTTGGGGCCGGCCTTCGGCCCGCGCTCCGTCTCGGGATCGAATCGGAAGACATCGCCTTCGCGGATCGGAACCTCCTCGCCGTCGATCATGTACGTCCCCGAGCCACGGATGATCAGGTTGACCTCCTCCTGGCCGCTCTCCCGCTCGTCGTGATGGACGCCGTCGACGTTCGGCGGCAGCTGGAACCAATTGATCCCGAATGCCTGGAGATCGAGCTCTCGTCGGACGAACCTGACCATCCCGCCCGGCCCGGTCGGCTCGATCTCGTTGAGGTTGACCTTCGAGTAGCCCATCCGCCTCCTTTCACATCCGAAAGACGCCGAACGTGGTCTCGGGAATCGGCGCGTTCAGCGCCGCCGAGATCCCCAGCGCGAGTATTCGCCGCGTGTCGAGGGGATCGATGATCCCGTCATCCCAGAGGCGAGCCGTGGAGTAATACGGGTTTCCCTCTTCCTCGT
>Ga0111539_10013905_pt1 | contig 10063 bp, 4 predicted proteins | sample RhiMethybrSRZTD1_FD_79667 | JGI IMG/M metagenome (GOLD analysis project Ga0111539, IMG submission 79667) | Populus rhizosphere microbial communities from Tennessee, USA - Rhizosphere MetaG P. TD hybrid SRZTD1 (version 2) (version 2) | ecosystem: Host-associated > Plants > Roots > Rhizosphere >... | reverse complement strand
GGGGTGCCGAGCACGGCCCCGCCGCCGGGGTTGCTCAGAGTGAGTACGATGCTCTTGTTCGCGCCCACGAGCGTGTCGCCGCCGAAGAAGGAGCTGCCCGCGCTCAGGGAGAGCTGCTTGCTCGCTTCCCCCTGCGCGAAGGTGAGCGTCGACGACGCGGGGAGCGAGCTGAACTCTCCGTCCGGGACCAGCTCATAGTCGACGCCGAGCACGGCGGTGCCGCTCAGCGTCAGGTCGACCGTGGCGGGCGCGGCGCCGCCGCTGCGCGTCACGACGACGCTGAGGAAGCTCCCGCTGGATTCCACCAGGGTCGGCAGCGGGAAGTCGGCGAACGCAATGGTCCCCGCGCCGGTGCCGTCGTTGAGCAGCACGCGCAGCTGACGATCGGACGAGAGCACGACCAGGTCGAGCCGGCCGTCCTTGTTGACGTCCTCGATGGCGAAGACGGCCGGATCGGGGCCGGCTGGCGCGGTGGTGGCCGTTCCGAAATTACCGTTGCCGAAGCCGGGACGGACGACCAGCGTCCCGGCTCCGCCGTCCAGCACGACCAGGTCGAGCACGCCGTCGCGGGTGAGATCGGCGAGGGCCAGCGCGCTAGGTGCGGTGAAGCCGGAGAACGCGATGGGAGCGCCGAAGGTCCCGGCGCCGGTCCCCGGCATGACCCGCACCGCACCATCGGTCGCGCTGGTGAAGGCGAGGTCGAGCCGTCCGTCGCGATCGACGTCACCCAGCGCCAAGCCCAGTGGCGACACCCCGGCCGCGGCGTCGATCCGGTTGTCGAAGCCGCCCGCCCCGTCGCCGAGGAAGATCGAGATGCCGTCGGCGTGGGCGATGATCAGGTCGAGGGCGCCGTCGCGGTTCAGGTCGGCCACGGCCACCGCGCTGGGGATCGAGGTCTGGTTCAGGCTCAAGAATCGTTGCGGCGTGAACGCCCCGTTGCCGAGTCCGCGCATCGTCCGGACGGTCGCGGAGGTGGCCGAGGCGACCACCAGGTCGGGCACGCCGTCTCGATCCAGATCGCCGACGGCGATGGCGATCGGCACCAGCGAAAGATCGGTCTCGATCGGCGGTCCGAAGCTGCCGCCGAGATCGTTGCCGAAGTAACCTCGTCCGGTGCCCAGTCGTACCTTCAGTCGGCCCGAGGTCTGAGCCAGCAGCAGGTCGGGCCGCCCGTCGCGGTTGACGTCGGCGAGCGCCGCCGCCACGGTGACGCCTCCGGTGGAGAACGGCGGAAAGATCCCCAGCGTCGTGCCGAGGCCCACGGTGACCGTGTCCGTGTCCACCGCCACGGCATCGAGGAATCCGTCGAACCGAGGGACGTCGAGGATGAAGCTGGCCAGGTCGGCGAGGAGGATGGCGACGGGCTGCGAGTCGGCCTGGCTGGGTTGGGACGGGGTCGGCGGCGTGGCGACGAACGATCCCGCGCCGGCCGGGACGGTGGTGTTCAGGCGCACGCTCACGACGTTGCCCGCGGGGTGCACCGCGACGAGGTCCGGCAGCCCGTCGCGGTCGAAATCGCCGACGGCGGCGGCGCTCGTGGTCAGGGCGAGCACCGTTGTCGATCTGGAAGTGAAGCTGCCCCGGCCGTCCCCGCCGAGCACGATCGTCGAGCCACTCGAGAACGCCAGCGCGATATCCGCTCGTCCGTTCCCGTCGAAATCGGCGACGACCACCGCGGCGAGCCCAGCGCCGAGGGTGAATGTGGCTCCCATGCGCTGGAAGCCGCCGAGGGGATCGGCCAGCTGTACGGCAAACGGGCCGGCGGTGCTATCGGCCGCCACGAGGTCCGGCCGCCCATCGCCGTTGAAGTCGCCGACGGCGAGGCCGACGATGCTGCTGCCGGCATCGAGATCGACGCGCGGCCCCAGCAGTCCTCCGCCAACCCCGAGAAACACGGACACGATGCCGCCGTCCCGGCTGCCCACGATGACGTCCAGCAGGCTGTCGCTGTTCACATCGGCCAGCACCACGCTGGACGGGAAGGGCCCGGTCGCGAAGTCACCGACCAGGGACAGGGCGCCGGCGCCGTTGCCGCGCAGAACGCTCACCGTCCCCGCGACGCCACTGGTGACGACCACGTCCAGCCGTCCGTCGCCGTCGAGATCGCCGATCGCCACCGCCGTGGGACGCAGGCCCACCGGGACGTCGACGCGGCCGCCGAAGCCTCCGGTGGCGTTGCCGATCAGGATCGAGATGGAGTTGGCGTCGGCGTTGGCAACCACGGCGTCGAGGATCCCATCGCGGTTCAGGTCGCCAAGCGCGACGGCCACCGGCATCGTGCCCACCGTGAAGCTGGCCGGTGCGCCGAACGTGCCGTTGCCGGTCGCGAGCAGCACGGAGATGGTCCCCGGTGTGCCGTTGGTGACGACGAGGTCCGGGCGTCCGTCGCGATTGACGTCGCCCACGGCCACGCCGATGGGATTGGTCCCGGCGGCGAAGTTGGTGTTGGCCCCCAGCGTCTGCGCGTGCGCCGGGGCGGACAGCATCAGGACGACCAGGAGAGCGAGGGGGGTCATCTTCATCGTCCCAACGTTGTACAGTGGAGGGCGTGATACTCCCGTGGGCAGGCGCATGAAAAATGCGTGGGAAAAGCCCGACGGGTCCCGCTTCGCGCTGACCCTCCTCGGTGGTTGTGAAGTCCGCCGACTCTCCGGCCAGCCCCTGGCCTTTCCGACCCGCAAAGCGCAGGCGCTGCTCGCCTTTCTGGCGGCCCGGCCCGGGCAGGCCCACTTGCGTGACAAGCTGGCCGCCCTGCTCTGGGGAGACCGTGGCGAGGACCAGGCGCGCGACAGCCTGCGCCATACCCTGGTGGACCTACGAAAGGTGCTACCTGCCGGCCTCATCGCCGAGGGCCGGAGCCTGGCGCTCGACCCCGCCGCCGTGGACGTGGACGTGGTGGCCTTCACCAATCAGGCGACGGTCGGCACTCCCGAGGCCCTCGACCAGGCGGCGACACTCTACCGGGGTGACTTCCTCGACGGGTTCGTCCTGCGCGAGCCGGCATTCGAAGAGTGGCTGGTCACCGAGCGGACCCGACTGCGCGAGCTGGCGGTGGACGTCTTCGTCCGGCTGCTGACCCAGCAGCGCGCCGCGGGCAGAACGGCGGAGGCCATCCAGACCGCGGTGCGGCTGCTCGGCCTCGATCCTACACAGGAGACGGCGCATCGCCTGCTCATGCGGCTCTACGTGGAGCAGGGGCGCCGCGGCGCCGCGCTCCGCCAATATCAGACGTGCGTGGCGGTGGTCCGCCGCGAGCTCGGCGCCGCGCCCGAGCCCGACACCCGCGCTCTCTACCTCGAGCTGCTGCAGCAGGAGCCCGAGCGTGCCGAGCCGGCGCCTGCCGCCCGTCCAGCCCAGCGCGAGACGCCGCCGGCCGTGACGGCGCCCGACATCTCGGTCACCGACACCCCGCTGATCGGTCGCACGCGGGAGCTGCAGCGACTCTCGGATGCCTGGGACGAGGCACGCCAGGGGCGGGCGCTGCTCGGGGTGATCGTGGGCGAGGCGGGTATCGGCAAGAGCCGGCTCACCGCGGAAGTGGCGCGGGGCGTTCTCGCCGGAGGCGGCGCGGTGCTGCTCGGCCGATCGTACGAGGGCGAGCACCTGCCGTTCGGCCCGTGGGTGGATGCGATGCGGGAGGGCGGGCTGGTCGGCCAGGGCAAGACCACGCTGGCCGCGCCCGCGCGCGGCGAGCTCTCGCGGTTGTTCCCGGAGCTCGGCGGCCCGGCGGCGCACCCTCGAGGGCCGACGAGTACGTTCGACTCTTCGAGGCGGTGGCCGCGCTGCTCGGGACGATCGCCGAGCGCACGCCGCTGCTGATCGTCCTCGAGGATCTGCACTGGGCGGATGACCTGAGCGTCCGGCTCCTGGCCTTCCTGCGCCGGCGGCTGGCCGACCGGCCCGTGTTTCTCCTGGGTACGGTGCGCGAAGAGGATCTCGAGCCCAGCCATCCGCTCGCGCCCATGATCGGCGCCGAGAGCGACGAGCGGCTCGTGAAGATCGCGCTCGGCGGGCTGACCGAGCCCGAGACCACCGCGCTGGTGCAGGCCGAGGCCCGGATCGGCACCGCCACGGCCACCATCGATCGACTCGGTGGACGCCTCTGGCGGACCAGCGACGGCAATCCGCTCCAGATTCTGGAGACCCTGCACACGCTGGAGGACCATGACCTCACGGCCGGCGGCCCGCTGCCGCTGCCGCGGCGTGTGCGCGAGGTGATCGCGGCCCGCCTCGATCGCCTCAACGCCGGCGCGCGCGGCACGCTGGGCGTGGCGGCGGCCATCGGGCGGAGCTTCGAGTTCGCGTTGCTGGAGGCGGCGGCCGGCACCGGCGCGCGACAGACGGCCGAGGCGGTCGAGGAGCTGGTCGGCCGGCGCATCCTGCACGCGGTCGGCGAGCAGCTCGATTTCACGCACGACCGGATTCGCGAGGTCGCCTATGCGCGCGTCATCGCGCCCACCCGCCGGGCGCTGCACCGGGCGATCGCGGAGGCGCTGGAGCGGCTCGGCCACCGGCAGCTCGACGAGGTCGCCGATCAGCTCGGCCATCACTACCGGCAGGCCGGCGAGACGAGCCGGGCCCTGCCGCACCTGGTGCGGTTCGCCGAGCTGGCGACCCAGCGCTACGCCCTCGAGGATGGCTGCCGGGCGTTCGAGCAGGCGCGCGCGTGTGTCGCCGAGCTGCCCGCCGACGAGCGCGCCACCCGGCAGCTCGACCTCGCCCTGCAGCACGCGTTCGTGCTGTCGATCCTGGGCCGCCAGCGCGAGATCCTCGAGCTGCTCGAATCGCTCGCCGGCGACGCGGCCCGCGTGAGCGATCCGCGACTGACCGCGGAGTACCACTTCCGGGTCGGGCTCACGTACTTCTACCTGGGCGATCAGGTGGCGGCCGAGCGCGCGGCCGGGGAGGCGTTGCGCGATGCCGAGCGTGCCGGCGACGCCGAGCGCATCGGCAAGGCCCTGCACGTCCTGTCGCTGGTGGCGTACGGTCGGGGCCGGCCTCGGGACGGCATGGCCCACGCGAAACGCGCCATCGCGCTGCTCGATCTGCCAACCGCGCAGCACTGGCTGGGGCTCGTCTACCACGACCTGGCGATCAATGCGGTCACCGCCGGCGAACTCGACATCGCGCTTCAGGCCGGCGAGCACGAGGACGCCGTGGGCAAGTCGTCGGGCTGGCCCCGGGTGCAGGCGCTCGCGTGCTCCATCATCGCGTGGACCCGGGCCCTGCGCGGCGACGTCGACGAGGCGATCGCCGCCGCCGGTCGAGGGCTAACGCTGTCCGGCGATGTCATGACGTCGAGCCTGCTCGCCGGCTCCATGGCGATGGCCGAGCTGGAGCGCGGCGGCGGCGCCGCGGCGGTGACGCTGCTGACCGAGGCGGTGAAGCGTCTGGCCCAGAGCCCGGTGCGCAGCGGCGAGGTTCGACACCTGGCGCTGCTGAGCGAGGCCCACCTGCTGGCCGGCGATCGCGCTCAGGCCCGTGAGCTAGCCGAGCGCGCCGTCGCCATGGGTGAGGCCGACGGCGCGCCCTTCAACATCGGCCTGGCGCGCCGGACCCTCGGCCGCATCGGGCTGGCCGACGGCGACCTGGTCCGCACGCACGATCAGCTCACCGGCGCTCTGGCGACGTTCGACGCGATGGGCGCGACGTTCGAGGTCGGACGGACCCACGTCGATCTCGGACGCGCGTGCGCCGAAGGGGGCGATCGCCCGGGAGCGCGCGAGCACTTCCGCGCGGCGCGCCGCATCTTCGAGGCGGCGCGGGTGACGAAGCGCACGGCCGAGGTCATCGATCTCGCCGCCGCGCTCGGCCTCGAGCTGGGCCCGGACGATCGCTGACCTGAGAGAGAGGACGGACATGCTGGAGCGCGTGCTGTGGCCGAGAGGGCGGCGGACGGTGACGGCGCGGCCGGTGGCGCCGCGTCTGGAGACCCTGGCGGGCAAGACGATCGGGCAGCTCTGGGACGATCTCTTCCGCGGCGACGAGATCTTTCCGATGCTCGAAGCCGCCCTGGCCCAGCGCTATCCCGGCGTGAAGTTCATCGACTACCGCACGTTCGGCTCCACCCATGGAGCCGAGGAGCACGAGGTGCTCGCCAACCTGCCGGCGCGCATGCGCGAGCTGGGGGTCGACGCGATCATCTCCGGGATGGCGTGTTGAGGGAGCTGCACGCCCGCCGTGTTGCGGGCCAGCGCAGTCGCGGAAGAAGCCGGCGTTCCCTCGGTCTCGCTCACGTGTGAAGGATTCATCGGTCAGGCGGCCACCACCGCCACCGGCCTTGGCTTGCCGAGCCTGCCTGTTGCGATCGTGCCGGGCCACGTCGACGTGCAGACGGTGGACGAGCTGCGCGCCAACGTGCTGGGCGTCACCGTCGAAGGCGTGGTGCAGGGGCTGACCGCGGCGCCGGAGAAGGCCACCGAGCTGGTGGAGCCGGAGCCGGGCGAGATCGTGTTCGAGGGCATGCCGGACGAGATCAATCGGTTCTACTACGAGAACGGCTGGAGCGACGGGCTGCCGATCGTCCCGCCGACGGCGGCGCGCGTCGACGAATTTCTGAAGGCGACCGACCGTGACGCCGACGAGCAGCTGGGCGTGCTGCTGCCGGACCGCCGCAGCGCCACCGTGCGGACGGTGGCGATCAACGGCGTGATGGCGGGGTGCCGGCCGGAGTACATGCCGGTGCTGGTGGCGCTGATCGAAGCCATGGCCGATCCGCGTTACGGTGTGGAGCACAGCGGCAACACGCCGGGGGCGGAGACGCTCATCATCGTCAACGGGCCGATCATTCGCCGGCTCGGCTTCAACTATCAGCAGGGCGCGCTCCGCGACGGCTTTCAGGCCAACACGAGCATCGGCCGCTTCTGGCGGCTCTATCTGCGCAACGTGGCCGGCTTCCTGCCGCACAAGACGGACAAGGGGACCTTCGGGAACACGTGGCGCGTGGTGCTGGCGGAGAACGAGGACGCGCTGGCCCGCATGTGCTGGACCACGATCGCTCAGGATCAGGGATTGAAGCCGGGCGACAACGCGGTGACGATCTCGCGCTTCACCGGGGGCACGGTGCTGGCGTCAGTCTTCGGCACCCGGCCCGAGCAGATGATCCCGTACCTGGCCGACGGCATCGCGCGGATCGTCGCGTGGGAGGTCATCTTCGCCGTCGGCATGTCCGTCGGCGCTCAGCGGCCGCTGCTGGTGCTGAGCCCGATCCTGGCCGAGACGCTGGCCCGCGCGGGGCTCAGCAAGCAGGACGTGCAGCGCCAGCTCTTCGCCCACGCGCGCATTCCCGCGCGCCAGTTCGAGCGCTACACGGGTGAGTGGACGAACCTGCTGCCGGGGCGGCCGTCGCTGCGCGATCTCGTGAAGCGCGGACGCGCGGCGGCTGTGTTCGCGGAATCCGACGATCCGGAGCGGCTGGTGCCGGTCGTGGAGAAGGCCGAGGACATCATGATCGCCGTCAGCGGCGACCCGCTGCGCACCAACGCCTACGTGTTCTCGCACAACGGGATCCTCGGCTACACGACGACCAAGCCGATCCGCCTGCCCGCTCGCTGACGTGGAGGCGCTCTGGGTCGTCCTGCCGACGGGCCAGCGCGCCTCCGGTGAGTGGATCGACGACACGCTGCGACAGCGGGCGGAGGAGGCCGGCCTCCTCGCACGCACCCCGCTGGCCGGGAAGTTTCCCCGCCACCGCGTCGAGGTGATCCGCGCGGCCGATCCCGTCGACGAGGTCAACGCGCTGTTCGAGGCCCGCGGCTGGACCGACGGCCTGCCGATCACCCCGCCCACGCTGCCCCGCGTGGAGGCCATGTGCGCCACCACCGTTCGGGCGCCATCGGAAGTCCTCGGCGAGGTGGAACCGCTCCGGGGCGAAGCCACTGTCGAGAAGATCGCGGCCAACGCTGTCATGGCCGGTTGCCGCCCGGAGCATTTTCCGGTCGTGCTCGCCGCCCTGGAAGCAATGCTGGACCCGGCCTTCAACATGCGCGGCGTGCAGACGACCGACGAAAACGTCGCGCCGTTGCTGATCGTGAGCGGCCCGCTGGCGGCGCGGCTGGGCCTCAACGCAGGCTTTGGCGCGCTGGGCCCGGGGTGGCGCGCGAATGCCGCCATCGGCCGCGCGGTCCGTCTGGTGATGCTCAACCTCGGCGGCGGCTGGCCCGGCGCCGTCTCGCTCGCCGGCCTCGGCCAGCCCGGGCGCTACACGCTCTGTCTGGCCGAGCGGGGGGATAGCCCGTGGCCGCCGCTGCACGTGGAGCTCGGCCATCGGCTGGAGCAGAGCACGGTGACCGTGCTGCGCGCGGAGACGGCGATCAACGTCACGGGCGGCCTGGCCGAGGTGGCGAGCGTCATGGGCAGCGCGGCCTCGGCGTTCACCATGCTCTACGAAGGCCGCGTCGCCGTGATCGTGGCGCCCTTCGTGGCGCGAAAGCTTGCCGCCGAGGGGTGGAGCAAGGACGACGTCCGGCGCTGGCTCCATGACCAGGCGCGGGTGCCGGTGGCGGCCTGGCGAGAGTGGTGGCTGCGCGCGACGGCACGTCAGTGGCCGGCGTGGGTCACCGAGGCCGCGGGCATGCTGCCGGTGGTGAAGGAGCCGGGTGATATCACCGTGGTGGTGGCCGGCGGGGACCTGGCGATCCCGCAGCTGGCGTACTTTCCCTCGTGGGGGTTCCCGCCCTGCCGTCTCACCCGCGAGATCGCGGTTTACGATCATCTGATAGGATAGCGACCCACTGAAGCCAGATTTCCTCCACCGATTGCCTGGAGGTTTCCCATGCGACGTGTCTTTGTCGGTGTCATCGCCCTCGCCGTGCTCGCGGTCGTCGCCCTCAGCGTGTCGCGCATCGCGCCCGCCCAGCCGAAGGTCACCGAGGTCCTCATCGGCTCGGTGCTGCCGCTGACGGGTAACTTCGCCAGTCTGGGCCAGCAGTATCTGTGGGCCTCGCAGACGGTGGAGGACATCGTCAACAACGACTACGCCGACATTCAGGTGCCGCTGGGGCCGGGCAAGGGCTTCCCGGGGCTGGGTGGGGTGCCGATCAAGTTCATCGTGCGGGACGACCAGAGCCGCGGCGAGCAGGCGCGGACGCTCGTCGAACAGCTGCTCTCGGTGAACAAGGTGCACTGGTTCAACGGCGAGGGGACCAGCGGCATCACCTCGCTGCTGCAGCCGGTGGTGGAAAGCGCGGGCATTCCGATGTCCTGCCACCCCTGCGCGTCTCCCACGCTGACCGAGAAGGGGCTGAAGTGGTTCTTCCGCACCGGCCCCAACGACAAGACGATGGTGGCCAGCGTGTTCTCGTTCCTCAAGGAGTGGCCGGAGCGTGGCGGGCCGAAAGATCTCAAGACCATCGCGCTCTTCACGTGCGACAACCTCTTCTGCCAGGACAACCGCAAGGTCGCGACCGATCTGGCGCCCAAGGCCGGCTTCAACATCGTGCTCGACCTGACCACCAAGACCGGCGCCACCACGCTCGCCTCCGAAGTGCAGCGGCTGCAGGCGGCCAACGCCGACGTGCTCTTCGCCGTGCAGTACCCGGCCGAAACGGTGGTGTTCGAGAACGACGCCAAGCGCGCAGGCTACATGCCCAAGGTGATCGCCACCAGCAACGGCGCGTACTCCGACGAGACGTGGCTGCAGGCGCAGAAGAAGACCAACGGCGCGGCCGGCTGGCTCGGCCGCGATCCGACGGCCATCGACCTGGTGCAGGACCGGCCGAGCTGGAAGAAGGTCAACGAGATCTACAAGAAGTACAGCCGCGGCCAGAACATGGGCGAGCTGGCCATGCGCGAGATCACGGGCCTGCTGTGGATGGCCGACGTGATCAATCGCGCGAAGTCGGTGGACCCGGCCGCGCTGCAGAAGGCGGCGCTCGACACGAACATGGGCCCCGAGCAGCTCATCATCGACTACAAGGGCATCAAGTTCGAGAACGGCCAGAACGTCCTGGCCACCGGCGTGGTCACGCAGGTGGGCTGGGATGGCGAGAAGCATACGCTATGGCCGTGGGACCTGGCGACCAGGGCCAACTTCAAGCCGATCTTCCCGAACCCGAGCTGGCAG
>Ga0111539_10013901_pt1 | contig 10064 bp, 8 predicted proteins | sample RhiMethybrSRZTD1_FD_79667 | JGI IMG/M metagenome (GOLD analysis project Ga0111539, IMG submission 79667) | Populus rhizosphere microbial communities from Tennessee, USA - Rhizosphere MetaG P. TD hybrid SRZTD1 (version 2) (version 2) | ecosystem: Host-associated > Plants > Roots > Rhizosphere >... | reverse complement strand
TCCTCGGCGAGGCGCACCTGCGGCTCGTAGTAGAAGTCGGTGCCCGACATGTGAAGGAACCGGGCCGACTGCTCGACGATCGCCTTGACCACCTCCGGATGAGAATGCCCGGTGGAGTTGACGGCGATGCCAGCCGCGCAATCCAGGAAGACGTTACCGTCCACGTCCTCGACCATGCAGCCCGAGCCGCGTTCGATGACCAGCGGATAGCCGCGCGTATAGGACGGCGACACCACGGTCGAGTCGCGGTCGATGATGGCTTTGGCCTTGGGGCCTGGCAGCGGTGTTCGAATGACAGGAACGGACATTGGAAAGTTAAAAGATAAAAGTCAAAAGTTAAAACCAGAATACCTGTGGTCCTGCTCCGCTTCTAACCGTGATTTCCTGGTTTTGCCTTTTAACTTTTGCCTTTTAACTTTCATTTCCGTTTCCAGCGCGTGGTTCCCGCCGTGTCCTCGAGAAGCACGCCGCGTGCCGCGAGGTCGTCGCGAATCCGATCGGCGGCGGCAAAATCACGGCGCCGCCGCGCGGCGTGACGCTCCTCGATGAGGCGCTCGATCTCGTCAACCGGCACCGGCGGCCGTTCGTCTTCGGCCCGCCTCAAGCTGAGCACCCCCAGCACCCGATCGAACTCCTCGAAGGCGGCGCGGATGCCGGGGACGTCGCCCTTCCCCACCTCCCCCGCGTCGATCGCCGAGTTGAGCGCACGCACCAGCTCGAACATCGCGCCAAGGGCGGCTGCAGTGTTGAGGTCGTCTTTCATCGCCGCCGCGAACGCCTGTCGCGCCTCGTCCACGCGCGCGGCCGCAGACGGGTGCGCGCCGTCGGCCGACACGGTGTCGAGGCGCGTGAGGAAGTCGGACAGGCGGCGCAGCGCCTCTTCGGCCTGTCCCAGGCTGGCCCAGGTGAAGTTGAGCTGCTTCCGGTAGTGGGCCGACAACAGCAGGTACCGCACCGCCGACGACCGGTAGCCGCGCGCGACGACATCCGGAATCGTGTAGGTGTTGCCGAGCGATTTCGACATCTTCTGCTCGTCCACGATCAGGTACTCGACGTGGACCCAGAAGCGCGAGAACGGCTTGCCGGTCGCCCCTTCGCTCTGCGCGATCTCGTTTTCGTGATGCGGAAAAATCAGATCGATGCCGCCGGCGTGAATGTCGATCGGCGGTTCGCCCAGCAGGCGCAACGCCATGGCCGAGCACTCGATGTGCCAGCCGGGACGGCCGGCGGTCACACCGGTGTCGGGAAACTCCCACGCCGGCTCGCCGTCGCGGTGACCCTTCCACAGGACGAAGTCGCGGGCGTCGTCCTTCGCGTAGCTGTCGGTATCGACGCGCGCACCCGGCTTCATGCCCTCGGCGTCGAGATGCGCCAGCTTTCCGTAATCGGGGAGCGTCGAGATCTTGAAGTAGATCGACCCGTCGCTGCGGTAGGTGTGGCCGTGGGCGTCGAGGGCCGCGATCATCTCGGCCATGGCGCGCAGGTTCGGCTCGTCGGTCGCCCGGGGGTTCTCTTCCACCGGCTCGAGGCCGAGCGCCTGCGCGTCCTCGCGAAACGCCGCGATGTACTGGTCCGTGTAGGCGCGCAGGTCCATGCCGGCCTTCTGCGCGCCGGCAATCGTGCGATCGTCGACATCGGTGAAGTTGATCACCTGCTGCACGCGGTAGCCGAGGAGGTACTTGAGCGTTCGGCGCAGGACGTCCACACAGACGAAGGTGCGGAAGTTGCCGATGTGGCCGCGGGCGTAGGTGGTCAGCCCGCAGGTGTACATGCGGACCGTCCGGTCGGGGGCGGGTTCGAAATCCTGCTCACGGCGCGTGAGCGTGTTGTACAGCCGCATCGCGGTCATGGCAGAGGACGGGAGGCGCGCCACTCGCCGCCGCCATCGCACGACACCATCATCCGAAGCTCACCGCCATTGGCTTCGAATCGAACCACGCACGGTCGATCGGCCATCGTCGTCTCGATGACGGCGCTCCGCAGCACGGCGCTCAGCTCGCCGGTGGCCTCCGCGGAATAGCCGACATGGACGAACACCACACGCGCAACTTCGACCAGCATGGAGTCCAGCTGCGCCGGGTCTGACAGATCGAGGGCGAAGACGAAATCGTGATCGGACACGCTGTGGGATTCTATAGTGAAAGCCGATTGAAGAGCACGCGCGCCCGCTGGCAGTCGGCGTCGATTTGCGCGCGCAGGAGGTCCAGCGACTCGAACGCCCGCTCGTCGCGCAGGCGCTGGACGAACCCCAGACGAATGGAGGCGCCGTACAGATCGCGATCCAGGTTGAAGATGTGCGTCTCGATCGTCGCCCGCCCTGACTGGTCCACGGTTGGCCGTGTCCCGATATTCGTCACCGACGGATACACAATCTCGCCAATCCTCGTGGTCGTCGCATAGACGCCGTGCGGCGGCAGCAGCTCGTTGGCGGTGCAGAGGTTGGCCGTGGGAAAGCCGATGGTCCTGCCGCGCTGATCGCCCATGACGACGGTGCCGTCGAGGAAGTACTGGTGGCCCAGCAGCGCCCCTGCCTCGTCCAGCCGGCCTTCGCTGACCAGCCGCCGAATCCGGGTGCTGCTGACGACGAAGTCCTTGTAGCGGACTGGATCGATCTTCTCAGCCTTGAAGCCGTAGCGGCCGCCAAGGGTGCGCAGCAGCGAGAAATTGCCGGCGCGGTCGTGGCCGAAGAGGAAATTGGCGCCGACCCAGACCTCGGCGACGTGAAGCCAGTCGACGAGGACGGTGCGGACGAAGGTTTCCGGATCCCACCGCGACAGCTCCGGCGTGAAGCGGACAATCGCCGCGCCAGAGACACCGGCGCCGGCGATCGCCTCCAGCTTCTGCTCTTTGGTCATCAGCAGCGCGGGGGCCTTGTCGGGACGCACGACGCGTGGCGGATGCGGATCGAATGTCATCACCACGGACGTGGCACCGCGCTCTGTGGCGACACGCTGGACGCGCTCGAGAATCTTGCGATGTCCCCGGTGAACGCCGTCGAAGTTCCCCAGCGCCAGCACCGGATGCGACCAGCGAGAAGGACGGACGTCTTCAGGGAAGTGGATCACATCCATGCCGAATCGCTCTTCCCTCTGCGTCCTTCGTTCCCTTTGTGTCCTCTGTGCTTGGTCGTCACGAAATCTCCAAGACCAAGCCATCATAAGCCAACTCCACGCCGTGCGGCAGTTGCGCGCAGGTCTCGGCGTGTGGCAGGTCGTGACAGATGTGCGTCAGGTAGGCGCGTTCCGCTCCCATCCGGCGAACGGCCTCAATTGCTTCAGAGACGCTGAAGTGCGTCGGGTGCGGACGGTGGCGCAGCGCGTCGATGATCACCGTGCGAACGCCGCCATCGGCGCCGAGCAGCGACCAGGACTCCTCGGGAATCTGATTGCAGTCGGTGAGGTACGCAAAGGAGCCGATCCGGAATCCCAGGATCGGCAGGCGGCCGTGCATCAGCGGCACGGGGACGATCTCCACACCGGCGAGGCAGAACGATCCGGCGATGCTGAACAGCGTCAGCTGCGGCAGTCCGCCGCCCGGCTGCACCGTCGGGTCGAACGCGTACGAGAACATGCGGCGGAGGCTCGAGACCGTGGACGCGTTCGCATAGCAGCTGATCGACGACCGCTGCATGTGGTTGAACCGCCGGACGTCGTCCAGGCCGAACACGTGATCCGCGTGGTTGTGCGTGAACAGGATCGCGTCAACGCGGCGGATGTCGCGGTCCAGCGCCTGCGTGCGCAGATCGGTCGACGTGTCGACCAGGATCGACATGCCGTTGACTTCGATCAGGATTGAGGGCCGGGTGCGGCGATCGCGCGAATCGGATGAATGGCAGACGGCGCAGTCGCAGCCGATGGCGGGAACGCCGACCGAAGTACCGCTGCCGAGAACCGTGACGCGGAGCGGAGCCCTGAGGGTCGAAGACAAGGCGCGCTAGGGCTCGATGATGCGTTTGCCGCCGCTGGAGGCGTCGACGAAGCGGAGGCGCAGCTCGTACAGCACCTGCTCGAGCACCTGCCGCTCCTCGGCCGTCAGGTTGCCGCGTGTCTTCTGATCGAGCAACGCCAGAATCTCGATCATCTGGGCGGCGCCTTCGAGGTTCTTCTCGCCAGGCTTACCGGACACCGGGTCCGGCAGGTCGCCGAAGTGGATGGCGGCCGTGCTCGCCAGCGACAGCACGAAGGCCGTAAACGACAGAGCCGGCTCGGACATTGACTAAGATTATCAAATGTCCGAATCGAACCGCGCCGCGGAGGAATTCTCGCGGCTCGTCAGCATCATGGCGACGCTTCGTGGACCCGACGGCTGTCCGTGGGATCGCGAGCAGACAATCGATACGCTCAAGCCGTTCGTCCTCGAGGAAACCTACGAGGTCGTGGACGCGATCGACCGCCACGATCACCCCGCGCTCTGCGAGGAGCTTGGCGATTTCGTCTTCGAGGCGGTCTTCCTCGCGCAGCTGGAGTCCGAGGCGGGACACTTCACCATCGCCGATTCGTTGCAGAGCGTGGCCGACAAGCTGGTGCGGCGCCACCCACACGTGTTCGCGCGCGACACCGAAGGCGCGGCGGTCGAGTCGGCGGATCGCGTCCGGACCCGGTGGGAGGAGATCAAGGCACAGGAGCGCTCGGCCAGCACGGCCGAGAAGCCGAAGACGCTGCTGAGCGGCATCGCGCCGGCGTTGCCGGCACTGCTGCGCGCCTTCCATATCGGCACGCGCGCCGCGTCGGTCGGATTCGACTGGGCGGGCGCGGGTGACGTGATCGAGAAGATTCAGGAGGAGGTGAACGAGCTGCGCGAGGTGGTGGACGCCAGCCGCCCGACCGATCACGCTCGCGCGGAGGAAGAGATGGGCGACCTTCTCTTCGCGATTGCCAACCTCGCCAGAAAACTGAACATCGAGCCCGAGACGGCGCTGCGGAAGGCGAACGACAAATTCACGCGGCGGTTCACGGCCATGGAATCCACGATCGCATCGTCCGGGCGCGCGATGAAAGAGATCGCGCTCGCTGAACTCGAACGAGAGTGGCAGCAATCCAAACGACAGGATGGCCACGAAAACACGAAAACACGAAACAACTCATAACACGATCCGCTTGATCCCATGTGGAAGGATTGCGACGTTGAAATTGATCAGCAGGCCAAGCCTGAGACTCGACACCTTGAGACAGCTCCTGACCTGCGCCGTGTGAACCGGATGGAAGGAATCAACGCACTTCAGCTCAAGTAAGAGTTTTTGGTCCACCACGAGGTCCAGACGGTGAAAGTAGACCGTCTTCCCGCGATAAACGATCGGGTATTTCTTTTCCGTTTCGAACGGGATGGCCGACGCAGACAGTTCGAGGCGTAGCGCGCGGTCGTAGGCTTTCTCAATCAAGCCTGGTCCGAGCTCGCAATGGACTCTGACACAGCAGCCAATAGCTCGATGGGCGAGGTCCTCGAGGTCTGGGTCCAGACCGAAATGCTTCCGAAGCATCCAATCCTCCTATTTCGTGTTTTCGTGTTTTCGTGGCAACCGAATTGATCGACCGGTGGATGTGCGTACGTTCAGAGCCCACCCATCGCTGTCCATGGTCACTGCTCCATCCGAGTCAGTTCTGAACACCTCAGCCCCCACTGCTCGGTAGCGCTCGAGCACCTCCGGCACCGGGTGCCCGAAATGATTGCTGCGGCCGGCGCTGACGACGGCGATCTGGGGATGGGCCGCTTTCAGGAACTCCCAGCTGCTGGACGTGAGGCTACCGTGGTGCGGCACTTTGAGGATCCGGATCCGGGACGGTCGGAGCGCGGGACCAACTGACAGTTCAGGAACCCTTCCGATGTCGCCGGTCAGGAGCAGCGACACGTCGCGCCACCGCAGCTCCAGCACCAGCGAATCGTCATTCCGCACCTTCTGCCGCTCCCAGTCGGCGGGCGGCGGGTTGTGCGCGATCACGTGAACGCCATCGATCTCTACTGCGTCACCGGCGTGGACGTTCGACCACCGCCCCCCGTCAGCCTGCGCCGCCACCCGCAGCCGCGTGAGCGGCTCGAATCTCGGAACCGGAATCCCCTCCCAGACCTCGCGCGGCCGTAACTCGCGGACAATCGACGGCGCGCCGCCGATGTGATCGGGATCGCCATGCGTCAGAGCGAGAGAGTCGAGCCGGCGGATACCGGCATTCCTCAGCACGGGCGCGACGACGCGATCGCCGATGTCGAAGGACGAGGCGGACGGCAGGCCGCCGGCATCGACGAGCAGCGAACGGCCTCGCGGAAAGACGACAAAGATCGAGTCGCCCTGGCCGACGTCCAGAAACGTGACGTGCAGCCGGCCGTCGCCGCGCGCGGCAGCCAGCGATAGGGGGTTGATCAGCACCCAGAGCGCCGCGCACACAGCGACGGCGGTCGCACCGAGTCGGACCGCGCGAGTCGTTCTCGCTTCGGCGCTGCCGCTGAGGGCCGTCCGGCGCGTCCAGAGCGCCCACCCGAGCGCTGCCGCGACGTAATAGACGGCGACGGCCGTCCACGATGGCGGCGCCAGCCGATACGTGAGAAACGGCGCGTACTCGACGAGATCAGCCGACTTCACGAGCCCCGAAGCGCCGGCGTGCGCGATCCATCCCGCGGCGAGGCCGCATCGACTCGAGAGCGCGCTGAGCGGCACCGCCGCCATCCCCGCAATCTGCGTCACGCCCATCATCGGAATGGCGAGCAGATTCAGCGCCAGGCCGGCGAAGGTGACCCGCGAGAAGATCGCGGCGCTGACCGGAAACAACAGGGCCTCGGCCGCCACTGAAGCCGCCAGCATCGAGACCAGGAGTCGCAGAATCACCTGCACGAACCGCCTATCGCGAAGGCACGCCGGCAGACGAAGAAACACCTTTGGGTGTTCGTGATCCGTCGCGACAGCCGGTGTGACCATGAGGATCCCGAGGGTGGCGCCGAACGTCAGGATGAATCCCGGGTCCGCCACCGACAACGGATCGGCCGCGATCAGCACGGCCGCCACGACCGCAAGCGCATTGAGCGGCCGGCTGCGCTGATCGGCGGCCCGCGCACCGAAATAGACAACCGCCATCAGCGTGGCGCGGTCGACCGACGCGCTGTCGCCGACCAACCGCGCGTACGTCACGAGCGCCGCAATCGCCGCGAGCATCGCGCCGCGGCCGAGCCATCCGGCGACCCGGAACATCGCCAGCAGCAGGCCGGCGAGGATGGCGATGTTGCCGCCCGAGATCGCGATCACGTGATACGTGCCCGCCTCCTGCAGGCGGCGCTGGACGTCCTCGGTCAGACCGGCGCGGTCGCCGATCGCGATGGCGGCCACGATGGCGGCGGACCGTGGATCCCAGGGTGCGACCGACTGCGCGATGGCGCGTCGCGCAAACGCGCGGGCGGCGCTCATGGCCTCGTCGAGCACGCTGCCGCGCTCGAGGAGATCGACGAGCGCGCCGCTCTTCACCGATCCGACGAGACGTGTGCCCCGCCGCGCGAGCGCTTTCTCCTGGTCGGGGACGCCAGGGTTCAGGTATCGCGACGGTCGTCGCAATTGGACCGGCATGCGGACCAGGCGGCCGGCGCGCCAGGCATCGAGGCGATCCGTCGCCAGCGATCCGGCGACGGTGACGATGATCCCGCCCGTGATTCGCGGCGGGTTTCGCGGGCCTAAAAGGCCCGCGCTACGTTGCGTCCCGTCCCGCCCTTCCTGCCCATCCCGCCCCTCCAGCCCCTCGACATCCACGCTGAGCGATACACCACTCGGCGTCAGCGCCGCATCCGCACGGAGCCTTCCGCGCACCACGGCAAACGCCTCGTCATCGAGCGGAAGCCGGCGGCCGGCCGCTTCAGCCTCCTGCCGCTGTTCGCGCGCGAGCGCCTCGAACGTCGTCCACAAGGGCGGGCGCCACGCGCGTTGCCACCCTTCGGCGGAGAGGAGCGCCGCCCCCGCGAAGAACGCCGACACGACGGCGATCGTCAGGAGGCGCGTGTCGGCGACACGCCACGCCCGCCACGCCAGCGCGCCGCCGCCAATCAGGAATGCGTAGAGGGGAAGACGAGGAACGTCAGGGATGAACAGACCGGCGGCGGCTCCCGCGAGAAGTCCGGCGGCGGGAACGGCGGCAATAACGCGCATGCGCCCCGGCGTGCAAACGGGTCACCGCGCCGCCGCCACAGAGGACACAAAGGGGAACAGAGGACACAAAGCACAGAGGCGCAGGTGGTTCCGCCTCTGTGTCCTTTGTTCCCTTTGTGTGCTTTGTGCCGCGAGGAGCCGAAGTGTCGCAGTTCTTGCTGCCGACTAAGCGCTCCGAGCGGCAGTTTCTGCGTAGTAGTCCTGCAGCGCCCGCACGCCGAGGCCCTCCTGGCGGAGGCCCCGAATCGCGCTCACTGCGGCGGCAGCGCCGGTCAGCGTGGTGATGCACGGCACTTCGTGCATCATCGCGGCGCGGCGGACGGTACGGTCGTCGAAGAACGACTCGCGGCCGAGCGGCGTGTTGATCACGAGGTCGACCTTGCGGTTGACGATCTCGTCCGCGATGTTCGGACGCCCCTCGTTCACCTTGTAGACGACGTCGACGTCGAGGCCGTACGCGCGCAGGTAGGCCGCCGTGCCGCGGGTCGCGGTCAGGCGGAAGCCGAGCTCCGCCAGGTCCCGCGCGATCGGCAGCAGGTTCGCCTTGTCGTCGTTGTTGACGCTGACGAACGCCGTGCCTTTCTGCGGCAGCCGCTGCCCCACCGACAACTGCGCCTTGGCGAATGCGACGCCGAAGTTCGTCGAGCCGCCCATCACCTCGCCGGTGGATTTCATCTCCGGCCCGAGAATCGTGTCGACGCCCGGGAAGCGCACGAACGGGAACACCGGGCTCTTCACGAACACGCCCGCGACCTGGATGTCCTCGGTCAGCCCGAGGTCGCGCAGCGTGCGTCCCGCCATGATCTTGGCGGCGACCTTTGCCAGCGAGAGGCCGGCGGCCTTGGACAGATACGGCACCGTCCGCGACGCGCGCGGATTCACTTCGAGCACGTACACGACATCGTCTTTGATCGCGTACTGCACGTTCATCAGACCGACGACCTTCAGCGCCCGCGCGATGCGGCGCGTGTAGTCGCGAATGGTCGCGAGGTGCCGCTCCGGACAGATGAACGGCGGCACGACACAGGAGCTGTCGCCGGAATGGATGCCGGCCTCCTCGATATGCTCCATGATGCCGCCGATGACGACGTCTCCGGTGGCGTCGGCGATGGCATCGACGTCGAATTCGAACGCGTCCTCGAGGAACTTGTCGACCAGCACCGGATGTTCCGGCGACACGTCAACCGCCTGCGTCATGTAGCGATCGAGCGTGCCGACGTCGTAGACGATCGCCATCCCGCGTCCGCCAAGCACGTACGACGGCCGGACGACGACCGGGAAGCCGATCGAGGCGGCGGCGTCGCGCGCTTCCTGTCGCGAAATGGCGCTGCCGCTGGCCGGCTGCGTGATCTCCAGGCTCGACAACAGCGCGGCGAACCGCTTCCGATCCTCGGCGAGATCGATCGAATCGGGCGACGTGCCCAGAATCGGCACACCGGCATGCTGCAACGCCAGCGCGAGCTTCAGCGGCGTCTGCCCGCCGAACTGGACCAGGCACGAGACGGTGCCACCCGCCGACCGCTCCGTTTCAATCACCGCCATCACGTCTTCGAACGTGAGCGGCTGGAAGTAGAGGCGATCGGCGGTGTCGTAGTCGGTCGACACCGTTTCCGGATTGCAGTTGACCATCACCGTCTCGAGGCCTTCTTCGCGAAGCGCGAACGCCGCGTGACAGCAGCAGTAGTCGAATTCGATGCCCTGGCCGATCCGGTTCGGCCCGCTCCCGAGTATCACCACCTTGTTGCGTGGGTTCGGGTTCGACTCGCACGTCGGCTCGTACGAGCTGTACAAATAAGGCGTGAACGACTCGAACTCGGCCGCGCAGGTGTCGACCCGTTTGTAGACCGGTTTGAGGCCCAGCGCGTGCCGGCGCTCGCGGACGGCGGTCTCGGTCGTCTTCAACGCGAGCGCGAGCTCCTGATCGCCGAATCCGGCGCGCTTCAGCCGG
>Ga0111539_10013899_pt1 | contig 10065 bp, 5 predicted proteins | sample RhiMethybrSRZTD1_FD_79667 | JGI IMG/M metagenome (GOLD analysis project Ga0111539, IMG submission 79667) | Populus rhizosphere microbial communities from Tennessee, USA - Rhizosphere MetaG P. TD hybrid SRZTD1 (version 2) (version 2) | ecosystem: Host-associated > Plants > Roots > Rhizosphere >... | reverse complement strand
GCATACGTCGGGCTGAGCTTCGCCGGCTTCGGCTTCGGGGCGATCGTCGGCGGCGTGATCGCCTTCAGGGTGATCGGCACCGTCGACCGCATCCTGCTCGCGAGCGTTGGCGAGATCGGCATGGCGCTGCCGCTCTGGCTGCTCCTCGTCCATGCGAGCCCGTGGCTGCTCGTCGGGGCGTTCGCGGTGGCCGGGTTCGCCAACGGGCTCGTCAACCCGGCCTTGCATACGATCGTGCAGTTGAGGACGCCGCGGCACCTGCTCACCAAGCTCTACTCGACGGTGATCACCGCCACGGCTGTGCTCGGCCCCGTCGTGCTGGTCTGCACCGGGCCGGCGCTCGACCGGTTCGGCGTCGACCCGACGGTCGCCGTGATCGTCGCGCTCGACACGCTGCTCGTCCTGCTCTTCGCCGCGGCGGGGCTCCGGTTCAGGGCAGCCGAGCGGCTCGCGCCTGTTTGAAGGGCGTCGCCCGCGACACCGGGGTCCGCGCGCTCGTCGTCGTCGTGCTGACGGCGACCAGGTCGCTCGCGAAGACGTCGACCCTCAGCCGTCGAGCATCGCAGCGAGCCCCCTGACGCCGGTCGAGTCCAGCACGCGCAGGCGTCGGAGCGCGAGCGGCGCGCGGGCCGACTGACGCACGCCGGGCCGCGTGGTCGTCGCGAGGACATAGCCCGCGCGCCTCGCAAGCGCTTCGACGCGGGCGTCGAAGCGGCCAAACGGATAGGCAACCCACTGCACCGCGTGGCCCAGCCTCCGTTCGAGGGTGCGGCGCGAGACCATGAGCTCTGCGAACGCGTCAGCCGCGGGAAGCTGCGTGAGGTCGCGGTGTCGAACCGTGTGCGAGCCGATCTCGATCCCCCGCTTCTCGAGGGCGTGGAGGAGCGACCAGGTCAGAAAGCTCGGATCACCCGCCGAGATGCGGCCGGAGACGACGTAGGCGGTCGCGCGGAAGCCGAGCCGCTGGAGCACCGGCGACGCACGGTAGAAGACGTCGCGGTACCCGTCGTCGAACGTGATCAGGATCGGCCGCGGCCCGAGGGGCGCCCGCGGAAAAGCGCGTCGAACACCTCGCGCTGCGTCACGGCCCTGTAGCCCCGGCTCTTCAGCCAGTGCATCTGCCGCTCGAAGTCGGCCGGGTGGACGGTCAGACCCCGTGAGGCCGCGGGCGTCGACGGGGTCACGACGTTGATGCGGTGGTACATCAGAATCGGCAGCGAGACGCTCCGGTGCGGCAGCGGCCGGGGAAGCGCGAGCCGTTCGTTCGGATCGGCGCCGGCGCTGCTCGCGACGACGAGAGCAACGACGGCAAGGACGACGAGCGTGCGGCGCAGTGCGCCGCGGCGGATGAGGGATTCGGTAGCCACGGTGCCACCGTCCGGCGGAGTCCCAACCGCGTCCTCAGACGGACCCAACCGGCAGCCAACGGCGGGCCACTCACACGCCGCTCACACAGCCGGAAACAGGGGTAGATACGGCGTGTAACGAGTGCTACAAACGACGCGTGCTCGAGTTCCGCATCCTCGGGCCGCTCGAGGTCGGGTCGAACGGCGATCTGCTCCCGCTGGGGGGTCAGAGGCAGCGCGCGCTCCTCGGGGCGCTCCTGGTCCGCGCCAACGAAGTCGTCTCGACCGACCGCCTGATCGAGGACGTCTGGGGCGGGTCGCCGCCGCGGACAGCTCCGACGTCGCTCCAGAACTTCGTCTCCCAGCTCCGCAAGGTGATCGGTCCGGACGTGCTCGTGACACGTGCGCCGGGCTACGTGCTGAAGGTCGAGTCCCAACAGGTCGACGCCCTCCGGTTCGAAAGGCTGCTGCACGAAGCCCGTGCCGACTCGGCCGAGGCTCGCGCGGAGCGGCTCGCGGAGGCACTCTCGCTCTGGCGGGGCCCGGCGCTCGCCGAGTTCACCTTCGAGGCGTTCGCCCAGAACGAGATCGGCCGACTCGAGGAGCTTCGGCTGACGGCGCTGGAAGCACGGATCGACGCCGATCTCGAGCTAGGGCGACACGCCCAGCTGGTGTCGGAGCTCGAGTCGCTGATCGCCGACCACCCGCTTCGGGAGCACCTGCGCGGACAGCTGATGCTCGCCCTGTACCGGTGCGGGCGCCAGGCGGAGGCTCTCGAGACGTACCAGTCGACACGGCGCACGCTGGTCGACGTGCTCGGGATGGAACCCGGACTTGCGTTGCAGCAGCTCCACGCGCAGATCCTTCGGCACGAGGCGCCCCTCGAGGCGACTCCTTCGGAGGAGCGTGCCGACGATCACTACGACGACGTGGTGCGGGCGCTACTGGACGGGCGGCTCATCCTCGTCCTCGGCTTCGGGGTGAACCTGCGCGAGCGACCGGACGCTGCCCCGTGGTCGCCGCTGGACTCACGTTGCCCGCCGACCGCCGCCGACGCGGCGACCTTCCTCGCGCGGCGCTTCGACTGCCCGGAGTGGGCGGCGCATGACCTCGCGCAGGTCTCCCAGTACGTCGCGCTCACAAAGGGGGTCGGGCCGCTCTACGACGAGCTGCACGACGTCTTCGATCGCGACTACCCGCCCGGCGCCGTTCACCAGTTCGCGGCCGGGATTCCGGCAACCGCCCGAGCGGCCGGAGCGCCGTATCCGCTGCTCGTCACGACCCACTACGACCAGACGCTGGAACGAGCACTCCTAGAGGCCGGCGAGGAGTTCGATGTCGTGAGCTACATCGCAGCAGGCCGCGACCGTGGGAAGTTCATGCACTTCCATCCGAGCGGCGAGGCGACGCTCATCGAGGTGCCGAACGCCTACGCCGACCTCACGCTCGAGGAGCGGCCCGTGATCCTGAAGCTGCACGGCCAGGTCGATCGGCGTCCCCAACGCGATCACGAGAGCTTCGTCGTCAGTGAGGACGACTACATCGGTTACCTCGCTCAGGCAGAGATCGCGAACGTCGTTCCCGTCACGCTTGCGGCCAAGCTGCGCCGGAGCCACTTCCTGTTCCTGGGCTACGCGCTGGACGAGTGGCATCTCCGCGTCTTCCTGCATCGCGTGTGGGGAGATCAGCAGGCCGCATACCGCTCGTGGGCGATCCAGCCGAATCCCGGACCCATGACGCGCCAGTACTGGCGGCATCGGAACGTCGACATCTTCGATCTGCCGCTTGCCGAGTATGCAACGCACGTCGCGAAGCGGCTCGCCGCGGTCGGAGCGCCGGTTTGAGCGTCCTCGCCCCGGCCGCGCAGGGGCCCTTCAAGGGGCTCACCCCGTTCGACGACTCCGACGTCGACGCAATCCTCTTCTTCGGTCGCGAACGCGAGCGCGAAGTGATCGCCGCGAACCTGCTCGCTTCGCGGCTGACGGTGCTCTACGGCGCGAGCGGCGTAGGCAAGAGCAGCGTGCTTCGCGCCGGAGTCGCTCATCACCTTCGCGGCTTGGCGCGGCGGAACCTCGAGACCCGGGGACATCCGGATTTCGTCGTCGTCGTCTTCGACTCGTGGACGCAGGATCCGCTCGCCGGTCTTCTCGACGGTGTCGAGCGCGAGCTGGAAGACGTCTTCGGCGACCTTGCTCCGCGAGAGCGCGCCGCGACGCCGGCCGACACGCTGGACGACTGGACGAACCGGCTCGACTGCGACCTGCTGCTCGTGCTCGACCAGGCCGAGGAGTACTTCCTCTACCACGAGTTCGAGGAGGGGCCGGACACGTTCGCCGGCGAGCTGCCGGAGCTGGTCACGCGGCCCGGTCTGCGGGTCAGCACGTTGCTCGCGATCCGTGACGACGCGCTCTCGCAGCTCGATCGGTTCAAGGGTCGGATCCCGAACCTCTTCTCGAACTACCTGCGGCTCGACCATCTCGATCGTCGTGCCGGGCGCGCGGCCGTCCTAGGACCGATCGAGCAGTACAACGCGCTCGTACCCGCGGCCGAGCGCGCGTCCATCGAGCCTGAGCTCGTCGAGGCGCTGCTCGAACAGACGACGCGCGGCCGGGTCGATCTGGGACAGCGGGGCCGAGGTGTCGTGCGCCGACCAGGCACGCGAATCCTCATCGAAGCGCCCTATCTCCAGCTCGTCCTGCTCCGGCTGTGGGAGGAGGAGCGAAGCCAGGACTCCAACGTCCTCCGCCTCGAGACGCTCGACCGCCTCGGCGGGGCGAACGAGGTCGTGCGAACGCACCTCGAACGCGCGCTCGCCGAGCTCGACCCGGGGGAGAAAGACGTCGCGGCCGACCTCTTCCAGCACCTGGTCACGCCGTCGGGGACGAAGATCGCGTTCGGTCTCCACGACCTCGCGGAGTACGCACACGTCGAGGAGAACGAGCTCGAGCCGATCGTCTCGCGGCTCGTACACGAACGGATCCTGCGGCCGGTCGCAAAGCCGGTGAACGGCGTTGCGAGTGCCGAGCCGGCGCCCGTCGAGATCTTCCACGACGTCCTCGGCGAGGCGGTGCTCGCGTGGCGTGGGGCGTACGAGTCGGACCGGCGGGTTGCGCGCGAACGCCAAGAGTCGGACCGCCGTCATCGACGTGTGCTCGCGATCCTCGTGGTCGCGTTTCTCGCGCTTGGCGCGATGACCGCGATCGCGGCCTACGCCCTCGATCAGCGCAACGAGGCGAATCAGCAGGCGGCGAATGCCCAGCATCAGGCGCTTCTGGCGGAGCAGGCTCAAGAACGCGCGGAGGCTGAGACGGCGAAGGCGAAGAAGGCGCGGGCGGCCGCCGTGAAGAGTGGAAAGGCGGAGAATGAGGCCCGGAAGCAGGCAGAGGCTTCGGAGGCAGAGGCGGACGAGCAACGGCAGAACGCCGAAGCGAACGCGGCTGAGGCTCAGGACCAGGCAACGGAGGCGAACCGCCAGAAGGGGATCGCCCAAGACGAACGCCACATCGCCGACAGGCAGAGGCGCGCGGCCGTGCGGAACGCACACGAGGCGGATCACCAGAAACGCCTCGCACTGCGAAGTCTCCAACGAGAGCGGGCCGCGAAGAATCTCGCACGCGCAGGCCAATTCACCGCGCTCGCGCGCGAGGCCGTCGCGACCGATCCGGTGAAGAGTCTGCAGCTCGGCCTCAGAGCCGCTCAGTACGGTTCCGACGACTCGATCGAGACGGTTCTACGCGACGCGTTGATCCAGCAACGGTTGCTGGCGATTCTGCGGGGCGGGAGCCCGCTCGTGCGCGCGATCTTCAGCCCGAACGGCGCGTACGTCGCGACGGCTGGCCAGGGCGGAGAGGCTCGCGTGTTCTCCACGAGTCCCATCCGGTTCGTGCAGCGGCTGGCTCATGGGCAGAAGATCCGAGCGATCGCATTCAGCCCGGACAGCTCGATCGTCGCGACCGGTGCGGAGGATGGCTCGATTCGGCTCTGGGACAGGCAGACCTGGTTCTCGTACAAGGCGTTCGGTCACGAAGAGCCGGTCACCTGGCTCGACTTCTCGCCGGACGGGCGCCTCCTCGCCTCGGCAAGCGAGGACGCGACCGTCCGCGTGTGGGACATCGCCTCGGGCCTGCTGCTCCGAACGTTCGAGACGCCCAACGGCTTGCGTTCTGTGAAGTTCAGCCCGGACTCGCGGCTCGTGATCACCGCGCCGGTCATCCAGGACCGTTTCGCCCACGTCTTCGACGTGACGGAGGGCCGAGAGGTCGCGAAGCTCGAGCACGGCGGCGCAGCAACGAGTGCGCAGTTCAGCCCGGACGGCACGACGGTTGTGACGACCGGTCGAAGGAACGTGTTCGTCTGGAACCGGGCGACCTGGAGGCTCCGGTACCCGGCGCTCGTCGGCCACGTAGCCGCGCTCCGCGGAGCCTCCTTCAGCGCCGACAGCCGTCGAATCGTCACCTACTCGGACGACGGCTTCGGACGAGTCTGGCGGGTATCCAACGGCGACCTTCTGGCAACGCTTCCGGGCCACGACAACGAGATCACCGACGCACAGTTCCGCCCCGACGGCAATTCGATCGTCACGGCGAGTACCGACGTGACCGCGCGCATCTGGGCTGGCGACAGCGGCGAGTTCCGCACGGTCCTCGCAGGCCACAAGGAAGAGGTCGTCTCGGCCGCGTTCGACCCGTCCGGCAAGACGATCCTGACCGCGAGCCGAGACGGCACCGCGCGACTCTGGCGGCCGGAGTTCGAGCCGCAGCTGGCAGAGCTCGGAAAACACGTCGGCCGCGCCAACGACGTCGCGGCCAGCCCCGATGGTCGATTTGCGGCCAGTGCCGGCGCAGACGGGCTCGTGCGCGTGTTCCGCGCCCGTGGCGGGCTCGTCAAGTCGTTCCAGATGCCGGGCCGCGCGACGGTCGTGATGTTCACCGGCGACGGCAAGCTCCTGGTCGCCGCTGCCGACGACGGAAGCGTGACGTTTTGGCGCGTCCGGGGCTGGCGCTCGGTCCGAACGCTGCGCACCGGATCGCCGGTCCGGTTCGCCGCCGTGAGTCGGGACGGCCGGAGACTCGTCACGGGTGCGGACGACCGCAGCGTCAAGGTCTGGGGCACCGGCGCAACACCGCTTCGAGTGTTCACGCATCCCGGAACGCTCACCAGCGTCGACCTCGATCGATCGGCTCAAATCGCGCTCTCGAGCGGCGTGGACGGATCGGCGATCCTGTGGTCGATTCCGCGTGGGGTCGAGCTACACGTGCTCCGCCATGCCGACGACGTGTCGCAGGCGGTCTTCAGCCCCGATGGGTCGCTCGTCGCCACGGCGAGCGCCGACCGCACCGCTCGGGTCTGGCGCACGTCGTCGGGCGCGGTGCTCCAAACGTTGGAGGACAACCCCGAAGCCCTCTCGGCGATCGCCTTCAGCCTCGACGCAAAACGCGTCGTCACCGCCGGCATCGACGGGCAGCTCCGAACGTGGCGCGTCGTCGACGGCGTCCGCCTGGCGACGTTCCGGGGACACGTCTCGATCGTCACCCAGGTTCAGTTCAGCCCCGACGGACGCTGGGTCGTCTCCGCCGGGCCGAGCGCGGCCGGTCTCTGGGTCGCGGAAACCGGCCAGCGCGTCTACTTCCTCCGCGGTCACGGCGCGCCGCTCACCGCTGCGGTGTTCGCGAAGAACAGCCGCAGGATCTTCACCTCGGGGCAGGACGGAACCGTCCGAACCTATCTGTGCGACATCTGCGGATCCCTTCCCGAGCTGCGAAAGAAGGCGCGGGAACGCTTGGACGCGATCGCCGTCGTCCCCTAGAGACGCTCCGCAAGCTCCTCGCTCTTCCGATCGAGCGACACGAACGCCGTCTGCAAGAAGTCGTTCGCCGCGCCGGCTGCGAGCGTCCACGTCAGCAGGCGGCCGAACCGAGGCGCGACCACCTGCGCGCTGCCGAGTCCCGCGGCGACCCAGATACCGACGCAGCGCGTACACGTCACGAGCTCGCCGATCGCTCGTCGCGCACCTTCGCCTGCGGGGCGCTCCTCGCCCGTCCAAGCCTCCTCTTCGACGAACGGCTCGCGCACGAAGCTCGTGATCCTGTCGTGCGAGATCGTCCGAGATGCCTTGAACGTTGCGGCCGCCAGCGTCGCGAAATCCAGTGCACTGAGCTCCCGCGGGTCGCGCCCGAGTGCGCGCGCCAGCAGCGACGACCCGGTCAGGCCGCCGACGAACGTCGCGGCGATTGCCGCGTACGACGAGTACGGGGGGCGCTCTTCGGCCACGAGTCGTCCTTCTTCCGCGTCCGGCGGGGCCCCACACCTCCCTCGACGAGCTTCGCGACGTCTTCGAGGTCGGGCATCGGGTCGCCGAGCGTGCGGCGCAGCGCCATCCCGTTCGCGATCAAGCTGAGGAAGACGGCGATCGTCTCGATGTCGACATCGTTCCGGTAGCCCTGCGCGCTCAGGCGCTCGAGCCGCGCGGGCTTCTCCTCCATGAGCTCGTCCTCGGCATGGGAGACGGCCTTGCGGAACGCCTCGTCGGAACGGAACCGCCGCGCTGCCTCGAGCTGCACGCTGAGCCAGTCCGGATCCTCGTGCGTGATCGCCTCGAGGACGGCGGCGAAGCCCTCGGTGAGCCAGATCTCCGTGAGCCGCATGTTCGACTCGACCGCGAGCGCGACGAAGATCGACTCCTTGTTGGGGAAGTAGTTGAAAATCGCGCCTCTCGAGAGGCCGATCTCCTCCTCGAGCAACGCCACGGTCGCTCCCTCGTAGCCGTGATGGGAGAACGCCCGTCGCGCGCCGTCGAGGATCTGGCTCCGGCGCTCGGCCTTGTGCTCCTCGGAGACCTTGGGCATCTCCACACTTTACAAAACCGTACGGACGTTTTATTATCCGGTGCCATGAGCACCGTGAACCGTCGCGCCGTCGGCGCCCTCGTCGCCGCCGAGACGATCTCCGTCCTCGGCTCCCGAATGACCTACCTCGCGCTGCCGTGGTTCGTCCTTGCGACCACGGGCTCGCCGGGGAAGATGTCGCTCGTCCTCTTCGCCGAGATCCTTCCGATGGCGCTGCTCGGGATCCCGAGTGGGAGCCTCGTCGAGAAGCTCGGCGGCCGCACGACGATGCTGATCGCCGACTTCGCGCGGGCGCCGATCATGCTCTCGATCCCGATCCTCCACTCGGCGGATCTCCTCGGCTTCCCGCTGCTGCTCGGGATCGTCGCCCTGCTCGGGACGTTCATGCCGCCCTACTCCGCGGCGCAGCGCGTCGTCCTGCCGGAGCTCGTCGGCGAGAACGAGACGTTGATGGTGCAGGGCAACAGCATGATCGAGGGCGGCACCTCCTTCGCCGGCCTGATCGGCCCGGCGCTCGCAGGGCTCCTGATCCCGGTCCTCGGCGCGCCGAACGTGCTCTACCTCGACGCGGCCACGTTCTTCGTCTCGTTCCTGATCGTGCTGTCGCTCGTGCCGAAGCGGAAGCCGCTGCATGCACCGGCCGTTCGGGGCGTGCTCGCCGGCCTGAAGTTCGTCCTCGCCGATCGCCTGCTCGCCCCGCTGACCCTGACGGTGATCGGCTTCGGCTTCATCATCTCGGCGCTCTCGCCGGCGCTGCTCGTGTTTGCGCGCGACTCGTTCGGGAGCGCTCGGATCGCAGGGCTGTTCTACACGGCCCTCGGCGCGGGCGCCCTCGCCGGCACGATCGCCGCCGTTGCGATCGTCCGGAAGGTGGCGCCGCTGAAGATGGCGACGTTCGGGATCCTCGCGTTCGCCGCACCGCTCTGGCTGCTGCCGATGATGCCGCCGGCCTGGATCGTGGTGGCCGCGCTCTTCGTCGCGACGTTCTTCACGCCGCTCGTCAACGGGCCCGTGATCGGCGTGCTGACGGCACGCACCCCGGACGGCCTGCGCGCGAAGGTGATGACCGCCGTGATCACGCTGAACACGCTTGCCTCACCGCTCGGGTTCCTGCTCGCGGGGCAGATCCTCGAGCGCTGGGGCGTCGAGCCGATCTTCTTCGGCGTCGCGATCGGCGTCACGCTGCTGTCGCTGCTCTTCGCATCGATCACGTTCCGGCACCGGGACGACTCCTCCGCGGTGCCCGCGGCGGCTCAGGCCTGACCGTCGCAGGGGACGGCGTAGCCCCACGGCTACGCTGTCCCCATGCCGCCGTTCAAGACATCGGACGCGTACACGCCGACGGGCGACCAGCCGCGCGCGATCGCCGAGCTCTCGGAGGGAGTCGAGGCCGGCGAGCGCTTCCAGACGATGCTCGGGGCGACGGGCACCGGCAAGACGGCGACGATGGCCTGGATCATCGAGCAGGTCCAGCGGCCGAGCCTCGTCATCGCCCACAACAAGACGCTCGCCGCGCAGCTCTGCAACGAGTTCCGCGAGTTCTTCCCGCACAACGCGGTCGAGTACTTCGTCTCGTACTACGACTACTACCAGCCCGAGGCGTACGTGCCCCAGGCCGACCTCTACATCGAGAAGGACTCGTCCCAGAACGACGACATCGCGCGGCTCCGTCTCGCCGCGACCTCGTCGCTCTTCACCCGCCGGGACGTCGTCGTCGTCGCGTCGGTCTCGTGCATCTACGGCCTCGGCTCGCCGGAGGAGTGGCGCGAGCGCGTGCTGATCCTCGAGGTGGGGGAGGAGCACGACCGCGACGTCGTCCTCCGCAAGCTGATCGACTCGATGTACTCGCGGAACGACTCGGTGCTCGGCCGCGG
>Ga0111539_10013898_pt1 | contig 10067 bp, 10 predicted proteins | sample RhiMethybrSRZTD1_FD_79667 | JGI IMG/M metagenome (GOLD analysis project Ga0111539, IMG submission 79667) | Populus rhizosphere microbial communities from Tennessee, USA - Rhizosphere MetaG P. TD hybrid SRZTD1 (version 2) (version 2) | ecosystem: Host-associated > Plants > Roots > Rhizosphere >... | reverse complement strand
GATGACGCCTGCGACGGTTGCTACGTCACGCCCTGTGCCATGGCCGATCTGGTGGCCAAGAAGTCCGCCAGCTGCAGCGCCGATGATCGCGCCTACCCCAAGTTGATGATCGCCCTGCAGCTCGACGGGTTCGATCTCCACCACCTGGCCATAGCGTACCGACTCCTCGCCGACTTGGGCCATCTGCGGGTCCGTTGCGCACGCAGTGAGCATAAGCAGCACTGTGACGATGAAGACGGCGAGGATGATGCGGAAGTTCACTTCGATGATGTTCATTTGCAGGCTCCTGATCAAATGATTGAGGTCTGGGCTTTGAGCCCGGCAACGGGATTCTGACCAATCGCTCGAAATCTCTTTATCCCCCGGGTGGGGGTGGATGTCGTGGTGATGCACCGCCGCTGCGCAGCCGGGACTGCTCCGAATAACAAAGTGCTCCCCCATAGAGGGGATATGTCGAGCGGGGCAGTGGGTGCAAGCTTGCGGCTCGATATTTTTCGCAGGTCGCCCGCAAGTTCCTGCCGGAATCCTCTTCTTCCTCCTCCCCTAAAGGAAATTCCGGTGCGGGCAGCCTTTTTTTATTGCTGATGACGGAAGAGAACCAACTCGGACTGAGAAATCGTGATCGCCGCGCACATCAGACGACCATCGACGCACGCCGTGCCTGGTAAGGATTTCTCTGCGGCGGCTTCCCATGGCATCTCGAGAGGCTCCGCGGTGGCGGCAAGCTTCGCCCTCACCGGATGCGAGCGCGTCCCGTCGGTCAACGTCCTGGGCGCCTACTTTCCGTCATGGATGCTGTGCGTGCTGGTCGGCATCGCCCTGACGCTCGTTGCACGCCAGGCGCTGGCGGCCGCCGGGCTGGAGACCTCGATCGGTCCCCTGGGACTCGTTTATCCGGCGCTCACGCTCGCGTTTACCCTCGCTACCTGGCTAATCTTCTTCCGGGGATAGGATTGCCGTGGCCGACACTCCGAACGTTCCTTCGAGTTCCATTCCGCCCGCACCACCGCCTCCGGCCGCGCCCCGCCGCAGCAAGCTTGGCCGGATCATCGGGCTCGCGATCCTTCTCGTCACGCTCGGGCTGGTGGGCTCCGTCGTCTACTACCTCGACCAGTCGCCGCGCACCGACGACGCATTCGTCCGCGCGGACACGATCGGCGTCGCGCCGCAGGTGAGCGGGCGGATCGTCCATCTGCGGGTGCACGACAACCAGTCGGTGATGAAGGGCGACGTGCTGTTCGAGATCGACCCGGCTCCCTACAAGCACGCGCTCGAGCGCGCACGGGCGGCGCTCGACAGCCTGGAGAAGCAGATTGGACTCAGCCAGCGCGACGTGCGGGCGCAGCAATTCGGCGCCGCCGCCGCGCGCGCCAACATCGAGCGCGCGGACGCCCAGGCAAAACAGGCCGCCGACACGCTGAACCGCATCGAGCCGCTGCTCGCCAAGGAGTACGTCACCGCCGAGGCCGTGGATCAGGCGCGCACGGCGAAGCGGGCGGCAGAAGCAGGGTTACAGGTGGCGCTCCGCGATGCCGCACGCGCCACGGCGGCCGTCAGCGGCGTCGATGCGTTGGTCGCGAAACTGGGCGAGCTGCGCGCAGCGGTGGCGACGGCCGAGTACGACCTCGAGCAGACCGTGGTGCGCGCGCCGTTCGACGGCCTGGTCATCGATCTCGACATCGCGCAGGGCGAGTATGCGGCGACCGGCCGCCGCCTCTTCACGCTGATCGATACGCGGAACTGGTACGTGATTGCGAACTTCCGCGAAACGGCGCTCAAGGGAGTCCGGCCGGGCATGGCGGCCGAGGTGTATCTCATGTCCGACCCGGACCACCGCTTCGCCGGCACCGTCCATTCGATCGGCTTCGGGGTGTTCCCCGAGGAGGGCGGCTCTAGCACCAACGGCCTGCCGAAAGTGCCGCGCTCGATCAACTGGGTGCGCGTGGCGCAGCGCTTCCCAGTGCGCATCCGCGTCGAGAATCCGCCGGCCGAGCTGTTCCGCATCGGCGCCTCGGCAGTCGCGCTGATTCCCGAAAGACAGCGATGAGCAGCGTGGCGCTCCAGGCGGGGCGCGTCCCCGCGCCGTCGTGGCTGGACTTCCTGCGCGGCGAGCTCGCGCCGACGCCCGGGCGCTTCAACGCCGTGGTCCGTCTGGTGGTCGGCACCTCGATCGTGCTCGTCGCCTCGATGGCGCTCGAGGTGCCGAGCATCGCGCTGTCGCTGTTTATCGTCATCTTCTTCACCATGCTGACGCCGGGCGCCCCGAGCCAGAACTCGGTCGCCGTGGCGCTCGCAAGCGTCGTCTCCATCGTGGTGCTGACGCTCGCCCTGGGTCTCACGCTCCTCGTCTTCAAGCTCACGGTCGACCGCGAGCCGCTGCGCCTCGCCGCGATGGCGCTCGGCTTATTCCTCGGATTGTTCGCCTTCCGGGTGCTCGCCGTGCCCGGGGTGGGCTTCATCGTCGCTATCGTCCTCATCTTCACCCAGTCTTCCGTCGACCTGATCCCGGGACCCGAGGATTTCGTGCGGAGCGTGCTCTGGGCGTGGGTCGCAATCGCGTACCCTGCCGCCGTCGCGGTCGGGGTCAACCTCCTGCTCCTGCCCGCCGACCCCGCGCCGCTGCTGCGGCGTGAAGTTGTCGCGCGGCTGCGCGCGGTCGCCAAGGTACTCACTGCTCCGAGCGGTGCGGCAGCGTCGCTCGCGCCGTACGCCATGGAAGGCGCGGCACCCCTGCTCAAGCTCCTGCACCTCGCGGAGATCCGGGATTCGTCCATCAAGCCGCTGCACGCCGAGCGCACGGCGAAGCTTCTCCTGGTGCAGCGCCTGGTCGAGTCGGCGGCGCTGCTGGCGGATCTCCCGGTCGAACCCTCGCCCGAAGAACGGACCCGCCTCGCAAGCCTGGCCGAGGAATGCGAACGTTTCGCCGCGGCCGTATCGACGGGTACCCGCGTCCTGCCGGCGCTGCCGGCAAGCGGCCGGGACGGCGAGCGCACATCGGCGCTCGCCCCGGTGCTCGCCGAGCTCGAGCGGATCGTACAGGAGCTCGCCGTCGCCGAGCGTCCCGAAACCGACGAGCCGGGCCACGCAGCACGCCTCCTCGTGCCCGATGCGCTGACCAACCCGCGCTACGCGCAGTTCGCCTCGAAGGCGACGATGGCGGCAATGTTTTGCTACATCGCCTACACCGCGGTCGACTGGAACGGCATCCACACCTGCATGCTCACCTGCCTGATCGTGGCGCTCGGCAGCGCCGGGGCGACGATCCACAAGGCGACCCTGCGGCTCGTCGGCTGCGCGATCGCCGGCGCGCTCGCCCTCGCTTCGATCGTGTTCGTGGTTCCGCATATGACGTCGATCGGAGAGCTCGTGCTGCTGGTCGCCGCGGTCACCGTGCCGGCGGCCTGGATCGCGATGGGCGGCGAGCGGACGGCCTACGTGGGCCTCCAGATCGCCTTCACCTTCTACCTAGCCGTGCTCCAGGGCTACGCACCGAGCACGGACATCACCGAGTTTCGCGACCGCTTCGTGGGCATCGTGTTCGGGGTCGTCGTCATGGCGCTGGTATTCACTTACGTGTGGCCGGAGCGCGCCGGGAGCGGCATGGTGCAGTCGCTTGCGACAGCGCTGCGCCGGATGGCCGAGCTCGCTCGCGGCTCGAGCGATTCGCGCGCGCCACGCGCCGCCGCCTGGCAATCGCTCGCCGAGGCCGAGCGGCTCGCCGGGCTGTCGGCTTTCGAACCAGAACGCAACGAGCGCGTGCTCCCGCTGATCGACCTCGCAAGGCGCGTCCTGCTGGTGCAGGCAGCGCTCGTGCGGCACCGCACGACCAGGGAGGCTGCCCGCGTCGACGCCGCTACGGACACCGCGTGCGCCGCGATCGGGCGTGCGGTGGGCGGGGCGCTCGCAGGCGTTGCGCGCCGGATCGACACGGGAATTGCGGGCGAGCGTGTCGACTTGCGCGCGCCCCTTGCCGCGCTTGGGGCAGCGAGGGGCGCGTGCGGGGCAGGGGGCCCGCTCGACGGCGAGTTCGCGCTGTACGAGGCGCTCGTCGACCGGGTAGAAGCGCTCGAGCGCGCGGCAGGCGCCGACTATGACCACCGTGTTGATCCCGCACAGGACGGGCGGAACCTCAATCGACCGCTATTCGCGTGAGGAGATCGAGATGCTGCGCCACCCTGCTCGCCTTTCCCGCACCGCCCACAGGTCCGCCCGATGCGCGGTGGCCGCTGCAGTCCTCGCTGCCGGGATCACGTCGCACGGGTACGGAGCCGGTCCGGAAGGCATGCTCCCGTCCTCCCCGGAGCGTCCCTGGATCGTGCCGAATACGGCGACGTATTCCTCTTTCGCTGTGGGACACTCGGCGGCGGGCAGGTCGACCGGCGAGCACGCCGGCGGCCCGGCGATCGATCCGGGCAGGGCTTACGAGCTCGCCGAGCTGATCGACATCGCTCAACGCACCAACCCGGAGACGCGCGTCGCGTGGGAGCGCGCGCGCGAAGCGGCGCACGGCGTGGGGATCGCGGAGAGCGCGTACGCGCCTATGCTCTCCGCCCAGGCCGTCGCGGCCGTTCAGCGCATCTCCGGGCCGCTTCCCAAGACGGTCCTCAACCCCGAGGGGTTCTTCGTCGCCGACACGCAGTTCTTTCTGCCCGCGCTCACGCTCAAATGGCTGCTATTCGACTTTGGCAGCAAGGAAGCTACCATCGGCGCGGCCAGGGAAGCCCTGGCCGCAGCCAACTTCGGCTTCAACGCGACGCACCAGAAAATCGTCCTCGACGTAACCCGGGCCTATTACTCGCTCAATGCCGTGCAGGGACGAGTCGACGTAGCGCGCGCCTCGCTCGGCCAAGCCCAGACGCTGCAGGACGCGGCGGAATCGCGGCGAGGTCGCGGGCTCGCCACGCTGCCGGAGGTGCTGCAGGCGCGCGAGAAGACCGCGACGGCAGCCTACGAGCTGCAGGAGGCGACCGCCGCGGCGACCGATGCGCGCATGGCGCTCCTCGAAGCGATGGGCGTAAGGCCGACCACGTCGCTCCAGGTCACCGGGCTCGGTAAGCGGCCGTTGCCCGCGATGGTCGAGGACACCGCCGAGAAGCTGGTCGATCGCGCCCTTGGGCAGCGCCCGGACCTGCTCGCGCGGGTCGCGGTCGTGCGCGCGCGTGAAGCGGACATCCGCAAGGCGCAGTCGGAGTTTTACCCGCGCATCATCGTCACTGCCAACGTCGGACAGAACATCGGGCGCGTGCGCACCCGTGACATTCCCGGCTGGTCAACGGTGAACGAGCCGGGCTACGGCGCCGGGATAGCGATCGAGGTACCCCTCTTCGATGGCGGCCTCCGCCGCAACCGGCTCGGGCTGGCCCAGTCGCAGCGTCGCGTGGCCGAGGAAGAGCTAGAGCTCGCGCAGGATAAGGCCGCGCGGCAGGTGGTGAAGGCTTACGAGGACCTGAAAGTGGCGCTGCGACAGCGGGAGGCAGCGGTCGCGCTACTCGCCGCCGCGGACAAATCGTATGACGCGGCGTTCGACTCCTATGGCAGGGGCGTCGCCACCTTCGTGGACGTCACGAACACCCAGACTGCCCTCACCCGGGCGCGCACGGCCGATACCGAGACGAGAAGTTCGGTCTTTTCGGCAATGGCCGCGCTCGCGTTCAGCACCGGCGATATCGCACTGCCCCCGGGGTCCGGCCCGGCCGCGAGCCGTGATTCGCCCCGCTAGCTGCGGTACCGGCGTTCGCCAGCGGCGGGCACGGTGCCGGGGGAACGCGGTGTTCTTCGGTCCAGCTTCCCCCGAATAACACAGCATGCTTCCCCTATGCGGGGGATGTGTCGAGCAGCGCTGTCAGTGCATCCTGTGACCAGCGTCTCGTTCTAACACCGACGGAGGTGACGATGGTACTCGACGAAGCGTACGACAGCGATCTGGACGAAGTCAGCCTGGAGCAGGATGCCGTGTGGTTCGAACGCGTGCCGCCCGCGCTGGAATGGGACGAGAGCGACATATCGACCGCCGTTGCCGACTTGGTCGGCAGGCCCGCTCGAGCAACTTGATGGAGGACTCAATGATCCTAATTAACCTGTCGCACGGACCAGCGTTCCAAGCCATATGGGCCCGGGATTCGTATGCCATCACCATCGCTCGCTCAACGTTCGCACGAGCGCACGGCATCACGCCGGCCGAAGTTGCGGTAACGACCGGATACGTGGCTAACGGTCTCGAAGCGGCGCCGACGGCGAAAGATCTTCTCATCATCAACGGCGCGTGACACCACGCTCGAACGGCGCGTGGGACAACGATGACGTCAACCACTTCCGGGCAGGGGATCGAGCTCCGGCTGGAGGGCCGCGTCACGGCCTACACGGCCGCGCCGATCTGGCAATCGGCGGTCGACACGCTCACCCGCAACCCGGACCGTCCGGTCGTCGTCGATGCTTCACGACTCGAATATGTCGACGATGTCGGCATAGCTTTCCTTTTCGACCTCGTCCGGCGCGAGCGCCCGGCCGGCGCGAAAGTCGAGATCCGGGAGCTCGCCCCGAACCTTGCCACCCTGGTGCGCGCGTTCGACCCGAAGGATTTCGCCGCGCCCCCCCCCGGCCGGCGGCCCACTGGCATCTTGGAGCAGATGGGCAGGGCGGCGGCACGGCAGATCGCCTACGCCAAGCAGATGGCGGTGTTTCTCGGTGCGTGCGCGGCCGCGTTAAGGCAGGCTCTCACACGCCGGGGCGTGCTGAACTGGGGCGACGTGCTCGACATTGCCACCGAGGCCGGCGCCAACGCGGTGCCGATCGTCCTGCTGGTCGGATTCCTCATGGGCTTGATCATCGCCTTCGAGATCGGGCTCGTGGCCCGGCAGTTCGGTGCGGTGATCTTCGTCGTGAACGGCGTGGGGATCGCCATGCTGCGGGAGCTCGGCGCGCTGATGACGGCCATCGTATTCGCCGGGCGCACCGGCGCCGCGTTTGCCGCCCAGATCGGGACGCAGAAAGTCAACGAGGAAGTCAACGCGATCACCACCTTCGGTATCGACCCGATCCACTTTCTGGTCCTGCCGCGGCTAATCGCGGCCATGCTGGTGGTCCCGCTGCTTACGGTTCTGGCGGATATCGTGGGAATTTTCGGTGGAGCGCTGGTGATGGCGAGCTTCGATATCGGCTTCGTCCAGTTCTACTACCAACTCCTCGAGGCAGTGAGCGCGGGGGACTTCATTCTCGGCATCGTCAAGGCCGCCGTCTTCGGCCTGACCATCGCGGCCGTCGGTTGCCAGCGCGGGCTCGCCACCGGTTCCGGCGCGGCTTCGGTCGGGCTTTCGGCGACCAGCACGGTCGTGACCAGCATCGTGCTGATCGTGGTGATCGACGGCCTGTTCGCGATTGCCACGAGCTGAGGACGCGCGATGGCACACCTTCGGGCGCTTTCCAACCGTGCCGCAGCGGATGCAGGGGCCGCGGCGCCGGTCATCAGCGTACGCAACCTGCGTATGGGTTACGGATCGCGTGTCCTCCTCGACAACGCCTCGTTCGACGTGTACCGCGGCGAGATCATGGTGATCCTGGGCGGGTCGGGCAGCGGCAAGTCGAGCCTGATGAAGAACATCATCGGGCTGTATCGGCCGATGGCGGGCGACATCCTCATCGACGGGCGCAGCCTGGTGACGGCCGGCGCGGACGAGAGAGCTCAGTTGCAACGCAGGCTGGGGGTGATGTACCAGAGCGGCGCCCTGTTCGGCTCGCTGAACCTGCTCGAAAACGTGCGCTTTCCGCTCGATCAATTCACCACCCTTGCCCTTCCTGAGAAGAACCTGACCGCGCGCATGCTCCTGCGGCAGGTCGAGATGGGCCATGCCGAGTCGCTGATGCCGGGGGAGCTTTCCGGCGGCATGTTGAAGCGCGCCGGCATCGCCCGCGCGATGGCGCTCGGGTGCGACATCCTGCTCCTCGACGAGCCCTCGGCCGGCCTGGACCCCATCACCGGCGCCAACCTGGACCGGACCATACTCTCCCTGCGCAGAAACCTGGGCTTCACCTTCGTGGTGGTGACCCACGAGCTACAGAGCATCTTGGCCATCGCCGACCGGGCGATCATGCTCGACCCCGCTTCGCGCAGCATCATCGCCGAAGGCAAGCCGGCAGAGCTGCGCGATCGCAGCCCCGATCCGCGGGTGCGCCAGTTCTTCAACCGCCAGCCCGACGCGGGTAGGCAGCAGGCGGCGAGCTAGGCCATGGAAGAGGGCACGCGCTACGTCCGGCTGGGTATGTTCGTCGTGGTGAGCCTTTGTGTCCTTACCGCGGTGCTCTTCCTGCTCGGCGGACGGAAGCTGTTCCAGCCGGCGTTCGAGTTCGAGACCTACTTCAACGAATCGGTTTCCGGTCTGGAGCTCGGCGCGCCGGTGCGCTTTCGGGGCGTCCCGCTGGGCCAGGTTTCGGAGATCCTGACTTCGGCGGCCACTTACGAAAGGGACGCCCCGCTGGACAGCCGCAGGGAATACATCGTCGTCCGGGCGAAGGTGAACGTGTCTGCGGAGGAAGTCAAGCAATTGAAGCGGGACGCCGCCCACATGGTCAAGAGGGGGCTCCGCGCCCAGACCCAGCTCGCGGGTATCACCGGCCAACAATATCTCGCGATCGACTTCCTCGATGCGGAGAAATATCCGCCACTGGAGTTCCAATGGACCCCGAAGTATACCTACGTGCCCTCCGCGCGGAGCCGCACCGGCGAGATCATCGCAAACGCGCAGGCGTTTCTCGCGAGCCTCAACGAGGCGGACGTGAAGACGCTCGCCCGGAACCTGAACACGCTCATCGTTGACGCCGACAGGAAGATTAGCGAGCTGCCGCTCGCGGAGCTCTCCACACAGGCAGGTGGGGTGCTAAAGAACGCCAACGCGACGATCGAGCGTATCGACCGTATCCTCGCTGCGGCGCCCATTGACCATACACTGCGCAAGATAGACTCCGCGGCTACGCGCTTTGACGGGCTCCTCGCCGACCCGGGATTCAAGCAGACCGTCGACAACGCCACGGCAATCAGCGGACGCCTGCGCAAGCTCGCCGACGACGGCGACCTGGACCGTATGGTCAAGGGCATCGGCGACACGGCAGAGCGGCTCGATGCCTTCATCGGCGACAATCAGTACGATGTCCGCGTGATCGTCCAGGACCTGCGAGTGACAGCGGACAACCTGCGGGTGTTGTCGGAAACCGTCAAGCGCTACCCCGCCGGCGTGCTCATCGGCGGCCCGCCTGAAAAGATTCAACTTCCCGGGAGCTCTCGATGAGTGCCAGACGCCTTGCCTCCGCGGCGTGCGCCGCCCTTACCCTCGCCGCCTGCTCGATCGGCAAGCCGATCCCCCAGGCGACGACGTACGTCGTGGATCCGCCGGCGGCCGCTGCCGGAACCGCTGCGGTGCGCATCCCGGAGAAGCTGCGCATCGGCAACGTGCGCGTCGCTGCGGCGTACGCCGGCAACGCGCTCGTCTACCGCCTGGACGAGGTGCAGTACGTGTCGGACCCATACCATGCGTTCATCGCCGAGCCCGGGGCGATGCTGGGCAATCGGATGGCCGAGTGGCTCGATCGCGCCGGTCCGTACGAATCCGTGACCCAGCCGGGCAGCGCGAGGTCCGCGCCGTACGTGCTCGAAGCGACGGTTGCCGAGCTCTACGGCGATTTCCGCAAGGGACAGCCTCCCGCCGCGGTGCTGACCGTTCAGTTCGCGCTCATCGACCAGGCCGGCGCGCGGCCCAGGCTGGTGCGCCAGCGCACGATCGTGAGCCGCGTCGATCTCCCGCAGGCATCGCCCGATGCACTGGTGCGCGGCTACGGCAAGGCGCTTACGGAAATCCTCTCGCAGCTCCTTCCAGAGCTCGGCGCCGAAAACGTCAAATAGTCAGACGTAACCGCACACAGCAGCAATGGTCAGCAAGAGCGCCCCCCATTAAGGGGATATCTGGAGCAAAGCGTCTGGTGCAAGCTGGCGATTCGTGATCTCACAGACACACCACCGTCAGATCACGGATGAACAAATATTCGGGGAAAACATCCCCTGATTGCTGGCTATGTTGGAG
>Ga0111539_10013897_pt1 | contig 10067 bp, 13 predicted proteins | sample RhiMethybrSRZTD1_FD_79667 | JGI IMG/M metagenome (GOLD analysis project Ga0111539, IMG submission 79667) | Populus rhizosphere microbial communities from Tennessee, USA - Rhizosphere MetaG P. TD hybrid SRZTD1 (version 2) (version 2) | ecosystem: Host-associated > Plants > Roots > Rhizosphere >... | reverse complement strand
GCGCTCATCGAGCTTAAACTCGGCTGTATAGGTACCGGAACCACGCGTAGAGCTCGACTGAGCGAAAATCGCCGCGATGACTTCACGCCCCTCGATCGGCCGTACCAGGATCGGGCTGTTGAACACGATGTTTTCGGCAAGCAACTCGCTCACCTCGGCGGGTGTAGGGTTACCGGATTCCCGTAGTTTGCGTAAAGGATGCATTGTGATTTCTCCTATACCCCCAGAATTAATCGTGGAAGGGCCGAACGGTTGTGTTCAACCGCACGCGAAACGCAGCGGAGCGTGTCGGCTGCAACACGTTGTTCGGCGGCAGACATCAGCATTCACCAGGCGCTGGTATGTTGACCGCGGAGTGTCCCTGATCTCAAGGGACGGCTCCACGGGTACCTGCGTGCAGGCTCATAAACCGGCGAAGAACGCTGCGATATCGCGGGCGAGCAACTCGGGCTCCTCGACTGGGGCAAAGTGACCGCCGCTCGGCATCGGGGTCCACCGGCGCACGTTGTATAGGCGTTCGGCCCACTCACGGGGAGGTGTTCCCTCATCGACAAAATTACTGGCGAAGACAGCGATGCCAGTTGGCACGTTGACGAACTCCTGTGGTCCGAGCGTGACTCGGAATCGCCTGTTGTCGTTGTCGAAGTAGTCCCGCATCGAGGATGTGATCGTCTGCGTGACCCAATAGAGCGTGACCGTGGTCAACAAGAAATCACGGGAGAAGCGCTCATCGAGATTACCGCGGGAATCGGCCCATGTGCGCCACTTTTCCAGAACCCAGGCGGCGAGCCCAACCGGCGAGTCGTTCAGCCCGTATCCGAGCGTTTGGGGCTTCGTGGATTGGATGGCCTTGTATCCATATTCCTCTTGCCAGAATGCCTCATTGCGCTCGCGATAGGTTTTCTCCGCTGCGGACAGTGGCCGCGCCCCAGTTCCAGTGTAGGGAGCTATCTCCAGATTACTCAGGTGGACGCCAATCATTGGCGGGGGATTGTTCAACGCCATGAACGTGGCAACCCCGGCTCCGAAATCCCCGCCTTGAGCCCCGTAACGTTCGTAACCCAGGCCGCGCATGAGGCGGTGCCACAGCCCGGCGACGTGCTGGTAGTTCACGCCAACCCGGGCGGGCCTCTCGGAGAACCCGTAACCAGGCAGGGAAGGAATGACGACGTCAAAGGCGGGACCGTCGATGCCGTGAGCGTCTGGGTCGGTCAGGAATGGCACGAGCGGAAGCAACTCGGCAAACGTGCTGGGCCATCCGTGGGTCAGGATCAGCGGAATGCCGTGCCCGCGTCTGGCCCGCTCATGGACGAAGTGGATGAGGACGCCGTCGAGATCGGCGCGGAAGTGATTGGCCGCGTTCAGCTCGCGCTCTTGTGCGTGCCAATCGAACTCGTCGGCCCAATACGCAAGCAGCTGTTTAAGGTAATGGAGGTCAGTCCCCTGCTCCCAGGCTGCGCCCGGTGCCTGATCAGGCCAGCGCGTGCGGCGGATGCGATCTCGGAGGTCAGACAGGACCTCTGCCTCGATCTGGATCGTGAACGGGGTGACGTGTAGGGGTGATCTCATTGTAAGGCTCGCCCTCCGGCTCGCATTCTCGTCTGCCGCCTAACGGATGAGGGGGCTCACGGTCTCATCATTGATAAGCTGGTCAACGTCGCAGATGCATCGAAGTGGTGTTTCTTCAACTCGCGCTTGATGGTCTGTGTGACATCACCGAGGTCGCATCGGTGAATGTCACGGACTGTGAAACTCGTCGTGGAAGTGCCGATCTCCTCGATACTGACGCGGCATGTATCTCTCAACGAGCGAGAAACATCCTCTGCGAAGTTTCGGAAGCGGTGGACAATGTCAGAGGCCGGCTCGTCGGAAATATCAATCTTGATGACTGCACTCATGGCGTGCAATGTAGCCTAACGTTCCGGGTCAGCCGCCGCGCTTTTCAGCGGTCGGCTGCACCGGCTTGGTTAGGTGGCCCGCAACTGGTGTCGATGATGCCGAAGATGGTCAACGGGATATCGGAACAGGTCCTCCAAGCGCATGGACGCCTGGAAAGTTGGATCCCAACGGGTCGGATAGTGCATAGCCAACGCCCAGTCCCGAGTTCTCACTCGATCGAGCCGTGCGAGGATGGCCCCATGCACTTGGTCGAACTTACTGATCACTGCCGCCCGGTCGAGCACGCGAGCTCCGGCCCGAGGGCCGACCGCATTGATTCGATTGAAGAGCGGAGTCGAGAAGTTGAGGGCCCCAGCAAAGATCCTGGAGCATAGGCTAGGCAGGTGGCCGAAGAAGACGAGGATGCCGGCGAGGGGCAGGACAAGGACAAACCCGAGGAGGACGTGAAAGAGTAGCTGACCATTTGTCCAACCTGGGTTCCGGCTAGGCTCGGTCCACCCCTGCTCAGAGATCGAGGCAACCATAGCGTGAAACTCGCCCCGCGCCGCCTCGAGGTCGGACCTGAGCCGCGCGCGTCGTGTATCAGTTTCGAAAGTCACTTCCCCACCCAAGAGGCCGAGCTGCTGTCCAGTTGAATAAGCCCAGAGCGGAAAGTCGGGGCCATCGATCGCAATGCCCGTTCAGGCGCGGCCCAGTTATGGCCGTCGCAACGGCCGGTTCGGCTCTCAGTCTGGCAAGAATGATCCACACGTCTCCGGCGACGAAGATTAACGCCACGCAGGCACAGGAAGCTTTCACTTGCGAGGCGTGGGCAGGGAAAGGAGGGCTGCGGATTAGACACTGTCTGCGGCGCCGCTCTCGAGTTCCTGCTGCAGGGATTCTAGCTGCTCGAGGATCCCCATGAAGCGCTCCCCGAAAGGGGTCACACGGTACTCGACCCTGGGGGGGCAGTTCCTTGAAGACCTGCTTCTCCAGAATGCCGAACTCCAGATTCTTGCGCAGGCACTCGTTGAGCACCTTGGTGGTTAGTCCCTCCACGTTGCGCACCATCTCGCCAGGTCGGTTGATGCCGTGGGCCAGCAGCTGATAGACGGTAAGGGACCACTTGCAGCCATAGATAGCCTCGACCATGCGGGCGCTCTGGTGTGGGGTGCTCTTGCGCGAAAAAAAGTTTTTCTTCTGTTTCATAAAGATCGACCGGAAAGTACCCACACACCAAATTGTGCTTACTGTTCAGAGGGTTATGTTGTGTCTATCCTGCCTGCATGATAGCGGCAGGAGAGAACACAATGCAATTCTTCCAGCGTGAACCTCCTGTCTCCGAAGGATGGGGTGTCCCTGGTCCCTTCCCCCTGATTCAATCTATTCCGTTAGGAGGAATACACGATGACTTACACCAATCAACAGAAACGCATCCTGCTTATCATGTCCTCGGTCGATGAGATGGGCATCAGCGGCAAGCAGACAGGTACCTGGTTCGAAGAGCTTGCCGCGCCGTACTACATCCTTACCGAGTCCGGCTACGAAGTCGTGATTGTCTCGCCGAGGGGCGGCGAAGCGCCAATCGATCTGCTCAGCATGAAGCCGCCCTATACCACCGAATACACCGACCGCTTCCGCAATGATCCGGTGGCGCTGTTCGCCGCGAAGAACACTCGCAAGCTGCGCGGCATCGACTACAGTACGTTCGATGCGGTGTTCTTCCCCGGGGGATATGGCCTGTTATGGGATCTGGCGTCAGACTCCTATGCGATCAAGCTGATCCGCGATTTTTACGAAAGCAACCGCCCAATCGGCATGGTTTGCCATTCCCCGGCCATTCTGCGCGACGTCAAGAAGAGTAATGGTGAGTACCTGGTCAAGGGACTGAATCTCACCGGCTTCAAGAATGACGAAGACAGCGAGATCGAACTGCCGCACCACCTGCTCTTCTCTGTCGAGGACCAGCTCAAGCGGCGTGGGGCCAAGTACACGAGCAAGGCCAACTGGGAACCGAACGTGGTCATCGACGGCCCGCTGATGACTGGCCAGAGCCCAAATTCGGCCGTTCCGCTGGCACAAGCACTGAGTCAGCGCCTCAAGGACGTGAACCGATCAGCGGCGTAAGTGCTTTCGGGTAAACCTGAATGGGAGCTGGCGCGCATCCCCAAAGCGGGAAAGCTGCCAGCCCCCCCGTGAGACTGGGTAATGCGGCGTTGTTGACCAAATCAGGAAACTTCGTGGCCCTCGATGATCTGAGCAAATACAGCCATGGCGGTTGAACACTCGATCAAACACCGCGACCCGATCCTTCCGATCCGTTCGTGCATAACTGAACCGGGCAAATCAAGTGGAGCCGAACGATCAGGCATCAGCCGCCCGCCGCCGTTTTTGGCAGCGGCTTGGCTGGATGCGAGGGTTAGGCTTTCGTTTGCTGACCAAAGGATCCAGAACTTGGCCTCCGCTGGAGCCCAGTGCGTGCATATGGACCCGGTTCAGTGGTGCTTCTGAGCGCTTAGCTGGAATCAGCGCTAAACAGAGAGAGCACGGACCTCCTCAGACGTCAATCCATACAGCGGCGGCGTGGGCACCTCCAGGAGGTTGAGCATCAGATAGATCTGGCCCCGATGATGCACCTCATGCTCCGCCATGGCCCGGAGCCACTTCCAGATGGTAATGGACGCGCCGGCGGGAGTCTGACATTTCCCTTGGAGGTCCGCGTCACTCAATCCGCCGATGATGGTTTTGGCCTCTACGTCGAGTCGGTCAAAGTACGACAACACGGCGTCGTAGCCATCCGCCAGCTCGCGCCCACAACCCGGATAGCGGCTGGGCCGCCCGGCGACGGTCTCGGCATACATGTAGCGCTCGATGGTGGCCAAATGTCGCACCAAGTCACCGAGCGTAAAGGTGCCGGCCCGATGAGTCCATTCCAGCCGGTCGGGCGGAATGCAGGCTACCACTCGGCGCGTCCGGGCCCGCAGGCTTTCCCAGTACTCCAGGAACTGTGATAGCGATCGGATTTCCATCTGACTTATATCCTTCTTATGCCGAACGATTACGGCTAAGCTGCCCGGCTTCCCACTGCTGGAGGACCGGAGGGAACTCTTGAGAGTCCCTCTGCCGTTTCTAAAAAGAACGCGTGAGCCGGGGCAGCTTCAGCCGACGGTTAGGCCGCTCACACAGTTCAGGGCTGGAGCGCTGTGTTGTGAAAGGCCGTAATGCGCCACACGCCCCTATCCTTTACAAAGACCCGCAGGCTGAGTTCGCGCTGGGCCGGCAGCCTCTGTCCATCTGCGTTGACGAGTCCACTCAGTTCGTTCGTCACGTGTGCTATCGCTACATCGGGCGTGATGAATCTGATCTTTGTTAGCCCGCTCTTCCCAGGTATCTATCAAGCCAGTCCAGCACTTCCCGGATTAGATCGTTCCGGACTTCAGGAAGTGTGACGGCATGCCCCGTGTCCAGGGTGACGTGACGCTTGTCCGCGGCGGGCGTGGCCAGTCGTTGGAACATCGGCTCTTGCGCCACTGAGACCGGCATGATGGAATCGTATTTGCCGTTCACCATGAGGACAGGTGTCTTCACCCGCGGGAGGAAGTTGATGACATTCGCTTCTGGCAGCTTGCCGAAGTAGGGCGTCAAGCCGCCAGAGAGCAGCACCGCGACCGCCAGGCGACGTTCCATGCTAAGCATGAGCGGCGCGATTTGCGAGCCGAGGCTGTGTCCCATGTACGCCAGCTTGGCGCCGTCAATATCTGTGCGAGTCTCCAGATAATCGATGGCCCGGCCCAGGTCCTTGCTCCAGGTAATGACCGCATCTCTGATCGCAACCGGTTCGTAGGAAGGAACGCCGCCGTAGCGTTCATACGTCCCCTTGAAAATTGGATACAGCATCGCCCGGCCGCTGCGGAGCACGTAGCTCTCGGGCCGAATTGATTCACCGGATCCCGGCCGCAGGGCGGTGCTGCTAGGAACGTCAATCACACAAGCGTACGGAGGTCTGCCCCGGCGCGGCACGAAGAGATAGGCGATCACTTCCTCGTTGCCATAGGCCGCCTTGAACCGCACCGTTTCACGACGCCAGAGGTCCGAACTGTCGTCCACCGATTCCACCCTGGCGCCCAGGTCGGACCGCTCATAGGCGTACAGGCCCTTGTAAAGCTCGAAAGCCTCGTCGTCTACTGGCGTCGCCGTCAGGTACGCGGGGATGGGTCGCGGGGCGATCGGAGCGGCCAGCGCCTCCGGTGCGCGAGCACCGCTCAGATACCTCGCGCAGCGGAATCCGTTCGTCCAGCCTCGATCAAAGGGCGTCGCAAGTTGACCGCGCATGAGCATGTAGCTCGGATCGGCCCAAGAGCCCCCCAGGATGTACCGTTGCCCGGAAGTTTCGTTCCACGTCCATTCCCGCACATTGCCGGCCATGTCGATCGTCCCGTAGGTGCCGAGGGCGCCTGACCGTCCGACGGGCAAAGGGCCGCTCCCTGCGAAGTTGCTGAGCGCGATCAGAAAGCGGCTGTCGTCGGTGTTAGCCGCTCGCCACCAGTGATACACCGTGGGCAGACTTCCGCCGACAAAGGCGGCATAAGCCGCCGCCTCGTACCAACTCACACCGGTGACCGGGTAGTTCTCCTGCCCTTCCGGGTAGCTTCCGGCATCCCAAGCGGCGGGGCCTGTCCGTCCGGTGGCATCGACGAACCGGGCCATCGCTACCTCCCACGACAATTCGCGGCCGTTTTCCACAAACGGGACCGTCCAGTACGCGCGAGTTCGATAGCCGCCGCGATCGGCGAACTCCTTGAACTGCAGATTCGTGACCTCGTGGCGGTCGATGTCGAACTCTTCGAGCGATGCGCTCAGGTCTCCAATCCCACCAAATTGCGCGCGAAACGGGCCGGCCGGCACCCGCACCATGTCAGCCGGCAGCGTGCCCTGGGGAACGAGCTTGAAGCGATATTCGGACGAGGGCGCCGCGACTTCGATCGGCGCGTATCCTGCTCTCGCGACGCGGAGACGGATTGGACCCGCTGGAAGTCTCCGTTTGAGGACGGGCGTCGAACCTAGGGATTGCCACGACCCATTCCGCTGGCCGTATGGTGTCCAAGTGAGCTCCGCGCCCGACGGATCGGAATGGACCGAGAGCACGCGCGAGACCTCGGGCCACAGGTCTCTCAGAGCCGGGTCGCCGGGAACGTAGCGCTCGGCTTCGATCGCCAACTGATAGGCGGCGGCGTAGTCGCCCTTGTCCGCCAGGACAAGGGCTTGCGGTATCGCTTCCTGTTTGGCCCACCGTCGCACCGATGAGCGGTGCACCCACCACCCTCCCGTCGCGATCATGCCGACCAAGAACAGCGCTGCCGGTATGCCGATGCGGCGGCGGGCCAATGAGATGAGCGTCCGAACGTCAAGGGGACCGTCCGTCGCGGTAAGGGCTGCGGCGCACGCATCCAGATCGCGACCCAGCGACTCCGCTGAAGGATACCGAGACGGCCTGTCCTTTTGAAGACAGCGGTCCACGATCCGCTGCAGCTCCGGAGGGACGCCCGGAAGAGACGGTGTCGGCCGTTGCAAGATGTTGAGGATGATTCGTTGCGCGGTGCTGCCGTCAAACGGCGGGCGCTGCGCCAGCATCTCGTACAACACGATGCCGAGCGACCAGAGATCGGTGCGATGATCGACCGGCAGCCCTTCGGCCTGCTCCGGCGACATATATGGCACCGTGCCCAGGAGCACGCCATCGAGTGTCGCCGGTTGTCTGGTGACCGTTGGTGCATCTGCGGTAACCGCGAGGCCCTCGGTGATCTTCGCCAGACCGAAGTCCAGCACCTTCACCACACCGCTTGGCGCGACCTTGATGTTCGCGGGTTTGAGATCACGATGGATGATGCCTTTGCCGTGCGCCGCCTCTAGCGCCTCAGTAATCTGGCGGGCGATGCGAACCGCGTCGATCGGCATCAGCGTACGCTGTGCGATGCGTTCGGCCAGCGTCTTCCCTTCCACCAGCTCCATCACCAGATAGTTGGGGCCGATGTCGTGCAGCGTGCAGATGTTGGGATGGTTCAGCGCGGCGACCGTCTGCGCCTCGCGTTCGAAGCGCGCGCTGAATTCTTCCCGGCAGATCTTTATCGCCACCAGGCGGTGGAGCCGTGAGTCGCGAGCCCGGTACACCTTTCCCATCCCACCGGCGCCAATCAGCGCCTCCAAAATGTAAGGACCCAACTTCTCGCCTGGCGTTTTGTGCATCGTATTCGGATCGGGTGATAGGTGTGACACAGCGGCCTGGACCCTTATCGTTCGGGGTGCATCTAATCGCCAGCGCACGACAGGCTAACGCGAGCGCTCACCAGCGTCCGCGCAACGTCCTTGACCATCACGACCGTCTGGTGCAGCCCGATGCTAGGCAGGTTTCCAGTCTGTTCGCCGCCCATGCGCGCAGCCGACCTCGATCCGAGGCCTTTATGTTCCGCAGCGGGAGCTCGCCTGGGCCGCCGGCCATCAACCACAGGCGTTTTGTGAACATCACGGTCGGCATCTGACGAAACGGCCTAACCGTCCCGGTTCAGCAGCGGCACGATGCCGTCGCTGTCTTGGCACTCTATCCATCACCGTCCGCTGCAACCGGTTGTTATGCGACACATCAGGTGACACAGAGTTGTGCGCCCGACCAGATCACCTGGGCGCTACTTCTGGATTCTCGGGCTTCGTACCGAGCTGGGTCATGAGGCCATAGAAATCAGAGAGGAACCGAGCCTCCAAGACTTTCCCATGCTCGACGGTCAGTAGGTCGAAACCGGACCACTTCACGCGTTTCCCAGTTGCCGAGATACCCTCAAATTCCCCTCGATGCGTTCCCTCTACCGTGTACCAGATACCAACTTTGCTCCCCTCGGCGAGGATGTCATCAATCGTTACGTATAGATCCGGGAAGCCCATCAAGTGTCGCCTCATGCTCATCTTGAGACCATCACGCCCGATAGTCTGCCCGTTGACGGAGAACTGTTCCGCGAAGAGCTCGTCGACCACGACAAGGTTTCGCCGGTTGAAGCCTTCCTCTATCCACCGATGAACGAGGGCCTTGTTCTCGTCGCTGATGCCTTCCGTCCTGTCGATCGGCTGGTGCTCACACCCACCAATGATCGCTAGAAGCGTGATCCAGAAGACTGCAATGGTTATGTTCATCGCCGCGTCTTATCTGAGTGGCGGCCGGGCGGCCGCATAACGCTCCGGTTCAGCGACGGCGCGCACCGCCGTCCGCTGCAACCGGTTGTTGGGCCACCTTATAGGTAGCGACACTGAACGTGCCAGGCCGGCTCGCTGCCAGTCTCTCTCCGGCGGCATTGGCGCTAGTCTCGTGCTGAATACCAGTCCAACACTCGTAAGGCACGCAGAGTGTTCCACCGGCTCGGCCGGCCCTCACCCTCGTCCGTCTCGACCGGCATCTTGCCGGGGTACCGGGTCTCGAGCGGCCACCGGCCGTCGCCGTCGCACTTGGACGCGACCAGCTCGATCGCCTCGGCCACCCGTTCGTCCGGCGCGACGCCGGCACGGCGCAGGTACTCCAGCCCCCGCAGCACGTCGTAGTGCCACCACGTCGGAAAGGCGAAGCGCGTCCACATGGAGCCGCCCTTGCGATCTCGCTCGATCACCTCGCCCGTCGACCGCCGGCGGAAGAGGCGGCGCTCGAGGACGTACTCCTGCCCGCGGAGACGAGCCGCCGTCACCTCCGGACAGCTCCCGCCGGCCAGTTCGTATTCGAGCAGGGCCTCGAGCACGCAGATGGTGCTGTTGAACGACGACCGCGTCGAGCCGTTGGCGGCCTCGCAGTTCCAGCCGCCTTCGGGCAGTTGCTCGGAAAGCAGCCGGTCGAGGATGCCCCGGACCTCCTGGCCGAAGTAGGCGCCGCTCGCCGCCACCTGCCCGTTGATGCACGGCTCGACTTCGCCCGCGAAAAAGGGATTGTCGTCACACTCCTGTGGGCCGCAACCCTGCCACGTCACGCGGTCGCGGACGAGACCCACCGCGCGTCGTGCCTCGTCGCTGGCGGGATCGAGACCCAGCTCCCGCAGGAGCCACAGAACGTGCATCGTGGAGTCCCACCCGCGGTTCCACCGCGCCACCCCACCGCCCGTCGGGCGCTTGCAGGGCGAGCAGCCGCGCGCCCGTGCCTTCGGTCGCGACCCTGATACGCT
>Ga0111539_10013896_pt1 | contig 10068 bp, 10 predicted proteins | sample RhiMethybrSRZTD1_FD_79667 | JGI IMG/M metagenome (GOLD analysis project Ga0111539, IMG submission 79667) | Populus rhizosphere microbial communities from Tennessee, USA - Rhizosphere MetaG P. TD hybrid SRZTD1 (version 2) (version 2) | ecosystem: Host-associated > Plants > Roots > Rhizosphere >... | reverse complement strand
GCGTTCGTGTTCGAGGCGATCTCGCGACGGTATTGGCTGGACAATTTCATCTCGCACAACGCGTGGGCCGTGATGAAGGAGATCTTAATCCTCGGCCCAATCGCGTTTATTGCATTTCAATGGCGAGGGCGACACCGTTCCCGCCGCCCAGGCACAGCGTAGCGATGCCGCGCTTCAGTCCTCGATCTTTCAACGCGTAGATCAACGTCGTCAGGATGCGTGCGCCCGAGGCGCCAATCGGGTGGCCGAGCGCCACCGCGCCGCCGTTCACGTTGACCTTGTTCATGTCGATGCCGAGCTCGTTGACGACGGCCACGGCCTGCACGGCGAAGGCTTCGTTGAGCTCGAGAAGGTCGACGTCGTTCATCGACCAGCCGGCCTTCTTCAACACCTTGCGAGTGGCTTCGACCGGGGTCATCAGCAACATCTTCGGGGCAAGCCCGCTCGTGGCCTGCGCGACGATGCGCGCCATCGGCTTCGCGTTGAGGGACTTCATCGTGTCTTCGGCCATCACCACGAGCGCCGCGGCGCCGTCGTTCACCGGCGGCGCGTTGCCGGCCGTGACCGATCCATCCTTCTTGAATGCGGGCTTCAGTCCGCGCAGGACTTCCGCGGTCGTGTCGCCGCGCACCGATTCGTCCTTGTTGAAGACGATCGGATCACCTTTCTTCTGCGCGATGCTGACCGGCAGGATTTCCGCGCTGAACCTGCCGGCCGCCTGCGCCGCCGCGGCCTTCTTGTGGCTGTCGGCGGAGTATTGATCCTGCTGATCGCGCGTGACCTTGTAGACATCCGCGACCGTCTCGCCGGCGTTGCCCATGTGCCAGTTTTCGAACGGGCACCACAGGCCGTCGTGAATCATCAGATCGATCACCGAGCCGTTGCCCATGCGCAAGCCCTCGCGCACCTTCGGGATGATGTAGGGGCAGTTGCTCATCGACTCCATGCCGCCGGCCACCGCGATGTCGATGTCGCCGGTCAGGATGCCTTGCTGCGCGAGCATGACCGCCTTGAGTCCTGATCCGCACACCTTGTTGATGGTGAGCGCGGCGACGTGATCCTTGAGGCCGCCCTTGAGCGCCGCCTGCCGGGCCGGCGCCTGGCCGACGCCGCCCGAGACGACGTTGCCCATGATGCACTCGTCGACGATCGCCGGATCGATGCCCGCGCGCGACACGGCTTCGCGAACCACCATCGCGCCCAGCTCGGGCGCGGCGAAATCCTTGAGTGTGCCCAGGAACTTTCCGGTGGGCACCCGGACTGCACTGACAATGAATGCGTTACGCATCTTCGTAAGAAATCCTTTTCACGGCGTCGTCGCCCAGATAGTGGGCGAGACGCGAGCGTATGAGACCGACCGACTGGCGAACGCCATCAAGCCATGCCGGTTCGGCCGAGACGTAGAGCGTGCCCTTGGCATCGAGCCGCACGCGCGTCGCCTTGTCCACCGCGGGACCGACCGCCAACCGCCACGCGAACGACACTTTTTCGTCGCTCAGGGGCGCTTTCCGGATGACTTCCGCCACCACGGCCGGCATCACCTTATTGGCCTTGATCACAGTTCGATCGTAACAGATGATTTGCCCATGAAACCCTTCGACTCGCTATCGCTCGCTCAGGGCACGCTTGCATTCACAGGAATGGGATTCGCGTTGGTGATCGTGACGCTCTCCGGAGCTCCGGCCGCCGGGCCAGTGAAATTCGAAGCGCACGATATCGATCCGAAGCTGCCCGGCGCCTACGCGGTCAATACCGCGGACTTCAACAACGACGGCAAGATCGACGTGATCGCCAACTCGCTGGGCGCGCGCGACCTGGCGTGGTACGAAAACCCGACGTGGGAGCGGCACGTCATCGTGTCGGACACGATGCAGATCGTGAATCAGGCGCCGGCGGACATCAACGGCGACGGCATTCCCGAGCTCGCGTTCCAGAGCTCGTTCGCGATGCAGGCGGCGAAGAGCGAAGGCCTCAACTGGATCGCGCGCTCGGCGGGTCCGGGCCAGCCGTGGAAAGCGGAGAAGTTCGACGCGTTCCCGACGTCGCATCACGTGGTGTGGGCGGATCTCGACGGCGACGGCAAGAAGGAACTGATCAACGCGCCGCTGATCGGTCCGGCGAGCCTCGCGCCCACCTACGATCAGGACAAGGCCTCGGTGTTCTGGTACGACCAGGGCGGCTGGAAGCGTCACACCATCACCGACGCGATCCCCGGCATCATCCATCGCGTGCGCCCGGTGAAGTGGGACAGCGGTAATCGCGAACAGATTCTCGTCGCGAGCTTCGAAGGCATCGTCATGTATCGCGCGACCGGGCGCGGCGACGACATGAAGTTCGAGAAGGTCGTCCTCTCGAAGGGCCACGAGGAAAAGGCGCCGCGTCTTGGCGCGAGCGACGTCGGCGTCGGCATGCAGGATGGCAAGCGCTTCTTCGCGTCAGTCGAGCCGTGGCACGGCAACGAAGTGGTGGTCTACACGGGCAGCGGCACGAACTGGACGAGGCGCGTTATTTTCGACAAGGTCGCGTCCGGTCACGAGATCGCGGTCATCGATCTCAACGGCGATGGCCGTGACGATCTCGTCGCGAACGACAACGCGCGCGGCGCGACGCAGAACAATCCCAACGCGCCGGCCGGCGGCGTGCACGTATTTTTCGCGCCGGACGATGCGGCGAAGGGTGAGTGGACCTACGTGCGTCTCGAGGACAAGCTCGGGATGAACAGCTGCGTCGGCGTGGACATCAACAAAGACAAGCGCAACGATCTTGTCTGCGGCGGCGCGAGTGGCGTCGTCCGCTGGTACGAAAACAAAGGGAAATAACAGGGTGCCTGGGGTGCCTGAGGTGCCTGAGGTGCCTAGGGTGCCTGGGTGCAATTGATTCTCGCTAGCCGCTCGCCACGGCGATCCGAATTGCTCAAGGCCGCCGGCTTCTCATTCGAGGTGCTGGCGGCGGACATCGACGAAACCCCACACCCCAACGAAGCGCCGGCCGCGTACGTGGAACGTCTCGCGATCGAGAAGGCACGCGCCGTGCTCGCGCTCCGTCCTGACGCAACCGTCCTGGGCGCTGATACCACCGTGACAATCGGCGGTGAGATCCTCGGCAAGCCCGATGGCAAAGACGACGCAATCCGCATGTTGCGCAAGCTCAGCGGCGCGGTACACCACGTGCATACGGGAGTGGCGCTGGTGAGCGCGCGAGGCGTGCGAGCTGCCGTCGAGACAACTCGCGTGTGGTTCTCGAAAATGACAGACGAAGACATCTCGTGGTACGTCGCGACAGGGGAGCCGATCGATCGCGCCGGCGCCTATGCAATCCAGGGTTTTGCGTCGCGGTTCATCCCGCGGATCGAGGGCTCGTACAGCAACGTTGTAGGGTTGCCGGTCGCTCTGGTCAGTAGTATTCTGGCTGAAGGATAACTCCAGCGAGGCTGCGCCTTTACACAAAGAGAACAGTGAGGCTTCGCCTCGCTGGACACAGCGTCGCTTTTTCCCGCCTCCGGCGGGGGCACATTATGAAGAACAAAGGCCTGAAGATCGGTTTGACGAGTCTCGTGCTGGTGTTGACCTTCGGCGCGTTGCTTTACACGACGATGGCCGAGGGCACCGAGTACTACAAACACGTCGACGAAGTGATGACGCAGCCCGATCAGTGGTACGGCAAGAAGCTGCAGCTGCATGGCTTCGTCGTCCCCAACTCGATCAATCGCAAGCCGAACACGATGGACTACTGGTTCCAGGTCCAGAGCAACGGGCAGATCGTGAGCGCCACCTACACGGGTGTGGTGCCCGACACGTTCAAGAGCGATTCGGAAGTCGTGCTGAAGGGCACGCTGTCGGCGGAGGGCTTCTCGGTGCAGCCCAACGGCGTGATGGCGAAGTGCCCGTCGAAGTACGAAGCCAAGCCGGGGGCCGCGTCCACGCCCGCCGGGAAATACTAGGAGGCCCCCATGGCCTCACTCGGCGCGCTCCTGCTGCTGATCGCGTTCGTGACCGCGGCCTACACGGTCGCGGCGGCCGTCGCCGGCGCGCGGCGCCGCAATACCCGCCTCATCGAAAGCGCGATCGGCGCGTTCTACACCGTCGCGGCAATCATGACGGTCGCCTCCGGCGTGATCATCTACGCCTTCGTCGCCGGCGATTATTCGATCCGTTACGTGCGGCGCTACTCCGACAGCGTCCAGCCGCTCTTCTACAAGATCACCTCGTACTGGGGCGGCCTCGACGGCTCGGTGATGTTCTGGGTGTTCCTGCTGTCGATCTTCGGATCGGTGGCGGTGAAGGTGAATCGCGAGCGCCATCGCGAGCTGATTCCGTATGTCGTGGCGGTGATCGGCGCAGTGGAGATGTTCTTCCTCTTCCTGATGGTGATTCACAACAATCCGTTCACCACCTACCTGACGGAATTGCCGACCGACGGCCGCGGCCTCAATCCGCTGCTGCAGAACTTCTACATGGCGATCCATCCGCCGACGATGTATCTGGGTTTCGTCGGGCTGACGATCCCGTTCGCGTTCGGCATGGCGGCGCTCTTCACCGGCCACCTCGATGATTCGTGGCTGCGCGCGGTCCGCCGCTGGACGATGTTCTCGTGGTTCTTCCTGTCGCTCGGCCTGACGCTCGGCATGATCTGGGCGTACGAAGAGCTCGGCTGGGGCGGCTACTGGGGATGGGATCCGGTCGAGAACGCCGGCATGCTGCCGTGGTTCACGGCGACCGCATTCCTGCATTCGGTGATGGTCCAGGAACGGCGCGGCATGCTGCGCGTCTGGAACGTCACGCTGGTCATCATCACGTTCCTGTTGACGATTGTCGGCACCTTCCTCACGCGCTCCGGCGTCGTTCAGTCGATCCACGCCTTCGGTGAAGATCCGGAGCTGGCGCGCTACTTCGTGGCGTTCATGGTGTCGACGATCGTGTTCTGTTTCGGCTGGGTGATCTACCGGCTGCCGATGCTCAAGGCACGCCACGAGCTCGATTCGTGGGCGTCGAAGGAAGCCGCGTTCCTGGCGAACAACTGGATCCTGTTGTTCTCGGCGTTGTTCGTGCTGTTTGCCACCCTCTTCCCGACCATCACCGAAGCGATCAACGGCGAGCGGCTCACGGTGGGCCCGCCGTTCTTCAATCGCTGGATGGTGCCGATCGGCCTCATCTTGTTGTTGCTGACGGGCGTCGGGCCGCTGCTGGCGTGGCGCAAGTCGACGATCGCCAACCTCAGAGAGCAGTTCATGTGGCCGGTGTTGTCGGGACTCGTCACCGGCGGCGTGTTAGTGGCGCTCGGCGTGCGGGTGTGGAGCTCGGGGATCTGCTTCGCGCTGGCGGCGTTTGTCGCCGGAACGCTGACTCAGGAAATGATCCGCGGCGCCAACGTGCGACGCGGCATGACGGGCACTGATCTGCTCACCGCGATGATCGGCCTCGTGTCCCGCAATAAGCGGCGCTACGGCGGCTACATCGTGCATGCCGGCATCGTGCTGATCTTCCTCGGCTTCGCGGGTGAGGGCTTCAGCCGCGATCAGCAGCTGTTGCTGAAGCCGGGTCAGGAAGAGACGGTCGGCGATTACACGATCCACCTCGATGCGATTCGCGTCACCGACGACGGGCAGAAGCAGATGATCACGGGGCACATCACCGTGAAGAACGCCAAGGGCGACGTGATCGAGCAGATGCGCCCGGCGAAGTGGTATTTCCGCAAGCACGAGGAAGAGCCGACCACTGAAGTGGCGATCCGGCGATCGTTCGCCGAAGACCTCTACATCGTGATGCCGGCGTTTGAAATCGAAGAGCAGACGGCCAGCGTCGAAGTGCACATCAACCCGCTCGTGAACTGGGTGTGGTTCGGCTTCGGCATTCTCGCGATCGGCACGGGCCTGGCACTCCTGCCCGAAGCGTCGCTCTCGTTGGCGGCGGCGAGGCTGCCCGCGGAAGTCGTGACCGCGTCGGTGCTGCTGCTGTCGATCCTCCTCTCGAGCGGCGCGGCGTTCGCGCAGCACGTCGAGACGGGGCAGGATCCGCGGCTGCAGCTGACGTCGCCGGAGTCGCGCCAGGTGGCGCAGAAGCTGGCGTGCTGGTGTGGCGGCTGTTCGCGGCTGCCGGTGGGGCAATGCTCCTGCGCGCATTGTGCGATTCAGCGCACCGAGATCGACCGGTTGCTCAAAGAGGGCCAGAACGAGAGTCAGGTGCTCGCGCATTTCGTGCGCGAGTTCGGTGGCAACCAGGTGTTGAGCGAGCCGCCGAACAGCGGCTCCGGCCGCGTCGTGTGGGCGATGCCGATCGTGGTTGGCGTGGCCGGCTTTCTGACCGTCGCCTACCTGGCGATGCGCTGGTCGCGCAAGCCGTCGATCGCGGGCATGCCGGCCGGCGTCGAAGATCCACAGATGGCCGCGCGCCTTGACGACGAACTCCGCGATCTTGACTGAGGCCGCAGAGCCAGGGCCAGGGCCACAGAAGGCGCAGATGGCTCAGAGTACGGAACCGTTCCTGCAGCCATGGCAGTTTTTCCTGCTTGGCGGCATGCTGGCGGCCACGGCGACCGTGATCGTCGCGACGGGGCAGTCGCCGGCCAACATCATCATTCTCAGCCTGACGGTGGTGTCGGTCAGCTTCGTCGGCCTTGGCGCGTACCGAATCCTGTTGCCACTCGTCTCCGATCAACCCGAGTTGCCGATGACGATTGGCGGCCGCACCCGCGCCGCGCTCGAGCGCGAGAAGACGCTGGTGCTGCGATCGATCAAGGAGCTCGAATTCGATTTCGCGATGGGGAAGATTGCCAAGGCGGACTTCGACGAGATGTCGGGCCGGCTCCGCGCCCGCGCGCTTGGATTGATGCGTCAACTCGATGCGGGCGGCGGCTACAAGGAGCAGATCGCAAAGGAAGTTCAGGAAAGACTGGGTGCACAAGGTGCGCTGGGTGCGCAAGGTGCACAGGGTGCGCCGAGTGCTGAGTGCGCGGAGTGTCAGACCGTCAACGATCCTGATGCGAGATTCTGCAAGAACTGTGGAGCGAGGCTGTGAAGAGGGGCTTGGGGCTTGGGACTTGGGGCTTGGGTCGTGTGTTCTGGCTACTGGCTACTGGCTTCTACCTGCTTAGTGCGAACACCGCGAGCGCGCAAGTCAACATGCCCGATCCGTCGGCGATCGCGGGCACACCGTTGCCGGCGCCTGAACTGCCCGATCGCACTGTGACCGTTCGCGTGGTTCGCGAGCGGATGGGCAACAACATCGCGGGGCAGGCGGTCACGCTCAAGGTCGGGAGCGCGACGCGCAGCGGCAAGACCGACGAGCAGGGCCGCGCGCAGTTCGATGGCCTGACCGCAGGCACGCTCGTGCAAGCCACGACGGTCGTCGACGGCGAAACGCTCACGTCGAAGGAATTCCCCGTTCCCGAGAAGGGCGGCGTTCGCGTGGCGTTGATCGCGGGCATTGCCGCCGCGGCCGCGAAGGAAAAGAGCGAAGCCGAGGCGGCCGCCAAAATGCCGGCGCGTCCGGGCGTCGTCGAGATTGGTCCCGAGTCCCGCATCATCATCGAATACCAGGACGACAACCTCACGGTGTTCTACCTGCTCGAGATCCTGAACAACGCGCGCACGCCGATCGACATCGGCGGGCCGCTATTGATCCGGCTGCCGACCGGCGCCGCGGGCGCGTCGATGATGCAGGGCTCGTCGCAGCACGCCAGCGCCAAGGGCGACATGCTGACGATCACCGGTCCGTTCCCACCGGGAAAGACGGTTGCGCAAGTTGGATTCTCGCTGCCGCAAGCGGGCGCGAACTACGAGCTCCGTCAAACGTGGCCGGCCGCGGTGGCGCAGGTGTTCGTCGGCATGCAGAAGATCGGCAACATGCAGATCGCCTCGAAGCAGCTGACCGACATCCGCGAGATGAACTCCGACGGGCAGCCGTTCGTGATGGCGACCGGGCCGCGCTTGAACGCGGGCGAGACGATGGTGCTGAACCTCACCGGCCTGCCGGCGCACAGCAGCACGCCGAGGAACGTCGGGTTGATCGCCGCCGTCATCATTTTTGCGATCGGTGGCTGGTTCGCGCTCGCGCCCGCCAAGGCGCACGCCGCGCAGGATGCGAAGCTGCAGGCGCGGCGCGAGAAGCTGATGGGCGAGGTCGTCGCGCTCGAACGAAAGCGCCGCAACAAGCCGCTTTCGGACGCGGACGAGGCGCGTTTGCAGCGGATCACCGCTGAGCTCGAACGCGTGATCTCCGAGCTCGATCGGGGCGCGGCTGCTTGAATCGTCTCTCCGTCGTCGATGTCGCGAGGCATTACGGGCGGCGGAAGGCGTTGTCGCAAATCACCTTCACCTGCGATGCCGGTGAGATCGTCGGGCTGCTCGGCCCGAACGGCGCCGGCAAGTCCACGCTCCTCAACATCCTGGCCACGCTGCTCGCGCCCTCGCTCGGGCGCGTTGAATACGGGAGCCTGACCGCCGCCGACGGCGCCGCACTGCGGGCGCAGATCGGCATGCTCGGCCACGATCTCTTTCTCTATCCCGAGCTGACCGCTCGCGAGAATCTGGCGTTCTTCGGGCGACTGTATGCGTTGCCCGACGCCGCGCGCAGCGCGGCGAGCGCTCTCGATCGCGCCGGACTCGCGGAGCGGGCCGACGACTTTGTCTCCGGATTCTCACGCGGCATGCGACAGCGCGTCGCGCTCGAGCGGGCATTGCTGCACGATCCGCGGTTGATCCTGCTCGATGAGCCGTTCACCGGCCTCGATCAAACCTCGACGCAAGCGCTCGTCGAGCGCCTCAAGGAGCGGCAGCGGGCCGGATGCCTGATCGTGCTCGCGACACACGATCTCGATGTCGCGGATCGTCTGCTGACGCGCGCGATTTACCTCAAGAACGGGCGCATCGTCGCGAGTGATACCGAGACGACCGGCCTGGCCGAGCGCTATCGAAGGGCGATGCAATGATCGCCAGCTTCCTCCGCGTCGCCTGGCACGTGATGCGGAAGGACATCACCGTCGAAGTCCGCAGCCTCGAGATCCTGTCGACGACGATGCTGTTTTCGGTCACCGTGGTGCTGATGTTCTCGTTCGGACTGGTCAGCGACGGACGGCCCGTCGATGATGTCGCCGCCGCGATTCTGTGGATCGCGATTGCGTTCTCGGGCACGCTGGCGCTTGGCCGCACGTTCGAGCGCGAGCGCCACAACGATACGCTGCGCGCCCTGATGCTCGCGCCGGCGGATCGGCCCGCCCTTTATGCGGGGAAGCTGGCCGGCATCCTGCTGTTGCTCGTACTGGTCGAGCTCGTGCTCGTGCCGCTGGTCGGGTTGTTCTTCAATGCGCCGGTGCTGGCGCAGGCGGTGCCGCTCGCGTTGCTGCTGGTTGCCGGCACGCTTGGTTTCTGCGCCGTCGGCACGCTGTTCGCCGCGATGCTGGTGCGCGCGCGCAGCCGCGACGTGCTGCTGCCGGTGATGTTGTATCCAATGACGGTTCCGGTCATGATTGCGGGTGTGCGCGGCACCGCCGCGCTGTTTCAACCCGCACCGGAACCCGCCGTCGCGCAATTCTGGCTCGGGCTGCTCGTGGCCTTCGACGTCGTGTTCGTGCTGCTGGCACTGTGGACGTTCGAACCGGTCATGACGGATTGATGTGATGCCCACTGGATTGAAAGTGATGATCGGGCTGGCCGCCGCGATGTTCGCGGTCGCCCCCTTCATGATCAACAACGCCCCGTCCGAAGCGACGATGGGGCTGGTCTACAAGATCTATTTCTTCCACATGCCGTCGGCGTGGATGTTCCTCGTGGCGGCGACCACCGCCGGCGTGGCGAGCTTCCGCCTGTTGTTCCTCAAGCGGCCGAATGCCGATCACTGGGTGATCGCGGCCGCGGAGCTCGCCGTGCTGTTTGGCGCCCTGACGCTGGTCAGCGGCCCACTGTGGGCGCGCAAGTCGTGGGGCGTGTGGTGGGTGTGGGACGCCCGGCTGACCTCGAGCCTGATGGTGTGCCTGATCTTCGTCGCGTACACGCTGTTGCGAAAGTACGGCGGCGCGGGATCGGACAAGCTCGGCGCCGGCCTCGCGCTGTTCGGGATGGCGAACGTGCCGTTC
>Ga0111539_10013894_pt1 | contig 10068 bp, 8 predicted proteins | sample RhiMethybrSRZTD1_FD_79667 | JGI IMG/M metagenome (GOLD analysis project Ga0111539, IMG submission 79667) | Populus rhizosphere microbial communities from Tennessee, USA - Rhizosphere MetaG P. TD hybrid SRZTD1 (version 2) (version 2) | ecosystem: Host-associated > Plants > Roots > Rhizosphere >... | reverse complement strand
TGCGCGTCCATTTCGTTAGCAGGTAGTTGACCTCGTTGTTGTCGGTGCAGCCACCGACAATCGCGATACCCTGGCATTGATTGAGAGTCTGCCCGGCGGCGTTCTTTTCAATAAAGCTTTCATCGCGCGTCTTCTTCATTCGCCTGGCGATCTCATCGATCATCCACTCCCAGCTCTTCTCTTCCCATAGATCGGAGCCTGGGCCGCGGTAGAGCGGGCGGGTCAATCGGCCTTTGCTGAGGATGTCGTGTTTGAGCGTGATGCCTTTGGGGCAGAGCGTGCCGCGATTGATCGGATGATCGGGGTCACCCTCGACATGGACGACGGTGGCGCCTGTGACGTTTTTGGCCTTGTCGCCGAGCGTGTGTATGATCACGCCACAACTAACTGCGCAGTAGGGGCAGGTCGATCGCGTCTCGGTCGTCCGTGCGATCTTCAACTCGCGGACGGCGGCGTAGGCTGGAGTGAGATCGAAACCGAATGCGACGATTCCACCGGCGCCGGCAACGGCGACCTTGAGAAAGTTTCTCCGCGAAACGGCCATGAGCTTGTTCCTCCTCTGCAACTTCCGGGAAAGCTTAGCCTCCACGTAGTTGTCTTTCAGTTATAAGCCATCAGGAATGAGTCGAAGCTAAATTGTTTAGATATCCTCGGGGACGCCTATTGGTTCACTTTTTAATGTACGTAAATAAGGACGGTACAAATACGAGCTATTCCATATTATGATATGGCTCAGTTTTGGCTGTCAATAATTTCCTCACCATTTCCGGCTGTCCTTCGCTAAAACACCATAGAGCGAGAGCGACCAGTGTACGGACCGGGTGGGCCGCAGAACTGAACGGCATCAATAAATAAGGTTGCAATAGCTTTTTAAGTAGTGAAGCAAAAGTTTTGCGGTATTATATCGTAGGGGCAGACCTGTGAGTCTGCCCCGGATTCGGAATGTGACGTGATGCCGGGGCAGACTCACAGGTCTGCCCCTACGGTGGACAATGCCGGGTTATTTCTGCTTGAGCGCTTATCTCCGTCGCGGATCGCTACCGTCAGTAAATCGCGAAATCAGGCAAAGAGGAGCATTTGTCATCGTTCATCGTTCATCGTTCATTGTTCGTTTGCCATTTCCCGGAAATCGCCCAATGTTCATAGGGCATTGATCGACTGCTCCGCCAGCGATGACAAATGACATCTGACATCATCAATATCATCGCCGCAGGCGTTTTCTTCATAGTAATTGATGCGACTTCGTGTGGCGCCACCTACTCATGCCGCAGTAACGCCATTGGATCAATCTTCGTGGCGCGCAACGCGGGCAAGAAACAGGCGAACAAGGCGACCCCGATCAAATAGATCGATGCTGCGGCAAAAATCATCGGATCCGTTGTACTAACTCCATAAAGAAAACTCGCCAGCAAACGCATCCCAGCTAATGCCACCGCCAAGCCAATTATCGTACCAATTACAGTTGATTTTATTCCCTGCCTCATAATCAACTTTAGAATATCGCCAGCTTGTGCGCCCAAAGCCATACGCACGCCGATTTCACGTGTTCGTTGCGCTACGATGTAAGCCGTTACGCCATATATTCCTATCGCCGTCAACAACAAGCCGATCCCACCCAATATGCTGAGCAACGTCACGCCCAACCGTTGCGACCACCGCGAGGATGAAATCATCTCGTTCATAGTCGCTATTTTCATCGGCAGATTTTCATCGAGCAATGAGATTTCGCGCCGCAGGGGTTGTATCATGCCGTTCGGATCAATAGATGTGTGTATGATCAGGCTCATGGATTCTGTTTCTTGAAATGGGGTATACAGCATAGGCGGCGGCTCTTCCCTCATGCTTTCAAAATCGACCGAATCTTTTACGATCCCGACGATCTCGCTTAACGAACTGGAGGGGTCGCCTATGCGCAATTTCTTGCCCAGGGGATCTTGGCCTGGCAAATAAAGCCTGGCAAATGACTCATTGATAACCACAACCTTGTTTCCTCGTTCGCCATCCTGCGCTGTGAACTCGCGCCCTCGCACGACTGGAATGCCCATAGTATGAAAGAACTCGGCGCCAACCTCATTATTGCTGCAATCAAAAACTGGAATACCCACTGATGGCCTGGCGCTATCCTGCGAGATACAACCAGACGCTGAACCCCTGGACGGAATGTCCCGCGCGACGCTGGCCGATTGCACCCCGGGAACCGCCCTGACACGGTCCAGAAACTGTTGCACAAATTTCAAACCATTCTTTTGGTCGTACCCCTGGAGCTTCAAATAAAGCGAAAGCACAAGGCGGTTCTCGGTCTTGAAACCCGGATCGATTGCCTGCTCCTTCTGCAAACTATGGATAAATAATCCGGCGCAGATCAGCAAGGGTAGCGATATTGCTACCTGCCCTATGACCAGCGCGCTACGCAAATTAATCGTCCCGGTATGCAGCGCGCCTATGCCAATTTCGTCTTTCAATGCTGGTACGAAGCTAAGCTTAGATACTTGCAAGGCTGGGGCGAGTCCAAAAAGTACTGAAGTCACCATCGACAATAACAGCGTAAAACCGAGCACTGGCGCATCCAAACGCAAATCGGGATCGAACGTCGCCATCCGAGGGATGAACGCAATGCACAGACGATTGAACAATGACGCCACTAACAATCCCATCCCTCCACCTGCTAATGCCAGTAGCGCGCTTTCAGTCATCAATAACCGGATCAGGCGAACCCGACTCGCCCCTAAAGCCATTCGAATCGCAATCTCTTTACGCCGTACCGATGCGCGCGCCAGCAGCAAGTTGGCGAGGTTGGAGCAGGCGATCAATAACACGATCCCGGCGATCACTCCCATCAATGTCGTCGCCTTCGTGACCTGCCGCCGCATGTCTCCAGTGTTTCCTATATATATCCCCTCCGGACGAATCAATCTGAATCTGCTGTCTTCATTCGGCTCATCAGAGCGAGGGCTGAATGTCTCTATGGCTGCTTGCGCCTGCGAAAGAGATACACCGGGTTTAAGGCGCCCGATAGGGGAAACCTACCCAAAGCTTCGAAGTTCGTCAGCGGAATCAGGCTCAAAGTCTCGAAGGGCGTCTGCGCTTTTGATCTCATGTTTCACTCGCGCGCTCATCATCAGCGGAATCCATACGCTGGTCAGGTATGGCGTAACCATGCCTTTAAATCCTTGAGGCGCGACGCCAACAACAGTGAAACTATGTCTGTTTACGGTTATTGTCCTGCCGATCACATCAGAGGCGCCGCTCAGCCGGCTCTGCCAAAATCTGTAGCTCAACACAACAACAGGATGCGCATCGGGGAACCGGTCTTCTTCCGGCAAAAATGTGCGGCCCAGCGTGGGCTTCAACTTAAGCACATCAAAGTAATTGCCAGAAACCAATTCGCCCGAAATAAACTCACTCTGGTTTCGATTGCCGAAGCCTAGGCGCACGTATTCGAAAGCCGCTAAATCCGACAGAACTTCATTGTTCTTGCGAATCCTGACAAAGTTCCGATAATTAATGGGTAAATTCAGCTTGTCTCGAGTAATCACGACAAGCTGATCCGCTTGGGGAACCGGAAAAGATCGTAAGAGTAGGGCATGGACCACGCTGAATACTGATGTATTTACTCCGATGCCTAACCCCAGACAAAGCACTGCAGCTAAAGTAAATCCATAGTTTTTCATCAGCGTTCGTGCGCAATATCGTAAATCCTGAATCATCTCTTCCTCCCATCTTAATGGCTGCAGAAACATCGCATACCGTAAAAAGCCTTCAACCAGTATAATAAAGCAAGACGGTTTCTAATATCTCGCCTTTTGTTAGTATTTTTGATCGGCTTTGTTGCGCGAATTTGAGCGAAGAGCTGCGGACGAGGCGCCGTGGCAAGCTTTTTCTGCCATGAAAAAGGAATCCACTTACCGCATCCGCAACTGGAGCGAGTATGCGGAATAGGTGACAAAAGAAAATAGGAGGCATCGTTCCATATGCGACGACGCGTTTTTCTAAAGTCGGCGGCCTGCGCCGGAGCTGGCGCCATGACGACTTCACGGCTCGTTCTGGCCGCTGATGTTGAAATCGAAATAGCGCCGGACAAACCAGGCCCGGTCATCAACCCACATCTGTACGGGCATTTCATCGAGCATCTCGGCGGCGTGATCTATGACGGTATTTGGGTCGGACGCGATTCGCGGATCCCGAACTACGACGGGATTCGCAAGCAGTTCGTTGACGACATGAAGCGAATCGGCGCTCCGAATCTGCGCTGGCCGGGCGGATGCTTCGCTGACGGATACCATTGGCGCGACGGCATCGGCCAGGCGACTAAACGTCCCCGGACCTACAATTTCTGGGAGCATCGGATGCCGGCCGGAGAGCATGCGACTGAAACCAACCAGTTCGGCGTTCATGAGTTCATGCGGCTCTGCCGCCTGATCGGCGCTGAGCCTTACCTCGCGGCCAACGTCGGTTCGGGCGCGCCCAGGGAGTTTCACGATTGGGTCTCTTATTGCAACGCTCCTGCGGGGACCGAAAGTCTGGCGGACGAACGGGCGGCCAACGGCGACAAAGAGCCATTCCGCGTGAAGTATTGGGGCGTCGGCAACGAGTCCTGGGGATGCGGAGGCGATATGAAGCCGGGCGAATACGCCACGCAGTATCGCCAGTTCGTCACACAGTTCCCGGCCTACGTCGCGCCGTTCCTGGTCGCGACCGGCCCGCGCGGGCACTCACGCGATATGGACCTGGGCTGGACGAACGGATTCTTCGAGGCGATGCAAAGCGGCCACCGCAGCCAGGTTCATGGCTTCTCGCTCCACTTCTACACCGATTTCCGCAACAACAAAATGAGGGTCGCGGATTTTAAAGCCCCCGACTGGTACGCCGTGCTGCTCGAAGGGCTGCGCACTGAAGCGGTGATCGAGGCGCACTGGAAAGCTATGGGCAAGTACGATCCGCAACATCGCACGAAACTGGTGATTGATGAATGGGGCGTGTGGTATCAGCCCGGAGAAGAGATCAGGCCCGATTACATACTGAGCCAACCTGTTACGCTGCGCGACGCGCTGCACACGGCCATTACGTTCGACATCTTCAACCGGCACGCTGATAAGATCGAGATGGCCAACGTCGCGCAGACGATCAACTGTATTCATTCGCTTTTCCTGGCGCTCGAGGACAAGTACACTCGCACTCCACCTTATTACCTCTTCGAGATGTATCGGCCACATATGGGCGCGCGGCTGGCGCCGATGCAGATTCGAGGCGCTGAGCTGACAGTTCCGGTACAAGAAGGCGCGGCGAAAATGGCTGTGCTGACGGGTTCCGCTTCGATCCGCGAAAAGCGATTGACAGTCACGCTGACCAACCCGTCATTGGATTCACCGGTAACTGCCCGCATCCAGTTCACGGGCGGAGCGCGGGCCAGCGACGGGCGCGGCGTGACGCTCACGCACAGCGATATGCGCGCCCGGAATACTTTTCAAAACCCCGACGAAGTCAGGCCGGCGTCATTGCCGGTCAAAATTGGCGATGAAGGCGTCGTTGTCGTGATCCCCAAGCAGGCGGTCGCTGCGGTGGAGATACAGCTTGCTTGAAGTCCGCTGAATGCGGGAATGAAGTGGGAAGTCTAACGTTTGCAGAAATTCGGAATTTTGGCGATGGTCAGGGGCCGGCAAGGAGAATGTCGTCCGGTCGAAGGCGCTCTGAATGGAATAGTCTTAAACCATTCAGGACCGATTGACATCTTTACCTGCCTGTCAGATATTTGCTCGTGATTTCTTGTGAGAAGGGAAGCGTTGCATGTAGAGTAAGTAATCTCCTCCTGTCAGAAAGTTGGCCTCATTTCGCCCCATCCTGTATATTGCCTGCCGCGCAAGTAGTCTGCGGCGACCACATGGGAATAAAACACAAAATCGAGCTTTGGCTCATATGTCAATTTGGTCGAACATTCAGGAGAGCCGGTGCAACTAGCTATTGATACAGCCGAAGCGAGCGAGCGGGACCAGGATTTGGTCTCACTGGTCGAGAGCGTCGCGGCTGGCGATCAATCGGCGCTGGCCGCGCTATACGATGCGACGAATCGGTTCATTTACAGTCTTATTCTGCGCGTGCTCGGCGATATGGGTTCCGCGGAAGAGGTGCTGATCGATGTTTATACTCAGCTCTGGCGTCAGGCGGCCAGTTATGACGCCAATCGCGGCGCGCCTCTGGCCTGGATGGCGACCATCGCGCGCAGTCGCGCCATTGACCGCCTGCGTTCGGGTTGGCAGGACCAGCATCGAAAGGAATCGCTCGACGTCCTGGGAGACGCCCCGGCGAACGCGGCAAGCCCCGAAGAGTCGGCCGCAGCTTCAGAACGCCAAAGGTTCGTCCGGGAAGCCTTGAATCTATTGACGCCCGAACAACGCCGGGTGATCGAGCTGGCCTATTACTCCGGCCTCAGTCATAGCGAGATCGCCGAGAAATTGAACCAGCCGCTGGGTACCGTCAAAACGCGCACCCGGCTCGGAATGATGAAATTGCGCGAGGCTCTTGCGCCATTGCTTGGCGAGGGTTGAAGGAATTTTGAGCGGCGTTTGGGGCGAATCCATTGGCGGGCCTGATCGCGTACTTATATAATATTGTTCTTGTCTATGACGTGTTATGACATGGAAAAAGGTAAAAGCAATAGCGCCGCTGTATGTGATTGGCGCGCTTGATGAGAAAACGGCGCATGATGTCGAAGCGGCGTTGCATAGCGCCACTCCAGAACAGCAGCGCGTAATCGCCCGGTGGCGCGAAGTGGCCGCTTTGTTGCCTCAAGCCCTGCCACTTCAAACTCCGCCGGATTATCTCAGAGAGCGATTGCTCAATCGAATCGCCGAAGAACTCCCGCAAACTCCGATCGAGATCGCCGTAGAAGAATCAACTTTGAAGGAAGTAGCCGAGCGAGACGAGAAGAAGGTCTTGCCCTTCGTTCAACCTCGTCGCGCCGAATCGAGGACCGCGCGCTGGCTGTTAATAGCCGCCACCGCGCTGCTGGCCTTCACTTCCGCTTACCTGTTCACACAGCGAGCCAAACTCGCCCGCGAACGAGACAATCTCTCGCGTGAGCGCAACAGTCTTAGAGAAGAGTTGGCCGAACGGGGGCGACTGGTTGAGGACATCGTCTCTCCCAGGACCAGGGTCATAGCGATGGTCGGAGACGAAGCTCCGCAGGCGAACGCCAAGGTGTTCTGGGACACGGAGGCGCAGCAGTGGGCCATTTACGTTTTCGATCTGCCGGCGCCCCCTTCCGACAATGATTATCAACTCTGGTACGTGACGAAGAATGCGAAGATCAGCGCCGCCGTCTTTCGCACCGACGAGCGGGGGCGGACTGTCTTGAAATTGACTCTGCCGCCGGACGCGTTGGCTGGCCTGGCCGCTACTGCGGTGACACTCGAACCGAGGGGAGGCTCTCCTCAACCCACCGGCAAGTTCTATCTCAAAGCCAGCATCTGATTGCTGGCTGAAGAGAACTATCCTGTCCGCCCCGAAAATCTCATCCTGCCTTGAAATAGCTACATTTAGAGAGATCATCAGTCATTCTGCTCCATCATCCGGCTCATTTTTATTCCGACGAACGGCAGAAAACCAGTCGCCGGTCTGCGCTACCTGACTGCGTTTCGCGTGAATTATAGGGGCGACAAGTTCGCTGTGTCTGCGCGAGAGGCTGAGCCGTAGCTACAAGCAAACAGTAGATTTACGCGACCCATAAAGCTGGTGAGGAACGACACGCCAGGTTTGATATCAGGAGTGTAGTAAGGCGCAGCAGCGCAATTTCGGGGCCGAATTGATGGTCGAATGTTAGGCGTTTCGCCATGGGGGATTGTCCCAAAACGCTACGTAAATTCGGTGTGCAGGCGCGCCCCGAAACGCCACAAAATGCGACAAGAAAATTCTCAAGCAGGGTGCAAGTTTTTCTCAAGGTGGCCGATGCATAGTGCGCGTGTGATTGTGATGTTTCCGACACCGCAAACGGCATTTGTTTTGCAAGATCAAAGCGAAAAGGAGAGAAAGAATGCATAACCAATCGAAACAAATGAACATTCCGGCGGAGCTGGCCGACAACCTGATCGACTCCCTTGGCGACTTGGTCGCCCTCGAGGGCGACGAACTGCGCCGCCAAATCATCATGCTCATCGACCACTCATACGCCCTGGGCTACGTGGCCGGCGCCAGCGCGGGACTCAAGGCCCGAATGCGGTCCAGGCTCGCGCTTGAGTGGCAGGATATCAAACTGGCGCTGTCCGCCATCCGCGAGCGCCTGTCTATGAGCTTTCGTGATCACGGACGCCGTTTCCGCCTGCGTGAGGATGTCCGCAACGGGTTTCTTCACTTGCGTTGATCGCGCGCAGGGGTGAAATTGATGCGACTGAAATGTGGCGGCTAGTCTCGACGCGGCGAAGGCGCAGGCGGAAAATGTGTAAAAGTCAGGACTTAATCTGACAGTGAGCAGTTAGCTGACAGCAGTTCTTGCGTCGTATTGCCCGACCGTAGCTTGCTGTCGGTATATCATCTTGGCCTCAGCGAGTCGCCTACTCTCCCTGAATGTTTGCATCGGCGTTTTGCCATAGCAGAATCGCCCGCTATGTGGTGACTGATGATTGTAAACAAGCAGCCACTCGTCAACGTCCTGCTGTAGTTCTTCTAAAGAGTGGTAGGTCTTATTGCGAAAGGCAATGCTGTAGAACGGTTCTGGCGCAATTATTAGATAGAAGGCGGACTGAGCCTATTTCAACTTCTCCTTACGCGGCAAGCACTGCTTCTCATATCTGCAGGATCATGGCCTGTCCGTCCCGAAAACCTCATCAGGCCTTGATATAGTTGCAGTTAGAGAGATCATCAGTCATTCTTGTCCGTACCGAGAATTCCATCTTCAATGAAGAGCCTATTCTATGATGATGAGGCGCCAATCTCTTCATCGAATTGATGACTCGAACTCAGAGCGACGGCGCGTCGCTCTGCAGCAATGCTCATTGATCTCGGTCCGAGCCGACATTCCTTCCATTGATTTGAGTGACATCCCAGCGCCAACCGGATCGCTGACATTATACGGCTTGTCGGTAATAAGGCGGGATGAGGTTTTCGGGAGAGACAGGCTTTCGCGCAGGAGCATCACCAATGGCGCGAGCGGCAGGACCTCAGGGAACGTCAGCGCCGGGGGCGTTACTACTATGGCGCCAGCCGCGCGTTAGGTGAGCATGAGAGGATGGAGCGCTACGAGTTGGATAGCCATCAACGCTTCGAGCGCCATCGCTACTTCGACAGACGTCTCAGTTGCGGTTATGGTTATGGTCGGGGTTGGGGCTGGGGATGGCGGCGCCGTCACGGTTGGTGGTAGTTCCATCAGGGACTTAATCGTTCCTGAGTGGATCTTTGGCTTGCCGGCTGGATTTTCAGAGTTGGCTCGCCATGTTATCTTGAGCGGCCATCCCTTCATCAAAAGGGCTGGCGCTCCCTTTCGATTTCAACTTGATTTATTGTAGAGGCCGATTTCCCAAAGAAGGGGGCATGATATGGTCTGTCCGAATTGCGGGAATGTCACGGATGGCAAAAGCATCTGCAACCAATGCGGCGCTGAATTGGCGTCGCCTCTTGCTCCAACCGCGCATGCCTCCGGCGGCGACCAGTCGCCTGCCACGGTTTCGCCACTCCCAGATTCAGGCGCTTTGATCGGGATGACGTTGGATCATAAGTACTACCTCGATTCCAAACTCGGCGCTGGCGGAATGGGGACTGTTTATCGCGCCAGTCGTCTGCTGCTCGGCGACTGGGTGGCGGTCAAAGTGCTTCACCCTGGTCAAATGGCCGATCCGCAAGCAGTCGAACGTTTCCGCCGCGAGGCGCAGACCGCCGCCCGTCTGAAGCATCCGAATGTCGTCGCGGTTTACGACTTCGGTGTTTCCAGTGAAGGCCTGAACTATCAGGTCATGGAGCTGGCCGGAGGAGAGAGCCTGCGCAGTTTGGTCGACCGACAAGGCACGCTGGCTGAGACTGCCGCCTCCGAGATTATCCGACAGGTCTGCGCGGCGTTGGATGAGGCGCACAAGCTGGGTATAG
>Ga0111539_10013893_pt1 | contig 10068 bp, 5 predicted proteins | sample RhiMethybrSRZTD1_FD_79667 | JGI IMG/M metagenome (GOLD analysis project Ga0111539, IMG submission 79667) | Populus rhizosphere microbial communities from Tennessee, USA - Rhizosphere MetaG P. TD hybrid SRZTD1 (version 2) (version 2) | ecosystem: Host-associated > Plants > Roots > Rhizosphere >... | reverse complement strand
GCAGATCGAACACGTTCAGATCGACGAAGAACGGATCGTCGCGCTGGCCGGCAAACACCTGCGTGCCGTTCGGCAGCTGCCGCACGGCCGCCGCGGCAAGGTCCGCGTAGTTTGGCGTCGATCGGAACCCGACGTTCACCGGCGGCGTCGGCACGTCGGTGGCGAGCACGGTCTGATGACCATTGCCGCGGCGCCGCGGGCCGTCGATGCGCGTCAGCGTGTAGAACTGGCGCACATTGACGGCCGGCGAGTCGAGCGACGTAATCGTTCCCGTGTTGTAGAGGAACGTGTTCGGGTTTCGCACGTCCGTGCGGAACTTGAACTGGAACGTCACGTCTTCGACGGCGTCGCCGTCGTTGTCCACCATGATTTCGTAGAGGACGTTGTCGTCGAACTTGAAGAAGTTCGGTCCGCCGTACGGCGCTTCGAACGGAATGAAGTCCGCGATGAGCGTCACACGGTCCGGGTTGTTCGGGCTCACGAACGCGTAGACGTCCGTGTTGTCGGCAAGCGGATCGCCGCTGATGAGCGGCGCCTCACGATGACTCGAGGCGCTGAGCGTACCCATTGCCGCAAGGGCGAGGATCACGGCCGCGCCAACCGTCCAGAATCGCTTCACACTGCACCTCCCGCCCGGCCTTGCGACCGGACCTGTCGATGTCAGTGCTACGGGTCAACCGGCGAGTTGGATTGGGTCAGGCCTCAACCTGGTGAGTCGCGCGGCGAAATGCGCCGGGGGCGCTGCCGGTCCAGCGTTTGAACGCCTTGCTGAACGCGGCTTCCGCGTCGTACCCCACGTGCTCGGCGACCTCACCGATGCTTTGCGAGCCCGTTCGCAGCAGGCGCGAGGCCGTGGACATGCGCCACCGCGTCAGGTAGGTCAGCGGTGGCTCCCGCACCAGCTCGGTGAATCGCGCGGCAAACGCCGATCGCGACATCGCGACGCGGGAGGCGAGCGATTCGACCGTCCACGGATGCTCCGGCTGCTGATGAATCAGCGAGAGCGACTGACCGATCTGCGGATCCACGAGCGCTTTCAGCCACCCGGTCCGCTCGCCGCCTTCGGCCAGATGCGCGCGCACGCCTTGCACAAAAAGGATGTCGGCCAGCCGGCTGACGACGGTCGCCGCGCCGGGAAGGCCGGAGGCCATTTCCGACGCCATGAACTGCAGCGTGGATTCGAGCCACTGCACCGGCGTGCCGCGATCGCCGCGCACGTGAATGATCGGCGGCAACGACGAGAGCAGGGGATTGTCGGCCGCGTCTTCGATCTCGAACCGGCCGCCGACGATCGTCGTCTGTGCGCCGCCGCCGCCGAACGTGAAGATGCCGCCCGGCTGGCATCCACCACGGCGCCGGCAGCCCTTCATGGCGTCGAAGACGGAGATGGCCGGCGATTTCAGACTGTCGCGCAGGGTGTGGCGCCGGTCCTTCCGGAGGATCACGAGATCGCCGCCGGCGAGTTGAATCGGTTTGTGCCCTTCGACCTCGAGCCAGCAGGAGCCGCGTGTGACGACGGAGAAACCGAGCCCGTGTCCTTCACCAGAGAAGCCCCACGGCGCCGACAGTTCGAAGCGGCCGAGCACGACCGCCTGGATGTGAATGGAATTGAGTACGTCGGTGAGGACATCCACGTGTTCGACTCCGGACTCATCGTGACAGGAGTCCAACGTACAGGCAATCGATTGGACGATCAAACATCAATTACGGACTATCTATCATCGAAACGCCACGCCAGGAAGCGTATTGTTCAAAGTGCCCCGGCCAGCAGGATGCAGCCGACAGGAGCCCAAGGATGGGGCGGCTGACCAAGACACGGAGTCGTGCTCGCCTGATATTGTAGGGAATTCGGCACGTCGTCCGAGTCTCCCCGGCTTCCGGACAATCACATATGAATCTCAGGTCCCTAGTTGATCCACGGCCGCGCGTCGGTCGATCTGCACGAGTTCTTCCGGTGGCCGCGGCCGCCTTCCTGCTCGCGATCGCGGCGGGCTGTTCCGGCAAGGGTGAGAATGGGACGCCGGCGGCCGCGCCGAATCCGGCTGCGATGGCGGTGCCGGTCGAGCTGGTCACGCTGGCCGAAAAGCCCGTCGAGCAGACCGGTGAGTTCGTCGGCACGGTGAAGTCGCGCCGATCGACGAGCGTCCAGCCGCAGGCCGAAGGCTTTCTGACGAAGATCCTGGTGAAGTCGGGCGATCGCGTGTCGCCGGGCACCGTCTTGTTCGAAATCGATTCGGCGAATCAGCAGGCGGCGGTCGCGGGGCTCGAATCGGTGCGGTCCGCGCGCGAAGCCGACGCCATGTTTGCGAAGCAGCAGGCCGAGCGTGCGAAGTCGCTGCTCGGTGTCGGCGCGGCGAGCCAGCAGGAGTACGAGCAGGCGGCCGCACAGCAGAAGGCCGCCGACGCGCAGCTCAAGGCGATCGAAGAACAGATCAAGCAGCAGCGTGTGGAGCTGAACTATCACCGCGTGACCGCGTCGACCAGCGGCATGGTCGGCGACGTCCCCGTCCGGCAAGGGGATCGCGTGACGCGGGGGACCGTGCTCACGACGATCGACGACTATGCGGGGCTCGAGGTCTACATCAATGTGCCCGTGCAGCAGGCGCCCACGCTGAAAGTGGGCTTGCCGGTGCGGATCATCGGCGAGAACCGCGAGATCATCACGACCGAGCGCATCAACTTCATTTCGCCGTCGGTGGACGACACCACGCAGACGGTCCTCGTGAAAACGGCGCTGGCGGCGTCCGGTTCCCGGTTCCGCACCGATCAGTTCGTGCGCACAGTGATCGTGTTCAGTACGGCCCCCGCGCTGACCGTACCGATCACGGCCGTGACGCGCGTGCAGAGCCAGTACTTCGTGTTCGTCGCTGAGCCGGGGCAGGGCGGCGTGCTGTTCGCGCACCAGCGGGGCATCAAGATCGGGCCGGTCAGCGGCAATGAGTACGTCGTGCTGTCGGGCGTGAAGGCCGGCGATCAGCTCGTCACGGCGGGCACACAGAAAATCGGCGATGGCGCGCCCGTCCGTGGTGGCGGTCCACCCTCGCCGGCGCCCGGCGGCGCCGGGGGAGGCAGCTAGATGTTCTCCGGCCTCTTCATCCGGCGTCCCATTCTCGCCACCGTCTGCTCGCTGATGCTCCTGCTGGCGGGCGCGATTGCGATCCCGACGCTACCGATTGCCCGCTATCCCGAGTTGACGCCGCCGTCCGTGGCGGTGTCGGCCTTCTACACCGGCGCGAATGCGCAGGCGGTCGAAAGCGCCGTCACGACGCCGCTCGAGCAGGTCATCAACGGCGTCGAAGGCATGCAGTACATGCGCTCGTCGAGCACGAGCAGCGGGTTTTCGACGATCAACATCACGTTCGACATCGGCCGCAATGCGGACCTGGCGGCGGTGGACGTGCAGAACCGCGTGAACCAGGCGCTGGGCCGCATGCCGGCCGAGGTGCGCACCAACGGCATCTCCGTGACCAAGTCCACGTCGGGATTCCTGGCCGCCATCGGCTTCTACTCGAAGGACAACCGCTACGACGGGTTGTTCCTCAGCAACTACCTCGATCTCTATGTCCGCGACGCGTTCAAGCGTGTGCCGGGCGTTGGCAACGTCATCATCTTCGGCGAGCGCAAGTTCGCGATGCGGCTCTGGCTCGATCCGGACAAGCTGGCCTCGCGCGGCCTGACCGCGACCGACGTCGTCGGCGCGCTGCGCGAGCAGAACGTGCAGGTGGCCGCCGGCAGCATCGGGGACGCGCCGTCGTCACCGGACCAGCTCTACCAGCTGAGCGTGCGCGCGGCGGGCCGCCTCAAGGAGGCGACGGACTTCGAGAGCATCGTCGTCAAATCGGGCAGCGACGGCGCGCTGGTGCGGGTCAAGGATGTCGGCCGCGTGGAACTGGGCGCCGAGAGCTACGCGTCACGGCTGCGCTTCGCCGGCGTCGACGCGTCCGGCATCGGCATCCAGTTGCTGCCGACGGCCAATGCGCTTCAGGCCTTCCAGGGCATGGAGGTCGAGCTCGAGCGTCTCAAGAAGAACTTCCCGCCGGGTCTCGAGGCGCAGGTCGCCTTCGACAACGTCGTGGTCGTGCAGGAATCGATCATCGAAGTGCTCAAGACGCTGGCCGAAGCCATCGGTCTTGTCGTGCTCGTGATGTTCATCTTCCTGCAGAACTGGCGCAGCACGCTGATTCCGGCGGTCACGATTCCCGTGTCGCTCATCGGGACGTTCGCGTTCGTGCGGCTGTTCGGTTTCTCGATCAACACGCTCACGCTCTTCGGCATCGTGCTGGCCACCGGCATCGTGGTCGACGACGCGATCGTCGTGATCGAGAACGTGGAGCGCCACATGCGCGAGCACAAGAAACGCGCATCAGAGGCCGCGGTCGACGCGATGCAGGAAGTGTTTTCGGCCGTCGTCGTCATTGGCGTCGTGCTGGTGGCCGTGTTCGTGCCCGTGGGGTTCTTTCCGGGCACGACAGGCCGCATGTATCAGCAGTTCTCGCTGACGATCGCTTTCTCAGTCGTGCTGTCCGTCTTCAACGCGGTGACGTTCACGCCCGCGCTCTCGGCGCTGCTGCTCGATCGACATGGGCACGAGCCGGGCCCGTTTTTCCGGGGCGTGAACCGCCTGATCACGTCAGGCACGAACGGGTACGTGCGCGTGGTCCGCGCCGCGCTCAAACGCGAGTGGGCCATGCTCATCGCGTTCGCCGCCGCGCTCGTCGGCACGTACTTCGTGTATCGCGCCGTGCCGTCGTCGTTCGTTCCGGAAGAGGACGAAGGCTACTTCATCACCATCGTGCAGGCGCCGGCCGGCGCGTCGCTGGAGTACACGGTGGACATCCTGAAGCAGGCCGAAGCCGTCGTCGCCAAGCAGCCCGAAGTGCTTGCGCTGTTTTCGGTGGCCGGCTTCAGCTTCAGCGGATCGGCGCCGAACCAGGGGTTGATGTTCGCGCGGTTGAAGCCGTACGAAGAGCGGCGGGAGCCGAGCCACTCGCTCGCGGCCGTCCTGACCCGCATGCGCGGGCAACTGCTGGGCGGCATCCCGGGCGCGCTCGTCATTCCGGTCGCGCCGCCGGCGATCCAGGGACTCTCGACCTTCGGCGGGTTCCAGTTCGAGGTCCTGGACGGCTCGGGCGGCGACATCGCCAATCTGGCCAACGTGACGTACCAGATGATGGGGAAGGGCAATCAGTCCGGGCAGGTGACGAACCTGTACACGAGCTTCACGGCGAACGATCCGCAGTTGGTCGTCACGGTCGATCGCGATCGCGCGCGCAGTCTGAATCTGCCGATTCGCGAGGTGACCGACGCCCTCGCCGTGCTGCTGGGATCGAGCTACGTCAACGACTTCGATTACAACAACCGCGCGTACCGGGTGTACGTGCAGGCGGACGATCGATTCCGGGCGTCGCCGGCGAATCTCCGGCAGTACTACGCGCGGGCGAACAACGGACAGATGGTGCCGCTCGACACGGTGGTCCGTCTGGCCGAATCGACCGCGCCGACGGTCATCAGTCACTACAACATGCTGCGCGCGGCGGAGCTGACCGGGCAGCCGGCGCCGGGTCTGAGCTCAGGCCAGGCGATTCAGTACATGGAATCGCTGGCGCGCGACACGCTCCCGCCCGGCTTCGACTTCGCCTGGTCCGGTCAGGCGCTCGAGGAGATTCGCGCGGGCTCGACGGCGGTGTACATCTTCGCGCTCGCAATCGTGCTGGTGTACCTCGTGCTCGCGGCGCAGTACGAGAGCTGGGTGCTGCCGTTCATCATCCTGCTCGGCGTGCCGCTCGCGGTGATGGGGGCCCTCAGCGCGCAGCTACTGCGCGGGTTCTCCAACGACGTGTTCTGTCAGGTCGGCCTCGTCATGCTGATCGGCCTTGCGGCGAAGAACTCCATCTTGATCGTCGAGTTCGCCGAGCAGCTGCGGGAGCACGGGCACTCGATTGTCGATGCGGCGGTCGAGGCCGCGCGCATCCGGCTGCGACCGATTCTGATGACGTCGTTCGCCTTCATTCTCGGTGTGCTGCCGCTGGCCTTCGCGAGCGGCGCCGGCTCGGGCGCGCGCAACTCCGTCGGGACCACGGTGGCCGGCGGCATGCTCGCGTCCACGTTCCTGTCCATCATCTTCATCCCGGCGCTGTACGTGGCCATTCGCACCATCGCGCCGGGCAGCCCAGACCGAAGCCACAAGGATCGTCTGGCTCCGACGACGGGAGGAGCACATGCGTAGACTCCTGACGGGCAGCCTCGCGCTGCTGTGCGCCCTGCTCGCCACGCCGGCCGTCGGACAGACGCCCGCGGCCGCCGCGCCGCCGGCGCAGCCAATCCGGCAAGTGGATTTCGACGCCGCCGTGAAGCAGGCCATCGAGCGCAATCCCTCGGTCGCGGCGGCGGCGACGTCTATCGATCGCGCCGAAGCGCTGCTGCAGGGGACGCGTTCGGCGATTCGACCGACCGTGTCGGGCAGCATCGCGAGCACCACCCTCAACTCGTCGCGCGGCTTCGAGGGCACGGTCACGCAGCCGCAGACGCAGGCCACGTTCGGCGTCACCGCCGCAGTACCCGTTCTGGCACCGTCGCGATGGGCATCGGTGAATCAGGCCAGAGACCAGGTGGAGGTCAGCCGCTTCTCGGCGGCCGAAGTGCAGCAGCAGATCGGTGTGGCGGCGGCGCAGGCGTACCTCTCCGTGATTGCCGTCAAGCGCCAGGTGGAAGTGAACGAGCAGGCGCTCGAGTCGGCGCGCGCGCACCTCGACTACGCGCAGAAGCGGCTCGAGGGCGGCGCGGGGAGCCGCCTCAATCAGCTCCGGGCGGCGCAGGAAGTCTCGAGCGGCGAATTGCGGATCGAGAACACGCGCTTGCTGCTGCGCCGCGCACAGGAAGCGCTCGGCGTGCTGATGGCCGAGAACGGCCCCGTGGACACCAGCGGCGAGCCGAATCTCGAAACGGCTGCGAACATCGACGAAGCCGCCTGGATGGCGGCTCGGCCGGACCTGCGCACGCAGAATGCGGCGATTCGCGCGAACGAGCGCGTGGTCGGCGACAGCCGCTTCGACTGGTATCCGAACGCCACGGCCGCGTTCACGCCCGTGTACGTCGCGCCGGCCGGACTCTTCCAGCCCTCGCGCGGATGGGCGTTCACCGTGCAGTTCGCGCAGCCGATCTTCGACGCCGGGTCACGGCGCTCGCAGACGGCGCTGCGTAACGTGGCACTGAGCCAATCGAAGTTCCAGCTGACGTCGCTCGAGCTTCAGGCACGGTCGGACGTTCGGTTCGCGCAGGAGACCATTGCCAGCGCCGAGCGGGCGCTGACGACCGCGAGGCTGGCCTCGCAGCAGGCGAACGAGGTACTGCGCATCACGACCTCGGCGTTTCAGGTGGGCGCGACGACGAACATCGAAGTGATCGACGCGCAGCGCTCGGCGCAGGATGCCGAAACGTCCGCTGCCATCGCGCAGGATGAATTGAGCCGCGCGCGACTCAATCTCCTCGTCGCGCTCGGCCGGTTCCCGCGCTAGAACCGCGCGGCTACTTGAGCACCTTCCACAGGCTGCTGTAGTCGTCAGTCCACAGCACGGGCGACGGTATGGTCGTGCCCGCCGATGGCGCCGAGTCGCCTTCGAGTAGCGCGTGTGTCTCGGCCACGAGCATCCACACGCTCGCGTTCCTTTGCGACGCGGGATCGCCTGCGCCGTGTACTTCGACGCACGCGAATCCAGCATCGGCGGCCAGGCCCGCGACGACGGGTCGAAGATCAAGAAACAGGTTCGACACGTGGAATGCCATGATGCCGCCGGGCGCGAGCGCCGCCCGGTACGTGCGCATCGCCTCGCGCGTGAGCAGGTGCGTGGGAATCGCATCGCCCGAGAACGCGTCGAGTACCAGGATGTCGTAGTCACGTGACGGCTGGCCCTCGCGCTCGCGTTCGAGCGCCAGACGGCCGTCGCCCACCACGACATCAATCGTCGCCGCGCTGTCCTGCAGGAACGTGAACGAGCGATGCGCGAGGTCCACGACCGCCGGGTTGATTTCGAAGAACCTGAACGTGTCGCCCCGCCGCCCCCACGAGGCAATCGTCCCGGCGCCGAGCCCGACCGCGGCCACGGCGATCGGCAGGTCCGCCGTTCGCATTCTGTGCAGGTCGATCGCGCGCGCAATGCCGCTGCCCGCACCGTAGTACGTCGTCGGGATGCGCCGCCGCTCCGGGTCCAGGAACTGCAGGCCGTGGACGACGTGCCCGTGCTGCAGCGTGCGGACGGTGTGTTGCGAGTCTTCCATCACGCGGAGCACGCCGAAGAAGTTGCGGCGCGCGACGACGGCGTCCCGGGGTGCGACCGCGCGGGCGACGGCCGCCGAGCCGACGACCGAAAAGATGACGAGGGGCGCCACCCAGACCAGCCGCGGCATTGGCGCTTGCGGCCGGCGCTCCAGCTCCCGTCCCCATGCCGCGCCAAGCACCGCCACGACCGCGATGACCAGGAGCGGGAACTCGACGAATGTCGTAAACACGTGGGGCGCGATCACCGCGACCGCCAGGCCGCCGGCCGCGCCGCCGATCGCCATCGTGAGATAGAAGCCGGGCAGTCGCGCGGCGGTGGGCCGGAGCTGCACCAGCTCGCCGTGACAAATCATGCAGCCCGACGCGAGCATGGCGAGCAATGCGCCCCCCTGCAAGATGACGGACAACGTCATCCAGTGGCTGAGCGTGTAGCCCGTGGCGACGAGTGAGACGAGGAACGCCGGCATCCAGACGAGGCGGCGGTACAGGCCGGCAAACGACACGATGAACGACGCCAGGTAGATCGCCAGCGGCGCGACCCAGAGGAACGGCACCGCCGCGATGTCCTGGCACAACTGGTTGGTGGCGGCCATCAGGAGCGCGCTTCCGATCGCAGAGGCGCCGAACCAGAGCACGCGATCGATCATCGGCGTGTGTGCCGCGGTGTCGTCGGAAGCGTGCGCACTCACAACCGTCGCTCCGGCAGATCGCATCAGCGTGCGGGCGCAAAGGGCCGCAAGGCCGACGTAGATTAGAAAAAGCGCCGACCATGCCCATGCTTGTCTGGCGATCGGCAGCAGTGGCTCGACAACGACGGGGTAGGCGACGAGCGCCGACAGCGACGCGGCGTTCGAGATGGCGTACAGGCGAATCGGTTCACGACCAGATCGGCGGCGCGCCCAATCCTGCAGAAGCGGCGCGCCGGCCGCGAGGATGACGTAGGGCACGCCGACGGTTCGCACCAGAATCACGAGCGCGCGCCACGTCGGATGCTGGCTGTCGGTGGCCGGCGAACCGACGTCCGCGAGGATCGGCAGGAACAGCATCGCGCCCGCAGCCACCACCACGTGCAGCAGCGCCTGCCTTCTTGCGGGCAGCCGCGTGACGACACCGGCATAGCCGTAGCCGGCGACCAGCGCCATCTGAAAAAAGACGAGGCACGTGGTCCAGACCGCCGGTGCGCCGCCGAACCATGGCAGCAGCTGCCGGGCGATGAGCGGCTGCACGACAAAGGACAGAAAGGAGCCGAGGCCGATCGCAGCGACGAACATCGCCATGCCAGACCGGATTATCGGCCCGAGGCGGCGGCGGCGTTCCTGCCGGCAGGAGACTGGTAAGGTATCGGCGTGCGGCGCGCTGTTGCGATCGCCCTGATTGCCACGCTCGCCGGGTTCGGCATCGTCACCTTCGGCATGCTGGCGGCGCCGGTCGTGACCGATGCGGACTTTGCGGTGGGCGAGCTGTACGTCCAGCTGGCGGCGCGGGCCACGCTCGATGTCGGACCGTACTCACGATTCGGCTGGCACCATCCAGGCCCGCTCTACTTCTATTTGAACGCGCCCTTCTACGCGTTGAGCGGTCATCAGGCGGCGACGATGTACGCAGTCGCCGTCGCGATCAACATCGCTGCGATCGCCCTCATTGGCTGGGTGATCGTGCGCGAATCGCGCAGCCCACTTGCCGCCGCCGTTGTCGGCAGCTGTCTGCTGTTCGCGTGGCGCTTACCGAACTACCTCGCGAGTCCATGGACTGGTCACGTGGCCGTCCTGCCCAGTGTGGCCGTGCTCGTGATG
>Ga0111539_10013891_pt1 | contig 10069 bp, 7 predicted proteins | sample RhiMethybrSRZTD1_FD_79667 | JGI IMG/M metagenome (GOLD analysis project Ga0111539, IMG submission 79667) | Populus rhizosphere microbial communities from Tennessee, USA - Rhizosphere MetaG P. TD hybrid SRZTD1 (version 2) (version 2) | ecosystem: Host-associated > Plants > Roots > Rhizosphere >... | reverse complement strand
CCGGACCTCGCGGAGACCTGGGAGCAGAAGGACGACGTCACCTACGTCTTCCGCCTGCGGCAGGGCGTCAAGTTTCACAACGTGCCGCCCGTGAATGGTCGCGAGCTCACGTCGGAAGACGTCAAGTACAGCATCGAGCGTCAGATGACGAACCAGCCGGGGAAGTTCCAGCACGCTTACTTCTTCCTCGACAAGATGGCGAGCATCCAGACCCCGGACAAGTACACGATCGTCTTCAAGACCAAGGAGCCGTACGCGCCGTTCCTGAACTACATTGCGAGCCCCTGGACCGTGATCGTGGCACGCGAGGTGGTGGAGAAGCACGGCGACCTGCAGCGTCACGCCATCGGCACCGGCCCCTTCGTCATGCAGGAGTATCGGCGCGACCAGGAAGCGGTGTTCGTCAAGAACCCGAACTATTTCCGGAAGGGGTTGCCGTACCTGGACGAGGTGCGCCTGCAGTACGTCATCGATCCCGTGGCGGCCACCGCCGCGTTTCGCGGGCAGCAGACCGACATCTCCTACGTGGAGTTCGCGGACGTGGCCTCGATCAAGTCCTCGAATGCCAAGGTCCACGTGGCCGAGATCACGACCATGTTCCCCATCGTGTTGCGGACGCGGCCGTACGACGACCAGCGCCCGCTCAAGCCCCCCTTCACCGAGAAGAAGGTGCGTCAGGCCATCCAGGCGGCCATCAAGCCGGAGGAGTTCATCGAGATCGTTCGCAGCGGCTGGGGCCAGACCATGACCGGTCCGATCCCCACCTACCGGAAGCCGTGGGCGCTGCCCGCCTCCGCGCGGCCGGAATTCGACCCCAAGAAGGCCAAGCGTCTCCTCACCGACGCCGGCTACGCGAACGGCTTCGAGACCGAGCTGATCGTCGGCAGTCCCGGCGACAACGTGAAGAGCGCCCAGGTCGTGAAGGATCAGCTGGCCAAGGTGGGCATCCAGGTCAACCTGAAGCCCATGGAGATGGCGCAGTACTACAACAAGAGCTACTCGTACGACTACTCCATGAGCGTTCACACGGCCCTCACCGGCGAGGAGCCTGAGGAGGCGTTCCGGCCCTACTACGGAGCCAACGCGACGTACTACCGGTGGGGCAACAAGGACATCCACCGCCTGATCGACGAGCAGGCCAAGATCCTGGACCAGAAGAAGCGCGTGGAGATGGTCCATCTGATCCAACGGATGCTGCTGGATGATGCGCCCAACGTGTTCCTCTACACCCCGGTCGCCCACTACGGGGTGCAGCCGTGGGTGAAGAACTACACCGTGCCGATCAACGCCTACGATCAGCGCTACGAGGACATCTGGCTCGACGGCAAGAAGGCCTGACGGCCAGGTAGGGCGAGGCACCGCGCCGAGACGGGGTTTCGACCATGTCGCGCTACGTCCTGCGCCGGCTGATGTTGCTGCTGCCCACGTTGGCCCTGGTCACCCTCCTGGTCTTTTCGATCATCCGGCTGCTCCCCGGCGACATCGTCACCCTGATGATGAGCGAGCAGGGTTACGCCGGCGACAAGGCCAAGCTCGAACAGATGCTGGGTCTGGATCAGCCCTTCTACCGGCAGTACGTCACCTACATCGGCAAGGCGCTGCGCGGCGATCTCGGCGTGTCGCTGTGGACCAAGGAGCCCGTCCTCGACGAGATCCTGCGCCGCCTGCCGGTGAGTCTCGAGCTGGCCGTCCTCGCCATGTTCTTCGGCCTCCTGATCGCCGTGCCCGCGGGTATTTTCGCGGCCGTCCGCCAGGACACCTGGCTCGACTATCTGTTCCGCACGAGCGCCATCGGCGGGCTGTCCGTCCCCGGCTTCTGGATGGCCACCATCGTCATCGTCAGCGCCTCGATCTGGTGGCAGTGGGTGCCGCCCATGCGCTACACGCCGCTGGCCCGGGACCCGGTGAGGAACCTTTCGCAGCTGCTGCTCCCCGCCATCATCCTGGGGTTCGCCCTGTCGGCCAGCGTGATGCGCATGACGCGCTCCATGGTGCTCGAGGTGCTGCGCGAGGACTACATCCGCACGGCCTGGGCCAAGGGCCTGTCGGAGTCCGTCGTCATCGCCCGACATGTTCTGAAAAACGCCATGATCCCGGTCGTCACGGTGATGGGCCTGCAGCTGTCGGCTCTCCTCGGGGGCACTGTCATCATGGAGAGCATCTTCGTCCTCCCCGGCATGGGGAAATTCCTGCTCGACGCCATCACCTGGCGTGACTACCCCGTCATCCAGGGCATCAACTTGTTCCTGGCCACCAGCGTCATCGTGCTGAACCTCGTGATCGACGTGGTGTACGGCTTCCTCGATCCACGCATCCGGTTTGGATAGAAATCTGAGCATGACGAGCACGGTGGGCTCTGTCGCAAGGGTGTTCCGGATCATGCGGAGCAAGCCACTGGGCGCTCTGGGCGGCCTGCTCATTCTCGTCCTCGTGGTCACCGCGCTGCTGGCGCCGGTGCTGGCGCCCCACGATCCCGTCAAGATGAAATCGACGGACCGCCTGCAGGCTCCCAGTCGCAACCACCCGCTGGGCACGGACGACTTCGGACGCGACATCCTGAGCCGGGTCATCTACGGGGCGCGCATCTCGATGCTCCTCGGACTCGGCGCCGTGGCCATCAGCACGATCCTGGCCGCCATCATCGGCATCGTGTCCGGCTACTACGGAGGCCGCATCGACACAATCCTACAGAGGTGCATCGATACGCTGATGGCCTTCCCCGGGTTCGTCGTCCTCCTGACGATCATGGCCATGCTGGGCCAAGGGCTGGGCAGCGTGATCCTGGCCCTGGGTATCGGGGGCACCGCCGGCAACGCTCGCATCATCCGAAGCGCCGTCCTGGCCATCCGCGCGAATCAGTATCTCGAGGTGGCCCGAGCCACCGGTTGCCGGGACTGGCGGATCATCACCCGCCACATTCTCCCCAACATCGCCGCCCCGATCATGGTGGTCGCGACCCTGGGTCTCGGCGTCGCAGTCCTGGCCGAGTCGTCCCTGAGCTTTCTCGGCTTCGGCGTGCCGCCCCCGACCCCGTCGTGGGGCGCCATGCTCAGCGGCTCGGGCCGGACCTACATGATCCAGGCCCCGTGGATGGCGGTGTTCCCCGGCATTGCCATCAGCCTGGCCGTCTTCGGCTTCAACATGCTGGGCGACGCCCTCCGCGATCTCCTCGACCCCAAGCTTCGCGGCGGCCTGCGGTGAGGGTGGCGCAAATACTCCGGCGTTGAACCAGAGGACGCGATGCACGAGTGGTGCGAAGTCCCGACCAACACCTACCTGGATCACCGCTACCAGAACTGGCTGCTCGCCGAGGAGTTCGGCGACGTGGTCTTCGTTCCCGAGCGCGGTATCGTGCTGGTCCACCGTGAGCGCGCAGAGCACATCATCCGCGAACTGGGGATCGTCGCCCGGGACGCCAAGGTCTTCGCGTCGCTGCCGAGACTCCAGCCCGCCCCGCTCCCGCGACCGAGAGCCGTCGCTCCCGTCCATCGGATGCCGCTCGCGCCGATCAGCAGCCACGCCCCGAGTCGCTGGGGCGACGTGCGGGGCTGGGCGGGACTCGTGGCAGGGGCTGCGGTGTTCGTGACGGCCCTGGTCGTGCCACTCGATGATCCGGCCCTGGTGGTGGCGCTGCTGATCGGAGTGCGCGGCGGCCGCGTCATCCTCGGCCTTGGACTCTGATCACCTTGCCACGCGAGGGCCGGGCAGTTAGTCTCGGCCCACTGTTCCCTTCCCTCCCTGGATGGTTCGGGTGCCTGGAGGCTCCAGCGTGAAGTGTTCACGGTGCCAGCACGACAATCCGCCGGGGTCGAACTTCTGCTCGGGCTGTGGGGCCCGCGTAGTCGCGACCTGCAGCGGTTGCGGGAACGACTTACCGGCGGGCTCCCGGTTCTGCAACAAGTGCGGGTCTCCTGTCAGCGGCAGGGAGTCCGTCGCGCCGGCGCCCTTCGCCTCTCCGGCGTCCTACACTCCCAAGCACCTGGCCGAGAGGATCCTCACGTCCAAGAGTGCGGTCGAGGGCGAGCGCAAGCAGGTCACGGTGCTCTTCGTGGACGTCTCCGGTTTCACCTCGATCGCCTCGAGCCTGGATCCCGAGGAGGTCCACGCCCTCATGACCCGCGCCTTCGAGCTGATGCTGGCCGAGGTGCACCGGTACGAGGGCACCGTGAACCAGTTTCTCGGCGACGGGATCATGGCGCTGTTCGGTGCGCCCATTGCTCACGAGGATCACGCGCAGCGAGCGGTGCACGCGGCGCTGGGGATCCGCGCGGCGCTGGACGGTTATCGAGCCGAGCTCCATGAGGAGCGCGGCATCGAGTTTCAGGTGCGCCAGGGCCTCAACACGGGCCTGGTGGTGGTCGGCAGCATCGGCAGCGACCTCCGCATGGATTACACCGCGGTCGGGGACACCACCAACGTGGCCGCGCGGCTCTTGCAGGCGGCGGCCCCCGGGCAGGTCGTCATCTCCGAAGCGGTTCAGCGCGGCGTCGGCGGCTACTTCGAGACCGACGCCCTGGGGCCGCTCTCGCTCAAGGGGAAGAGCGAGGCGGTGTTGGCGTGGCGCGTGGTGGCCGCGCGCGACGCGCGCACGCGGCTCGCCGTCGAAGCCGAGCGCGGGCTCACGTCGTTCGTGGGGCGCGAGCGCGAGCTTTCAGTCCTGCAGGATTGCTTCCGCCGCGCGGAGGCGGGACAGGGCCAGGTGGTCCTGGTCGTGGGCGAACCGGGTATCGGCAAGTCGCGGCTCCTCCACGAATTTCAGCGTCAGATCGGCGACCGCGCGGGATGGCTCTCGGGACAGTGCCTCTCCTTCGGACGCTCCATGGCCTTCCACCCTCTCATCGACCTGCTGCGGCGCATGTTCTCGATCGAGGAGCGCGACTCGGCTCCGGCCATCGTCGGCAAGATCGAGCACGGCGTCGCCGCTCTCGGCGAAGAGGTCGCCGGGGTGGCGCCGTACCTACGGGCCCTGCTCTCCGTGGACCCGGGGGACCCGGCGGTGGCCACCATGCGCCCGCAGCAGCGACACGGCGAGACGCTGGACGCCATCCGTCGGCTGCTGGCCAAGGCGGCGGCGAGCCGGCCCCAGGTCGTAGTCATCGAGGACCTGCACTGGATCGACGCCGCGACCGAGCAGGTCCTGGCCTCCCTGGTGGACGGCGTGCCGAGCATTCCCCTGCTCCTGGTTCTCACGTATCGCCCCGGCCACGCGCTGTCGCTGGGCGATCGATCCTTCGTCACGCGCGTCGCGCTGGCCAGCCTCACGGACGAGCACAGCGCGCGGATGACCGAGGACATCCTCAAGTCATCCGGCTTGCCGCGGACGCTCGTCGGGCTGATCGCGCGGAAGGCGGAGGGCAACCCGTTCTTCGTGGAGGAGGTGGTCCGCTCTCTTCGCGAGACGGGCGTCGACCGCATCCACGTCCCCGACACCGTCCAGGACGTCATCGCCGCGCGCATCGACCGTCTGGCCGACGACCCCAAGCGCGCGCTCCAGGTGGCCTCGGTCATCGGGCGCGAGTTCACTCGCCGCTTGCTCGGGGGCCTCGCAGAGATCCGCGGAGACCTCGACGTCGTGCTGCGCGAGCTGGCCGCCATCGAGCTGATCCGGGAAAAGACGCTGTTCCCGGAGATGGTCTACCTGTTCACCCACGCCCTGACCCAGGACGTGGCCTACGCGTCGCTCCTCGTCCAGCGACGGCGAGAGCTGCACCGGCTGATCGGACTCGCCATCGAGGAGGCCTACGCGGAGCGCATCGCCGAGCACTACGAGGTGCTGGCCCATCACTTCTCCCGCGCGGAGGTGTGGACCAAGGCGCTGCACTACCTCCTCGCGGCGGCGGAGAAGACCGCCGCCGCGTTCGGCATCCGGGAGGCACTCGGCCTCTACGACGAGGCGCTCGCCATCACCCGGCGACTTGGCGACAGCGTGCCCGCCGAGACGTTGATGACCGTGCATCGGGCGCGATCGGATCTCCTCTTCGGGGTGGGAGAGTATCCCGCCGCTCGCGCCGCAGCCGACGAGTTGCTGGTGCTCGCCCGGAATGCGGGCAACCGGCGGCTGGAAGCCACCGCGCTCGTCCAGAGCGGCGCCGCCGCGCAGTGGATGGAGGACTTCGACGCGGCGCTCGCCCGGGCGCAGGAGGCGGTCGAGGTCAGCGAGGCCTCCGGCGATCAGTTCGGGCTGGCCGGTGCGCTCTCGGTTCGCGCATTCGTCCTCGAGGTCCAGGGCAACCCGGAGCAGGCCGTGCCCGAGGTCGAGCGGGCGCTCGCCATCAGTCGCTCGATCGGGAACTTCGGTCTGCAGGGCGACGTGGCCTTCCTCGGCACCCTGCCGCCCATCTGGCAGGGACGCTACCGGGACGCGCTGGCCGTGGCCCATGAGGGAGTGCAGATCGGCCGCGAGCACCGGCTGCTGGTTCCGCTGATCCGATGCCTCTGGAGCGAGGGCGTCGCACGGGCTGGCATCGGGGAGTACGCGGCAGGATTCCGCGCGCTCGAGGAAGGCCTCAAGCTGTCCGAGCGCATCGCCGACGAGCGGTCCATCAGTCGCTACCTCAACACGATGGCGTGGCTCAGGATCGACTGCGGCGATCTGGACGCTGGGCTCGATCTCGGCGCCAGGGCGCTCGAGATATCGCGGCGGAGCCAGCACGCCACGGGGCTCGAGCGCGTGGCCTTCATCCAGTCAAATCACGGGGTGGCTCACCTCGCGCGGGGCGACCTCCGCGCGGCCGCCGACGCGCTCGATGAGGTCCATCACATCGTGCAGCACCCGCCGGTCTCGCGCTGGATGACGTGGCGGTACGCCATGCACTGCTTCGCGACCATGGGCGAGCTCGCGCTGGCCAGGGGCGACCTCGACGCCGCCATCCGCCTCGCCGGCCAGAGCCTCGAGATTGCCGTCTCGTCGCGGTCGAGAAAGTACGAGAGCCGCGTGCGGCGCCTGACGGGCGAAGTCGCGACGGCGCGGAAACGCTGGGACGACGCGGACACGGCCCTGCGCGAGTCGCTGGCCATCGCTGAGGCGATCGGCGAGCCCCGCCAGTCCTGGATGACTCTCGCCGCACTGGGCCGTCTACATCGCGGGCGCGGGCAGTCCGACGGCGCCTACCGCCACTACCGCGCCGCCCGCGATCTGATCGACCCAATCCTGGCGGGTCTGAGCGAACCCGGCCTGCACCGCGGACTCGAGACCTCGCCCGCCATCCAGGAGATCCGCACGCACGGCGCCGACCGCTGACGGCCTCATCGTAGGCCGCGCTGCATCAGAACCTCACGCAACGAGGGCGTGTGTGCAAGGGGTCGCTCGTCCCCGGTTGGCCTGAAGCCGCACTTCTCGTACAGCGCAATCGCGGGTTGGTTCGTGGACGTGGCCCAGAGGTACAGATCCTGGGCGGCGAGCGTGCGCGCCCATTCTGTCACGCTCTCCACCAGCGCGGCGCCGACGCCTCGCCCGCGCTGAGTCGAGTCGACGAACATCCCGATCAGCATCGGAGAATGGGCGGGATCATCCGGGTGGCGGGCGACGCCCGTCGCCATGCCGACCAAACTCCCGAACTCCTCGGCAACGAACGTCACGCGATCCGACCCGGAAGCACCGCCGGCAGCGCGCTCGTGCCAGGTTGATTCGGGAAACGTTTGTTCGCGAGTCAGAGTCGAGCCGAAGGCCATGGGCGCTTCGGCCAAGGCGTGCAGCCGAAGCGCCCGGAGTCGGAGGCCTTCGTCCGCCCGTATTCGTCGTATCTCGACCGAAGGCCCGCCCGACGTCATACGCTCACTCGCGCGTCATCTGCTCGACGCGGAGGTCGAACCCGCTCGGATGCAGCTTGAAACCCTTCACGGCGGACCGAGTCGCCACCACTTGCACTTCGTGGTCCACGAAGATCCAGGGCGCGTCCTCGACGATCAGGCGCTGGGCGCGGCGGTACAGCTCCGCGCGCTTGGCGCGATCGCCCACCTGGCGCGCCTGCACGAGCAGCTGATCCACCTCCGGGTTGTTGTAATTCGAACGATTCGGCAGCGGCGAGTTCTTGGAGTAGAAGAGCGGATACATCGAGAGGTCCGGATCCTCGGACTTCAAGAACCACGACAGCGCGAACATGATCGGCGCGTCGGACCGCACCTTGGCGAGATACGCGCCCCACTCGAACGTCTTCATGGAGGCCTTGACCCCGACGGCGGCCAGGTTGGCCTGAATGACGGTCGAGATCTCCACCGGCGCCTGCATCCCCGAGCCGGAGTCCGGCACCCAGAAGTCGACCTCGAAGCCGCCGGGATACCCGGCTTCGGCCAGCAGCCGCCGGGCCGCGGCCGGGTCGTAAGGATAGCGATGCACGTCGGGCTCGAAGCCCCACGTGCCCGGCAAGAGCGGGCCCACCGCCGGGATACCGGTCCCCTTCAGAATGTCGCGGACGATCGCCTCTCTGTTCACGGCGTGGTTGAGTGCCTGGCGCACGCGCTTGTCGGTGAACGGCTTCTTGTCCACGTTGAAGCCCACGTACCACACGGTGAGCCCCGTCTTCTTGTGGACGGTGATCCCGGCCGTCTTCTCCAGACGCTCCACGAAATCGGGCGGGATCGGCAAGATCAGGTCGACGCCACCCGTGAGCAGCTCGGTCACCCGACCATTGGCCTCCGGGATCGGTCGGTAGACCAGCCGAGCGGGCTTGCCCTTGATGCCCCAGTAGTCGTCGTTGCGGCGGAGCACGAGGCGGCTGCCCCGGTCCCACGACTCGACGCGGTACCGTCCGCTGCCCACCGGCATCTGGTTGAAGTCGTCAGGCGCCTTCGCAAACGCGGTGGGGCTCACAATCGCGCAGTTCGGCAGCGCGAGCAGGGCCAGCAGCGACGCCGTGGGATACTTCAGATTGAGCCGCACGGTGAGCGGGTCCACGACGTCGACGGACTTCACGCTGGACAGGTAGCCGGAGACAAACGACCACTTGCCGCTCTTGGCGTGCGGATGGCCGGGGTCGATGACGCGGTCGAAAGTGAACTTGACGGCCTGGGCGTCGAGCGGCGTGCCGTCGTGGAAGCGGACGCCGCGATGCAGCTTGAAGGTCCACGCGAGCCCGTCCGGCGATGTCTGCCACGACTCGGCGAGGCCCGGGACCACGTTGGTACTGTCGTCGGGGGTCGTGACCAGCGTCTCGAAAATCTGATAGGTCACGCGCAGCGTATGCAGACCGAGGGCCTGGCCCGGGTCGAGCCCCGGCGGCTCCGCCTCCATGCCGACCACCACCACATCGCGCGCGGGCTGGGCAGCTGCCGCCGACGTCCACAACAGCACGAGCGTGAGGAATCCGAAGAGCCACCGCCGCCTGCCCATGACTGACCTCCCAGGTGGTGCCGTCATTTCGACCGGCGCCATCATACCCGGTCGGCGACGCAGTCGCGGGCGTTCGCGGTATCCTGCATGGCAGTCGACGGCCCAGAGCGAACATCGGGCGGACCGCGTCCCGGGGGAGAAGAGCCCATGGCCAGCAAGGGCGCGACGAAGTCCGGCAAACGGGTCAAGGACCTTCAGGTCAGGCGCGTGAGCACGCGAACCGCGAAGAGCGTGAAGGGCGGAGCGGAGCCCACCAAGCACCCGGCGAAGGTCACGGTTCCGGATCTCAAATGACATATCGTGGGAGAGTGGCGATGAAGAGCAAAAGGATCCCGGCGGTTGTGATCGTTGTAGTCTCGCTCGCTGTCTCAGTGCTCGCCATCTTGGGCGGCGGGGTCATTTCCGCGCAGGACGCTGGCCAGGCGAAGTACACCGTGCGAGTGCCGAATGGGCTCGCGTTCTCTGAGTTCAAAGGATACGAAAGCTGGCAGACCGTCTCCATCAGTCAGAGCGAAAGGCTGGCTGTGATCCTCGCCAATCCCGTGATGATCAAGGCCTACGAGTCCGGCATTCCCGGCAACGGCAAGCCTTTCCCCGACGGCGCCAAGATGGCGAAGGTCCATTGGAACCCGAAAAAGCTCGAGACGTTCCCCACAGCAACAGTGCCCGGGAGCCTGCACGACGTCGACTTCATGGTGAAGGATAGCAAGAGGTTCGCGGACAGCGGCGGATGGGGGTGGG
>Ga0111539_10013890_pt1 | contig 10070 bp, 7 predicted proteins | sample RhiMethybrSRZTD1_FD_79667 | JGI IMG/M metagenome (GOLD analysis project Ga0111539, IMG submission 79667) | Populus rhizosphere microbial communities from Tennessee, USA - Rhizosphere MetaG P. TD hybrid SRZTD1 (version 2) (version 2) | ecosystem: Host-associated > Plants > Roots > Rhizosphere >... | reverse complement strand
GAACAGAAGGGATTGGAAAATGGTTATCTCATCTGCAATTGCAGGAATTGCCTTGGTGCTAATAAAAGAAAACATGTATTGGCTCGAATAGATTTTTTTTTGAATTGACTCATTACTCATTAACCTAAACATATTGATGAAGTTTTTATTGATCACCGTTGTAAGCTTTTATGCGCTGGGAACACTTGCGCAAGGGGACCCGATGTGGGAGGGGAAGTTCGAACAACTCGGACAGACATTGCCAACGCCGAATGAATACCGAACCGGTTCCGGGGCCCCCGGCCCCAGGTATTGGCAGCAAAAAGCTGACTATGTTATCAGCATAGAATTGCAGGAAACCACTAATAGTATTTCCGGCACAGAAACCATTACCTACACAAATAATTCTCCAGATGTTTTGAAATATCTATGGATGCAGGTGGATCAAAATATTCTTTCAAAAGAAAATACCTTAGGTAATTCAAATACAGATGTTGTCAAAGATTCCGCAAACGCAAAGACTTATGCTAAGGAAGTATCAGATTTCGATGCAGGATTCAAAATAAAAAGTGTTACGGAAACTAACGGGAAGCCGCTTCCCTACCTGATTAACAATACGATGATGCGGGTAGACCTGCCGCAGCCGCTTCGTCCAGGGCAAAAATATTCATTCGGGTTAGCGTGGTCATACAACATTGTGGACAGGAGCATTTTTGGACAAAGGAGCGGGATGGAGTTTTTTCCCGAAGATGGTAACTATGTTTATACCATTGCTCAATTCTTCCCCCGCATGTGTGTATACGATGATTACCAGGGTTGGCAGAACAAACAATTTCTGGGGACCGGAGAGTTCACACTGCCATTCGGAGATTACAAGGTAAAAATTACAACGCCTGCTGATCACATCGTAGGGGCTACAGGTATTCTACAAAATCCAAATGACGTACTGACAAAAAACCAGTTGGAGCGTTTTGAAAAAGCAAAGACCACATTTGACAAGCCGGTAATTATTGCTACTCAGGCTGAAGCCGTTGAAAAAGAAAAAACAAAATCGACGCAGAAAAAAACCTGGGAATTTCACGCAGAAAATGTAAGGGACTTTGCTTTTACCAGTTCCCGTAAATTTATTTGGGACGCACAAACGGTAAAGCTTGGAAATAAATCTACGTTGGCGATGTCGTTTTATTCCAAGGAAGGCAATCCGCTGTGGGAAAAGGAGTCTACGAAAGCCGTCAAAAATACCTTGGAGGTTTATTCTCGCTATACAATGGACTATCCGTATCCTGTTGCTATTTCGGTTCACACGGCAAGCATCGGGATGGAGTATCCCATGATCTGTTTTAACTATGGCCGTCCAAATAAAGACGGTAGTTATTCTGCAAGTCTCAGGCAAAAGATGATCGGTGTAATTGTTCACGAAGTGGGACATAATTTTTTCCCCATGATCATCAATAGCGATGAGCGTCAGACGGCGTGGATGGATGAAGGCATCAATAGCTTTGTACAGCTGCTTACGCAGGTCGAACGTTATCCTGACATCAAATGGTCTCGCGGTATTCCGTCGGAGATGGTCCCGTACCTGAAAGGTGAAAGCAGTTCGAAGCGCCCGCTGATGACTACTGCGGACCAAGTTCTCAAACTTGGGGACGAACAATATGGAAAGGCTGCAACCGCCTTGTACATCCTTCGCGAGTCCATTATGGGGCCCGCCCTTTTTGATAAAGCATTTAAGGAATATGCAGACCGTTGGGCTTTTAAACACCCCAAACCTGCCGACTTCTTTCGTACGATGGAAGATGCTTCTGCCGTCGACCTTGACTGGTTCTGGAAGGGCTGGTTTTATACCACTGACAATTGTGATCAGTCCATCGATCAGGTAAAATGGTTCAAGATGCGCAAGGAAGAAAAAGGATTAGAGAAAAAGGAATTGAAAATTAAGAAGGGTGATCTGGCTTCAAGTCAGGACGAAAAAAAATATGAAAACTTTAACAATGGCCCGGAACCGTTTAGCCTGATGCCCACAGACCCAAGACTTAATGGAGAATTTCGCAGCGTTGTAGATGATAAAGCGATCATGCAAAAGCTGGAAAATAAAAATATCTATGAAGTCACCATTTCTAACAAAGGGGGATTGGTCATGCCGGTCATTATCCAGTGGACTTATGCGGATGGGACGAAGGAAATTGAAAGGATCCCGGCCGAAATTTGGAGGGTAAATGAAAAGAAGGTCAATAAGGTGTTCATTAAAGATAAGGAAGTGACCACGGTAATGTTGGATCCACATCAGGAATTAACCGATGTGGATTTACAGGATAATGTATTTCCGAAGCGGACAGGTTCACCATCGAAATTCGACTCTTTTAAAAAGAGTGTGAATTAATTTTTAAAATTGTATCAAATCATGAATGCCTGGTGACCTTTCTCGACATATTTGGGATCACCAAAGTACATTAACCTAACAAATGAGAGCACTCTATATAGTTCTATTTTTCCTCGTCCTGTATTTCAATGGGAACACGCAAACTCAATGGAATGGGAAGTTTGAGCAACTGGGAGAAATCCTTCCAACACCAAATTCATATCGCACAGGTTCAGGGGCGCCGGGATCAAACTATTGGCAGCAACGCGCTGACTATGTGATCAACGCTGAGGTCAATGATAAGACACAGCTTCTGACCGGCTCAGAAACCATAACGTATTATAACAATGCCCCCGAGTCGCTAAAATTTTTATGGCTTCAACTGGACCAAAATATTTTTGCAGGCCAAAGCATCATGAACCAAACAAGTACCGGCGCTGTAAAGGATTCGATACCAGCGTCCTTCTTCGGAACCGCGAGCGGGATAACGGTCACTGATTACAAAGGAGGATACACAATCAAGTCGGTGAAAGATGCGGCGGGAAAAAATCTTCCTTACATCATTAACAATACGATGATGCGGATAGACTTGCCGGCCGCACTAAAAACGGGAGAAAAGTTTTCATTCTCTGTTGACTGGAGTTATACCGAATACAACAGACAGGTTTTCGATGGTCGTGGAGGCTATGAATTTTTCCCTGAAGACGGCAACTACGTTTACACTTTTGCCCAATGGTTTCCCCGTATGTGCGTATATGATGATTATGAAGGCTGGCAAAACAAACAGTTTCTCGGCCAGGGTGAGTTTGCCCTTACGTTCGGAAACTATAGTGTGAAGATTACCGTGCCGTCGGATCATATTGTGGGCGCGACAGGCACCATTCAGAATCCGAAGTCTGTATTGACGAAGGAACAATTGGAGCGGTATGAAAAAGCCAAAAAAACTTTTGATGCCCCGGTTTTCATCGTAACGGAAAAAGAAGCCAGAGAGAAGGAGAAAACACGATCAGAGAAGAAAGTCACGTGGGAGTTTTATGCTGAAAATGTCCGCGACTTTGCATTTGCCAGTTCCCGAAAATTTATCTGGGATGCGCAGGCGGTTAAGGTTGGCGACAAGACCCCATTGGCCCAATCCCTATATCCTAAAGAGGGTAATCCGCTATGGGAGCGTGAATCTACAAAAGCCATCAAGAACGCATTGGAATTGTATTCTCAACGGACTTTTGAATTTCCTTATCCGGTAGCCTATTCGATACATAGCGCGGAGCAAGGCATGGAATACCCGATGATTTGTTTCAATGGTGAACGCCCCAAGAAGGATGGATCTTATTCGAAGACAACATTGTACGACCTTGTTCAAGTTGTTGTTCATGAGGTGGGCCATAATTTTTTCCCCATGATTGTAAATTCAGATGAACGCCAATGGTCATGGATGGACGAAGGATTAAATACTTTTTTAGAAAAGGAGACCGTGCGGTTGCGTTACCCTGAACTTTTTGGAACCCATGGCACACCAAAAGGAATAGTGCCGTTTATGAGAGGCGATAAAAGTCAGATGCGGCCCATCATGACGTCTTCCGACGATGTTAGACCTGGTGAGTTTGGTGCCAACGCCTACACGAAGCCTTCGGCAGCGCTGACAGTACTTCGTGAAACCGTAATGGGCCCCGAAATATTTGATAAAGCTTTTAAAGAATATGCCCAACGATGGGCCTTCAAACATCCTGGGCCCGCGGATTTTTTCCGTTCCATGGAAGACGCTTCCGCAGTGGACTTGGATTGGTTTTGGCGCGGTTGGTTTTATACCAATGATAATGTAGATGTCGACATGGCGGAGGTGAAATGGTTCAAGTTGCGATCTGAATCAGTAGATCCGGAAAAGAAAAAATTAAAAGTAAAACGAGGCGATTTAGAAGCAGAAACGAATGGTGGAAAAGGTGACGGCAATGACTTTAGCAACGGCCCTGAAGAATTTACATTATTGAATACCCCTGAGTATCTGCAAGGGGAATTTAAAAGTCGCGTGGATGATAACGCCATCCGTCAGAAATTAGATGGCAAAAACATTTATCAGATCAAATTCAAAAATGTCGGCGGGCTTGTCACACCCCTGGTTATCGAATGGACCTTTAAGGATGGTTCAAAAGAAGTTGAACGGATACCGGCGGAGGTCTGGAGGTTGAACGAAAACGTGATCACCAAGGTATTTATCAAGGATAAAGAGGTTGTGAATATCTTGCTTGATCCCAATTTTGAGCTGGCCGATGTTGAGATGAGAAATAACATTTTCCCCAAAAAAACGACAACGTCTAAATTTGATCAGTTCAAGAAGAACAATTAGCAATTTTTTTTCACGACTGGCTCGAGAAAAGGGAACAGGCTTTCTCCAAATCGACGTTTCCGCCAGAAAAAATAATTCCCACGCGTCGGCTTATAAATTTTTCCTTTGTTTTAAGGACCACGGCCAACGGTACGGCTGCTGATGGTTCAATTACTATCTTTAGGCGTTCCCAAACCAACCGCATAGCACCAATAATCTCTTTGTCGGTGGCGGTAATAATTTCCTTTACTTCGTTTTGAATGATCTGGAAAGTCTTGTCGCCGAGCGAGGTCAGTAATCCATCGGCCACGGAGTTCGACGCTGTAGGTTCTATTTTCCCACTCTGCATAGATCGGAAGGCATCGTCTGCGCCTGCAGGTTCTGCGCCAATCACGTGGGTAGCCGGCGAAAAGTATTTTGCCGCCAATGCTGTACCGCTCAGCAAACCACCGCCTCCCACGGGTGCAACAATCACATCCAGATTGCCAACTTCTTCGATGAGTTCCTTTGCTGCTGTTGCCTGTCCCGCGATAACGTCATAGTTATTGAAGGGATGGATTTCGGTGGCGCCAGTTTTGCTGATGACCTCTTTTAAAGTTTTTTCACGCGCTTCAATCGTTGGCTCGCAAAGAAAAATTTCTCCGCCATATCCCTTAACTCCCCTCGTTTTCATTTCGGAGGAATTCCTGGGCATCACTATGTAGGACTTTATGCCTAGAATTTTTGCTGCTCTTGCCACCGCCTGCGCATGATTTCCAGAGGAATGTGCTGCAATACCTTTTGCGCGATCTTCAACACGCAGCAACAAGGCGGCATTCATGGCGCCCCTTGCTTTAAAAGCACCGATCTTTTGAAAATTTTCACATTTGAAGAATAGACTGCAACCTGCCATTTCATCTAATCCGGAAGATCTCATGACGGGCGTTGACTGAATGTAACCAACGATGCGCTTATGCGCCTGTTCTATGGCTAGCTTGTCTGGTATCACGATTGGTTGGTGCATAAAAAAATCAAACTGACGAACCCAATGCGAGCACAACTTCGAACCTCAAACTTCAAACTACTTCGCCGCCATTTTATTATTTCGGTAAAGCTCTTTCCCTTTATCGTTCCACTCTGCTTTTACATAGGGCTTAACGGTTTCATCAAACGGTTCTTTAGGATAAGTGACGATTTTTTTGCGCTTTCCATTGGGATAATACTCCGTCCAATCCCCTACTTTTTCGTCCCATTGATATTCGCCTTGTACTGCAAGCTGACCATTTTCGTGAAAAAAATAATAGTAGCCTTCTTTTTCGCCGTATTCGATGGGGGTCATCTCTTTCATGCGTTTGCGTTCTTGCGGATCGTAATAGCTAACCAGCGATTCCTTGGGCCAACCGCGATAGAATCGATCTTTATCGACCAACGTGCTATCGCGATTATATTTCATCCACCTGCCATGGCGTGTACCTTTGTAAAAAATTCCTTTTTCGAGAACGACGTCACCCTGCCGCTTTTCGTATGGACCGTGTAATAAAACCCCTTTCGTAAGATCGAAAGTAGTTGTCTTCCTGATTTCGTGCCTGGTGTAGTCATACCAATAGATATCGCGAACAAAGGTTTGTGGTTTCTCAGGTTTTTTCAGCACATAAAAAAGCTCGTATGTGATGCGCTCGCCCTGTCCTTTCCGCGTGAAGGCTTTTTTTGTTTTGATTCCGTAGTAAACCTTTTTTTTGACTTTTTTCTTTTTATCGCTTACGGGATCTTCCTCTTTTTTAAAATCGAGGCTTGCTGGTGTATCAATGGTAAAACGTTGTTCTTCGGGTGCACCTTCCTGGGCGAAAAGGGCTACACCAGATCCCATTAAGGCCAATAGTAAAAGGGACTTCAATGGCATAAATTTGAATTATTGAGAACAACGAAATTATAGAAAAAATATTATTTAGAAGAAAAGTCGTCCGACCACTTTTAGCTTTTGGTCGTCAGACCACATGAAGTGATGAAAAGTCGTCCGACCACTTGTAGTGGTCAGGCGACTAAATAACTTATTGGGCTGTTAGCGCAACGCTCCGCTTGATGAAATTTGTCAGGTCAGCTCCTGTAAGCATATTTTGAGAAAGGAGCGCCAGATCATAGGCTTGTTTTGCCAGGGTAATTTTTTGGTCTTCGCTTTCGGCCTTAAGTATTTTTTGAACAATGGGATGATTACCATTGATAGCAACATTATAGTTGTCAGGCATTGCTCCCATAAAACCGTAACCTCCGCCACCAAGTTTGGCCATATCTTTCATTCTACGCATAAACTCGCTCATGGTGATAACCACAGGCAGTTCGTCGGGCGCCATGGCCTCTACAGCCAGCGTCATATTCTTGTTATTGATGGCTTTTTCGAAGAGACTCTTAATTTGATCCTGTTCTTCCGTGCTGAGAACGCTTTCTGATTTTTGATCCTTCTCAATCAGGTTGTCAGGGGTATCACTATCTACACGTTTGATATGCGATTTCTCCAGTTTCTGTTCCAGTGTGTTGATGAAATGACTATCGAGGACACCATCCAAATTAAGCACATCATATCCTTTGTTTTTGGCAGCTTGGATAAAACTATCTTGCTTTCCTTTGTTGGAAGCATATAAATAAATCACCTGATCATTTTTATCGGTTTGATTTACCTTTACTTTTTCGCGGTATTCGTCAAAGGTGAAATATTGGTCATCGACATTTTTCAACAATGAGAATTCCTTAGCACGTTCGTAGAATTTTTCATCGCTGATAATACCATACTTCACAAAGATGTTGATGTCGTCCCATTTCTTTTCAAAATCTTTCCGGTCTTTCTTAAATAGATCGGCGAGTTTGTCTGCGACTTTTTTCGTAATGTGTTGACTGATCTTTTTTACGTTTGCATCGCTTTGCAAATAACTGCGCGAAACATTGAGCGGGATATCGGGAGAATCGAGGATACCATGCAGCATCATTAAGAAGTCGGGCACCACATCTTTTACTTCGTCGGTAATAAATACCTGGCGAGAATACAACTGAATCTTATTTTTTTGGATCTCGAAATCGTTCTTCACTTTTGGGAAGTAGAGAATCCCCGTAAGGTTAAAAGGGTAATCCACATTCAGGTGAATCCAGAAAAGCGGGTCTTCCGAAAATGGATATAGTTCTTTATAAAACTTAAGATAGTCCTCGTCTTTTAATTCCTTCGGTGATTTTGTCCAAAGCGGCGAAGGATTGTTTATGATCCGATCCTTAGTAACGGTTTTGAATTTCGGTTTACCGTCATTGTCAACGCCATCTTCAACACTTTCTTCTGTGGTTCCGAATTTTATTTCAACAGGCAAGAATTTGCAGTACTTTTCTAATATTCCTTTGATGCGAAATTCATCCAGGAACTCTTCCGAATCACCGTTGATGTGGAGGATAACATCGGAACCACGATCTTTTTTTGTGGTTTCCGTCAATTCGAATTCTGTAGACCCATCACACTCCCAATGCGCGGCTTCGGCTTCACTGGCCTGGTACGACCGCGAAATAATTTCCACTTGATCGGCCACCATGAATGCTGAGTAAAAACCGAGACCAAATCGTCCGATAATATCCTTCGCGTCGCCTTTATCTTTGAATTTTTCCACAAATTCCGTTGCCCCGGAAAATGCGATCTGGTTGATATATTTTTTTATCTCTTCGCCGGTCATGCCAATACCCTTGTCACTAACGGTGATGGTTTTTTTCTTTTTGTCGAATTTTACTTCTATGGTTAAGTCGCCCAGTTCCCCTGTGAATTCACCAATCGAGGCAAGTTTTTTCAATTTTTGGGTTGCATCGACCGCGTTACTCACCAGCTCACGAAGAAAGATTTCATGATCGGAGTAAAGAAATTTCTTAATGATTGGAAAAATATTCTCGGTGTGAATGGAGATGTTGCCTTTTTCTTTTACGGCTGCCATATTGTTGCTATTTCAGGTTGAAAGTTTAGTTTTTTGACACAAATGAATAAAAGTACCTGTGGGATGCAGGGATTTCAAAAGTTATTCCAAGTGGAAATAAGTGCCAGGTTGGCAGTACTAAGTTTCGAGCGTCGAGTTTCTAGTTTGAAGTTGCCGCCCAGTGAAGGCTGTATGCTGAGCGCAAATACGCCTATACGCTATGTCCGAGGCACAATGTGGAAGGAAGCACGACCTGGCATTCCGCCTTAAGCTTTTCGCTTTCAGCTTACCGCAACCTTTCCGAATCGCGTACAAGCTTTTCGTCCTTTCTGATAAATCGATTTGAGAGCAGGTTGCAAAGCACAGCGATGCCGGGAAGCCACATGCCTAGTCCATATTGACCACCCTGGTAGGTCTTGATCATCTGGCTGGCGAAATATAACGCCAGTCCTATTGTTGCTACGAGAAAAAGGGAGTTGAGCGCCCCTAACTTCATCTGAAGCATGCGGTTCTTAAATTTTCCAATTTCAATAAGTGCAACGGTCGCTGAGGCAACGGCGAATATTGCTGTAAGCGAATATGGAAAATAGTTTGTTGTCCGGGTGTCATTTTCAATTACCGTATAATGCAAAGCGTACAACACATGCGTTTTTCCGGCGGCATCTTTATTTGTCCAGATCGGAAGAAAAATGGCGGCTATGAGGCTGATAATAGCAATAATGAGAAATACAGTTTGGATCCTTTGCCACATACAAGTGTTGCTTTTAACTTGGCGCAAAGTAACTAAAAATAGGGTTTAGCAAACCAACTTTTTGCCCCCTCAACCTCAAAATCAAGGCAAACCTCGAACTTCAAACCTCGAACTCGAAACTTCAAACCCGAAACTAGAAACTAAAAAAATGAGATACTTCTTCGAGATTGCCTACAACGGAAAAAATTATGCAGGGTGGCAAAGCCAGGTAACCGGTATCGGCGTTCAATCGGTTGTTGAAGAGGTGCTCAGTAAGATTTTCAGAAACGAGGTAAAGATCTTTGGAAGTGGAAGGACCGATACTGGGGTACATTGTGAACAACAGTTTTTCCACGTGGATCTTGAGAAAGATTTCGATTCGAAAATGCTTATCCAGCGGTTAAATTCTTTTCTTCCAGGCGATATCGCGATTCACTCGATTCGCGAGGTGAAACCTGACATTAGCGCGCGACATGATGCCATCGAACGAACCTATGAATACAGAATAACCCGGAAAAAGGATCCGCTTTTAATTGGGCTGGCCTGGCATTATTTTAAAAATATTGATGTTGAAGGCATGAATGAGGCGGCAGCTTTTTTGTTGGGCGAGCATGATTATGAATGTTTTAGCAAAGTGAAAACCCAGGTAAATCACTTTCTTTGTGAGATCAAGAAGGCTGAATGGAAAAAAGATGGAGATCTGTTGGTCTTTACCATTACGGCGAACCGATTTCTTCGGGGCATGGTTAGAGCTATAGTAGGAACTTTATT
>Ga0111539_10013888_pt1 | contig 10071 bp, 8 predicted proteins | sample RhiMethybrSRZTD1_FD_79667 | JGI IMG/M metagenome (GOLD analysis project Ga0111539, IMG submission 79667) | Populus rhizosphere microbial communities from Tennessee, USA - Rhizosphere MetaG P. TD hybrid SRZTD1 (version 2) (version 2) | ecosystem: Host-associated > Plants > Roots > Rhizosphere >... | reverse complement strand
CACCAGCCCGGCGTGGACACCGGACGGGCGCGGCGTGTTTTTCGTGTCGAGTCGCGGTGGTGGCCGGGACATCTATGAACAGCGACTGTCGCGTGGCGGACGACCAGTGGGAGATGCCTCGCGCCTGACGACTGGCAGCAACGCACACACCATCTCTGTGTCATCCACCGGAACGCGGCTCGCCTACAGCGTCCTCACAACCCGATCGAATCTCTGGTACGCGCCGATCCAGGCGAGTGGGACGACTCCCATCAGCGAAGCGCGCGCGGTCACGGATGAAAACCAGGTCGTCGAGGGAATGGGTGTCTCGCGGGATGGCCAGTGGCTCGTCTATGACTCGAACCGCAACGGAACGCAGCACATCTTCCGCCTCCGTACGAGCGGCGGCGGCGAGCCGGAACAGCTCACGCGCGATTCCGCGGACAATTTCCTCCCCTCGTGGTCTCCCGACGGAAAATGGATTGCGTACCACTCATGGAAGTCGGGCAATCGCGACGTGTACGTCATGAGCGCGGATGGCCGCGAACCTCGCGTCGCCACGGGATACCCGGGTCACGAGATGTATCCGATCTGGTCTGCGGATGGTCACGAGCTGCTTTTCATCTCGGATCGCGGGTCACGATGGGAGCTGCACGCCATCACGAAGACGGAAAGTGGATGGAGCGAGCCGCGGCAGATCACGAAGGATTTCGGTTACAACGGACGCTGGTCGCCTGACGGCAGGACGATCGCGTACGTAAGCCTCGTCGACACGACGTTGCATGTCTCGAACGCCGACGGTTCCGGCGCGCGACTCCTGTTCGATGGGCACCCGCTGGGACTCACGACGCAACAAGTGGCGTTCGGCAGCCGCAGCGATGTGGTGTACTTCCATGCCATCGACCGCGAGTCGCGACACGCCTTCTACGAGATGCCATTACGTGGCGGAATGCCGCGCCTCATCCTGCGATTCCCGGATCTCACGAGGCAGCCGCGGCGCTTCGAGTTCGACACGGACGGCCGGCGACTCTATTTCACGGTGGCGACGGACGAGAGCGATGTGTGGCTGATGGAGCTCAGGAAGTAGTAGCGGTCCAAACCGGGGTGACGGGCCCTTCGATCAGGGCGTGACGGCGATCCTGCCGCTGAGCATCTATCTTGCTCTGGAGCGTTCACTTGAAGTGGAAGCCCGCGAGCAACAGGATCGTTCGAGGTTTCGAATCGAGTGAGTCAGAGATGTTGTTGAAGGTCCAGTTGTATCGCAGTTCACCGGTAAACCTCTGCCCTAATCCCACACCAAGCCCCACTACGCCACCCCAACGGAGCGACTCGGTGTCGACGCAGTCTGTGTCGGCCGCCGTGCAACTCAGCTCAAACTCGGCTTGCGGTCCGGCGTAGAGAAACGGGGAGAGTGATTCGAGAATACTGAGATTGAATTGAGCCAGGAGGGGAACGTCCAGCTCGTCGATCTTGAGGTCGCCGCTGGCGCCGAGGTCGCCGCCCTTCTGGACGTAGAGGAGCTCGGGGTGCAGGGCGAACGTACCGTTGCCAAACTTGAAACCGAAGCCCACTCCGACCGCGAGTCCAGTCTTGTTACTCACGTCAGGCACCAGCTCCGACTCACTGGTAGACGCGAAGGAGGCGCCGGCTTTGAAGGTGAGCTGCGCACCGCCGCACAGTGGAGTGGCTACGGCGACGGCGAGCAGTGCCAGGGTGACATTGCGCGACATGGTTGTTACCTCGTGGTGGGTGCGGACCTGCGTTTGCTCGCGTGCCTGACGAGGGGGAACAACCTGGGGCGCATCTTGCTCGCGATGCCCCGCACGGTAACGCGGCCTGATCACGGGCACTATCGGACTTAAGCATCACGCCTCGGAATGCCTGAAAAAGATCGTGCGAAAGCTGCCCGTCCCGAGTGTGCGCCAAGTCTCCAAATAGCAAGAATGCAATGGGTTATGGCGGAGCCGTGCGGAGTCGGCGTGCCAGCAGCCCATGCGTTGCGCTTCCCTGGCAGGCGCTATTTCAGCGTGACGCGGGCACGACGGCCGAATCCCTGATGCTGGTGAAGAAACGTCGCACGCACAGTACCAGGGGCTGCTCAATGCCTGCTATTCCCGCCCGCAGGCAGAAGCCATCACGCAGGTCATCGATTGCGCGATCGGAATGAAGCGCGCGATCGGAGACCAGGCCGCCGAACGGCCGAGCCCCGGCCTAACGAAGGTCGTCGGTGTAGCGCATCTCGGTGGTCGGCACAAAGCCCATGCTTTCGTAGAGCCTTCGCCCGTCGTCGGACGAATGCAGAACGAGCCTGACAACATCCGAGCCGCGCACCCAGTCGAGAAGCACTTCCATGAGGCGACGGGCGAGTCCGCGACGCCGAAAGTCACGTTCCACGTACACGTTGAGCACTATGCCTTCTCGCCCGATCAGGACTCGCTTTCCGGTTTCGTCGGGGCGCGGAAACAAGCGCCGCAGCTGCACTCCACTTCCGCCGATGATGCGTTGCGGGTCGCCGGCCAGGTGTGCCAGCCATGCGATGTACTCTCCCGAAGCGATTGCTTCGCGGATCTGACTTGTCGCCGCTTCGAGCAGTTCACCCTCGACCGATGGATCGAGGCTGCTCATGTCCCGGAACATGACGGCGCGTTGTACTGCGATTGTGTCCGCGTCGGCCTCAGTGGCGCGCCGGATCTCGATCGGGATGTCGTTCATTTGAGAGGTTCTGGCAAAAGAAAAGCTCTGGCCAAACAATGGCCAGAGCTTAACCGGTGCGCGAACCGGCGCGATTCCTAGAACGTCAGTCCCGCGAGCAACAGGATGGTTCGCGGCTTCGCATCGGACACCTTCGAAATCTCGGACCAGGTCCCGTTGTACCGCAGCTCGCCCGTGAACCTCTGCCCAAAGCGCGCACCCAACCCAAGCACACCACCCCAACGGAGCGACTCGGTGTCCACGCAGTCGATGTCGGCCGCTGTGCAACTGAGCTCGAACTCGGCTTGTGGACCGGCGTACAGGAACGGGGACAGGAAGGCGATTGGAATCTTCCACTGCAACAGAATCGGAAAGTCCAGCTCGTCGATATCGAGTGTCCCGTTGACGCCGAGGTCGCCGCCCTTCTGGACGTAGAGCCCCTCGAGGTGGAGGGAGAACGCGCCACTACCGAGATGGAATCCATAGCCGATCCCGGCAGCGAACCCAGTTCGGTTGCTGACGTCAGGCACGAACTCCGATTCTGTGGTGGAGGCGAAGGATGCGCCGGCCTTTACCGAGAATTGGGCGTCGGCGCTCAGCGGAATGAGAGCGGCGGCAGCGGCGAATAGGGCGAAAGCGGCTATGCGTGACATTGGTGCTTCCTCTTGCATGGGTGCATCGTGGCGTGCGTTGTCATCGCATGCCTGACGAGCGCGGGGAGCCGGGCTGCCCTCAGATCATGGTCGGTGCGAAGGACGGGTTGTCGCGCAGGTTCCTTGCGACATCGCACAGTAGCTGGCACCCCGACGATACACGCCAAACGGACTAAGGGCATCACTCGACCCGTGATGGGCAGTTACAACACGAGCTCGATTGGTCGCCCAGTGAACTCGACTGTCCTGGTCGCCGTTGCGCCTGCAACGCGGACCTCGAATCGACGAGCACCTGCGTCCGGCACGCGTGACCCGCGCGCGAGGCGCAGCGTAAGCCGGCGCGCGGCATCCTGCCACGTCATCTCCATCCGTCTCCATTCGCCGTGCCGATAGTCGAACGAGATGCCGTCGTCATCGTACCAGGTGCTGCTGCCGTCGGCGCCCGGATACACGACGAGCGTCATTGGTCCATCGGTTGGCTCATCGACATACTGCCTGACGGGTCCCATCGGGATCACCGCGCCCGCGCGGACCCACAGCGGCATGGTCGCGAGATCTATCGAACGCTCCACCTCCCGGCCACCTTCGACGCGTTCCTCCGTCCAGAAGTCGTGCCACAAACCGTTAGGCAGGTACGCGCGACGAGTCGTCGCTCCTTGCTCGACGACCGGTGCCACGAGGATGTCGCGGCCCCAGAGATACTCGTCGCCTCGCGCGACGGCATTCACCTCGTCGGGATGGTGCACCCACAGCGCCCGCATGATCGGCATCCCCGTCTCACAGCAATCGCGCACTGCCGTGTAGAGGTACGGCATCAGGCGATAACGCAGCTCGAGGTATTTGCGGCAGATCGGTTCGACGTCGGCGTTCTTCAGCAGGCCGGTATCGAAGTGGAAGTTCCGCGTTTCGTCCGGTCCGCCGTCGGCGAGAAAGCCCTCGTTCCAGCCCCAGGGCAGGCGCAGGTGCCAGTTGCGACCATGCGCCCTGAACAGCGGACAGAACGCGCCAAACTGGAACCAGCGCACGTGCAGTTCGCCGGTGTATTCAGGGGTGGGATAGAAACCACCGATGTCCGTGCCCCAATACGGCAGTCCGGACAGCGCCGTGTTGATGGCGATTGGGACATGACTTTGCAGCGTCTCCCAACGTGATTGCACGTCGCCGCTCCAGATGAATCCCCCGAAGCGCTGCACGCCGGGTGAGGCGTTGCGGTGCAATGCGTAGGGCCGCTCGTTAGGTCGGTAGTGCTGCGTCCCCTCCCAGTACATGCGGTGCCGGTTGAGGCGCGACGGACCGTCGAGCCCATCGCCTTGGTCGGGCCACCACCCGTCGACGCCGATATCCATCAGCGGCTTGTGATGCGGCCAGTAGCACGCCACTTGCCGGTCCGGCGGCCACTGATTGTCGCTCGTTCGTCCGCTCGGCTGCGGCTCGCCGGTGCACGCATCGCCCACGGTGCCGGTCAGCGTCTTTCCTTCGATGACGATGTGCAGTACGACCCGAAAGTGCTCGGCGTGCAATGCCTCCATCATTCTCTTCGGATCCGGAAAGTTCTCCTGCTTCCAGGTGAACTCGCCGTTGCGCGTGTTCCATCCCGAAGGTGTGAATTCCGTGCCCAGGTAGATGAGCGCATCGCACGGAAGCTTCTTTTCGCGCAATGTGCGGGCGACTTGCAGCGTCTCGTCCGGACCGTTGAGCGTGCGGTGCGATTGCTGATAGCCTAACGTCCACCGGGCGGGCATTTCCGCGAAGCCGGTGATGCGCGCGTATTCGCGCATTATGACAGCCGGATCGCGCGAGGCGACGATGAACACGTCTATTGGGACAGGGCCAGTCTCGGCGGCAGCGGCGGCGGGCGCCGACGCGACGACTGGCCCTTCTGCCGGCGCGCTCGAAGCCGGAGTGAATACGCCTTCGCTGCCGGTGAAGTCGAATGCCCCGTAAGGCTGGTGGATGAACATCCCCCAGCCCTCGGTAGTGCCGAGGAGCCACTGCACCGGCGCGCGGGTCCCGTGCGTCGCCAGGCGATAGGCGCCCTGGCCGTTGCGCATCGCGTCCACGGAGCCTTTTCGATCGAATTGCGCGCCACCTTCGCCGAGCCCGAGAAGTGGTCCAACCGGCAGCAGGAACGACATGCGTGGCGTGGTTGCGCTGAGCGTCAGGCGCTGCACCGTCTGACCGGCGGCGGTTTCGACGTGGATGGTCGGCGGAGACTCGGTGAATCGCACCACGAGGTCGCCGGCGCTGACGCGGGCGATGCCGCGCGGCTCCCTGGCCCGCGCCCGGCGCGACCCGTTTTCGTCGCGCGTCAACGCGCCGGTCGAAGCAACAGGTGCGGGATTGCCGCTACGAATTGGCTGGACCGTGATTCGAACCGTCGTCGCACTCAGGGACCACACCGCGATCTCCACGGGCGATCCAGCGACGACGATGTCGGCGGCTTCGCCGCGGATGAAGCGCGGTCCCAGAAGTACGGCGCTGGCGGCGCCCAGTCGCTTGAGCGCGGCGCGGCGCGAGAGCGGTTCGGTCATGGCCGCCAGAACTGGCGACAAGGGCCAAGGGCGCGCAAGCGGACCGGAAGACCTGAAGCTCGAATGAAAAACCGCGCTGGCGTACTCGGCGGTTTCTGGGACTACGTTTGTGATTTGCACTGCAGCGAGCAGCGGACAAAGATCGGACGTTATACGACAGTCATCCAATTCCTGAGAGGCGTGTCATGCGTTGGTCCTGTCTTCCCGCAGCGCTGGTACTCGCCTGTAACGGCGACGACGGTATGTCGCCACCTCCCGGGCAGACACCGGTAGAGGCGGTAACGATTTCGCCCGGCCCGTCTCTCGCGCTTGTGGCCGGCGGCACCACGCAGCTGACCGCAACTGCGCGCGACGCGCAAGGCAACGCACTCGCGGGACGCCTCATCTCCTGGAGTTCAACCGCCCAGGGTGTGGCAACTGTGAATACCAGTGGCCTGGCAACCGCGATCGTTGCCGGCGTCGCGCAGATTCGAGCGTCGAGCGAAGGAAAGACAGGCGAAGTGACGATCACGGTGTCGGCGTTTCCGTGGAGCGCTACCGGCTCGTTGGCGACTGGACGCACGCGCTTGAGCGCGACAGTGCTCGCGAACGGAAAGGTGTTGGTAACGGGCGGTCAGACGCTTGGCACTCTGCCCGGCACCCTGCGCAGCTCCGAGCTGTACGACCCAGCGACCGGCCTGTGGACTTCCACAGGCAGCCTGACGACTGAGCGCTCGAACCACATCGCCGTGCGACTTCAGAACGGCAAGGTGCTCGTGGCCGGCGGCCAGTCCCTGGAACAACAGGCTCGCCTCGCGAGTGCCGAGCTCTATGATCCGGCGACCGGCACCTGGGCGACAACCGGAAGCATGGCGACGGCGCGGCAGCTAGCGGCCGTCGTACGGTTGGCCGATGGCAGGGTAATGATCGCCGGTGGTTTAGGTCCCAATGCGACCTTTGATCCGCTCTCCTCGGTCGAGATCTATAACCCCGCTACCGGCGCGTGGACATCCGCCGCATCGATGACCGTTGCCCGCGTTGGTCATTCAGCCATTCTGCTGCCGAATGGCAAGGTGCTGGTCGTCGGCGGCGCAGCCGGAACATCCATCAGCCAGCATGTCCACGCGAGCTCCGAGGTGTGGGATCCCGCCACCGGCCAGTGGGCGGCAAGCGGGAACTTCCTCACCGCGCGCGCGTTTCCCAGCGCATTGCTGCTCGGGAACGGACGGCCCTTGATCGCCGGCGGGAGCAACTTCGCGTCGACTGCCTACGCGGCCACAGATCTCTACGATCCCATTACCGGGGGTTGGACCGCGACCGGGAGCATGCTGACGGCGCGCCTGTCGCACACGGCGACGCTACTGCCTAACGGTCGCGTGCTCGTCGCCGGTGGCACGGGGGCGGTCGGCGTACTGGGTAGCGCGGAGGTCTACGATCCGGGCAGCGGAACTTGGTCGACCGCATCATCGCTTCGCGTCGCGCGGTTGAACCATGCCGCGGTACTGCTGGCGAATGGAAAGGTGCTCGTCGTGGGCGGAGAGGGTGCGGGTGCGGCGGCCAGCACGGAGATCTTCGACCCGGATCTTGCCTTCTCCCTTGATACGCGAAGCACGAACGCCCAGCCTGCCATCGGCCGGGCGCCAGAAGGCTTCCATCAGCGTGATTCTCGTTCGAGACCCAGCCGCTCTTACTGAATTGCGCGTGACGTCGTGAGTCGCTTCACAAGTCGCGTCGTAAACTCCAACGCGTCGTAGAAGCTTTTCACCGGTACACGCTCGTCGCGGCCGTGCAGGCGGAGGTCGTCGGGATCGACCATGAGCCCCGAAATCCCGTACGCCGGAATTCCCGCGTTGCGCCACGGGATGGCGTCCGTTGCGCCTCCCTGCATGATCTGGATCACCGGAATGTCTCCCCACATTTCCTTCGTCACACCCTCCACCGCGCGGAGCATTTCCGGAACCACCGCCGCGGCTGCGCGCGGTTCGCGGTTGTTCGCCGCTGAGACTTCGAGCGTCGTGTCGTCCAGCGCCTTCACGATCGCGGCGCGCACGTCGGCGGGCCGCGCGTCAGGCAGCATCCGGCAGTTGATCCCCGCTTCGGCCGTCTGTGGCAGGGCGTTCGATGCGTGCCCGCCCTTGAGCATCGTGGCGACGCAGGTCGTGCGGAGCATCGAGTTGTAAAGCGGATCCTTTGCGACAATCGCCTCAGCCTACGCGTCGGTCGGATCCTTGATAAGCGCTCGCATCGCCGCGCCCATCTCAGGGGTCTCGATCTTTGCCGTGTTCTCGAAGTACGCCCGCGACACGTCGTTGAACTGCACGGGGAACTTGTAGTTCGAGAGTTTCAGCAGGCCCGCCGCCAGCTGGTAGATCGCATTGTCGGGGCGAGGAAGCGACGAATGCCCGCCTCGATTTTTCGCAGTCACGGTGAATCCGCCCACGACCTTCTGCGTCGCCTCAATCGTGTTCGCAACCGGCTTGCCGTTTCGGATGAAGCCGATCGCGCCCTCATTGACGACATAGGACGCATCGACCAGGTCGCGGTGGTTGGTGAAGAGCCAGCGCGCACCATTGCAGCATCCTCCCTCTTCGTCGGCCGTGAACGCGATAACGATGTCGCGATCCGGTGTGGCGCCCTCCTTCTTCATCTGGAGCATGACAGCGGTGAAGATCGCGACCTGCGCCTTGTCGTCGATGATTCCGCGGCCGTAGAAGTAGCCTCCTTCTTCGGCGAACTTGAACGGGTCTCGGCCCTCCGACCAGTCGCTCTTGAGCGCCTCAACAACGTCGATATGCGCGAGCAGGAGCAGTGGCTTCGGACCGTTCGGACCGCCCTTCCCATGATAGCGCACGACAACGTTGTGCTTGTTAGGCTGCACGCCACCGAGGAAGATGTCGCTTTCGGGAAAGCCAGCGTCGCGGAACCGCTTGGCGATGGCATTCGCGGCATCGGTGGTTCCGCCACCGATGTTCACCGTGTTGTACTCGATGATTTCCTTGTAGACCTCGCGGGCGAGCTGCTGCGTCGGGGTCAGCGTTCCCTGCGCGTCAACGCCGCGCGCGGCAATCGCGAGGGCAGCGACCGCGAAACCAGTGCAAACTCTCATTGTGGCACCGAGGAAAAAGAGACTTACGTTCGCCGGCAGGGCAGACCCGCGAGGTCAATAAAAAAACTCTGTGCGCGCGCGGCGGACAGAGCCAAAAGCGTCGGGTCGAGTATGTCGAGATGTCTGGCGCCGAGCCACCGCCGGGATAGTTTGGGCGTACACGCCGCCAGGAGATCACGTGCCAGCCGTATCAGCCAAGGAACAATTCCTCCGCACCTTCGAGCGCGAAGTGGCAACGACTGCGAGAGTCATGAAGGCGCTTCCTGCCGACCACGCCGAGCTGAAGCCGGCGCCGCTCTGCAAGAGCGCGCGCGAGCTGGCCTGGACGATGGCCAGCGAGCAGGGCATGTCGATTGTCGCACTTACCACGGGTTTCGATTGGTCGAAACCGCTGGACATGCCGAAGGCACCTGAGACCATTGCACCCGTCATCACGGCCTTCGAGCAGGGAGCGCAGCACGTGATGGATCTCGTGCGCGAAATGCCTGACGAGCAACTCGAGAATTCGACGGTGCAGTTTTTTACCGGGCCGGGCAAGATGCGCGATTACACCAGGATCGAGTTCCTCTGGTACTTCCTGAGCGACCAGATCCATCATCGCGGCCAGTTCTCGATCTACCTTCGCATGGCCGGAGGCAAAGTGCCGTCGATCTACGGTCCAACGGCAGACGAACCGTGGATGTAGCTGCCTGACGCCTCGGTGAAATGAAAAGCTCTGGCCGTGAAGGCACGACCAGAGCTGACCAATCGGGACGGCGGGATTTGATCCGACCGCGGAGCGCATGGGACGCGGAGGACGCTGATCCGGCCGACGCAGTCGGGCGGATTGGCCACCCACGAGGGCAAACAAAAAGCTCTGCCCGCAACCTGCGGCCAGAGCTTCTTGAATCGGGACGGCGGGATTTGAACCCGCGACCCCCTGAACCCCATTGAGAGGACGACGGTTGTACAGAGATACATGGGAGTTGCGTATTCATCGATTTTGCTAGAGAAAGCGATTGGTCTGTGCGCTATTGCGGTGTTTGCAGATTGCTCTACATTGGCTTCCTCTGGCTTCCTAACGGCTTCCTGGTGCTTCCGAGGATACGATCGTGGCAATAGCGAACCTCACGAAGCGCACCGTCGACGCGCT
>Ga0111539_10013885_pt1 | contig 10071 bp, 6 predicted proteins | sample RhiMethybrSRZTD1_FD_79667 | JGI IMG/M metagenome (GOLD analysis project Ga0111539, IMG submission 79667) | Populus rhizosphere microbial communities from Tennessee, USA - Rhizosphere MetaG P. TD hybrid SRZTD1 (version 2) (version 2) | ecosystem: Host-associated > Plants > Roots > Rhizosphere >... | reverse complement strand
GCTTTGAGCAGCCGGGCCGCGTCTCCCTCGGTCAGCGACGGAGCATGGGGCAGCACCGCTTGCGCCACGACGATCGGATCGGGAGGCGGCTGCGTGAAGTTCGGCGCCTCTCCGCCGCCGGGCGCCTCCATCGCGCGCAAGAGGATCTCTTTTTCGCTCCGGGTCAAGAGAGGTGGGTCGTGGCCCAGGAAGCCCGCGAGGGCGACGCAGTGCCATTCGAGAATCTGGCGCGGAGGCCGGACGGATGCGCGGCAGGCGGCCAGAGCGGCGAGCCGGAGCGTGTCCCAGGGCGCGGAGCCGTCTCGAGCCGCCAGTGCACTGCCGCCGGCAGGTTCCACGACGCGAAAAGTTTCGGCGGCGGCGGCGCCGGCGGAGCGGCCCGTCCCCGCGAAAATCTCGTAGTCGCGGAGCGGTCGAGGCGCCGAGCCATTCTCGGTTCCGCGGGCCGCCTCCGCGAAAGACCGCGCCGAGACCACGACGGGCTCCGTCAAAGGTTGCTCCGTGTCGAGGTAGTGCCAGCAATCCCCCGCGAAGTAGCCGCAGCGCACGAGCCGCGGAGGCCCGGCGGCTGTGCTCTCGACGCCCGCGGCGTTCGGCCCCGCGCACCCGCTTCCCGCCAGAGCGGCGGCCGCCGTGAGACACAGCGAGACCACGGCGCGCAGCGCTCTCCTTTGCTCGGGCAAAGGCGCGGCGAGCCAGCGGGTGTTCCAAAACGAGCTCAAAAGTTCGACCACGGTCTCTCGCGCGGAACCTAAAGGCGCGCCTGTGCGCTGTCAACCTCGAGGAGCGTCCGGCTCAAGGCACTCGCGACAAGGCAATGCGCAGCGTCAAGACCTCGTAAGGCCGGATGTCGACTTCGATCGCGTCGCCCCGCGCCTCGAGAGGCCGCACCGGCTCTTCGAGGCCGTTCGCGAGCGCGGCCGCATCGATCCGAAAACCGGGGAAGCGCAGGCGCGCGGCGGCAGCGCGCCCTCCCGTCTCGAGGAGGCGAAGGACCGTCCCGCTGCCCGCCTCCGCCGGCTTCCACGTTACAAGCTGCACGTCCGCGGGCGTCAATTCCAGAAACGAGCGCCGGGTAGCGGCTCCTGGGCCCTCGCGCGCCGACGCAGGCCGATCGTTTTTCGTGACCTCGTCCACTTCGAGCGGAACTGCAGCGGCGGCTGCGAAGCGCGAGAGCGCCCCGGACGGGAGCGAGTTGCCGCTCGAGATCGAGTAACGGAAGAGGAAGCTCCCCCCCTGGCTCGCGGAATAGCCCTCCGGCGTGTAGTTGCTCATGACGTAGGAGAAAACCGTCCCGGGGCGATCGCGCCAGGCTTTCGGCCAGACGCCGCGGGCAATGTCGCCAAGCGTGATTAGCGGTGCTTTGATCGGAGCGACCGCGCAGGTGGCGTCCGCTCCATCCACGGCGACCCAGCCGTGCGCGCAGAACCACTCGAGGCACGCACCGGGCAGGAGATCGCGGGATGGATCGACGACTCCGCTCTGTGTCGCGTAGCGGAATCGCGGCGAGCCCACCGCGAACGGAAACGCAATGTAGACGGCTTCTTTCGTCGTGACCCGCGTCTTTTCGAGCCGCACGCGCAGGTCGACCCGCTTCTCGGCGTCGAAGACCAGCACTTCCGTAGTGATTTTCGGCAGGTTCGGCGCGGTGCTTTCGACTCGACCGAGACTCCCCCACGTTGTCTTGGTGACCATCGAACGGGCGCCGCTCGCGGGCTGCGCTGCGCTCGCGCCGCCTTCCGCGCCTCGCGCCGGGTGCAGCTCGAGCTCGGGAGGCGGAGCGACGGTGCTGTACTGGACGAGCCGGTTGGGGAGTCGGTCGGCACCGGTGACGTAGATCACCTGCCCGAGCTTGTACGGGCTCGCGGTGTCGATCAGCTCCCGCCCCAGCTCTTTGTCGAATAGGCTCGCGACGGCGCCCGAGGCTGGGTCGAGGACGACGCGGTAAAAGGGGCTTTCGAGCTGTGTCCGGGGCTCCTCGCGCAGCTGCGTGCTCGGCGCCGAGGGCTCCGCGGCCCGCGCAGGGGCCGGGCGGAGCACGAACGAGCGGCATCCGACCGAGGGAACCTCCGGCGCGAAGAACCGGATCCGGCGGTAGGTCGCGCTTTCCACCAGCGTGTCGGCGGCGACGACCTGACCCCCTTCCGGATCGATGAGCTCGAGCCCTTTGCCGATCTCGGTCTCCACGAGCGCTCGACGGGGGAAGCTCAACGGATTGAAAAGGACGAGCGTGCCGCGCGGGGAGGGGAGCGAGGCCGCGAGCGCTGAGAGTCCCCGGCCGACCGCGTGATCGATGAGGCGCTCCGCCTCATCGGCGCGGGAGTCTTTCACGGCGCCCTGCTTCCGGCTCTGATCGCTGTCGGGATCCGTGACGCTCCACGCCGCGTGCCAGGTGTGCTCGTCCGTCAAGAGGATGTCCCGCCACGCCTCCGCGAACGCTGCGCGGTCCGGCGCGACGTCGGTGCTCACGAGCGCGCTGAGCGCCGCAAGCTTCTCCGCGGTGAGCATTCGGCGAGCGTTGCCCATCCCGACCGCGGCGACGCGCGCGTTCGCCGCAACGCCGTCCTCCCAGTACGTGCCGCCGTCCCCGCGCACGACGGGCAGCGAGCCGCCAAACGGCCGGGCGACCTCGTCGAGAGCCTCGCGCAGCCCGACGAACCGCAGTTTCGGGTAGGCGTGGGCCGAATTCCACGCCTGCACGAGGCCCGCCTGCGCTTCCTCGAGCGCGGTGTTCTCGACTTGCGATCCCTGGAGGATCACGGCGTCGGACAAGTAGTCTTTGCGGTCGTAAGCCTGGAGGAAGCGCGGAAGCGATTCGACGCCGGATTGGAGGCTCGGCGGCATGCCGAAAAGGCTCGAGAGCTGGTGGTAGTGCCTCGAGTACCAGACGCGGATCCTGCGGCCGTCCGGCCCCTCCCAGAGCTGCGGCGAGTGCTCGTGGAAGCGGTTGTAGAGGAGGAACGGAGCGCGGTAGGCGTCGCTCGCGATCGCGAAGCTCGTGACGCCGCTCGCGGCCAGGATGGATGCATAAGACCAGCTGCACGAGGGCACGTCCGTGATCAGCGCATGGTCCATCGCCACGCCGAGCGACTGGAGGTAGCGATGGCTCGGGTAGAGCCCCCGCTGGAGGCTCTCGAGGCTCGCGAAGCCGGTGAGCTGGCTCGCGTAGTTGGCCGGGATGAGGATTTGGCCCGCTTTCACGGCCTCCGCGAGACGCGCGACCCTCTCGGGGCTCCGCCCGCGGAGGAACTGCTCCACGGTCCAGAAGCCATCCACGGTGAAGCGGAAATCCGGCACGCGCGCGGCGAGGTCCAGCGCTTCGTCGAGCACCCGGCTGTGCAGCTCGGCGACTTTCGCGTCGTAATCCGTGTAGCCGACGTCGATGTGCTCGTGCGGCACGACGAGCAGGTTCCACTTCCGGGCGGGCGATAGGCGCAGCGGAAACCCCCGGCTGCCGGATGCACCCGCCACCACGACGGTGACGCTCGATTGAGGGGGCAACTCCGGTACCTCGAGCTCCAGCCTCGCGTCGCCGAAGTCCGAGTCGATGACGGTCGTCGCCTGGATGCTCTGGCCGCCGGTGATGAGCTGTACGCGCGTCTCCCCCATGGGTTGATTGAACCGGACGAGGACTTGCACCGACTCGAAGAGCTGCCCGCCGCGCTCCGTGTAGAAGACCTGCGGGAACAGGTAGGGTCGAAACCCTCGGGGGACCGGCTTCCCGCCCGTGGGACGCTCCTCCAGCGCGAGCGCGTCGTAGACGAGCCCCGAGGGGCCAGGCCACGGGAAGCCGTTCGGCTGCGTAGCGTCGCTCTCCGCCTTCTCGTCGATCGCGGTGAGGACCAGGTCGTTCGAGCCTCGCACGAGGAACTCGGTGGGGATGTCGAGCTCGAGCATCGCTTTCGAATAATGCGGCAAGTAGAACACGGCGGGATCGCCCGCCGAGTAGGCCAGGCTCGGGTACGGGTAGAACCTCCCGCGGCGGCCGTTAATCTCGACGCCGAGCGCGGGCAGGCGCGGCGAGTAGAGCAGGAGGGAGACCCGCAGGACGTAGCGCTCGACCGGATCGCGCTCGAGGTCGAACTGGATCGTGTGGCGATGCTCTCGGTGCCCGGCGCGCGCGTTGGCGGAGCCGGGGTGGAACGCGTACCAGTCCACCGCCGGGGCGCTCTTCCCGACCACGAAGACGGGGTCGCGCGAATAGTCCGCGGGGCGCGCGAACTCCGAGGAGGACTCGTCGAAGTAGCCGATCTGCCAGAGGAGAACGGGCTCCGGGTCGTCCTGCGCCGCGGCGTGACGCGGGAGACATGCGGCCGCAAGCAGCGAGAGGGCAGCGGCGAGCCCACGGGCGACGACACCGTCGAACCGGCGCGGTCCCGGCCCCCGCCTCGACGTGCCGGCTCGGCAAACGCCCCGCGCGGTCCTTCGACGCGTCACTCCGCCGCGACCTCGATCCTGTGGCGCACCGGGGTGCGCACGGCACGCACGGCGGCACGCATCTCGTCATCTTTGGCGATCAGACGCCGGCGGATAGTATCGAATGCGGCTTTCAGCTCCGCATCGTCCGCGCGCAGCAAGTCACTCACGGTGCGGAAGTGCGTGATCGCCTCCTTGATCATCGGCGTTTCGAAGCCTTGCTTCCGCGCGATCGCCTCGTCCACTTTTTGGAACGCTTCGGCGAAGGGGTTGTCGGGGAACTCGGCCGCAAGGTTGATCCCTTTCTCTAGATCTTCGCGCGCGAAAGACTTGGTCTCCTGGCCCCATCGCACTTTGGCGCGGGCGGAGGACAGGCCTTTCACGCGCAGCACGAACCGGTTCAGCTCCTCGTTGAAAGGGACGAAGGGGACGATGCTCCGCGTCGAATCCGGCGACTTCGGATCTCCCTGAAAGCAGAAGGGGTACCTGCGGCTTTCGACCTCGACGCTACCCTGCGACGACGAGACGACCTCGTGGCCGCCCGACGCCGACGGCGCGCCGGCCATGTCGATCGTGATGGAGCCGAGGTCTCCGTCGAGGCCCATCCCCTTGAGGAAAGCGTAGGCCATCACGATGTGGCCGTTCGGCCGGGGATGAAAGCCATCCGCGCCGCACACGTCGTACGCCTCGCCGAGAGCCGGCTTCGCCTTCTGCATCGCCAACTGCATGGCGCCGTGGACGTCCGCGAAAGGCTGGCTCTCCGCTCCGGCGATCGCGCGCGCAATGTCCCGCAGCTGGGCGAGGTTGTCGTTGTAGTCCTTCGGAGAGACGTTCGGGTTGCGGAAGCTGAAAGTATCGACGGCGCCGGGCGACCCCACGACGACCACGGCCCCCGCGGCCTTCAGCCGGCTCACCACGTCCTTCATCGCCGCCTCGTACGCGTCGCCGATGGGCTTCTCGTATTTGCGGTAGGACCCGTCGTTCATTCCGTAGCACGTCGTCACAACGTCCGGTTTCCAGGGCAGGAGGTCGTTGTCCATGCGCGAACCGAAACCGGGGGCGCGCTCTCCACTCCAGCCCAGCTGCACGACGTTCAGCTCGAGGTCAGGAAGGCAGGCCGTCAAATAGTCCTCGATGAAGCGACTGTAGAGCTTCTGCTCCGTGATCGAGTCCCCGACGATCGCCACGCGGAACCCTTTCCGCAAGATGCCCGACGCCGATGCAGCTTGCCGCTCGGAAGCGGGCACCTCGCGCACGAACAGGTTGCGGAAATAGAGCTTGTTGCCGTGATTCTGGAGCTCGATCGCGCCTGTCGGGTAGATCGGCATCGAGGGCTCCCAGTAGTTCTCGAAGACGGTATCGGAGACGACGAGAGTGTCGTTGAGCCGCACCGTGACGCGGTCGCCGACCATCTTGATGCGGAAGGTGTTCCACTCTCCGACGGGCTTGTCGGCCTTCGCGATCGGCTTGGAGGGGTTCTTCTCGTTGTTGTGGAGACCACCGGAGCCCTCCTCGCTGTCCCAGATCTGCACTTGGGGGCTGCCGCGCACGTAAATTCCGCTGTCCCCCGCCTTCTCGATCTTCCAGTCGACGAGCATCTCGAAGTCGCCGTAGTCTTTTGCGGTGCAGAGGTTGTCCCCTTTGCCGTCGAACACGATCACGCCGCTCTCCACTTTCCAGTGCTCGCGCGCGGACTTGTCCGCGGCCTCTTGCGCTTTCGCCAGCTCATCGGCCGACATCTTCGCGCGCTCGGGCGGGCTCTTCACGAGACCCTTCCAGCCGGTGAGATCCTTCCCGTTGAAAAGTGGAGTGAAACCCTCGGGAGGCTCGACGCCTTCGGAAAACGCGGCCCTGGAGTGGATGAGGACTATCGAGACGAGGAGCGAGCGTGCAAGGAGTCGGTTCATGGATGCTTCCTCCGAAGGAATGGAGCGGGAGTCGGACCCAGCGGGCCGTGCAGGCCTTGCGGCCGCAGCGGAAGTGGGCATAGTATCCAACCCAGCCCGCAGAAAGAAACCCCGGCGGGCTCAGAGGCTTTTTCAGAACCCGCTCCGTAGGCCCGAGGTCGAGCGAACGGCTGCGAAGCAAGGAGCGAGGCCGAAGACGTATGCGGAGAATACGACGAGGCCGAGCGACGCAGCATCGCGGTCGTGCAGCCGGCCGAAGCCAGGATGGGGTTCTGAAACAGCCTCTTACCTCCCCACCCATTTTTGCCAGGAGCCGCCGTATGAAAAACGCCCGCGTGACTACCTGCCTTCTCGGCTTCCTCGTCTTGGCGACTTGCGGATTCCAGATCGCTCGCGGAAATGCAGACGACAAAGCCGCCAAATCGAAAGGGCGGCTCTTCGAGCTCCGGACTTACACGGCCGCGCCCGGCAAGCTCGACGCGCTCAACGCTCGCTTCCGCGATCACACGAACAAGCTCTTCGTCAAGCACGGCATCGAGCTCGTGGGCTACTGGACCCCCACCGACGGCGAAGCGGCGAAGAACACGCTGATCTATATCCTGGCGTTCCCGGACAAGGACTCGCGCGAGAAGTCGTGGAAGGCGTTCCAGTCGGATCCGGACTGGCAGAAGGCGAAAGCCGAGTCCGAGAAGGACGGCCCGCTCCTCGCGAAGGCCCCGGATTCCGTAATGCTCCAACCGACGGACTATTCTCCGATCCGTTGAGCCGCTCCTCGCGGCGCCCTATTTCCTGAGAAGTTCATGGCGATCGACGAGGCGCAGGGGAGCGCCGCAGCGGAGCGCCCTCTGCGCGGCAAAGTCGCGCTCGTGACCGGCGCCGGTCGCGGGATCGGACGCGCCGTGAGCCTTTCGCTCGCCCAGGCGGGCGCGCACGTCGTCCTCGTCGCTCGTAGCGTCGATCAGCTCGAAAAAGTCGCAGCCGAGATCACGGCGGCCGGCGGCTCCGCCAGCCTGCAGAGGACGGATGTCTCCCTCGAGGATGACGTGGCCGCTCTCTTCGCGGGCGTGCGCGCGCGGCAGGGCCGCCTCGACGTCCTGGTCAACAACGCCGGCGTCGGCCGTTTCGGGCCGCTGGCGGATTTCGCTGCCGCGGATTTCGATCAGGTCCTCGCCACGAACCTCCGCGGGACGTTTCTCTGCTGCCGCGAGGCGCTGCGGATTTATCGCGAGCAGCGCGGCGGCACGATCGTCAACATGGCGAGCGTCGTGGCTTTCCGCGGGTACGCGCAGCAGGGTGCTTACTCCGCCAGCAAGCACGGAGTGCTCGGCCTGACGCGGTCGATCGCCGCGGAAGCGCACGAGCTGGGAGTGCGTGTGAGCGCAGTGCTTCCCGGCGGCGTCGCCACGGACATGATCGGCGACGCGAGGCCCGACATTGATCGATCCACGCTGCTCCAGCCGGAGGACGTGGCGCGGACGGTGATGTTCCTCGTCACGCTGCCTCCGCGGGCCGCAGTCGACGAGATCTACATCCGCCGGAGCGCTAGCCGGCCCGTCTGACGGGCCGCGCGGCCGTCACTTCGACGGGGCGGGGTAGCACGCCACCTGTCGGATGTCGGTGACGCCGGCCGGGAGCTTGGCCTCGTCGATGAGCATGTTCGGAATGCCGTCCTCGATGGCGTAGGTCAGCCCGCAGCGCGTACAGACGAGCGACGTCCCCTCGAGGCGCAGCGGCGCTTTGCCCAGAGGACAGACGAGGATCTCGAGCAGATCCTGGGGGATCGCCGGGGCCGAAGAATCGTTGGATGTCGTCATAGAAAAGTCTCCTCCGCCCTCACTTCCTGGCCAAGGCATGCTTCATGTTGACCCAGGCTCCGCTTTCTTTCGAGCTGGCGACGCACTGCTCGATGAAGAACATGCCTTCCGTCCCGTCGTAGACGTTCGGGTAGACCGTGTCGCGGCCCTCGACTTGCTTACCTTCGGCGCGCAACACCATGTCGTCGAACGCCGCGCGGTAGATGTTCGCGAAAGCTTCGAAGAACGCCTCCGGATGCCCGCTCGGGAGGCGGCACGCGGCGCGCCCCATGTCGTTCATGTAGGGTGCGTTCGGGTCGCGCGTGTAGAGCGCGTGGGGCTTGCCGTTCTGGCGGAAGACGAGGACGTTCGGCTCCTCCTGCCTCCACTGGAGCGACCCTTTCGTGCCGTCGATCTCGATCGTGAGGTCGTTCTCTCGGCCGTGCGAGATCTGGGACGCCGTGACCGTGCCCAGGCCGCCGTTCTCGTACCGGACCACCGCGTGGCCGTAATCGTCGAGCGCCCTTCCCGACTCGAAAATTTTCAGGTTGCAGGAGATCTGGGAAGGAAGCAGCCCGGAGATATATCTGCCGAGGTTGTAGGCGTGCGTCCCAATGTCGCCGAAGCAGCCCGCGGCACCCGAGCGTGCGGGATCCGTGCGCCAGGCCGCCTGCTTTTGCCCGTCGCGCTCGAGCCGGGTGCGCAGCCAGCCCTGGATGTACGCCGCGCGCGTCGCCTGGATCTCGCCGAGCTCACCCGCCCGGACCATCTGCCGCGCCTGCCGCACGAGCGGGTATCCGGTGTAGTTGTGCGTGACGGCGAACACGACGCGCTTCTCGCCGACGAGCTTGGCCAGTTCCTCGGCCTGCTTCAGGTTCAAGGTCATGGGCTTATCGCAGAAGACGTTGAATCCTCCGTCGATGGCGGCCCGGGCGATCTCGTAGTGCGTGTGGTTGGGCGTTGCGATCGAGACGAAGTCGACGCGGTCCCCCGCGGACCGCTTGAGCTCGCTCTCGATCAACTCCTTGACGGATCCGTAGGCTCGATCCGCGGCGATGTCGTAATCGGGCGCGGATTCCTTGGCTTTTTTCGGGTCCGAGGAAAGGGCCCCGGCGACGAGGGCCGCGCGGTTGTCGAGCACAGCCGCCGTTGCGTGCACGCGGCCGATGAAAGACCCTATTCCGCCGCCAACGAGAGCCATGCGGAGCTTTCGATTGAGGCTTCCATTCGTAGACATGACGGAGCTCCTTCGTCTCGGTTCGCTGGCCGAAGCCGCACTGTTCTTCGTGCTGATCGTGGGGTAAAAAGCGGGACGAGTTTACAGGAAACGCCCCAGATTTGGTCTACGGAAAAATGCTGTGCGGCGCGGCAGTGTTCCGCTCGTTGCGATAGGCCTTCCGTCCCGTGGATGAAGCATCAAAAGCTCGACGCGCGAACGACTCGGAGCCCGAGGACCGCGGCAGCGCGGCCCGGTCGATCCTCCACGTCGACATGGACGCCTTCTACGCCGCCGTCGAGGTGCTCGATAACCCCGCGCTGCGCGGCCTGCCCGTGATCGTCGGGGGCACGCGCGAAGGCCACGGAGTGGTGTCGACGGCGAGCTACGAGGCCCGCGCGTTTGGGGTTCGCAGCGCCATGCCAGCGGCGGAGGCGGTTCGGCGATGCCCCGGCGGCGTATTCCTCCGCCCGCGGATGGGCCGCTACGCCGACATCTCCCGGGCCGTGTTCGAGATCCTCCTCGAGTACACCCCCCTCGTCGAGCCGCTGTCGATCGACGAGGCTTTCCTTGATGTCACCGGCTGTGCGCCGCGGAGGCCGCGGGAGGCTTGCGGACCCGCGGCCGGCCGCGGCGGAGGCATTGGAGCTCGTGAACCCGATCGGCTCGCGGATCTGGCCGTAGCGGAGGCCATCGCGCGAGAGATCCAGGAGCGCATCCGTGCAGAAACCGGCGGGCT
>Ga0111539_10013884_pt1 | contig 10071 bp, 7 predicted proteins | sample RhiMethybrSRZTD1_FD_79667 | JGI IMG/M metagenome (GOLD analysis project Ga0111539, IMG submission 79667) | Populus rhizosphere microbial communities from Tennessee, USA - Rhizosphere MetaG P. TD hybrid SRZTD1 (version 2) (version 2) | ecosystem: Host-associated > Plants > Roots > Rhizosphere >... | reverse complement strand
TGCAGTTCGCGCGCGATCATGCGGTGCAGATCTACATTCAGCCCGGCGGTTACGAGACGATCGCGCCGCTGAGTGAGATCGCGCCGCTCGAATACCGCTTGCCGCAGTTCGACGTGACTGTGCGATTCCAGCCGAACGATTTCATCCAGGTCAATGGCGAGCTCAACGTGCAGATGGTCGCGCGCGCGGTCGAGTTGCTGGCGCCTGCGGCCGGCGAGCACGTTCTCGATCTGTTTTGCGGACTGGGAAATTTCTCGCTGCCGCTCGCGCGCAGCGGCGCGCACGTAGTCGGCGTCGAGGGCGATGCAGGGCTCGTAGCGCGCGCCAAAGCAAACGCTGCGCTCAACGGCATCCCGAACATCGAATTCGTCAGCGGCGATCTCGCGCAGCCGTCGGCAGTCGATGCCGGCTGGGCGCGGCGCGCCTACGACAAGGTGCTGCTCGATCCGCCGCGGGCTGGCGCGCAAGAGGTGCTGCCAATCGTTGCTCGCAGCGGCGCCAAGGTCGTGCTGTACATCTCGTGTCATCCGGGCAGCCTGGCGCGCGACGCAGGCATTCTGGTGCACGAGCATGGATTCATGCTGCGCGCAGCAGGCGTGATGGACATGTTCCCGCATACTGCTCACGTCGAATCGGCGGCACTCTTCACGCGAGGCGCGCCATGACATTGGGTCCCCTGATGATCGACGTGCAGGGCACGGCGCTCACCGAAGAAGATCGCGAGCTGATGCAGCATGCGCTGGTCGGCGCGGTGATCCTGTTTACGCGCAACTTCGAGAGCGTCGAGCAGCTCGAGCGGCTGGTTGCGGACATCCGCGCGATCCGCACGCCACCGCTGCTCGTCACCGTCGATCACGAAGGCGGGCGCGTGCAGCGCTTCCGCAAAGGATTCACGCTGCTGCCGCCGATGCGCACCATCGGTCGCCAGTACGACCTGGATCAGGCCGCAGGCAAGGTGCTCGCGAGACAGTGCGGCTGGCTGATGGCCGCTGAGCTGCGCGCAGTTGCGATCGACATGAGCTTCGCGCCCTGCGTCGACCTGGACTACGGCGTCAGCAGCGTCATCGGCGACCGGGCGTTTCATCGCGACCCGCAGGTGGTTGCCGAGCTGGCCGTCGCCTTCATGGGGGGCATGCGCGAGGCGGGCATGGCTGCGACCGCCAAGCACTTCCCGGGGCACGGGGCGGTAGCCCCCGACTCGCACGTCGCGATCCCGGTCGACCGCCGGGAGCTACCCGACCTGGACGAAGACCTCTATCCCTACCGCCGGCTGATCGCCAACGGGCTGCCCGCGGTCATGGCGGCCCACGTGATCTTCGATCAGGTCGACGATCTGCCTGCAGGGTTTTCCTCACGCTGGATGCAGCAGGAGCTCCGCGAAAATCTGGGGTTCGACGGGGCCATTTTTACCGACGATCTGTCGATGAAGGGTGCGGAGGTTGTGGGGGACATGCCGCATCGCGCTGCTGCCGCCCTAAAAGCGGGCTGCGATGTGCTTTCGCTCTGCAACGATCGCAAAGGTGTGCTGCAAGTCATCGAATCTTTACAGGGAACCGGTGATCCTCTGAGCCAGGTGCGCATGGTGCGCCTGCACGGCAAGCCGGGTCCCACCCGGTCGGCGCTGCGCGCGTCGGCGGAATGGCAGACCTGCGAGGCTGCGGTGCGAGGCTGTATGGAGCGGCCGGATCTGAAGCTGAATTCTTAAAAACCTTGGAACAATGAGCGCCGAAGTGAGCCATGCCGTGAGCCCGTCTGCGGGCCTGTCACCAAGCCTGTTCCAGGCCCTGGCGGCTTCTGCCCCGGAAGGCATCGTGATCTGCGACGCCCGCTCGGGCGAGTGGCAGGTGGTCTATGCCAACCCCGCGATGGAGCACCTGACTGGCTACGAGGCCAGCGCCCTGCGCGGCCGCAACCTGCGGTTCCTACAGGCCGAGGATCACGACCAGGAAGGCCTGGCCCGGATCCGCGCCGCGCTCCAGGACGGCACGACCTGCACGACCACACTGCGGAACTATCGCCGCGACGGGACCATGTTCTGGAACGAGGTCACCCTCGTGCCGCTGCGGGACTCCGAGGGACGTATTACCCACTTCGCCAGCTTCCATCGCGAAGGGGGCGACCGCCTGCGCCTCGACGCGCGCGACCCCCGCGACCCGTCTATGAACACGCAGACCATGCTGGCTTACCTGCGCGACGACAAGCTCACCGGCCTGCTGCGCCGGTCGTACTTCGAGGAGCTGGTGAAGCGCGACTGGGGCCTGGCGCAGCGCGAGTCGCGCCGCCTGAGCTTCCTGGTGTTCGATCTCGACTGCTACTCGCAGTATCGCGACGTGTTCGGCCGCCCCGGCGCCGATCAGTCGTTCCGCCGCATCGCCCGCGTCATCGCCGGCTGCTTCCGTCGCGCCAGCGACCTGTGCGGCCGCTTCGACGAGGACCAGGTCGCCGCGCTGACGACGGGTCTCGATCTCGGCCAGGCCTCGAAGCTCGCGGAAGCTGTGCTCGCCCGCGTGCGCGACCTCGCCATCCATCATCCGCGGTCGTCGGTCTCGCGCTTCGTGACGGCGAGCGCCGGCGTCGTTTCGCTCGTGCCGCCGCACGATGCGATGCCGACGCGCGCGTACGAATCGGCGCTGCGCGCGTTGAAGGACGCCAAAGAGCTCGGCAAGAACCGCGTGGTCAGTCGCGAATGCGACTGACGTAGGTCGGGCTTCAGCCCGACTCTTATCCCGAAGGCGGACTCGGCGTCACGATCGCGATGACGCCAAACCTCGGCGAATCCAGGTAGTGCCGCTCGTTGCTGCGCATCCGCCGGCTCTGGCGTAGCACGAAACGCTGCGTCGGCTCGCCGGCCGCACCCGCTGCGTCGTACACGAGATCCAGCGTCAGGTGCAGGTAGCGCCCGCGCGTCAGCGCGACCTGGCCCACGATTCCCGAGCCCGCCGGCACCAGTGAGTTGATCGTCAGGAGCTTCGCGTCGTTGCGCGCATAGCCCGGCTGCGTCCAGCCGAAGTGCGCGAGCGGCTGATAGTTGCGGCTGCGACGGAGCGTGTCGTAGATCCCGGTGAGCTTGAACCGGGCCGGCGCCAGTGCCGGGAAGCTCGACGTGGTCGTCGGCGCAGGCGCGCCAGTCGAGAACGGCTCGGGCTCGTCTTCCGGAATTGCGAGTCGCTGGCCCGCCGCGGCGGCCTCCATGCTCCATTGCTCGGGCGAGGCGTTGGCGTTGAGCGTGCGGAAGATCAGCAGCTCGACGTCGTACGACTGCAGCACCTGCGTCGATTGCTGCGCGGAAGCGGTCAGCGTGACGAAGCCGAGCAGAGCCAGGCTGAGCAATTTCTGGGGCGGTTTCATCGGCGCAGTGTAGCAGCAGCGGGTTTTTGCAGAGCCTCGAGCAACTGCTCGACCGCAGCGAAACGCTGCTCGTCCTGCTCCAGTTTCAACGTGAAGCGCAATTTCGTGCCGCCCTCCAGCCGGTGCGTGCGCGAATGCTGCTGCACGTAGCGGATCAGCGTCGTCGGCTCCACGCGCGTGTCGCGCTCGAACGTCACCGAGCCGCCGCCTGGGCCGACGTCGATCTTGCGCAGGCCGAGCGCGCGCGCCGCCTGCTTGTAGCCGGCGATGCGGAACAGGTTCTTCGCAGGCTCCGGCAGCAGGCCGAAGCGATCGATCATCTCTACCTGCAGCTCGCGCAACTCCTCGGCGCTCGCCGCGGCCGCGATGCGCTTGTAGAGCACGAGCCGGAGGTGCACGTCCGGCAGATAGTTGTCGGGCAGCAGCGAGGGCACGTGCAGATCGACTTCGGGTCCCTGATGCAGCGGCTGATCGAGCTGCGGGATCTTGCCGGACTTCAGCGCGTTCACTGCGCGCTCCAGCATTTCCATGTACAGCGCGTAGCCGATCTCCTGGATCTGGCCGCTCTGTTCCTCGCCGAGCAGATCGCCGGCGCCGCGGATCTCCAGGTCGTGCGTCGCGAGCGTGAAGCCCGCGCCGAGATCCTCCAGCGACTCGATCGCTTCCAGGCGCTTGGCGGCGTCCGCGGTCATCGCATTGCGCGGCGGAGTCAGCAGGTACGCGTAGGCCTGGTGATGCGAGCGCCCGACGCGGCCGCGCAGCTGGTGCAGTTGTGCGAGGCCGAGCTTGTCGGCGCGATCGATGATGATGGTGTTGGCCGAAGGGATGTCGATGCCGCTCTCGACGATCGTCGTGCACACCAGCAGGTTGCTGCGCTGGTGATAGAAATCGAGCATCACCTGTTCCAGCTCGCGCTCGCGCATCTGGCCGTGGCCGACTGCGATGCGCGCCTCGGGCACGAGCTCGGCGATGGCGCGCGCGGTGCGCTCGATGGTGTCGACACTGTTGTGCACGTAGTAGATCTGGCCGCCGCGGCGGATCTCGCGCAGGCACGCCTCCCGGATCGTCGCCGAATCCCACTGCGAGACGAACGTCTTGATCGACAGGCGCGCGGCCGGCGGAGTGGTGATCAGCGATAACTCGCGCAGTCCACCCATCGCCATGTTCAGCGTGCGCGGGATCGGCGTCGCGGTGAGCGTCAGCACGTCCACTTCCGCGCGCAGCTGCTTCAGCTTCTCCTTGTCCTTGACGCCGAAGCGGTGCTCCTCGTCGATGATCAGCAGGCCGAGCCGGCCGAACTTCACGCCGCTCTGGAGCAGACGATGCGTGCCGATCACGATATCGGTCTGGCCGGATTCGAGGTTCTGCAGCACCTGGTCGACTTCGCGCGCACTGCGGAAGCGCGACAGGGATTCGACCTTGACCGGCCAGTCGGCGAAGCGATCCGCGAAGGTCTGATAGTGCTGTTGCGCCAGCAGCGTGGTCGGTACGAGCACCGCGACCTGCTTGCCGGCCTGGACAGTGACGAACGCAGCGCGCAGCGCTACTTCGGTCTTGCCGAAGCCGACGTCGCCGCACACCACGCGGTCCATCGGCTTGCCGCTACCGAGATCGGCGATGACCTGCTCGATCGCCTGCGACTGATCGGGCGTTTCCTCGAACGGGAATGCGGCCTCGAACGAGCGCAGGTCAGCTTCGTTGGCAACCAGCTGCTCGCCCTGGCGGGCAGCGCGGCGCGAGTACAGGTCGAGCAGCTCGGCTGCTGTGTCGTGGATCCGCTGCGCGGCTTTGCGCTTCGCTTTCTCCCACGCATCGCTGCCGAGCTTGTGCAGCGGAGCGGTTTCGGCGGGCGCGCCGGTGTAGCGGCTGACCAGGTCGAGCGCGTGGACCGGCACATACAGCTTGTCGCCGTCTGCGTATTCCAGCAGCAGGAACTCGTTCGTGAGGCCGCCGACGTCGAGCGTCACCAGGCTGACGAAGCGACCGACGCCGTAGTCCTCGTGCACGACCGGCGAGCCCGGACGCAGGTCGGTGAGGTCGCGGATGATCTTTTCGGGATCGCGTTCGGCGCGCCGCCGCCGGCGTTCCTGACGCGCACGCTCGCCGAACAACTGCTCTTCGGCGATCAAGGCCATCGCGGGCTCCGTCAGCACCAGACCGGTCGAGATCGGCGAAACGGTGATGCCCAGCTGCGCAGTGCCCGCGACGAAAGCAGGCCAGCTCTCGACCAGCTCCGGCCGCAGGTTGCGACGCTGGAGGATGTCGAGCAGCATCTCACGCCGGCCAGCCGATTCCGCTGCGATCAACACGCGGCCCTGGAAATCGTTGAGGAAGCGTGCGAGCTCGCGCGCAGGCTCTTCGCTGCGCGCGTCGATGCGCAATCCCGGCGGCGCCCGCGTCGCGAAGTTCTGATAGGGCAGGGATTGCGTCAGCGGATCGAGCTCGACGCGCGACAGCTCGATCCGGCGCAATGCTGCCAACCGCTGCACGAGCTCTGCCACCGGCGTGAACACTTCCCGGGGCTCGAGGATCGGCCGCTCGGCGTCGTGCCCGCGCTGTTCGTAGCGGCCCGCGATCTCGCCGAAGACCTGCGCCGCTGCACCCGCCTCGTCGGTCTCGGCCGCGACGATCGTGTTGCCGGGCAGGTAGTCGAACAGCGTCGCGGTCGTGTCGAAGAACAACGGCAGGTAGTACTCGATGCCCGGCGGCGGCGCGCCTTCGGCGATATCGCGATAGATCGACATGCGCGTCAGGTCGCCGGGAAAGCGGTTGCGGAAGCGGCGCTTGAAATTCTGGATGCCGTCGGCGGTGAGCGGGAACTCACGCGCGGGCAGCAGGCGCAACGCCTGGGCGCGCTCGCCGGAACGCTGCGTCTCCGGGTCGAACACGCGGATGCTCTCGACTTCGTCGTCGAACAGATCGATGCGGTACGGCGTGGCGCTGCCCATCGGGTACAGGTCGATGATCGAGCCGCGCACCGCGAACTCGCCGGGCGCCATGACCTGCGAGCTCGCCACGTAGCCCGCGCCGCTCAGCCGCTCGCGAAACGCGGCAACGTCGAGCACTTCGCCGACGCTGAGATCGAACGCGTGCGCATCGATGTAGGTCTGCGGCGGCAATCGCTGCAGCGCCGTCTCCAGATCGACGACGACGATGCCTTTCGCCAGGCGCGGCAGCGTCGACAGCATCCGCAGCCGCTGCGACACGATGTCCGGGTGAGGTGAGAACAGGTCGTACGGCAGCGTCTCCCACGCGGGGAAATGCTCGATGTACGTGCCGGGTGCGCAGAAGAAGCGCAGCTCGTCCTCCATGCGCTGCGCCTGGCGCGCGTCGGCGGCGATGACGAGCAGCGGGCCGGACGCCGTGCGCGCAGCCTCAGCCAGCCACAGCGACGTGGCTGAGCCGTACAGCTGGCCCCAGCGCACGTGCAGCTGGGATTTGCTGGGCAGCAGGGGGCGATCCGGTGCGGTCATCGGCAATCGACGCTCCAAAATGAAGACACTCGGGACGACGCCTGACGGCGTCCCCGAAGGGGTGGGGAGGGTAGCAGGTGGGGGCTGTCGGCTCTAGGAGCAAGAGCCGACAGCCGGGAGCGTCAGCTCGGTGTCACGACCGTATGAACGACGTGATTATTCTCGAAGTAGACGGTGAAGCCGGGATACTCCCAGCGCGTGATCGGCGGCTGCGCCGCCGAAGCCCCGCCCACTGCGGGGACGCGGCGCGTCGGAGCGCCGTACTTGGCTTCGACCGTGTCCATCGACATGCCGCTGGTGGGCTTGTCGCTGGAAGCCGCCGGGTTCGGCACTTGCAGCTGGTCTGAAAAGGACGGGCCGGACAGCGCCAGGGCGGCAGCTGCGGACACGAGCAGGTATGTGAAACGCTTGAATCGCATGGGCGGTCGTCCTCTCAGGTGCGACCCGGCGACTGTAATGCACGCATTACATAAGGGCCAAGCGCGGGCCTTCCATTCGGTGTCGCAGTTCACATTTCCCGGTCGCCCCAGTAGCCTTGCCGGCCTTATGTTTCATCCCGTGCCCGTCTACGTGGGGCTGCGCTACGTAGTGAGCCGCCGCCGCGGCTTCTTCGTCTCATTCATCAGCTGGATCTCGATGCTCGGTATCTGCGTCGGCGTGCTCGCGCTGATCACCATCATTTCGGTGATGAACGGCCTGGAGCGCGAGACACGGACGCGGCTATTGAGCCTGACCTCGCACGCCACGTTGGCCGCCTCGCCTGAGCGCATGCGCGACTGGCAGACGCTCGCCGAGCGCATCCGCCACGAGCCCGACGTGGTGGGCGTGGCGCCGTATCTGGACCTGCAGGGAATGATCGGCCGCGGCGACCAGATGCGCGCTGCGCTGATCCGCGGCATTGCGCCGGAGGTCGAGAAGCAGGTTTCGGAGATCGGCGCGAGCATGAAGGCCGGCGCACTCGAAGATCTGATCCCCGGCGAGCGCCACATCGTGCTCGGCGCGGGCCTCGCGTACGCGCTCGACGCGCACATCGGCGACGAGATCACTGTGCTCGTGCCAGTCGGCGGCAGGCAGGGCGAGGGTGTGATCGCGGGCATAGATGTGCAGCCGCGCATCCAGACCTTCACGGTCAGCGGCGTCTTCGAGGTCGGCGCAGCGGAGCACGACAACGTGCTCGCATTCGTGCATCTGCAGGATGCCGCAGCGATTGCCGGCAACGGCGGCGTGCCCGGCGGGCTGCGGCTGAGGTTCGCGGACATCTTCGCCGCTCCGGCGCGCGTGCACCAGCTCGCCGCCGCGCTGGGCGGCGGATTGCAGGCCAGCGACTGGTCGATCGAGAACTCCGGTTTCTTCCGCGCCGTCGGTATCGAGAAGACCATGATGACGTTGATCCTGATGCTCATCGTCGCGGTCGCGGCGTTCAACATCGTCGCGGCGCTGGTGATGGTCGTGAACGAGAAGCGCACCGACATCGCGATCCTGCGCACGGTCGGAATCTCGCCGCGCGCAATCGTCGCCGTGTTCATGACGCAGGGCGTGATCATCGGCTGGTTCGGCGCGTTGCTCGGGCTCGTGACCGGACTCGCGCTGGCGCTGAACGTCGACACGATCGCACCGTTTCTCGAGCGGGTCTTCGGCGGCCACTTCTTCGATCCGACGGTGTTCGCGATCTCCCAGGTGCCGTCGGAAGTGCAGTGGCCGCAGGTGATCGCGATCACGGTGACTGCGCTGGTCCTGACGGTGCTGGCCACGATCTACCCGGCAGTGCGCGGCGCTGCGACCGAGCCGGCCGAGGCGTTGCGCTACGAATGAAGTACGAGTTCCTGATCGGGCGGCGTTACCTGCGCGCGAGCCGCGGCAACCGCTTCGTCTCCTTCATCTCCACAATCTCGATGGCGGGACTGGCGATCGGCGTCGCCGTGCTGATCGTCGTGCTGTCGGTGATGAACGGCTTCGAGCGCGAGGTGCGCGACCGGATCCTGAGCCTGACTTCGCACGCGAGCATCACTGCCTACAGCTCGCGCCTGAGCGATTGGCAGGACGCAGCTGCACGCGTGCGAACGAACCCTCAGGTGCTGGCCGCCGCGCCGTTCATCGAAGACCAGGCGCTGCTGATCGGCGGCGGCAGCAAAACGAGCGGTGCAGTCGTGACCGGCGTGTTGCCCGAGGACGAGCGCAACGTCACGGCAATCGCCGATAAGATCGTCGCCGGCTCGTTCGGCGCGCTGCAGCCCGGCGAGTACGGCATCGTGCTCGGCACTGAGCTGGCGAAAGCTCTCGGCGTCGGGCCCGGCGAGCGGGTCGTGATGGTGACATCGCTGCGCTCCACGACACCGGCCGGCGTGATGCCGCGCATGCGAGCGTTCAAGGTCGTCGGCCTGTTCTCGGCCGGCATGTACGAGTTCGACCGCAATGTTGCCTACGTGCACATAGCCGATGCGGCGCGGCTCTATCGGATGGGCGAGGACGTGAGCGGCCTGCGCCTGAAGCTCAGCGACCTGTTCGCAGCGCCGTATGTCGTGCGCGATCTCGCCCGCTCGCTCGGCGGCTCGTTCTACATCGACGACTGGACCCGCAAGCATGCGAACTTTTTCCGCTCGATCCAGCTGACGAAGGCGGTGCTGTTCTTCATCCTGCTGCTGGTCGTCGCGGTCGCGGCGTTCAACATCGTCTCGACGCTGGTCATGGTCGTGAAGGACAAGCGCTCGGACATCGCGATCCTGCGTACCGTCGGCGCCTCGCCGCGCAGCGTGCTGACGATCTTCCTCACGCAGGGCGTCGCCATCGGCATCATCGGCACGCTGGCCGGCGTGCTGCTCGGCGTACTGATCTCGGTCAACCTCGAGTCGCTGATCCACGGGCTCGAGGCCCTGCTCGGCACCCACTTCCTCGATGCCAAGGTCTACTACATCAGCGATCTGCCGGCGCGTGTCGAATGGAGCGACGTGCTGCAGATCAGCCTGACGGCGTTCGGCCTGTGCTGCCTGTCGACGCTCTATCCATCCTGGCGCGCCGCGCGCACGCAACCGGCCCAATCGCTGCGACACGAATGACCCCAACCATGCCGAACCTCGTTCTCACCTGCAGCGGACTGTTCAAGCACTTCGAGCAGGGCGACACGCGCGTCGAAGTGCTCAGGGGCGTCGAGCTCGCGATCGCGGCGGGCGAGCGCATCGCTATCGTCGGCGCTTCCGGCTCGGGCAAGACCACGCTGTTGCAACTCCTCGGCGGCCTGGACCTGCCGACGTCG
>Ga0111539_10013882_pt1 | contig 10072 bp, 6 predicted proteins | sample RhiMethybrSRZTD1_FD_79667 | JGI IMG/M metagenome (GOLD analysis project Ga0111539, IMG submission 79667) | Populus rhizosphere microbial communities from Tennessee, USA - Rhizosphere MetaG P. TD hybrid SRZTD1 (version 2) (version 2) | ecosystem: Host-associated > Plants > Roots > Rhizosphere >... | reverse complement strand
GCCCGTCCGCTCCACTCTCGGCACTCTTGGAGCGGGAGCGGAGGAAATTTCCACTCGTTGGAGTGTAATAACGGTTAAAAGTTTTCCCTCTGCTTCAGATTTGCGCCGTCCAGACCGTAGGTTAACCGGGCTCGTCGCGTCTGGGTGTGACATTCTGCCTTTCTCTCGCCCCTGATGCGAAATCGCCCCCCCCAATGACGGACTTTCAGCGCTGGCTGTTACCGGGCAGTGGTAGGCAAGACGGCGGGTCTAGCATGAATCTCAACAGTAAATTTCTTTAGCCGCCTGGTTTCGGCGGGGAATCCACTATAATGAATACTATACGAACCATGCTCTTACTCATCTTTCATCATCTCGGTCCGAAGGGGGTTGCTTTGAAACATTGTTTCGTCGCGCGGGAAAACCTGGGCGTATTCCTTGGTCCTTTGTTATTAGTTGTCATTGCCCTCCTGCCCGCGTGCGCATCGCTTGACACTGATCCGGACCGGGGTGCAACCACAGTGAAGCAGGATATCTTTGGCGATCACTTCGGCACAGTGGAATATCTCCCGCAGAACTGGAAGCCTGCAGACAGTTTATGGTTCTATACCATAACGCAGGGATCGAACATGCTGCCCTACGATTTCTTCATGGTACTGGAGAAAAAAGGCGATTCCGAGCCGTTTCGATCCAACGACAACATGAATCGCTACCGTTATCTTCCGCAAAAACCGACTTCGAGCAACCCCGACGGACTGCCAGTCGGGTTCGTGAAGGACGCTTACAAAGGTAAAGATTACATCGGTCTCACGTGCGCGGCCTGTCATACAGCCCAACTGAATTATCAGGGAAAAGGTATCCGTATTGATGGCGGCCCTGCAGGCGCGGATATGGAAACCTTCATGGCGGATATCGTGCGCGCATTGAAAGCAACGCTGGAAAATGACGGCGCCCGTGATCGCTTCGTAAAAAATGTAATGGCACGAGGGGCGTATAAAACCGAAGCGGACGTCAATGCCGACCTCAGGAAATATACCGACCGCCTCGCTAACTACATCACCATAAACTACAGTACGACGCATTACGGCTACGCGCGTCTGGATGCCTTTGGGCGCATCTACAATCGGGTGCTGGAGCACATCGTTACGCCCAGAGAGCTCGGAGAGCTGCTGCGCGACCCGCGAATAGTCAGACCAGGGGCGATAAACCAGGAGGAGCTGGAGACGATTTTGGGTCATGATGGCGACAGCATCCTTACTGGGGCCGAGCGCGATCAGATCCTGGCAAACCTTTTGAAGACTTTGGGCAAGAATAATGAGTGGGAATCGCTGGGACGCCTTAGGAAGAAGCTTTTCAACTCACCCAACGCACCGGTCAGCTATCCCTTCTTGTGGGACACGCCCCAGCATGATTACGTGCAATGGAACGGCTTAACCGAAAACTCGGGACTGAAAGCCATCGGGCGCAACGCAGGCGAAGCAATCGGTGTCTTCGGCACGCTCGACTGGTCGGAACGCACAGGCTTTTCGATATCCTCTCTCGTCGCTGGAACGGGTTTTTACGGTAAGCACATCAGCTACAAATCCTCGGTGAACGTCCTTAACTTGCGCCGCATCGAATCCCGCTTATGGCAGTTGCAATCACCGCTGTGGCCAGAGCACATCCTTCCGCCGATCGACAAGACGCGCCTTGCAAATGGCAGGTCGCTATTCAACAAACACTGCGTGAGCTGCCATACCAGAATCGTGCGCGACGATCCGGAGCGCCGCGTCGTGGCGCACATGTCCCGGGCCAGCGATGCAGGAACAGATCTGCAGATGGCTGAAAACAGCGTGAACTACCAGGGCTTCTCGGGAGTCCTGCGCAACCAATATGTGAACGTCAGTGTCGGCGATATTCTGATCGACCGGCGCGCACCGGTTTCAGCCCTGCTGACCCGGGTCACTCAAGGGGTCGTTGCTACGCCTGAACCGGACAAGTGGTTTTTACAGCGTTGGGTGGAATGGGCCTACAATTTGTCGACCGGCTATCGCGACAATAAAATCAAGACTTCCATCAAGCACGGTGATTACGATCCGGATACCACCGCCAATCCCGTCGCATCGCTCAAATCGTATAAATCCCGGCCGCTGAACGGTATCTGGGCGACCGCACCGTATTTGCATAATGGTTCGGTTCCCACGCTCTACGATCTGTTACTGCCGAAAAAACGCTCTGGAGACCCGGATACCGGAGAATACCGTCCCGACGAGTTTGAAGTCGGCTCGCGCGAACTCGATCCGGTAAAAGTCGGCTTCAAGAGTAGCGGCTATGGAGGCTTTGTCTTTAATACCCGAGGGGTCAAAGACGATAAAGGGGGCCATACGAAAGGAAATAGCAACGCCGGCCATGAATACGGGGCGAGGCGCCTCGCTAATGAGGCTGATGGGCTGGTGGATCAAAAAATCAAAGACCAGTGTGCTGACGAAAGCATCAAGGATCAGGACTTGGATGCGTCCATTAAAGAGAAGTGCCTGTATCCCATGTCAAGAGAAGAACGGCTGGACCTGGTCGAGTATTTGAAAACGTTATGATGCCCTATCAATTCGATCCATTTCGACTACCATAACAAATTAAAAGGGAGCCACCGATGAGCACAACCAGTTATCTGGAGCAGTACGACGCCGCTGCCGACACCGAAAAATCGTATCTCGCACGGCGCTGGATTGATACCGAGCCTCTATCGTTTTTCAAGGAATTACGCCAAAAACGTCCTATTCTCGTGACACCAAAATTTACCCTGGTCACACGTTTCGATGACGTCAGGGAAGTGCTGAGCATGCCCAAAGTATTCACGGTGCAGCCCTATGCGCCCAAGATGGCCGATTACCTGATGATGCACGATGACGATGCGCTGCACACGCGCGAGAAATCCCTCATGCAGTCTATGCTGAATCGGGACGATCTGCCAAAAGTGCGAGAAATGGTGGCGAACGTCTCGAGGGAGATACTCGACAATGCCACTGGCAATATCGAACTTGTAAACAACTACTGCCGCATGGTCCCGGCCACGCTCGTACGGGAATATTTCGGACTAACCGGAGCAAAGCGCCGTGATTTGATCGAGTGGTCATACTGGAACCAGGTCGATACCTTTCACAACCAGCCTTTTGATTTGCTGCCCCCTGAAAAATCCCAGTACATTATCGACAAGCACAATGAAACCGCCAAGGAACTGGGGAAATTCATTGTCGAGCTTATCGCCCGCCGGACCCTGCAAGTCAAGGCTGAGGAACTGACCTTCTCTACCCTGGTGCGTCTCGATGACGACATTGTCACCAGAATGTTGCGGACTGATTTTCCGAAGCAGATGGATTTCGACATCAAGCGCCTGGGTTTGAATGCAGGCGGTCTTTTGATTGGCGCCATCGAGACTACTGCGCAAGCGGTTGCACAGATTGTGCAGTATCTCCTGGACCGCCCAGAATGGCTTGCAAAGGCAAAAACTGCCGCAGGAGCACAGACCCCTGCAGACTTCGATGGGTATGTGTGGGAAGCCCTGCGTTTTGTGCCTATCACGCCTTACTTATTCCGCACTACCGCGAGTGATTATGCAGCGGCCAAGGGGACGGATCATGAAACCGTGCTGCGTACCGGCACACACGTGCTGCCCGTCACGCTGTCGGCCATGTTCGACGAGCGTGCGTTCGATGCGCCAGATGAGTTTAATCCGCAGCGCAATTGGTATAACTATTTCCATTTCGGTTTCGGTAGTCATGAATGCCTGGGCCGGTATGTTGGCAGGGAAATGATACCGGAGATGGTGCGTCAAATTTTAACCAGGGAAGGCATCAAGGCGAAGGCGCCGATAGATTACAAGGCTGGCCCCTTCCCTGAACAATACGATCTGTCATGGACCGTGCAGTAAGGGACAACCGGCCCGGTTTGACGCAGTAGCCGCATGTCGAATTAGCCGGGCATAATGCTTCGTGTGCTCCGGCTAATTCGTTATTTTGCGCCCGCCTGTTTAAGCAACTGCACCAGGTTTTGATGCCGATACTTTGTTGCAAGCATCAGCGCGGTCGCGCCGTTACCCGCCTTGGCATTTACGTCAGCCTTGCCCGCGATCAACGCCTGCGCCACATCCGTATGTCCAATCTGCGATGCCAGCATCAAAGCGGTCGCGCCATTCTCCAGTCGCGCATTCACGTCGGCACCGGCGGAAAGCAGCATCCGCACGACCTCTGGATGTCCTTCCTGCGATGCCTGCATCAACACAGTAATGCCATCGTTTCTCCTGGCGTTCACATCCGCCTTGGCAGCAATCAACTCTCTCACCGCCTCCACATGGCCGTTTTGCGACCCCCGCATCAAGGCGGTCGTGCCGTTGCTGGTCTTTGCATTCACGTCGGCCTTGGCTTCCACCAGCGTCTTCACGACCTCCGCATAACCGTTTTGTGACGCCGCAACAAGTGCGGTCGAGCCATCGTCTGTCCTGGCGTTCACGTCGACCTTCGCAGCAAGCAGCGCCTTGACCCTGGTGAGGTTGCCGTTTCCTGCTGCAGCGATGAGCTCGCTGCCACCCATATTCGCCCACGCACCTGTCGAAACGAGGAATAATGTTACCAGCGTGCTCCAAATACCTGCATGTTTCATCAGTCTGGCCACTTCAGCCTCCTTTACCGGATAATTTCCTGCTATTCTTGACGCAATACTGGTTCGCTTCGCAGCCGTAGCCTTATCACCACAGGCAACTTCGCAGATATTGTATGGGGTTCACTCGCTTAACCTAAGAAAAAAATGAGGGCACGCGCAATCCGGATCGGAACACCTGAATTTACTTCGATCAATGCCTTGGTCTCGCCAGTCCGGAAAAGCCAACGTAGGCGAACTTAAGAGATTATCAATCGCCTAACTCGTAGAGAACGCCCTATCTGACGAGCGACTTTTGAGGAGATTCAATGCGGAAAATCCTTTTTTCATTATCGTTATTGCTGGCCGCGTCGCCGGCAAGCTCAGCGGAAAGCCCGATGCGCCCAGGATTGTGGGAAGTGACAACTACCTCGCTTTTGTTGGCGCTGGTACCTCAGATTCCGCCAGACACCATGCAAAAACTGACAAGGCTGGCAAAGAAACATGGAGTGGATGTTCCGCAAATCCAGAATGGAGCAGCTACATCCAAAGTTTGCATCACGCCTGAAATGGCCGAGCAGGATATTCCGGTTTACTTTCATCAGGCCCAACTCGGGTGTAGTGCTCAAAACACGACCCGGACCGGAAGCAGCTACAGAACCGAACTGGTCTGCGCGAACGCTCAGTTCAAGGGTAACGGAACGGCGGAGGGGACATTTACCAGCCCGGAGAGCTTTTCAGGGCAAACTCAGTTTAGTGGCGTGGTCCAAGGCAACCCCATTGACGAGCATGCGGACGTTACTGGACGGTGGATTAGCGCAAGCTGCAGCCCGGCGAAGGCCACGTATTGACGCATGAGTTTGCCTGTCAGGTGCTGCTCTCATTTTCCTATTATCCCAGCCTTCTAACGGCACGAAGGCTGAACCCGAGTTCATCAGCCATCAGATCCTGATGGCACCCGCATCTCAAGATCCGGCAACGGCGCTGTTCATGACTTCTAGCAGCCGTTCGTGAATGTCCCCAAATGCGCCATTGCTCATAACCACCACGTGATCCCCCGGCCGAGTCGCAGTCTTAATTGCCGCGATCAAGTCGTTAAGATCTTCGTAGGTCGCTGCTCTTTTACCGAGCGAAGCCAGCGCTTCACCTGCTTCCCAACCCAGATTTGCTTTATAGCAAAAAACCTCATCCGCTGGCGACAGGCTATCGGCGAGGCTTTCTTTCCACACCCCCATCTTCATCGTGTTTGAACGCGGTTCCAGCACAGCAATGATTCGGGCACCCTTCACTTTGCTTCGCAAGCCATCAAGAGTAGTTCGAATTGCTGTCGGGTGATGAGCAAAATCGTCATATAGCGTGATGCCGTTCCGGACACCCCGGACTTCCATGCGCCGCTTGACGTTCTTGAACTGCCTCAGTGCTTCTATACCAATGTTGATCGGAACGCCAGAGTGACGCGCGGCTGCCAGCGCAGCCAACCCATTCATGAGGTTGTGCTCGCCCAGGAGACTCCATTGTAATAACCCCTGACAATCACCCTGGAAATTGATGGAGATCCCATCAGGCAAAACGTTTCCTCCCCAGCCATTTGCCACCCCTACCAGTTCCACCGGCGTCCAGCATCCCTGAGCCAACACCCGCTGTATGCTTTCCTCCCGCCCACTGGCGATGATCAGCCCGTTTCCGGGAATGGTGCGCACGAAATAGTGAAATTGCCGTTCAATCGCCGCGAGACTGTCAAAGATGTCTGCATGATCAAATTCCAGGTTGTTGAGAATCGCAGTTCTTGATCGAAAGTGCACGAACTTGGAGCGCTTGTCGAAGAAAGCCGTGTCATATTCATCGGCTTCGATGACAAAAAAACCAGACCCGCCTAGTCTGGCCGATAGCCCAAAATTCAGAGGAATGCCCCCGATCAGGAATCCCGGGGACATGCCCGCGTACTCGAGTATCCAAGCAAGCATAGACGCTGTCGTCGTCTTTCCATGGGTGCCGGCCACTGCCAATACCCATTTGTCTCGCAAAACATTTTCCGCCAGCCACTGAGGGCCAGAAACATAAGGGAGGTTAAGGTTAAGGATCGCCTCCATGAGCGGATTTCCGCGGGTCACAACGTTCCCGATCACAAACAGATCCGGATTAAGCCTGGTTTGGTCGGGCGAAAACCCTTCCGTCAACTCAATCCCCTGCGCGCGCAACTGCGTACTCATAGGCGGATAGACGCCAACATCGCAACCGGTCACCTTGTGGCCGGCTTCGCGCGCAATCGCAGCGATTCCACCCATGAAAGTGCCGCAAATTCCCAGTATGTGAATATGCAAATCCTAACTCCTACTGCGCGCCAGCAACACTGTGCGGCTAAAATTAAGTTCGACTGCGCACAACCGTGCGTATAGTTTGACTTCCGTTTTTTGTTACACTTACGGCTTTGTCCGGCCTTAGGATCTCATTTAGCCAAGCCGGGCAGTAAGCCTCCGATGGAGGGCACCCTCGATTTCTGCAAAAACCGGAGCCGATGCGCTACGTGCCGCCTGCCTACATATCGGTGACGCGAGACCTACCAATCTGAAAACGGCAATGCGCCCGTGCCAAGACGGTGCCCTTTTCCGGATATCTCTCCTCACATGAAATCGCGTTTCTCCCGCCCGACTTGCTGGTTTCTTTTTCTTTTCTGCCTTGCATGCGATGCGCGCGGCGATAACGCATCACCCGCAGCGCGGCAAAAATCTGAGCGTGGGACGACGACGCCGACCCAAGCTCAGGGCAGCGAGAATAAACCGGTCGTCGTCGACACGGAGCGCATCCGCGGCAATCACGAATATGAGGCTCAAAGGCCAAGCGGGGCTGAATTACGCGGCGCGCCGACTACCTCAGCCGGGCAAGCCCCTGATGGAGCTGGGCAGATCGAACCCAGGCAGGACTATACACCATCTGCGGGGACGACAAAAACGGGAGGAGCTGCTGCAGCCTCTAAAACTGAAACCGGCAATAAGGAAAACCAGCCCAATCACACGGGGATCGAGGGTATAGCAGATCGCCATGGGGCGCACGAAATTGAACCTCAGCTACGTCGACGTACGACTTCGCCCGGGGGCATTGCTTCGCCCAGCGCCAAGGATCGAAGCAAGGTGGCGGTCGAAGGCAGTGGTAAACCAGGATTTGCAGAAACTGAGCACATCCGCGGGCACCTTGAACAGCCAAGTGACATGAAGCTGCGCTTGGGAGGAGAAATGGAGCCGGATACGGACTTGAAAGTTGCCGTGCCTGGGCCAGAAAAGGTAAGTCCTAGAAGCAGGCCCGTGTTCGTGGCTGCCGACCGTCTGCAAGGCCACTCAGACAGGGAAGTGGAGGCGATCGGCAGGGCCGAGTTGAACAACGGTGAACAGTTCATCTCTGCGGACCGCTTGAGATATCGCCAGGACACGGAAGATGCGGAAGCTGAAGGCGGGGTCCGTGTGGAGCAGCGAGGAGACATACTGGAAGGCTCCCGGCTCAAGTTCAATCTGGCCAGCAAAACCGGCGAGCTCAGCGAGCCAACCTACCAACTAAAGGACGCGAGCAGCAGGGGCTACGCCGATATGCTCATGTTTGAAGGGGATAATCATTACCGTTTCCGGAAAACCACCTACACAACGTGTCCCGCAGGTGAAGACGACTGGCTCCTGAACGTTGCAGACCTGCAGCTCGACCATAACAAGAAAGTGGGGACTGCGCGAAACGTTAAACTTACGTTCAAGGACGTGCCTATTTTCTATACGCCGTGGATGAATTTCTCGTACAGCGGGCAACGTAAATCGGGTTTGCTTGCACCTGTATACGGCACCAACGTGAGAACCGGGCTCGAAGCGACGGTGCCGTTCTACTGGAATATCGCGCCCAACTACGACGCCACCATGTCGGCGCGCATGATGTCGAAGCGCGGCATCTCGTTCAATAATGAGTTCCGCTATCTGGGAGAAAAATGGAGCGGTACGGTTCTTGGCGACATACTGCCCAATGACTGGGAGACGCAAAAGACCCGCTGGCGCACGTCGTTTGCACACGATCACAATTTTGGTGGCGGCTTTGCCGGCCGCTTCGACTACAACCGGGTTTCCGACGATGCCTATTTCCGAGATCTTGGCAACAACCTGAATCTCACCTCACGGACCAACTTGCTGCAACAGGGCGTGGTTACGTATAACCGCGCCTTGGGTGAAGATGGCACGCTGAACGTCACTTCACTGGTCCAAAGCTTCCAGACTATTCAGGATCCGCTAGCGCCTATCGTGCCGCCGTACAAGCGCTTGCCGCAGGTGGGCATCGTCGCCAATAAGCCTGATGTTTTGGGAATGGATCTCAATTTCTTCGGCAACTGGTCGAATTTCTCTCATCCTACGATGGTAGGTGGTCACCGCCTGGTCCTCTTTCCCAGTGTCAGCTATCCAATGCGCACTGCATTTGGCCACATCACACCTAAGGTCGGAATACACCATACCAGGTATAGCCTGGACGAGAGCGCACCCGATCCAAGCCCAACCCGTACCTTGCCCATTGTCAGTCTGGATAGCGCCCTCGTCTTTGAACGCCAGATGGGGTTGGGAGGAGAGCGCTTCACACAAACCCTTGAGCCGCGGCTTTTGTACCTGTACGTGCCATTCCGTGATCAGAGTCAGCTGCCAAACTTTGACTCGGCCAATATGGACTTTAACTTCGCCCAGATGTTCAGCGAAAACAGGTTCAGCGGCTCCGATCGCATCAATGACGCAAACCAGATCACCTTCGCCCTTGCCTCGCGCCTTCTGGAATCCGGCACCGGGAAGGAACGCCTTCGGCTAGCTGTTGGCCAGCAATTAAGCTTCATTGACCGGCGCGTTACATTGGATGCGCCTGAGACCATCAGTCGCAGGCCGGATTTTGTCGCGGCCGTGACGGGATTTCTCACCCCGACCATAATCACCGACAGCAGCCTGCAAGTCGATCAGACGCGATTCATGGCGGAGGTGGTCCGCTCCGGCCTGAGCTATCGGCCGGAGCCGGGGCGGGTCATCAATGTGGGTTATCGTTTTACCCGGGACGTATTGCACCAGGTGGATGCCTCCAGCCAGTGGCGCTGGTCCGAAAATTGGCAGACCGTCGCGCGTCTGAATTACTCCATTCAGGATCAGAGAATTCTGGAAGGACTGGCGGGACTTGAGTATAATGCCTGCTGCTGGTCGTTGCGGTTCGTGCTTCAGCATCTCACGACCGCCACACAGAAAACGACCACCGCGGCTTTTTTGCAGCTCGAGTTAAGCGGCTTGATGCAAATCGGCTCCAACCCACTGCACGTATTGCAACGCAGTATTCCCGGCTATGTTAGAACCGGCAGCCAGGGAAGCACCCTATTCGAAGGCCCATAGAAATTTATTGCCCTCCCCTTGTCCTCTGCTCAGCGCTTATTCACATGGGCAAAAAATTCTGGTTAGGTCCTCCTTTCCTGGTCATGCTAGTTGCAGGGATT
>Ga0111539_10013880_pt1 | contig 10074 bp, 8 predicted proteins | sample RhiMethybrSRZTD1_FD_79667 | JGI IMG/M metagenome (GOLD analysis project Ga0111539, IMG submission 79667) | Populus rhizosphere microbial communities from Tennessee, USA - Rhizosphere MetaG P. TD hybrid SRZTD1 (version 2) (version 2) | ecosystem: Host-associated > Plants > Roots > Rhizosphere >... | reverse complement strand
GGTATCACTTGGGCGCTCGGTGAGCCAATCGCTGCGTGCGTTCCCTTTTGGGAAACCTTCGTCGTCCTCACGATCGCGGGAGAACGGCTCGAGCTCACGCGTGTGCTTCCGCCGTCCGCGTTCGGGCGGGCAATGTTCATTGGCTGCACCGTCCTGCTCGTCGCAGGGCTCGCCGGTGCTCGCGCCGATCTCGACACGGCTCCCAAGGTGCGCGGGGCGGCAATGGTCCTCTTGGCCCTCTGGCTCGCACGCTTCGACGTCGCCCGGCGGACGATCGCCAAATCCGGCGCTACCAGATACATGGCCGTCAACATGCTCGCCGGCTTCGTCTGGCTCGCCGTCGGCGGCGCGCTCGTCGTGCGCGACGGCGACCTCGCGTCAGGCCCTTTGTACGACGCCAGCGTGCATGCGCTCTTCGTCGGATTCGTTTTCTCGATGATCTTCGCTCATGCGCCCATCATCCTGCCGGCGGTGGCAGGCATCGAGCTGCGCTATTCCCCACTCTTCTATGTGCACGCCGCCGTTCTTCAAGCTGGGATCGTGGCGCGCCTCGTCGGCGATCTCTCGGGCGTTCCTTCCTTGCGTGCTTGGGGGGGGCTCGTCAGCACGGCGGCCATCGTCCTTTTCGCCGCCAATACGGCGCGCAGCGCTCTCTTGGCCCGGCGTGACGCGGCGTAGCACTACTCTGCCAGTTTTTCGCTGCCAGATCGATCATCGATAAGGCGATGACCCCACGCAAACTGCCCGGACAGGCGCAATCTTCCATCGGAAAGCAGGGGTGGCGCTGCAAGCTTCGCGGCGAAGCGTCGTTGCGGAGCGATCCTTCTATTCGACTCTGGTCACGGCGACCGGATACGGTTGCGGCGTTGCCTCGCACGTCGTCGAAACATTGCCCACGAGGAACGCGTTCGCCTTCAGGCTGAAGCGGGCGAACGTCTGGGTGATCGAAGCGCCCGGCGCGGCCGTCGCCTGGAAGTCCAGCTCGAAGCTGGGCGGGGTGTAACTCGAGCCATTGTCGACATGAGCAGGCAACACCAGCGCGACGCCGCGCGCCGTGCGTTCGACTCTCGCGCCCGGCCGAACGTTCGCGCTGCCCGTCCTGGGAACGACGCGAGCGGAGCCTTCCACATAGCGGGCTCCAGCCGGAATCGGCCATTCGTCGACGATGTCGAAGATGTAGTTCAATCCGGTATGGGAAATGGCTCCCGAGTCGGTTCCGTCAATGCGCAGCGTGTACGTCGAGCCGGCCTTGGCCACGGAAGGTGCCGTAACCGACACCCTGTGCTGCTGTCCATCCGGACCCCTCGAACAGACCAGAGGGATGCTTACCGTCGGCGTAATCAATCCGGCAGCAAGGAACCCAACCAAGAGTGCCCCAAGCCGCATGACACTCGTACGACCCAACACGCCGCCGAGCTCTCGAGCCGAAACTCGCACTTTCGACCTTCGGGCCGGCGGCTGCAATGGATCCTCGCGCGAGAAACGCGTCATACTCTCCTCCCCTATAAAGATAAGTAAGAGAGAAAACGCGGGGAATGACAGTTGTCACGTCATCGACGCGCGGCAACCGCGATCGGCCGTGGGATGCGCCGTCAAGGGGCGACCTCGTAATAACCCATCATGCCTTCGTCGACGTGATCGAGCAGGTGGCAATGGTACATCCAGCGCCCCGCCTTGTCCTCGACGTACTCGATGCTCGCGGTCATGAGAGGAGGGACTTCGACGATGTTCACGGGCTTGCCGTCGTGCGGGCATCCTTCCGTCGGGCTCGCAAGTCCACCGCGGTCGCAGAAGTTGTGGCCGTGAATGCCGAAGGTGTGGAAGACGTCCGGCGAAGTATTGATCAAGCGCCAGCGGACGAGGTCTCCGACCCGTGCGCTCGGGTTCGTATTCTCATGCGGTACGTAACGATCGTTCTCGAGCTCGATGACCTGCCCATCGCCAAAAGCGCGACCGTTGAGCGTCATGTAGAAGGGTGACTGTTCCTCGTCCTCATCCTCATCGCCGCCTTCTTCACCTTCGAGACCGAGCTGCCCCATGAAGAGCACGAACTCGTGCTGAGCCGGTGGTTCGTAGGCGCTGGACACGACGATCGCGCCGTACTGACCCCTCGACAGGGCGAGCCGAGGTTCGACGTGACTGAGAAATGGCCATACGCCTTCGGTCAACGCCGTGATCGGGTAGACATGCGCGCACTGGCGGCCAACGACGCTGAAAGGAAAGTCCATGGTACCGTCTTCCTCGACGCCGTACTCCATGCCCATGAAGTGCAGGCTTGCCGCTCTCGGTGACGTGTTGACGAGCTTGACGCTCAGGGAGTCACCGAGCTTCATCCGCAGAGCGGGACCGGGCACGGCGCCATCGAACGTCCACGCATCGAACGCGCGGCGGCCGACGGCGGGCAAGATTCGGACGTCGCGTGCCGTCACCGTCACGTCGGCCGGTGCGGCGATGTCGAGGGGCGTCGCGCAGATATCGGGCCCTTCGCTCTTGGCCGACCCACACGATGCCATCGTGATGCATGCGACGACTTGGATCACCGTCTTTTTCATGGCTGCTCTTTTCACAATGCGAGTGCGATCAAATTGCGAAACCAAAAAGGTCCGTAGGCAGCCCCGACGTGCGGTACGCCCGTGTCGTTCAGGTGGGCATAAAGACCTGCCGACCAGCTCAACCTCCCCCAATTGAAGTGCAAGGTTGGACCGGCGAAGTGGTGCACCCGCGATCGCTCGCGCGCTTCCGGCGTATCGCCGCTCGGATCGATCTGACCTCGCGCGAAGTACTCGATGCCTGGATGAAACGTTTGCGTCGCCTCCCAGGCGATACCGGTCGTCGGGTTGATGATGAAATGAGCTGAACGCCCCTGCGCTTTCCCGTCGAAAGGCCGTTCGAACTCCTCTTCGACCCAGAGGTTGGCCATCCAACAAAGACGGTCGATCCTGCGCTGAAGGATCACTTTCCCTTCCAGGGCCAATTCGTCATGCATGGTCTCGAGCTCGAAGTAAAGGCCAACGTCGACGGGCCACTCGCCGCTCTCGGCCAGCCGCGTGCGAACGCGCCAGATGAGGCCGTCGAATTGAAAGGCGCTTCCGCCGCCCGCCTTCGGCGATGATTGGAAGACCTGGTAGAAGCCGAGCTCGACCCGGTCCGTCAGTCCGTATTCGATTTCGTTCTGCAACCTGACGGCCGGGCTCCACATCTCCCCGGCAACGGGGTCGGCCGAATTGGCAGGCACACGCAACGGGTTGACGTCCGTATAGAGCTCGAGCTCGAGCTCGCCCTCTGGAAGCGTCTCGTACGGGTACGAGAATGGAAGCTTCCGCGGCGTTGCGTTGGCGATATGCGAAGCGCCGACGGTTGCACAGAGAACAGTGCAAACGACTTTCAAATTCATATCGGTTGAGTAGGTACTTCGCTCGTCGTGGTCAACTCAGCCCATGACAACTGTCAGCGTCGTGCCTGTTTCGAACTCCATTGTCCTTAACGAATTGGCCGCGAGAGCATACTGATTGGAGAAACCACGCAGTGGTGAACGTCTGGAGCTTCGCGATGCAAGACGATCCGACGTGTCCGAGCACGACTGGGGGGAACGCGTCGAAGAATGTCGAACCGGAACCTTCGCTCGTGTCGCAGCCGCGACCGGGTGGTGGCGCCCGTCTACTTGGCTCCGGTAGCGACGCGGCGTATGTCTACGCCGCGATGTCGCGCCGAGCGGGCGGTGCGTCGCTCGGAATCGATCTCACTCCGGGCAAAGAATGCAGCCTGGCGTGCGTTTACTGTCAGGTGCCGCGAGCACGAGCAGGGCCGACCCGCAACCGGCCGGCAGTGGACCTCAAACGGCTTCGACGTGAGCTCGACATCATGCTGCGATCCCCGCCTGATTCAGGCTGGGCCGACCTGGCCGTGGCCGGATCGGGCGAGCCGACGCTTGCTTTGAACTTTGAGCAGGCGCTGGATCGAATTCTCGAAGCGTCTGCCGAAGCCTCGTTCGCCAATCCCCTGCGAATCTATACGAACGGCCTGCATCTCGAGAAAGGGAGCGTACGCCGTGCGCTGGCGAAGTGGACGAATCAATCCGGAGAGGTATGGGTCAAGCTCGACGCGCTGAGCGACGAAATGTGCGCGAAGCTCTGGCGCCGAAAGGTCACGCCCGCGGCCCACGTCGCGCGCATCTGGAGATTTGCGGAGGAGCAGCCGATCGGCATCCAGACGACGATCATGCGCGGCGAAGGAATGGTCTGCCTCGAGACTTTGGCGCATCAGCTCGCGGCGGTCGTCTCATGGGGCCTCGCGCTGGGAGCGAAGTTTCACGGGATTCAACTCGTTTCGCCGACGCGTCCGGCCGGCGATCTCGCAGCCGTGCGCGCCGCGCGGCTCACACCCGCAAGCCGCGATGAACTGGAGGTTGTCGCGCGCATTCTCGAGACCGAGCTTGGCCTCCCCGTGCAGGCATTCGCGTAGTTTCGATTTTGCGGATCAGCTCCATCGGCGCGCCACGGCGACGGCCGCTTCGCGGGCTTGCGCGGCGCAGCTCGCGAGCCCCACACCCGCCCCGTATCCTCCTCCAGCAAAGTGAAGGCCGGGCCAATGCTGAGCCCTGGCACGGATTTCGGCAACTCGGCGCCCGTGGCCGACTTCAGGGGTCGGCGTCGCCTGATCGAAACGAACGACGCGAGACGATCGCAGCGGCGGAAGCGGGAAGTATTTGCCGAGATCGCCCAAGACCGTGGCGACGAGATCGTCATCGCTCGCCGAGCTCACGAGTCCGGGGGCGCGGTCGCCGCCCACGAACGCGCGCAGCACGACACGACCTTGGGGCGCCCTACCCGGCCATTTCACGGACGCAAATGTCGCGGCGATGATGGAGCGCTCCTCGACGCGCGGAACGAGCAGACCGCCCGCCGACGGCAAACCTTCCGACGCGTCCATGGCCAGAACGACGGCCGCCGTCGATAGTGATCGGATCGCGTCGAGCTTGTTGGCGAGCTCGGCATCGAGGGCGCGCACGAGATGCGCCGCTGCGAAAGGCGGAGCCGCCACGATGACGTCGTCGGCTTGCAGCGGCGGTCCGTGCGAAACGCCGACCTCCCAGCAATCGGTCCGACGGGCGAGCGACACGGCGGCGGTCTGCCGGCGAATTCGGTCCGTTCCGATACGCGCGGTCAGCGCCTCGACGATGCGCGACATACCTCGCTTAGGCGCACGAAAGGGCGGCCCTTCCGCGCGGGGAACCTTCATCATCGATGCAATCAAGCTGCGCGGCGCAGCGGCAAGCAACGGAGTGGCGGCCGCGGCATCCAATCGATCGATGTTTCCGGCGAAAATGCCCCCGACGATCGGCTCGATCAGCTTGTCTTTCATTTCCCGACCCAGGCGCCGCCCGACCAGGTCACCCACCGAGATCTCGTCGACACGCCGTCGAGGAAGCACGAGGTCCATCGTCGCTCGCGCGCGGCCGCGCCAGGTGAGCAACGGCGTGCGTGCAATCTGGCCGAGTTTGCGGGGAACTCCATAGACGAGCCCTTCGGGAAGCGGGGAGAGGCTCTCGTCGTGAGCGACCAGAATGCGGGAAGCCTCCGCGCTCGGTGCCATCAGCTCTGTCTCGAGACCGAGCGCTCGACACAGTGCAATGCCCTCAGGACGCGAGGTCAGCACGCCGTCGGGGCCAGCGTCGACGATGCAGTCGTCGACGTTGAGCGTGCGAATGTTCCCCCCGAGGCAATCTCGTCCCTCGAGGATAACGAGATCGACGTCATCGGTCCTGCTCGCGATCTCGAATGCGCTCGCGAGCCCGCTGATCCCACCGCCGATGACCACCACCCGGCGCACGTTCAAACGTCTTCCTTGGCTTCGCGCTTGGCTTCGCGCTCTGCCCATTCACGCGGCACGTAAGCGCAAAGCGGATCGGCCGCCATTGGATCGCCCGTCATGCCATAGGCGCGGGCGCGCGACCCTCCGCATACGCGCCGAAAGGGACAAACCCCGCATTTTCCTCCGAGCTGCGACGGATCGCGAAGGCGCACGAACAGAGGATGATGCCGGTAAACCTGGGCCAGCGAATCATGGCGAACGTTCCCCGCTGGAATCGGGAGAAAGCCGCTGGGGCAAATGTCGCCTCGATGAGAAACGAACACGAAGCCCGCGCCGTCGTTGATCGACAGCGGACGCCGCAGCGCTCCGGTGGGGTCGAGATCGTCGTAAAGACCGATGATGCCCTTTTTGGCCTTTCGCTCCAAGAGCACACGTCGAAAGTGCGGCGCTGCCGTGGTCTTGACCGCGAAGGGATACGTCTCGCTGATGTCGGCCAGTTGATGAAGCGCGTCCTCGATCGCGTCCGGCGTGAGGAGCAACTTCGAATCGGCGCGTCCGGTGGGAACGACCAGGAAGACACTCCACAGGACGGCCCCGAGCCGCTCGACCATCTGCGCCATGGCCTCGATGGAACCTAGGTTGACGGGCGACAGGGTCGTATTGACTTGCGTCGAGAGCCCGAGCGCTCGCGCTTGCTCGAGGATGCGCATGCTCTCCGCGTAGCTTCCGGATACACCGCGGAATGCGTCGTGGGTCGCGGCATCAGGGCCATCGATCGAGACGGCAAGGCGTGAGAGGCCGGCGTTCTTGAGCTGACCAAGCAGCGTGCCCGTCGTCAGCAGCGTGCCCGAAGGCGTGAGTGCCATCGTGAGTCCGAGCTGGACCCCGTGGGCCACGAGCGTCACGAGATCGGGGCGTTTCGCGGGATCTCCGCCCGTGAGCACGACGAGAGGCGTTCCCATCGCGGAGATAGAAGCGAGCAGGCGCCGACCTTCGTTTGTCGACAGCTCCAGCGGATCGCGCTGAGGGGTAGCACACGCACGGCAATGAACGCAGACGAGATCACAAGCTTGCGTCATTTCCCACACCGCTAGCACCGGTCTCGTCGCGTCCGACGGAACGACCGGCTTCCCGCGGCTGTGCGCTGACGGGCGGGCCGAAGTCGAGTTCTCCATTGCGATGGTCCGAAGCATCCACCGTGCCGCACCGCGCGGTCCGATTGGGCGGCTCACCCGTCCGGCGTGCGCAACAGCTGCGCTGATCCGCGCAATCATTGCGTGCGTGCCAGTGCGGCGTCGGTCGACCGATTGCGGCGGAGTAGCTCCGCTTATCGCCCCTCGAGGCCCTTCACGAGCTCCAGCACGGCGACGTCTCATGATGGGTGTCATGCCACGGCGCTTGTCTTCATAGCAGTGTCGCACCCGCGTGAACGCGTGCCCAGAAGCGCCGGCCCCCGCCGCACAATTGGCAAACGCTGCCGCCGCGAAGCCGCGGCACGATTCGATTGTCGCGGCGCTCGAGGCGGCCGTCTCGTCGGGTGCGCCGTTTCTGACGCTTCACGGCGCGCAGGCACCGGTACGTCTCGGATACAGGCAAGCACTGGACGAAGCGCGGCGATGGCAAGGCCTGCTTCATTCGCGAGGCATGCGCCGCGGCGATCGCGTCTTGCTACTGCTCTCGGCGGCCGGACAATTCGTGAAAGCCTTTCTCGGCGTCATGCTGGCAGGTGGTGTCCCCGTTCCCCTTGCGACCCCCCACACGTTCGGTTCACTCGATCGATTCGTCAGCAATCTCGAGCCGATCGTGAGAGACGCCGATACCGGGTGGCTCATTACCGATAGTCGATTGCGGGGGCTCCTTCGAAATCAAGAAGCGCTCGGCAGCTACTTGCGCGACGTGCTGGTGGAAGAGGACCTTGCCGGAAGCGCCGCAATAGAAGCACCGAGCGTGTCCATCGGCGGGAGCGACACGGCGTTCATTCAGTACACCTCGGGAACCACGGGACGACCGAAGGGCGTCGTCATCACGCACGGGGCCGTCGTTGCAAATGCCTTCGCGATCGCCGGAGGGCTGCATCTTTCGCCCCAAGACGTCGGCGTCAGCTGGTTGCCGCTTTTTCATGACATGGGACTGGTAGGCGCCTTGCTCACGGCCATTTGCCACCCCTACCCTCTGCATCTCTTGTCCCCGACCGTCTTCGTTCTGCATCCAGGTCGCTGGCTGGAGCTCATGTCCGCCGAGAAGGCCACGCTTTCGCCGGCGCCGAACTTCGCCTTCGACCTCTGCACGAGCCGAGGCAAATGCTCCGAAACGACCCGCCTCGACAGATGGCGCGTAGCTTTGAACGGCTCGGAGCCCGTTCGGCCGGCGACGGTGCGACGATTCGTGGATCGCTACGGGGCGCATGGTTTTCATCAGCGCGCCATGCTTCCCGTCTATGGTTTGGCAGAAAACACGCTGGCCGTCACCTTTCCCGACGTTGCCGGAGGCATGGATACGATCGGCGTCGATCGAGAAATGCTCGAACGCCATGGGCGGGTCGTATCGGACGCGGGCAGCACTCGCTGCGAGCTCGCGTGCGTGGGGCGACCACTAGCTGGGTCCGCCGTCAAGATCGCCGACCAAGGTGGATGCACGGTCGCGGAGCGGGTGGTCGGAGAAATCATGGTCAGCGGAGCGAGTTTGATGAAGCAGTACTTTCGCAACGACGAAGCCACTGCCGCGGTGATGTCCGATGGCTGGCTCAAAACGGGCGACCTTGGGTTCGTCACGGCCGGCCGTCTGTTCGTGTGCGGTCGCCACAGCGACGTCATCATCAAAAGCGGTCGCAATCTTCACCCTTACGACATCGAGCGTGTTGCCGGCCAAGTCATGGGAAGCGCGAGCACCGGGGTCGTGGCAATCGGCCGCCCCAATCCCGCCACGGGAACCGATGACCTGATCGTCATTGCCGAGACGGCGGACGCTGACGAAGCACGACGGTCCAGCATCAGCCAAAAGATACGCGGCGAGCTTTTGTCCGTGCTCGGGGTCGGCGTCGACGAGGTACGGCTCGTCCGCCCGGGCGAGGTTCCCCGTACGACCAGCGGAAAAGTTCGCCGTAAAGAATGCGCGCGGATGCTCGCCGATTGGACTTCGCCATGAAGCGTGCCTTGGTGATCGGCGGGACGGGATTCATCGGCAGTCACATCGTACGTGAGCTGATGGATCGCGGCGTGGCAGTTCGCGTCAGCCGGAGAGCGCGGTCGAATCGACTGCTGCTTCGCAAACTTTCAGTGGAATTCGCCGACGCGGATCTCGACGACGTGGAGAGCCTGAAGCGTGCCGCCGACGGCTGTGACGTGATCTTCATGGCGGCGGGACACTACCCTCGTTACTCGCTCGATGCGCGCGCGTCGGTCGCGACCGGCGTTCGTGGCATCCGCAACGCATGCGCGGCAGCGCTCGCGGCAGACGTGGAGCGATTCGTTTACACCTCGTCGGTGGGTTCGCTTGCAACGGTGCGAGGGCGGCCGGCCGACGAGTCGGACATTGCGCCGAGCATGGCCGAGGACAGCGTCTACCGGGCCGTCAAATGGATCATGGAACGCGAGGTCGAAAGCGCAGCCGCGCGCGGGCTTCGCGCCGTCACGCTGCTGCCGGGCGGCTGCTTGGGGCCTGGCGATCTGCGGGTCGGCACCGGCGCATTCCTGGTCGGAGTCGTGCGCGGGGAGCTTCCTTGGTGGGTGGAGGGTTCGATCAATCTCGTCGACGTTGCCGACGTCGCGCGAGCGCACATCGCCGGCGCATCATCGGCCCCCGGCAGCAGGTTCTGCGTAGCCGGTCGCCACGTGCGCGTCTCGTGGTTGCTCGAGCGCGCGGTCGAACGATACGGCGGTCGGGTCCCCACGAACTGTTTGCCCGCGGACGAGGCAATACGCCGGGCCGACGCAGACGAGCGCGACGCCGCGCCATTGAATCGCCGGGCCCCGATTCCAAGGGAGATGGTCGACCTCGTCACGACGGGTCAAGCCGTCTCCAACGCGAAGGCCGAGACGGAGCTCGGCTTCGTGGCGAGGCCGATCGACGAGACGCTCGATCGCGCGCACGCCTGGTTCGCGCGTTTAGGGCTGCTGCCGCGTCAAGCAAGGAGGACCCATGTTTCAAGTTCGGCAAGATGTGCGAGCTCACGTGATCGATCTCATCGCCAAAACGAGCCGAGTGGATCGAGCCACGATCCGCGGCGAGGACCGGCTGCGTGACGATCTCGGAATGGACTCGCTC
>Ga0111539_10013878_pt1 | contig 10074 bp, 7 predicted proteins | sample RhiMethybrSRZTD1_FD_79667 | JGI IMG/M metagenome (GOLD analysis project Ga0111539, IMG submission 79667) | Populus rhizosphere microbial communities from Tennessee, USA - Rhizosphere MetaG P. TD hybrid SRZTD1 (version 2) (version 2) | ecosystem: Host-associated > Plants > Roots > Rhizosphere >... | reverse complement strand
TCTGCGTGGCTGGACTCCACCAATCCGGATCTTTCCGCGTTTGCGAAACGAGGTGGAAGGATGATCGTGGCGATCGGCACAAACGACACCCTCGCATCGCCCGGAGCACAACTCGATTACTACCAGTCGGTGCTCGACAAGATGGGACGCTCCACCGTTGACGAGTTTGCGCGGTTCTACGTCATTCCACAGACCGGGCACGGACTCACTGGATCGAGCTACACGACAAATGGGGATGGCGCCGCAATTCCCGCAGCTCAGATCCCCAGCCGTTTTGACCGCGTTTCGATGTTGCTCGACTGGGTCGAGAGAGGCGCTGCACCGCCGAAATCAGCGACAGTCACAGGAAACGCGGGGAGCTTGCCGCTCTGCTCTTATCCCAGCTATCCACGATACAACTCAGGTCCGCCGAACCAGGCGTCGTCCTACACGTGTGCTGAACGTTAAAGAGTACTTACGACCAATGCGACGACATATGAAGTACAAAAGCTCCATGTTTCTCTTGTTCGCAGCCACGCTACTCGGCGGGCTTTCGACGTCGTGGACCATCGCACAAAATGCTCCGGCCGGCGCCGGCTCAGGGATTGCAAATCAGAACAAGATCGTGGTTCCTGATCCGTCATGGAATTGCGGCATGGCGGAAGGCATCCCTAATCCTGAGAACGGAACACTCGTGTTCGAAGCCCAAATAGGGCTCGACAGAGTTTTGAATGTTGGGAAGACCCCGTATGGCGACCGCCGAGTTGCAGTCTCGCGAGAGGGATCCGTATCCGGCACGAGACTGTCAGGTACTGTCACTTCGGGAGCTCTGGATTTCGAACTCAAGCTGCCAAACGGAGTGATCGAAATTGAGCAAATCCTCGTGCTCAAAACCAGTGAGGGGAAATATATCTACGCGCGTTCGGCCGGAGTGGGGGCGGATTCCACAGATGTGAGAGTCGTGATGGATTTCGAAGCGCCAAATGCCAGTGACTCTGCATGGCTAAATTCCGGGAAATATGTGGCCCGCCGAATTCTTAATGCTGAAACAAAAACCCTGCTACTGCGTGTTTACGACGTGTCCACGGTGGCTATTCCATCCGGCAACAACGTTATTCGAATCAGCAGGCCACCGGACGTTCCCGCTCAACTCTGGGATTACCGAAAGAAAACGGCCGGGGAGAAACAAGGCAGCGAGTTGATCACTGAAACCGTCACACTCAGTCCGAGCCTTTCGGTCGGCCCGAGCAAACGGGGAAACCGCAACATCATTCCTATTACCGGTGGAGAACTGTCTGGGCGAATCTCCGGCAAAGTACTGGCTGGCGGTGCGGACTATCAGAATCTGTCTCCTCCCGCCACGATTGATGCGCGGTATCTTTGGCAGACGAACGACGGCGAAATCATACTCGTTCGAAACGCCGGCCCCTTCGGAGCGTTGGTGCCCACGTTCGAGGTGCGCACCGATAGTCCTTACGCATGGCTCAACAGGGGGACTTATCTCAGTTCAAATCCTGGGATGAAGCCGGGTGGGGTTGGAATCACGATGTATGACAGCGTCCGCTGAGCAAACGAACTCAGGCAGGAGGCTTCTTCGACTGATGCAGCCGTCAACTCGTACAACTTTGGTTACGCCACGAGTTTGATCCGGCCTGGGCTCCAACAACGTCCAGGCCGGAATCGCGATTTGGTTCCGCCTACTGTTGCCCGCCTCTTCCTCTCGGCGCTGTAGGCGTCGCGCCAGGCTGCTGCCCTCCGGGCAACCCAATGACAGGTTCCTCATCGGGCTCCGGTGTGTTGCCCCGGCCTCGGCCGCCGGCCGCTGGCGCCGCACCAGGAGCTCCTCGACCTCCGCGCGGTGGGGTCCAACCATCACGTGCCGGTCCATTCTGCACGATCCGTGTTCCCGCCGTGACGGTGTAGCCGTTTAGATATTGAGACCCTGCGTTTCCATAGTATTTGCCATATTTCAGGGCGGCATTGTGCACCTTGATGATTGCATCCTGGTAGCGTGGATCGTTCTGCGACCATCCCGAGAAGCTCGACAAGTCATTGTTGCCCAGAATGACCGCGTCCACGCCATGCGTGGCGGCAATCTCTTCGGCATTAGCTACACCCTCAAGGGTTTCGATCATGACGACAACAAGCATATTGTCGTTGACCGTCGCACGATAGTTGATGCCGGGCCAGGCCTGCCCGAACGATCCGCCGCCCGAACTCCGACGCCCGAACGGCGGATAACGCGAGAACCGCGCGCTATCGCGCGCTTCCAGCGCATCGTCGACAGTCGGCACGATGATGCCGATCGCGCCCAGATCTGTAGCCTTCTGAATACTCGACTCCAATGCATCCGGCATTCGGATCATGGGCGCCCCACCGTCCGCACCAGGACACGTGAGAATCATCCGGCGCACCTCATCCCATGACATGGTGCTGTGCTGCATTTCGAACCAGATGAAATCGAAATGCTTGCGAACCTCACAGTAGAGCTCCGGGTTAAAAGAGGAAATGGTGTAGCTCGTGATGACTTTGTCCTGGAGTAGAAGCTCTTTGGCTTTGTTATAGAGTGGGCGCGGCGTATCCGAGCTCATCAAAGCCTTAACCTGCCAGCCCCAGCCACGAGCATCGGGTTTGTCTGGAAGAATCGACCCACCGACTAGCCCCCCGTTTAATGGATTCGGTGTTGCAGCCGTAATTGCGGCAGCATTCGCAGCACCTCCTCGTCCGCCTCCCTGACCTCGCCCTCCACCCGCAGGAGCTGGTCCCTGGGCACCATGTAGGACCGCTCCCAAAGTGATCGCTATGATTGCAACTGTCCACAAATACCGCGCCTTCATCTGTCCTCCTTCTTCAGACCTACCGACACCGCCACAGAGACCCTCGATAGAGAGTGTGTGCGGCAGAATTCAAGAGTTTCAAGTACTGGCGTTTGAAATGAGATTGAGTCCTGTTTCAGGCCAGATTCATTGATTCGGGTTTATTCCCTTTACCCTGCCAAGCCACTCCACCATGCGTTCGAGTTCTTCATCCGTGAGCACGGCCCCGCGCTCGCGCATAGTGACCAGGATGACTCTCCATCGGTCGGCAGCGAATCTCGCTCTGTTCACCACCTGTAAGTCATGACATGACTCACAGGATCGGCTCATCATACGAGTAGCCTCCAGATCGGTGAGGAACGTGGTGATCTCGGGCGGCACATACGTACGTGGAAACGGGCGCGAAGTAGGACCGAACTTGGAAACGAGCCAGTCCAGCAGGAGTTCCTGATCCTTCTCAGCGACCACAACTTTGCGGTCTTTATGCTTCGCATCGAGAAGCGATTGCCAACCGGCACGATCCAGTGCGTAGAACGCATTGTCATCGATGCCGTGGCAACCCGAGCAGTTCTTTCGAAGAACTTGCCATACCGGCCCGTCCGGCGGCGTAACCTGAGGCCGGGCCGCTCCGCGCTGAGCCATCAGTGGGATAGCCATTCCAACAACAAGCAGCAGGGTGGCTGCTGGAAATCTCCACTTCATCAGGCAAGCCCCGGAAGCGGTCCGTGGCTCACGCCAATGCTCTCGCGCTCGATGCCATAGAGGTGCAGGATGGAAAGCAGCATGTTCGCTGTCTTTCGAACGGTTTGATCAACCCGATCGGGATACACAAGATGTCGGTTGCCCTTGAATTTACCGTCGATGCCACCAACAAGGATCACCGGGGTCTTTTCGTGCGCATGACGATGCGAGTTCCCCATGTTGCTGCCCTTGTAGATAAGCACGTGATCCAGGACATTCCCGTCGCCGTCCGGAATGTTGCGCAACTTCTCACAGAAGTAGGCGAGATTCTGGACGTGATAACGATTCATCTTGGCATAGTTGGCGACATTTTCAGGCTTGTCTCCATGGTGAGAAGACCCGTGCCAGCCGCCATTGAAACCGCTTTCAGGGAAGCTGAGACCCGTCAAATCGCGCCCAAGCATCAGGGTCGCGGAACGTGTAATGTCGCCTTCGAATGCCAGCGCCATAAGGTCGTACATCAGCCGGTAGTGGATATGCTTGTTGGGCGGCATCCCGAAGGGCACTTCTTCCGAAGGTTCCTTTACCGAACCGTTCATTGCGATCTGAATTCGGCGTTCGATCTCACGGATGTTCTCCAGATACGTGTCCAGTCTGCCGCGATCTCCCGACCCCAGGCGCGTCTTAAAGGACGCAATCTCACGGGTGATCGAATCGAGGATACTGGCATTCTGCTTCCTTCCAGTCACGCGCTCCTCTGCCGTGGCCCCATCGCCGAAGAGACGTTCGAATGCGACGCGGGGATTAACTTCCGTAGGAAGAGGTGTCGTCGCGTCAGGCCAGGAAATGGAGTTCGAATAGGCGCAACTGTACCCCCAGTTGCAGCTCCCGAAGTTGCCCGTGTCCTCAACGCCAAGCTGAATGGAAGACAGCAGCGTGTTCTGTCCGTACTTCTGCGCGATCAATTGGTCGACAGTAACTCCCAGATAGGGACTGACTGTGTTCCGGCGAGGACGCGCACCTGACAAGAGCACCGCGCCTCTGGCATGATCACCACCCGGTTCATCTGCCGTGGGGTTAGCTTCGGGACAGTCGAGGCCACTGATGAGAACGACTCGATCGCGAAGAGATTCCAGCGGTTTTGTGACGAAGGAAAACTCAAAGTTCGACCCCTCCTGCACAGGACTGAAATAGCCCGGGGCTACGCCATGAGGATGCCAAATTCCCACGAAACGCCTTGCAGGCGCCGCCGCTGTCTGGCGGATTGGCGTTTGTGCGGGCAACATCGATTCCAACATTGGCAATGCCAGTGTGACTCCCATGCCTCGCAGAAACGTTCTTCGGGGAATGTGCTTTTTGGTGATTATCATCGCGGGATTCCTCTCATTGTTCTTTCGTTCTCATTTGAAACGTTTGGCTATTGACGATCCCCATAACGATCGCCATGAACTTGTTATCCTGTTTTTCCGCGTCACGAACGATGGAACGAACGACGGGCATGTCGTAATACTCGACTCCTCGGCCCAGAGCGTAGGTCATGGTCCTTTCCGTAAAGGTGCGGACGAACTGCGGGGAATATCGCATGATGGCCTTGCGGAGCTCCGAAGGCCCGCTCACTTTCTGTCCATCGTACAAATCAACGGCAACAACCAACGGAACTTCTGCGACCGCAGCTCCGCTGCCGCTTGCACCGGCGCCCTCCAGCAACCGTTCACGCGTCCTCCACTTTCCGTCTGCATCAAAGTTTTCGAGTGCGAAACCGATGTTGTCCATGATCGCGTGACAGCCCGCGCAGGGTTGATTGGCACGGTGCAGCGTCATCTTCTCTCTGAGCGTCGGAATCTTTCCTGGGGCACCTTTAGTGTCTTCCAGTGGGGGGACATTCGGCGGGGGTTCAGGAGGCGGCGTGCCCAACAAGTTTTCGAGAACCCAAACACCGCGCTTTACGGGCGACGTTCTGAAATTTTGAACCCACGTGATGGAAAGGAAGCTTCCCTTCCCCAGAATCCCGCGACGATGATCCATCTCCGGCCCGAGGTCTACACGCCGGAACTGAGATCCATAGATATTGGGAATGCCATAGTGCTTGGCGAGCCGTTCGTTGAGGAACGTGTAATTTGCGTCAAGCAGATCGAGAACACTCCGGTTTTCTCGAATAATGCTGTCAAAGAGCAACTCGGTCTCGCGCTTGAACGCCATGCGCAGTTCATGATCCCAATCGGGATAGAACACACTCGAAGGCGACGTGGACGGCAAGTTTCTTAAGTAAAGGTATTGCGCAGCGAAGTTTTGCACCAGCGCGCTCGACTTCGGATCCGCGAGCATGCGGCGCACCTGCTGCTCCAGGACAGCCGGATTACGAAGACGGTTCTGGCTTGCGACATTGATCAGTTCATCATCGGGAATGCTGCTCCAGAGAAAGAACGAGAGGCGCGACGCCAGTTCGAGGTCCGTGATGCGATACCGCTGGCCGACAGCGACATTTCCTGGTTCCTCTTCGGCGCGAACAAGAAATTGAGGGCTCGCCAGCAGCCGACGGAGCCCCAACTCGATGCCGTCTTCAAATGCACCCGCGCGCCGGCCTTCCTTATAGAAAGCCATCAATGGATCCACATCCGCTGCGGCAACCGGACGCCGGTAGGCTCGACGGGCCAGCGTTGTGAAAATTTGCTTCGCACAAGGTTCTTCTTCCATCGGCTCCTTCGGCTTGCAAGTGAGAACCTTACGCATGCTGCGAGAATCGGAGGGACGAGCAGGCTGAAATGGACCCAGAATCCGCAGAAAGCCGATAACGGGAGGGTATTGAAGTTGTGCGATTGTGTTGTTCTCAAGCGACGTTCGCTCGTAGTGCCGCACGCTATCCAAACTCGGACGAAGACTTGCTGGAGCGAGAAATGTGACCCCGACAAGGCGCGAACCGGCTTTCACGGGCACTGTAATTTCGATCGAGCCATCGCCTTCACCGGACATTCCCTGACTCAGACCCACACCGCGATAGTCCACCAGCTGCACTCGTTCACCATCGACGCTCAATTCCAGTCTCTCGCCTGGAATGTAACTGCCGATGCCGTAGTTCTGAATCTCGAACGTGTACTCACCATCTGCCGGGAAGTGGTGGCGAACCGACATTCCGCCGCGCGTGCCGAAAGGCATACCCTCCAGTTGCTCGTTCTGTGAATTGTCACCCGGCGCAATGTACTTTGATTCGGTCGGCGTCTTCCAGTAACCAACAGCCATCCGCGACACACGCGAGGCTGCCGACACATAGGCTTCGAGAAGAGTGGGCGATATCGTCAGGGACCCCGCGATATTGTCGAAGCCTCGCGCAGAATCGTCGGGCGGTAACAACGCGGAGGCATCGATTTCAAGGTCCAGCAAATCGCGAACCACGTTTGCATACTCGGTTCGGTTTAGGCGATGCAGGACGATAGCGCCGGGTGTGCGCGGCGCTTTGCGATCAATTTCGCCCTCCAGCCAATCCCGGAGCCCTTCGTATTCTGCCAGCGGCGGACGTCGCACACCCGGGGGAGGCATCACTCCCGCACGTAACTTCCTCACGACTTTTTCCCACATCTCAGGATGATCGGCGGCGGTGGCGATACTCTGGTTTTCCAGGGACAATCCGCCCTGCCTGGCGCGGTCGTTGTGACAGGTGATGCAGTACTGCTGGATCAAAGCCTGTTGTGTCGTCGGCGTTGCCGGGCTCGCTGCAGGAGCTGCAGAGCGCTGAATCCCAACTGCGGGCGAGCGAGCACCGACGAGGACCGTCAGCGCAACCCCGCATATAAGAAAGGTCCGATTCATCATGACTCCCGGGTTACAACGATTCCGGCTAACTATCCAACCGCAGGCATCGATGGCGCAAGGTATTTTTCCGACAATCTTTTCTGCCAGTTAGGATAATCTATCAAACCTCAGGGAGGCGATAAGCATGAAACGGTTTGTCGGGGCGTGCGCGTTAATGCTGCTGCTGGCGTCAAGCTCTCTTTGGGCGGTGGGCAGCGATGTCGCGGATAGCGTCATGAAGCGGAACATCTCCGCCTTGCGTTCTCTACTTCAGCAGAAGGCCGACGTCAATGCGCCGCAAGCCGACGGAACGACCGCATTACACTGGGCAGTCCGGCTGGGCGATCTCGAAATGGCGGACATCCTGATTCGTGGAGGCGCAAAAGTTTCTGCAGCAAACCGAACAGGAGTAACCCCGTTACAGCTGGCGGCAATCGACGGCAATTCGGCAATGATCGAGAAGCTCATCAAGGCAGGAGCCAATCCCAACGCACCTATCACACCTGAAGGAGACACCATCCTGATGATGGCGGCGCGCAACGGCAAGCCTGCCGCGATCCGTACGCTCCTGGATAACGGCGCTGCTGTGAATACCCGCGAAACATGGGGCGGAACGACGGCTCTGATGTGGGCCGTGTCGGAAGGTCACCTGGAAGCGGCGAAGATACTGGTAGAGCGCGGCGCCGACGTGAACGCGAAGTCCTACTACGTGCCCGCGGCAAATGGTCGGGGGTTCGAAGGCAGACAGCCAATCAACGCGGGGCCCGAGCAAGCCGTTCAGGAATACGCCGGAGGATGGATGACACCGCTGATGTTTGCCGCGCGCCAGGGTGACATGGACGCGGTTCGTTTTTTTGTCGAATCCGGAGCCGACGTCAACGTTGTGAGCGGTGACGGCAAAAACGCACTGGGCCTGGCCATCTTTAACGGGAACTACGCCATCGCTTCCTATCTCATCGACAAGAAGTCGGACGTCAATCGGGCCGACGCGCAACGGTTCACGCCGCTGTTCTGGGCAGTCGACCGGCGCAATATGGAAAAAGGCGCCAACGGTTTTGCCTGGCTTGTGACAGAAGATCCGTTCCCACTGATCCGCAAACTCCTGGAAGCCGGCGCCAACCCCAACGCTGTTGTCAACAACACGCCACGCTCGCGCAACCGAGGAGGTTCTCCTCGGATCGTGTTTGCGAACACGTTAATGCGAGCCGTTTTTGCCGGTGACGTCGAAGTGGCAAAACTGCTACTCAGTCATGGCGCGGATCCGAACACGGTGTCCTCCGATGGGGAATCCATGTTGCAGGCGGCAGCGGGGCTCGCCTTCATCAACGGCTATCATGCGGAGAAAACATCCGAGGAACGCGTTTCCCTGGTCAAGATGCTGATCGAGCGTGGTGCGGATGCGAACTGGGCCGACCATTACGGCATCACGCCGCTAATGTCCGCCGCCAACCGAGGCGATGTCCCCGTTCTAAAGGCGCTTCTCGATGCGGGCGCCGACCCCGGGGCGTACGATCTGGGAAAGAAACTCGATGGCGCATTCCATTCGAGCATCGAGCCCTTGATGGCTGTCGACTATGCCATTGGCGTCGGCACTTTTGTTCCGAACAATTCGTTCGAGTATCACCACGAAGCGACGGAACTCCTGCTCGGTGTGATGAAAGAAAGGGGTATTCCCCACACCACTTCGGAATGCACATTAAGGGGATTCACCTGCGCCATCGCCAACGTCGACCCGAAGACCGCGACACCTCTCGAAATTGCCAAGATGCGGCAAATCCAAACCGGCTTCAAAGTGGACGGTATTGCCGGAGGTCTGCAGGCAAAATGAAACAGATCGCCTTATCCCTCGCGGGCGCCGGTGTGCTCTTTGTAACAGTCAGCTTCGCGCAGCAGCCAGTGCTCAAGTTGACTGCGACCTCGGTGAATGTGAGTGAACCTGGCAACAATGTTCGTATCGAGATCCTCCGCTGGTCCACAGATCAGGAGCGTAACCAACTGGTCACGGCGCTCACTGCACCGGCACCAGCACCCGCGGCCGTACCGGCCCCCCCGGCACCAGCAGAGCCGACTGATGGTACTCCAGCCGCGCCGCCGACACGCGGTGGACGTGGCGGAGCGCGTGGAGGTGCAGCAGGAGGGCGAGGTGGCGGAGCACGTGGAGGACGTGGTGGGGGCAACGCAGCAGCTCCCGTCGATCCGATCGCGACCTTCACAGCAGCCATCGGCAAGGCGCCTACCATCGGCTACATCTGGACTAATGAAGTCACGGGGTACGCGATAAAACATGCGCTGCGTCTTCCCTCGTCCAACGGTGTTGAACGCATCATTCTCGCCAGCAATCGCCGCATTGGCGCGAACGCTCTGTCGTGGACGCCCGTTAAGGGAACGCCCACTCCCTACGAGTTCACGCTTTTAGAGATCAGACTTCCTTCCAGTGGTGCGGGAGAGGCCAAAGCCTCCTTGACGACAACGATCACAGTCGATAACGATACGAAAGCGATCGGCCTGGATAACTACGTCACGACTCCCGCGTTGCTCGCCAACGTCAGACGTTCCTAACGAAAGTCGTTTCTCCGAAGAACCTGCCCTGACAGGGTGCGCTTGCCCTCCTGAATCAGGGCAATGATATCTTGGCCACCGAGTGAGGTTTAACAGCCGACCATCCGACCAGCTGCCAGGGACATAGCGACAGCGCACAGCAGACAGCGGACAGTTCACATTGAAGAGTTGTCTTCCAAATGTCGGATGTGAAATGTCTGCTGTACGCTGTCGCTATGTCCCTGGCAGCTGGTCTGATGGTCCGCTGTAAAAC
>Ga0111539_10013876_pt1 | contig 10075 bp, 6 predicted proteins | sample RhiMethybrSRZTD1_FD_79667 | JGI IMG/M metagenome (GOLD analysis project Ga0111539, IMG submission 79667) | Populus rhizosphere microbial communities from Tennessee, USA - Rhizosphere MetaG P. TD hybrid SRZTD1 (version 2) (version 2) | ecosystem: Host-associated > Plants > Roots > Rhizosphere >... | reverse complement strand
TACTGTTTTGGCGGATATGTCGCTTACGAAATGGCGCGCTACCTGGAAAGCCAGGGCGAACAAGTCGGCTTGCTACTGCTCATTGACAGCGCCGCGCCGAACTCCGGTTACGAACGCGTGCCCTGGTGGCGTCCGATGTTTTATCCGCCCTTCGCCGTGAATTCCGCATTTTGGCTCGCCGATTTCTTTGCGCTCACCGCGAGCGAACGCCGCGACTTCGTCCAGCGCAAGTGGGGCGCCGTGAAGCGCAAAGCGCGCGGTTTGTTTTCCAACGGGGCGCAACCGGACCTCGGCTTCACGCTCGAAGAATTCATCGATACCAGGCAATTCCCCGAGCACGAACTCGAATTGTGGCAGATGCATTTGACCGCCGGCGCCACGTATGTCCCTAAGCCCTACGGCGGACGCGTGTTGCTGTTGCGCACGCGGGGGCAGCCGTTCCTGTGTTCGTTCGATCCGCGATACGGCTGGGGCAAACTCGCGCTCGGCGGTGTGGAAGTGCGCATTGTGCCGGGCGCGCACGAAAAGATTTTCATGGAACCGGATGTGCAGAATCTGGCGCGCGAAGTGAAAGCCGCGCTGGCAACCCCTCAATCGTGAAGGCCAAATAATGAAACTTGTAAAATTTGTATTCCAAAAATGCCGCCGCATGATGCTGGTGACGGCGATCGCGGCCGGCCTGAGTGGCGCTTGCAACGCGGGCTTGCTCGCGATGGTCAATGGCGTGTTGAAAGACCCCGACTCGCCGGGTGGCATCTTCATCGTTGTGTTTGCCGCGCTGGTCATCGGCAAGATCATCACCGGCTTCCTTTCACAATTTGCGCTCACGCGCTTCTCGCAGGAAATCATCGGGCAGCTTCGCTACGATCTCGTGCACAAGATTCTCAATGTTCCGCTTCGGCGCCTGGAGGAAATTGGCGCGCCGCGGTTGATGGTCGCGCTCACCGAAGACGTGCTGAACATCACGCAAGCGTTGCTGGGCATTCCCGTGATGGCCGTGAACGTTGCCATTCTTCTCGGTGGCGCAGTTTATCTGGGCTGGCTCTCCTGGAAAATGCTCGCCGTGCTCGGACTATTTTGTGTCATCGGTGCTGCGGTCTATCGCTTTATGATCAACAGCGGCTTCCGTTTCCTGAGCGACGCGCGCGAAGTCGAGGACCGTTTGTTCAATCATTTTCGCGGGCTCACGGAAGGCATAAAGGAATTGAAGCTGCACCGCAATCGCCGCGGTGTTTTCCTGTCCGACAACATCCAGGCGTCCACTCAAGCGTACCAGGAGCACAATGTGGCGGCGGAAACCCGGTTCATCATCGCGCAATCATGGACGCACTTGCTGCTGTTCGTCGCCATCGGCCTGTTGCTGTTCGTGGTGCCGAACCTCGAGCACGTCAAGCCCAGCGCCATGAGCGGCTACATCATTACGATCCTCTATTTGATGGGGCCGCTGTCCGGTGTGCTTGGATACGTCTCGCTTTACGGGCGCGGCAACGTGGCCCTCGAGAAAGTCGAGCAACTGGGGATTTCGCTCGCGGAAAGTGCCACCGATCGATGCCCCGCTTCCGAGAACGGCACCATCGAGAGGTTCGGTCGCCTCGAAATGCGCGACGTCACGCATTCGTATCATCGCGAGAACGACGACTCGCAATTCGTCCTTGGGCCAATCAGCGCCGTGTTCGAGCCGGGCGAGATCGTTTTCCTCGTCGGCGGCAACGGCAGCGGCAAATCCACGCTCGCCAAAATCATCACCGGCCTTTACCCGCCCGAGGCCGGCGAAATCCTGGTCGACGGCGAGCCGGTGACCGAAAAGACCCGCGATCATTATCGCCAATTGTTCACCGCGGTCTTTTCGGACTTTTATCTCTTCGAAAACCTGCTCGGTCTCGACGTCGACCGCGTGGATGCTGACGCGAACCGATATCTCAAAGAACTGCACCTCGATCGCAAAGTGAAGATTCGCAACGGCATGTTTTCGACCACCGCGCTGTCGCAAGGCCAGCGCAAACGCCTCGCCCTGCTCACGGCTTATCTCGAAGACCGGCCGTTTTACCTGTTCGATGAATGGGCCTCCGACCAGGACCCGCTGTTTAAGAACATCTTCTACAGCCAGATCCTCCCTGCGCTGAAAGCGCGCGGCAAAACCGTCCTCGTCATCAGCCACGACGACCGCTACTTCCATCTCGCCGACCGCGTCCTCAAACTCGATTACGGCAAACTTGTGCAGGACCTGACGTTGCACCTGCCGACCGAGCCGGCGGAACGGCCGACGCTTACGGCGACGCGGTGCTGAGGTCGGCTAACCGTGCAGATTTCACATATCGCTCCTGAGTTCCTTGCCCCCCCCGGACTCTCAACCGGACTCCGATGAACTCCTGGAAGAGCAGCCGCCGCAACAGTGAGATCGAATCAGGGCAGGTGTCACCGATTTCTGAGGCCGAATTATATAAGATGATTGAGGCAAAGAGGCGGCGGTGAGCATTGAATTCCACCACGCGGTTCACAACGATTCCGTTTCACCTGCACAAAATCCTGTTCGTTTTCAATTTATCCGTCCAGGAGTCCGCCGCGCGAACCTAAAGAGATTTCCTTATCACTTTTTGTATCGCAAAGTACCGACCGGTGTTCGATAAAACTATTTTCCGGCACAACCGTCGAGATCCAAACTTTGGCTTAGAACGCGAGTGAAGTCGAAGCTCATATTGTCAATCGCAGTAGCAGCGTCCTTTTCCTTGCCAGGAGTGAGTGCGGGCTTGGAACTCACGCGAGACGATTACCGCGACCGCACCGAGGCGGTCTGGACGGCGCAGATTGTTGCCGTGTTGATGAATTGGCCGTTCGAGCATCAGACCGCCTCAACACTCTGGCTGACGAATTTTCCCAAGCCATACACTGTCGCGCCCGTGGACGATGATTGGTATTACGAGATGGTCGCGATTCGCGCTTTCGAAAAGTATGGCATCAACATGACCGCCGAGCAACTGGGCGAACAATGGAAGGAGAACGCGTGCGGTTCGTGGGGTTCGAGCGAGCAGGCGCGGCTCAATCTCACGAAAGGCATCAAAGCGCCGGCCAGCGGCCAGCCACGCTACAATCGTCTCTGGTTCACCATCGGTCCTCAATTCAGCGCGGACGTTTACGGCGCGCTTGCGCCTGGGCTTGTGAACGAAGCGGCGCGCATGGCCCGCGAATACGGTCATGTGAACGGATATGCCGAAGGGACCGATGGCGCAGTCTTCATGGCCGCGATGGTGAGCCTGGCGTTTGCGGAAACCGACACGCGTGAAATCGTCCGCAGCGCCGCCCATGCGATTCATCCATCGTCGCCGTATCGCCAATGCCTGGATCTCGTGATCGCACTCGCCGAAGCCGGTAAGAGATTCGAAGAAATTGCCGCCGCAGTCGAAGACCGCTGGCACATCGAATACCCAGCCACGAACAACGCCGTTCCGAACGGCGGCCTTGTCGCTGCCGCGCTTTGGTTCGGCGAAGGCGACTTCCTCAAGACGATGAACTTGTGCGCGAAAGCCGCAGACTTCACGGATGCCGATTGCAATGCCGCGAACGCCGCAGCCGTTCTAGGCGCGATGTATGGCATGAAAGGTTTGCCTGCGCAGTTGGTGCAACAACTTGGCGACCGCATCAAAGGTGAAAAGATGGGGCCGGTCATACTCACACCAGCGGTGGATGAACGTATCTCTGATCTCGCGCGCCGCACGGCAGCCGTTGGTGAAAAGATACTGCTCGCGCGCGGCGCAAAGCTCAAAGGCGCAACGTTCGTCATCGAAACTCAATCCCCAACCACCCAACCGCCCGAGTTGTTCAGGCTCGCGGACCTGATGCAATACTGGAATCCCGATTGGCAATTGGATCGCGCCGGATTCGGCGGTGCCGGCGGCGGCATGGGCGGCATTCGTGGCATCACACATTTGGATGGCGATGTGCTCGCCACGTATCCACGCGACGAAGTGCGCGGGTTGGTCTTACGTCGCACGGTCACGCTGAGCCCAAAACCGACGCTTTCATTTCAGGTCGGCGCTGACGCGGGCCGCGCGTGGGAGTTGAACGTTTACGCCAACAACAAGCTCCTTGAAAAGCGCATCGTCGAAGGTGGCACCGAAGCCGGCCGCAAATGGCACGACATCAAAGTCGATCTCCGCGACTTCAGCGGCCAGCCAACGCATCTGCGCCTTTACCAGCGCGTTCTCGTGCCGATTCGCGTCGCAGGGAATGCGTATTGGCGGAATTTGCGCATCGAATAGTAATCAGGGCTTGGCAGCAAATTTTCGTTCTGCTTAGCTTCGGCCGCAATGCACATGGCGCGAGCGATTCTGTTTCTCCTGCTCTCCATGGCCATTGCGAAATCGGCGGAAGGCACGAACTGGGTCGTGCAATTCCTTTCACCGGACTTCGTCGAATACGACACCGCGACTGGCACTGCCGTCGTCACCAACGGCATTATCGTCAAATACGGCGGCGCGACGCTTTCGGCCCGCAAGGCGCGCGCGAATGAGAAGACTGGCCTCGTCGAAGCCGAAGGCGATGTTTACCTCGAACGGGAGGGCCACATCTGGCGCAGCGAACGCATGCGCTACAACTTCTACAGCGGTGAAATCCTCGGCACGGATTTTCGCACCGGCCAGACGCCCTACTTCGCTGAAGGCAAAGTGCTTGCCGGCGATCACAAGGCCGGCGTGTACGTTGGTCGCGAAGGGTCGGTCACGACGGACGATTACGCGGAGAGCGCCGGATACAAAATCCGGGCGAAAGACATCGTCATCGTCCCAGGCGAATACATCACAGCGCGGCACGCGGTGCTTTACATCGGCAAAGTGCCCGTCTTTTATTTCCCGTACTACCACCGCAGCCTCAAGGAGAACGCGAATCACATTTCTTTCACGCCCGGTTACCGCAGCGTGTTCGGTCCTTACCTGTTGACCACGTACAACTGGTATTGGGACCAGCAACTTGAAGGCGCGGTCCATCTCGATGGTCGTTACGAGCGCGGCGTTGGCTTCGGCCCCGATTTCAAATGGACCTTGCCGCGCTTCGGCGAGGGCATGTTCAAAGGGTATTACGCAAACGATCTCGATCCCGACGAGGACCCGTTCACACACGAGCCCATTCCCGAAAACCGCTACCGCATCTGGGCCGGGCACCAGATCGACATCAACACGAACCTGACCGCGAAAGCTCTGGTGCGCTATCAAAGCGATCCATTCATCCTGCGCGATTTCTTCGAGAGCGAATATCGTGACAATGTCCAACCCAATAGCTTCGTCAATATCAACCAGCATTGGTCCAATTTCACGCTCGACGCCCTGGTGCAACCGCGCGTGAACGATTTCTTCGAAACTGTTGAGCGCCTGCCCGACATCAAACTCACCGGCCTTCGCCAACGAATCGGCGTCACACCGCTTTTCTATGAGAGCGACAGTTCGTTCGGATATTTCCAACGCAAATTCAGCGAGGATGATACGAACGTTCTTCATCTGCCGTATTCCGCGACGCGCGCGGACACCTTTCACCAGATCACGCTGCCGCACACCTTCTTCGGCTGGCTGACTGTCATCCCGCGCGTCGGCGGGCGCTTCACTCATTACAGCGAAGCGCAACTTGAAGGCGGCGTAACGGGCGATGAAGATCGCGCCGTAATGAACACCGGGGCCGAAGCGTCCTTCAAGCTGGCGCGTCTCTGGCGCGAGCCGCAAAGCAAGTTCTTCCAGATCGATGGCATCCGGCACATCATCGAGCCTTCGGTCAATTACGCCTTTGTTCCCAACCCGAGTGTCCATCCACCAAGGTTGCCGCAATTCGATTACACCGTCCCGACCACCCGCCTGTTGCCGATCGACTTTCCCGATTTCAACGCAATTGATTCGATCGATTCTCAAAACGTGGTCCGGCTCGGGTTGCGCAACAAAGTCCAAACCAAGCGCGCGCGCACGGGTTTGGACAACATCCTGAATTGGGCGGTCTATACCGATTGGCGCCTCGACCGAACGAACGGGCAGAACACGTTTTCGGAGATTTATTCAGATGCGGATATTCGGCCTTTCAATTGGCTCACTATCGGTTCGGAAATCCGTTACGACGTGAATGACGGATTCCTGCGTGAAGCCAATCACCTGATCACCCTGACGCCGAACGACATTTGGTCATGGCAATTCGGCCATCGTTATTTGGAAAGTCTGCCCGGTGGCGGGCCCGACTCCGGCAACAACACCTTTTATCATTCGTTTTATTATCGCTTGAGTGAAAATTGGGGTGCGCGCATCTCCCATCATTTCGAAGGGCGCGATGGCGTGCTCGAAGAGCAACTCTATACGATCTACCGGGATTTCCGGAGCTGGACCGGCGCCCTCAGCTTGCGTGTTCGTGAGCGCCGTGGGGAGTCAACCGATTACACAGTCGCAATCACCTTTTCCCTCAAGGCATTCCCGCGTTATCAGGTAGGTGAAGACGTGAACCGGCCGCTGCTGTTGTTGGGGTATTAGTTACTTGTATCCGTCCGGATTTCTGCGATGCCAATCCCACGCGCTCGCTACAATCTGTTCCAGCTTCGCGAACTTCGGTTTCCAACCCAGTTCAGTCTTCGCCTTCTCCGCCGACGCAACAAGTTTCGGCGGATCGCCGGCGCGCCGCGACTTTTCAACCGCGGGAATTTTCCCGCCCGCCACCTTCTCGCAAGCCCGATGCACCTCGCGCACAGAGTAACCATCGCCATTGCCCAGATTGAAGAAGCCCTGCTTACCCGGCGCGAGCGCCAGCACATGGGCATCCGACAGATCGATCACGTGAATGTAGTCGCGGATGCACGTGCCATCGGGCGTGGGATAATCGCCCCCGTAAATCTCGAAATGAGGCGCCTTCCTCAAAGCCACGCGCAAAATGTTCGGGATCAAATGTGTCTCGGGGCGATGGTCCTCGCCAAATTTTTCGCTCGCGCCCGCGGCGTTGAAGTAACGAAATGCGACGAATTCCAACCCGTGAATCTGCCGATACCATTGCAGCATCTTTTCGAACATCAGTTTCGATTCGCCATACGGACTGATCGGGCGCTGCGCCAAATCCTCAGTCATCGGCACGCGCTCGGGTGGGCCGTACGTTGCGCACGTTGAGCTGAAGACAAACTTGCGCACCCGCGCCACTACCGCCGCTTCCAACAGATTGATCCCGTGCGCAACGTTGTTTCGGAAATATTTTTCCGGGTTCGTCATGGACTCGCCCACCAGCGTATATGCGGCGAAATGGATGATCGCTTCCGCTCCTTCCACCGCCTCAAGCACTTGCGCAGGATCTGCGAGAGATCCCTCGACAAAGTTCGCGCGTTCATCCACGGCGGCGCGGTGTCCTTGCTCCAGGTGGTCGAAGACCGTGACCTCGTGGCCAGCATTCAACAATTGCTCGACGCAGACCGAGCCGATATAACCCGCACCGCCAGTCACCAGGACCTTCATTGCCACGAATTAAAAGGTAAAAAGATTTTTGCGCAAGCGAGCGGTTGCCGTTATGTCTCTATTGCGCGCATGCACTTGACGCACGAAAATGTCGCATGTGGACGTTCACACTAAAACGTCTCTTTCATCTCATCCCGATTTTGTTCGGGGTTTCGCTCATCACCTTCCTCCTGATGTCGTTAACACCTGGCGATTATTACACAACGCTGTCACAGAATCCGCAAATCTCACCGGAAAAAGTGGCCCAACTGCGGGCACAATGGCATTTAGACAGGCCATGGTATGTGCAATACCTGTTCTGGCTGAAGGGCGCGCTTCAGGGGAATTTTGGCTATTCGATGGCTTACAAAATCGACGCAAGCGAACTGATTTTTGGCCGGCTATGGAACACGTTTATCCTGTCCTTTTGCGCCACGGTGGTCGCGTGGCTCGTTGCCGTGCCGCTCGGCATTTGGGCAGCGGTAAAGAAGGACTCATGGGCCGACCGTTTTTGTTCATTGATGGCATTTGTCGGTTTGTCCATCCCTGAGTTGCTACTGGCTTTGTTGGCTTTGATGTTCGCCGCCAGCACCGGTTGGTTCCCCATCGGCGGCGCTCAAAGCGCGCTCTACGATCTGATGCCGCCGGCCGAACAATTCCGGAATCGACTGCATCATCTTATTCTTCCAACTCTGGTGCTGGCCGCCAGCGAACTCGCGGGCATCATGCGCCAGATGCGCTCGAACCTGCTTGACACCTTGCGTGCCGAATTCGTCACCAGTGCTCGTGCCAAAGGTCTCGCGGAAGGCTGGGTCGTGTACAAGCACGCGCTCCGAAACGCCATCAACCCGCTCCTAACAATTTTCGGTTACTCCCTTGCCGCTCTGCTCAGCGGCGCGTTCGTTGTAGAAAACGTCATGGCATGGCCGGGCCTCGGCCGCCTCACCATGGAAGCGTTGTTCGCGAAAGACTATCAACTCGTCGTTGCCAGCGTTGTCATGGCCACCGGTCTTTTGGTCGCAGGAAATTTTATCGCCGATTTGCTTTTGGCCTGGAGTGATCCGCGTATCCGACTCAAATAATGGAACAGACCGTCCAGACCCATTTGCATCCGGAGTCGGCGCTTGCGCCCGAACCGCAGGTCGAACACCTTTCGCCCTGGCAAATCTCCTGGAGGCGTCTCCGTCGCCGGCGCCTGGCTATCACCGGCGGCATCATCCTGATCATCCTCTATCTCCTCGCGCTCTTCGCCGGCTTCGTTGCCCCGTACCATTACGAAAACCAGGACCGTGACCGCTTCTTCCATCGGCCTACGCGCATCCAATTCGAAGGTTTCCGACTGGTCGTGCCCCGCTACAAACAGGTCGAAGGCCAGTTCCGTTACGAACCGATCCGTAACGACACCAAACCCATCCGCTTTTTTATCAAGGGCGATAAATACAAATTATTTGCCCTATTCCCCACCACGGTCCATCTGTTCGGCACCGGCGATAAAAACTATCCCATTTACCTGCTTGGCACCGATCAATACGGACGCGACATCCTTTCACGCGTGCTCTACGGCTCGCAAATCTCTCTGTCCATCGGCATTGTCGGCATCCTCCTCTCGTTCAGCCTGGGCATGCTCATTGGCGGGATCTCCGGTTATTTCGGCGGTACCACTGACAACGTCATCATGCGCCTTTCCGAATTGATCATGTCCATCCCGGGGCTCTACCTGATCATGACTCTCCGCGCGACCTTTCCGCCGAAGTTGAGTTCCGTGCAGATGTACCTTCTGATTGTTGTGATCCTCAGCTTCATTCGTTGGGCGGCGTCCGCCCGCGTCATTCGTGGCATGACGCTGTCCCTGCGCGAGCGTCAATACGTACTCGCGGCGCGGTCCCTTGGGCAATCCACGTTGACCATAATCACCCGTCACATTCTCCCGAACACATTCTCGTACGTTATCGTCGCAGCCACCCTCAGCATTCCATATTATATTCTGGGGGAAGTCGTCCTCTCCTTCCTGAACGTCGGCATCCAGGAACCGGATGCCAGTTGGGGCATCATGCTCAACGCCGCCCAAAACACCGAGTACCTCCGAGATTTTCCGTGGCTCCTCGCCCCCGGCGGCGCGATCTTTATCACCGTCCTGGCTTTCAATTTCCTCGGTGACGGTCTTCGTGACGCCGTCGATACAAAGAGCCAATAGTGAGACCGCCCAGAGGCGGCGTCTTGGACTTGAGGAAGTCACTGTTGCAACTTGGCGCGGCTGTTTATACGTTCGCCCAATCAAGCCGCGATCGCCCAAACGCGTGACCCGTGAAAGAGCGTGAGCAAGGTTCTCACAAAAAGTATCATTTATTATGGCCGCGATGAACCATTGCCCGAGCGCGTGCCATTGCGGGCCGGCCCGATCTCGCTTGTTTACGAGGACGGCGACTTGCGTTATTTGCGACTGGGCAATCGCGAAATCATTCGTCGAATCTATGTCGCCGTGCGGGATCGAAATTGGGGCACCATCCCTGCCAGGGTGACCAATGTGGACCTGCTCGATCGCCGGGACTCCTTTCGGGTTTTTTACAATGCGGATCATCAGCAGGGCGACATTCACTTCACTTGGCGCGCGGAAATTGAGGGCGAACCGTCGGGTCGCATCG
>Ga0111539_10013874_pt1 | contig 10076 bp, 15 predicted proteins | sample RhiMethybrSRZTD1_FD_79667 | JGI IMG/M metagenome (GOLD analysis project Ga0111539, IMG submission 79667) | Populus rhizosphere microbial communities from Tennessee, USA - Rhizosphere MetaG P. TD hybrid SRZTD1 (version 2) (version 2) | ecosystem: Host-associated > Plants > Roots > Rhizosphere >... | reverse complement strand
CTTTGATTAGTTCAAACGCTCTCTCCTGAGTCATTGGCGATCTACGCGGTTCGGCGGTTGCGAACTGGAATAGAATCCAGCTCATTACTAATGCTAGCAACCATAGTTCGATAATCATCATCTGTGACCTCCTGAGTGCATATTGGGCAATACTTCCATAGATTATCTTCGCGAGTGTCGATGAAGCAAGTTGACGCGCACGAAGGACATCTATGCAACTTCGATGGTTCCATTACTTTGTCCTTATCTGTCCGGTTCCCGGACACACGTTCCTAATCGTTCTAACGCTCACAACTCTCACGCTCACTCGCTCACGCTCTATATCCCCTGTCACGCCCACTTCGAGATATGACTACCATTTCAAATTTTCTCTTATTTTTTTTTTCTTTTTTTTTTTTTAATAAGAGAACTACTAACTTATGTGGCCTTCGTACTACAAAGTTCTCGGGCTGGGGGGATACAGCGTGTGAGCGAGTGAGTGTGTTTTTCTCACAATAGCTCACAATAACACACGCGCACTCAGATGTCAAGCTCACAAGCGCTCACAATCGCTCACAATCTCAGCCATCCCCTAAAATGGGCCGTCGGAGAGAATTAGTTGTTACTGAGCGTTTTCCTTGGAAGCCGTGAAGGTGATCTTAAGCGCTTCCAAAGTCTTAGTAACTTCGCTGTCAGGATTCGCCTTGACGAAGGCTTCCAATGCGCGGAGTTGCTGTCTCGCACTCATCGTTGTTCCTGCGCGGATTTGACGTTGGACTTCGATGGTGTAGCTCGAGGTGATATAGTCCAAGGCGTCTTCCTCACCGAACAACTTGACTGCTTCCTCAGTTGTCTCCGGCATTTCCACAGTTCGTTCTCCGGCCAACACTTTGTCCTTGCCCGTTCCGTTGAATGCCTTAATAACTACGTTTTTCATAAGTTTTTAATCTCCTTGTGAAGTTTCGTTGGTTAGTAATTTCTCCAACGGCCCGTTTTAGGGGACGGCATTCCGAGATAATTCTGTCCGCGAGCGTACCAACCGAGACGGATTTCTCCGGTACTCGGAAATTATTGGTGCATATTATTTCCGCGTTAGCTCGGATTGCATGGCAGCAATTTCCATGCCAGATATTTTGGTTTTCAGAAATTCGTGCGTTTCATAACGACGCACATAATACATATTAGCAATGCCAATGCCAAAGTAAAAATGCCAAGAACGTACAACAAACGGAGCTAAATGCCAAAAAACTCCAACAAAAAACGTGCCAACTTTGACATAAATGACAAGGGGTGGCAAAATGCGTGCACTGCTGTCAAAATTACCAGAACGCTGTCAAAATTACCTCAAATGCTTTTAACTTCCAAAGACTTACCGAGAGCGTGCAGGACTGCTCTAGAATGTCCATACCCTACCGTGGGGGGTCTGGCACGAATTTTGCGGGGAGGAGGGGTGGGGGAGTCCCAGCCTCGCTTCTCTAGAAATACATTGTGTGAGCTAGCTCACAATGAGTGTCATCTATGTGAGCGCTTTAGTCATTGACAATCCTCATTGTTTGTGATACTGTCAGTTGGAAATGGAAAAGTTAGGACCTATCGTTGTCGATGGCAGAAATGGCAATGGAGCTTCAGGACCATCTGTCCGGGAACCGGACGAATACCACTTAGATCAGTTAGTAGCAGACAGCCTGACCAGCAATAAAGAGCTCCCTGGCCCCCTTTCCGCTGAAGAGCAAAAGCAATTAGAAAGTAATCAGAAGTGGGAGCCATCCGTCCTGCGCCCTCGGCACCGTGAGATCCTCAGGAGAATTCTGGAAGGAGCTACATATGTCGAGATAGCTGAAGCAATGGGGATTCATAAGCAGACGGTGATGCTAGTCGCCACGTCACCTCTGTTCAGAGCGGAGCTGGCCAAGCTGGAATCAGAGGCTGATTTCAACATCGTTCAGAGGGCTGAGAGCATGAGCAACGAAGCTCTCGATAAGCTCAAAACTCTAATGAGATCGGCCCGCTCTGAATTCCTCCAGAAGGCTGCAGCTGAAAGAATCCTAGACACAGCCGGCTATTCCAAGATTGAGCGCCGAATAGTTGGGGTTGTCAGTGGCGAGGACGTCATCAGAGAACTCAACAAACGACATAGAGAAGCAGCAACCAAACCTCCTAGCCCACCAACCGAAGCAGATGTTACTGGCAGTAATAACAATAATGCTCCTGAATGGATCAAAGATCCTCGGGAACTTCCTGGCGAATGGGGCCGAGAATAACGATAACTAAATGGGCCATGCTTTAGATGATATCCTAGGACCGCAAGCTGCTGAGCGGCATAAAGGCCTCGTCGCGCCCAAGATCATCTCAAGCGATCCAAGACCAGAACCAAAGTTTGACTGGGGTCAAGCTACTAACAAAGCTGACTTCATCGCTCATAACATGGAGGTCTATTTCGACAATCCTTGGGCGATGGTCGAGGACGGTCACATCTGGACATTAGATGAAGCTGACAAGATCAATCCAGTAAAGCAAATGCCCTGTGATCCCTGGCTCCAATGGACAGCATGGAAGTGGCAGCAGGAGGATCTAATCTCTCTATTCAAATCTCGTCGTATGATGATCTCCTGGCTCTTCATCTTCTTGCATCTCTGGCTTGTGATGTTTAAGGAAGGTCGGTCAGTTTTCTTCGTCTCTGATAAGGAGGAGAAGTCAGATGAGCTCATCGACAGAGTGGAGTTTATCTACAACCATATCCCCGACGACGTTATGCTTAAGCCTAGAATCCACCGGACTTATTGTCACTTTGAAGTACCAGGACTTAACAATTACATCCTTGGCGTGGCTCAAGGCGCCCGACAATTGGCTCAATACACTGCTTCGGCTCTCTTTTTCGACGAGTTTGCGCACTGGGAACGAGCTCGAGAGACATTTATGGCGGCTAAGCCAACTATTGACGGCGGTGGAAAAGTCACTCTTGTCAGTTCTCCCAAAGAAGGATTCTTCAAAGAAATCTGCTTTGATCAGGTTAGGTAAGGAGGAAGATGATGAAACGCCTAATAACACTGACAGCTCTGATGTTGATAATCCTAGCTCAGCCTCTCCTAGCAGCACAGGTCGTGCTAACATGGCGCGACAACTCCACTAATGAGAAGGGTTTCAATATCCAGCGGAAGTTATTCTCTGAGCCAGCTAGCGCTTATGCCAACGTAGCTTCAACAGGGCCTAACACCACAACCTTTACTGATACAACTGTCCAAGTTGGTGTAGTTTATTGCTATCGTGTCGATGCCTTCAATGACTCCGGCATTAGTCCTTGGTCACCTGAGGCTTGCATGTTAGCAACACCTGATGGATTAGTTATCGTCTATACACCTTGATCGAGGAACTAATGTTCGCCATTGCTGATGATCTGAAAGATGAAGGGCCATCAGAGCATGAGTTGCTTGGTTATAAGATGCTATTCCTTAGAGGGAAAATAGCTGCGCTTGATGAGGTCGCTGACAGGCACTGGGACTTGCTAGCACCACCTTTGCCGCCAATCAACTTGCATGTTGAAGTTAATACGTTTGAGAAGCTCCACTTAGAAGAAGCTCTTAGAATGAAACGTGGTAACAAGACCAAAGCTGCTGCCATGCTGGGAATGAGTAAGAGAATCTTTGTCTATCGTTGCTCTCAGCTTGGGTTGCTGATGGGTGAAGATGAAGGGGGATATGCTGATGCTCGGAAGTTTCGCGCCACTAGGAATAAGCTTGTCCGTGAAGTCAATACTCTTAACACTGATTCTTAGTGGTTGCACTTATGGAAGTTACTCAGAGCGCTACCCTTTTCAGTCAGGCTTTGATGGTGGCGTCAGCCCATCCTTCTGGACTCAGAAAGTTCTGATAACAGGCTGGGGCTTTACTATGGCCACTCCATATGGCCCCTTCAATATCGGTTACTTACAGTGGCAGCGTAATATAGATCAGCCTAAGGAGCCGGCCAAACCCACTGATGCGATTTTATCTGTTCCAAGATAAGGAGATACCATGAAAAAATCTAGCAAGTTCCCTTTCACTGAGAAAGGTGAAAAGAAAGACAAAGAAACCAAAGCTGACAAAAAGAAAGAGAAACTCAAGAAAAAGAAATGAGCTACTGGGATTCACTGACAGAGGAGCAGAAGCGTTATAGATTAGAGCGCTTCAACTTCCTCCAACCAAAATGAAGATCAGCTCCTTAGACATGCCCTCAGTTGTTGAGGCACTCGGGAAAGTTAGAGAAGAACTCCCTGAGGCTTTGCCGATTGAGGAAGTGATGACAGGCCTGAAGACATGGCGCAATCCTATCAACAGGTTCTGTGTCATTAGGTTGCATAGAACTGCCGATCCTAAGAAGCGGACTAAGGAGTGGGTTGAGAAAACTCGCGCTGGCATGGATACTGCCAACTGGCTGCGTGAGTACGAGCTAGTGTGGGAAGCACTGAATGGAAGGCCTGTTTATCAGGATCAGTGGGGCGCAGAGTTCCACGTCTCAAAAAGCTCACTGGGATGGAATCCTCAGCTGGTGGTCGGCAGAGGTTGGGACTTTGGCTTGTATCCTGCTTGCATCTTCGCTCAGTTATTCCCACATTCTCGCTTGATTGTTCTGCGAGAGGCTGTCGGTGAGGACATTGACACTGAAAGGTTTATCTATGAGGTTGACCGTCTCAGTAACGAATGGTTCCCAGGCGCCAAGTTTAGAGAGTTTGTCGATCCTACAGGCAAGAATCGAGTCGGGACTGATGGCAGAACTTATACCAAGTTGCTTACTAATAAGCCACTTAGAGCGAAACAAATCCATCTTGGGGCCAACGCTCCAGCGCAGAGACGAACTGCTGTCGTCGACTTTCTTAAGGATAATGTCAGGGGATTACCCTGCTGCCTTGTAGATCCATCTTGTGAGGTTTTGATTAAGGGATTCAACGGCGGTTATATGTATGCCTATCATCAGGGCACCCTGAAATCTCATCCTGAGAAGAATATTTTTAGTCATATTCATGATGCCTTTCAATATCTTTGTTCTAAGGTCAGGACTGTTGATATGAGGGCTGGAACTCCAACCATTAAACCACTCGAACCTCGTTATGGAGGTAGAGTACCACAGCAACAGGAGGTACCAAGTAATGCCTAACCAAGTTTTAGTGGCGACTAATTCAGCCAACGCAACTGAAAATGCTAAGTTTCGGTTGGAGTATCAGGTTGTTGGTGGTGCTAGGGGCAATCTAGATTGGCAGCCAACTTTTGGAAACAACAACTCAACATTGGCCAGTGATCTCTACACAACCATCAAGAACACACTCTCAGCCCGACATAGCTTAACTGTGTTAGATGATGAGATCATTGTGCTAGGGATGCCATCAAGCACGCACGCATAAGGATTGACTAAATGGCTGACAATTATACCCCTGCAAATCCTACTGGCGGTTATGTCAATGGCAAGGACGATTCCAAAGCCTGGGATACTGCCTCTCTAGGATTAGCCAAAGGTGAACCAGCTGTTCCTATTTACACGGCTGAGGATGTAAAGGATGCCCTCTCAGAATATAATCTGGTTAGATTCTTCAATGCGATGCTTGATGAGGCAGAGAAGGTTGCAGCTCCGCGCGTTGAGATCCGCAGGAAATGCTGGGCCTTGTACAATAACGAGTATGATTGGACGGACAAAGTCTGGTGGCAGCATAAGGCACCAATCCCAAAAGTCCGAGGAGCCGTCGATAAAGCAGTTGCCATCTTCAGAAAAACTCTCCTCAGAATGAACCCTTTTTATGGAATTCAAGCTGAGAGTAGAATGGGCAGAACTAAAGGTAGATTCACAATGTTGCTGACTGATTACCACTTCGATCAGGCCAGCATTGTCGAAGCGATGGTTGATGCTTTCAAGGTCGGCTTAATCACTAGCGAATCAATCCTTAAGATCTGGTGGATGCGAGTCAGAGATTTCAAACCAAAGTTGGAAGTCACTCAAAAAGAAGAATTGACATATGAGTTTGGCGTCCCAACTGGGAAGTTCATGAAGGAGGAGAGGAGCACTAAGCTTGAGCAATATGAGAAAGGGAAGCTAGGAGTAGCGCCAGTCAATCCTGACAATTTTTGGATAGTCCCAGGAACTCGCGGCAGAATGATTATCGAGCGAGATCAAGCAACCTTGAATGAAGTTGAATCGTTAGCTGCAGAAGGAATTTATGACAAGGAAGCTGTTACAAGGTTGCGAGAGAAACTGTCATCCGCTACGACAATTATGGAGGACGTCACCCCACCTATTACGAAGGAAGGCAGACCTGCCGCAAACAATTACTTACGCCAAGTTGACCTTTGGCATTTCTGGGGAGATATCTACAATACGCAAGGCCAGCTGGTTAAGTGTGATGCATCATTCACTTTAGCAAACAAAGAAGTTCTGATTAGGAAAGCTCGTGACAATCCGTTCTACCACAAGGACCCGCCGTACGTCCTTGGCACTCCATATAAGGTGCCATTCTCCATGTATAATAGAGGCATGGTTGAAGACGTCATGGACATTGCCACAGCGATCACTGAGATGGCCAATCTCATTGCAGATGGCGCTCTATATGATGCCCTCAAGGCATTCTCAATAGACATTGATCAATTAGATGATCCATCCGAAGCTCGTCAAGGAATGTATCCTGGGAAAATGTTCTTGCGGAAAAGTAGCAACGCTACCACGCCCAACGAGCAGTTAGTTCAAACAGTTGACGTTGGCAAAGTTCCTCAAGAAGCGATGAATATGATAGGACTGTTTGAGCGCTACTATCAGGAAGGCTCTTACATAAACGAGTGGGTGTCTGGTCAAGGTGGGAAAGGCGGTAAGACTCTAGGTGAGGTAAACATAAAAACTCAGTCGGCACTAGAGGGGTTGGACGAAAGCGCCCGCAATTTAGAAGTCACCTTGATCGAGCCAACCCTTGCAATGTCAGCCAGGGTTATATACCAGTACCATGAGGAATATACTTTGCCTAGGTTGATGGACAACTATCCTAACCTAGCGATTATGCTCCAAGGATTGAGCCCAGCTGAGAGATATTCAATCATGGTTGGAGATTTCTCTTTCGTCATGAGAGGCCTATCAGTCATGATTGAAAGAGAACAGAAGATTGGTGAGTTGAAAGAGATTTTGCAGTTGTTGAGTTACTTGCCTGGATTCGTTGAAAGGTTGAATCCTGATGCTACGTTGGAAGAAGTCTTAATGCCTTTGGGCTGGGATCCTTCCAAGTTGCTAATCAACCCAGCACAAGCATCAGTAACGACACCAGCTCCTGGCGCGCAACCTCAGCCTCAGATGATCCCTCCTGGGGCGCCTCCTGCGATGGAGATGCGGAACGCAGCTGAAGGAGCACGGATGGGAGGTGCGAGGAATAATCCTGTCGCACGTGGAGGCAACCGGCAATACAGTCGGCCAGTTTCAACTGCGCCACAATTACCTCCACCTCCCGCCGGTCCGGTTCCCGGACAGCCGCAGGAAGCAGGTGGCCCACTAGCGCAGCAATTGATGGCTGCTCTAAGATTCCAAATGGCTCGTGGCAATGCTAGGAATATAATGGGAGCTATTCCATGATGAGACGTAATCATCCAACTGTTGTAGATGTATTATTGCTTGGCGTAGTTGCTTTTTTGCTACTCTGTCTCTGGATCAGTTTCCTAGGCGCACAAAACTATCCAAATGAGATCAGAGGCGACTATCTCAAAACTGTCATAGCTTGGAACTGGACTAAAGGGACCAAGCCAGACACTCAGGGCTTCAGAATCTATTGTGGTGATATAGATAATACTGATGGAGATTATTGGTTTGCTACTGAATTTGTCACGGTAGCAAGTAAAAGTGCTAGGAATTACCTCATCGGATCGCTTATTAGTGAAACCTTAACTGCTTACGGGAAATCAACTACCGCGGCTGATGGGGTGCAGACGACACTCCTACAAATCAAATGTAGGGTGGTTGCTTATAACACTGCTGGAGAATCCAGCGATGCGGTTGTGGGAGTGCCAGCTGAGCCTACTAACACTAGATTTCAGATAACAGGGAGATAACTATTATGTTAACAGTATCATTGCTTCTAGCTCTAGCAGCTTTCATCTGCACTATGCTCTCTATCAGGCCATATGTGCCACTGTGGGTCGCCGTAACTTTACTTTGCATCCTTGAGTTACTAAGATCAATTCCATTAGGGAGATGATTAACTTAATTAACGAAGACGCTCTTGCAATCTGCGCCATCTGGCAAGAAGCTGAAGGTGAACCCTTCATTGCTAAAGTTGGCTTCGGGGAAGTTATCAGAGAGAGGGCTAGAAGGAAGTATAACTGTGATGGCTCAATTACTGGTGTTATTGCCAAGCGGTTTCAGTTCAGCGCCTGGAATGATGATCAGGTAGATAATGATCGCTTAATTGCTTCCCTTAAGATCAATCTAGCTGATCAGTTTGTTCAGGAGTGCTTAAAAGCTTGGTATCAGTCACAGAATACTGTCTATGCAAGGAAAGCAGTTTTGTTTGTCAACAAAGATATCAGTCAGCCTGCTTGGGCTACCACTGAGAGGTTGTTAGTCAAAATGGGCAAGCTGAGTTTCTATAAGGATTAGGAGGTTACTATGCCAGCGGTTAGTAGAGCTCAACGTCGCTTAATGGGAATGTGCGAGCACTCAGACCATCCTCCTGAGAACTGCCCTGACATGACCCATGAGCAATTCCATGATTTTGCTTCGACTCCTGAGCGCGGGCTTCCCCTCCGCGTGACAAAGAAGCAGAAGGAGGACTTACAAAATGGTTACAGACGCCGTTAGACCAACGTCCGTCTCTGACAGAATTGCAGCGACAGAGAAGCTCTACAATGAGGCCGAGCTTGGGGCATCGTCAGATACGGTGTTACGCGCTCTCGACCCCATCATCGAGAGGCGACTTGGGCATCTCCTCGACCAATTCGCCTTATGCGCTCCCGAGCTCGGTTCTCTTTTAGATTTACGAGCAAAAATCACCGAAACTTGGAGAATTAGGAAGGAATTATTGCAGACTAGAGATCGTGGTAGGAAATCTTGGGAAGTTTTACAGCGAATTCTGGACGAAAAGAAGGAAGGAACGCATGGCTGAGCAAAAAATCACTCAATGTAGGATCATTTTATACAAGACTGGGCCTGATAGCTATTCACCAGCCCTAGTCACAGCCGTAAATGAGGATGGATCAGTAAATCTGACCGTTTTTCTGCCTTCTGGCAACACTGTAGGCGCCCAGAATGTTGCTGAAGGGCGAGAAATAGGAGATTGGGCATGGCCTGGAATCGACGCCAAGAAGGAGGATGACAAAATTGACCTTGGCCGGCATGGAGCTACAGGGCCAGACGATAAGATAGGAAAATATCAGCCTTCTGAAGAGGCTCATAGGCATAAATCATAAGAAAGGACAGTTAAAATGGCAGTAGCCAATCAAAATCCTGGGACAACTCCTGCTACGGAGCCTCAGGCTGGAGGTAGCGACCCAAACGTAGGCGGTGGAACGACTCCACCCGCAAAGCGGCTTATTGCAGGCAAGTACGAGACTCTTGAGGATGCGGTCGAGAACGGAATTTTCGGTCTTGAAAACGCATACCACAAGACGCGAGAAGATATCGCGAAACTTACCCGAGTTGTCGAGTTAGCTGTTGGTGGAGGTAACAATAATAATCCTCCTCCAGTTGATCCTCGTGGAGGTTATGCACCAGTTGGGACGGCGGGAAGTGGTAACTATAATGCTTATGGCAGAGGACAGCCTCAGCCTGATGATGTTGACCCTACTAGATTCCTCGTTAATCCAGGAGAAGTATTGCGAGAACGTGATGCTAGGCTCCTACAGCGAGTATCATCGGTAGTGGAAAATGTTGTAGGCAATGCTATGATCGTTGCTGACTTCAAGCGCCAGAATCCCGATCTAGCGCAACACGAAAGGATCGTCAGTGCGTTTATGCGTGAGACAGACCAGACAAAACCTTACGCTGATCGCTTAACTGATGCTGCCAAGATGACAAAGGAGTATCTCGTCGCTCTGCGAGCTTCTGGAGGGGGAAATCAGAACCCATCACCTACGGGCGGCAACTATGTTGAATCTCCCAGAGGG
>Ga0111539_10013873_pt1 | contig 10076 bp, 8 predicted proteins | sample RhiMethybrSRZTD1_FD_79667 | JGI IMG/M metagenome (GOLD analysis project Ga0111539, IMG submission 79667) | Populus rhizosphere microbial communities from Tennessee, USA - Rhizosphere MetaG P. TD hybrid SRZTD1 (version 2) (version 2) | ecosystem: Host-associated > Plants > Roots > Rhizosphere >... | reverse complement strand
GTAGGCCATGACGCCCGTCGAATACAGGTCCGTCCAGGGCCCGATGTCCTTCGCCATCGCCTGTTCGGGCGCCATGTAGGTGGGGGTGCCGACGGTCGTGCCGGTCGCGGTCAGGAAGCGCCAGACCGAGGCCTGGTTCAACGCCTTCGCGATGCCGAAGTCGGCGATCTTGACGGTGCCCTCGCCCGTGATCATGAGGTTCTCGGGCTTGAGGTCGCGATGGACGGTTCCGCGCTGCTCTGCGTGGGCCAGGCCCGCGAGCATCCCTTCGAGGACGCCCGCGATCTGGGCCAGCGTCAACTTGCCGATCCACGGTCGAAGCGAGCCGCGCTCGATGTACTCCATCGAGATGTAGGGCGTGCCGTCGTGCTCGAAGTAGTCGTGGACGGTGACGATGTTCGGGTGGCTGAGAGACCCCGCAACCCGCGACTCGCGCAGGAAGCGCTCCGCGAAGGCCGGATCGGACGCGTGGAACGCGCCGAGCTCCTTCAGCGCGACGTCGCGGTCGAGATCGGTCTGGCGCGCAAGGTAGACGACCGCCATGCCACCGCGGCCGATCTCGCGCTGGACCTCGTATCGACCTACCGTGCGCTGCACGTCAAGCATCTAGTTGACCCCCTGAACCCGGGCACCGAGGAAAGTTCAGAATACGACAATCGCGCATAAAGAAAAAGGGCGGAGACCCGACTTTTCTTGGCGGTAAACCGACTTTTCCCACGGATGTTGACTACTTGACGGCGCAAAGCCCCTAAATCATCCCAGGGGCCGAGACGGACTCTCTGGCGTACGATGCGGCGCCTATGCAGCCGCGCGAGACGCGGATGGCCCACGCCCGCTGGACGCAGAACCTGATCGAGGCCGGCCGGCTGCAGGAAGGCGAGCGCGTGCTCGTCGTCGTCGACGAGCCCCTGGCGCCGGAGGGTGCGCAGCTGCTGGCGGCCGTGCAGGACGCGGGAGCCGACGGCAGGCTCGAGCTGTGGACCGGGGACCGGCCGCTCCAGCGGGCTCCGCAGGCAGCGCTCGACGCCGCCGAGACCGCCGATCTCTCGATGTTTCTCGCCGAGAAGCCGCTGCCCGAGGAAGGTGCCGCGCGCTTCTCGCTTCTGCAGACCATCGCCGGCCACGGCGGCCGACAGCTCTTTCTCGGCTTCGTCGACGGCGAGCTTCTGCGCGGTGAGCTGTCGCAGCCTGCCGCCGACCTCGAACGGCCTGCCCGAGCGCTGCTCGATCAGCTCGAGGGCTCGAAGTCGGTTCGGGTCACCGGGCGAGCCGGAACCGACCTGACGCTGCGGGTCGAGGGGAGGCCTTGGCTCTCCGACGCGCTGCCGCTGAAGCCGGGGCAGATGGCCAACTATCCCGCAGGCGAGGTCTTCGCCGCGCCCCACAAGGACGGCGCCGCCGGCGTGCTCGTGGCCGACCTCACGGTCCCGTACACCGTCGAAGGGCTCGTAGACGAGCCGGTCACGCTCCGCTTCGACGGCGGACGGGTGACGAGCATCGAGGGTGGGCGCGCCGCAGACCTGCTCCGCGCGATCGTCGAGAAGGCCGGCGAGGGCGGCGACGTGATCGCCGAGGTGGGCATCGGCTTCAACCCGACGGTCAGCCCGCGCGGACACGTCATGCTGGACGAGAAGGCTGCCCGCACCGCACACGTGGCGATCGGCCGGAACACAGGCCCGTACGGCGGCGACAACGAGGCCACGATCCACATCGACTGCGTGTTCTCCGAACCGACGGTCGAAGCGGACGGAAACCGCGTCGAGCTACCCGAGTAGGACAACGGCCGCTATGGGGCCACGGTCGCCGTCCCTCCGAAGATGCACCGGTTCGCGCCGCTGACCGACACCTGCTCGGCGAAAAACGAGACGGACACGTAGCTCGCGCCGCCGGGAGCGCGGTACACGAGCGTGCCCGCGACGTCGTCGTCGCTGGCGCCGAGGAAGTCGAACGAGTCGGTCGAGTCGAGGTCGTCGTCCTCGACGTAGCCGGCGACGTTTGCAGGATTGTCGGCGACGAAGAACACCGAGGCCTTGGCGTTGTTCGGGACCGAACTGGCCTCCACGGAGAGATCCCCAGCGGCGCTGCAGGCGGCGTGCAGCACGAGCCCGCCGAGGGTGAAGATCTGCGCGTCGGCCGTATTTGCCGGCACGTCGAAGTTGACCCGCTGCGCCCCAGGGCCCGGAGGCCCCGCAGGCCCAATCGATCCCGCTTGCCCCGGCGGGCCGGACGGTCCGCGGGCGCCGGTCACCCCGGGCGGCCCTGCAGGACCATCCGCTCCCCGCGCGCCTCGCGCGACCGCCATGACGGACGCCGGAAATTTGCCGTTCCGTCCGAGCGGCACGAGCCGACCCGGCACCGGCTTCCGTGACGCGCGGATCCCGTTGACGGCGCCGGCGTTCTTGGCGAAGGCGGCCACCGTTCTACCGGCGGCCCGGCCGGCAGGGCTCGCCGCTAGCAGGAGCACGCAGAGCGCCGCGAGCATCAGTGCGATCGATCGGTTCAAGGCCGGCCTCCTCGGGGTAGCGCGAAAGACGGGTGGCCCTACCGAGTACCTGCGCGGACGGCGCTCCGCATCGTCCATGCGCTCCTCTGGCACAGATTCGGCACAAAGCTACGATGAGTTCGTGAGCCAGATCACACCCGAACGGGACGCGCCCGATTACCCGCCGTACGAGCTCGGGCCGGTCCGTCCCGAGCCGCGCTTCCCGTTCCTGCGCAAGCTCTTTGCCCCGCTCGTCGTCGTCGGCGCCTTTCTCGCGAAGTTCAAGTTCATCCTGTTCGCGGTCTTCAAGCTGAAGATCTTCGCGACCCCGGCGACGATGCTCGTGTCGATCGCCGCCTACGCGCTGCTCTGGGGCTGGAAGTTCGCGATCGGGTTCGTGCTGCTGATCCTCGTGCACGAGCTCGGGCACGCGCTCGAGGCGAAGCGCCAGGGAATCCCGATCAGCGCGCCGCTCTTCATCCCGTTCGTCGGCGCCCTCATCGCGATGAAGCAGCTCCCGAACGACGTTTGGCGCGAGGCGAAGGTCGCGCTTGCCGGGCCGATCCTCGGCAGTCTCGGCGCCGCGGCCGTGTGGGCGCTCGCCGTCTACACAGACAGCGACCTCCTGCGCGCACTCGCGTTCACGGGCTTCTTCCTCAACCTCTTCAACCTGGTGCCGATCGTCCCGCTCGACGGTGGGCGGGCGGTGGCGGCGCTCCATCCGGCCTTCTGGATCGTCGGGCTGGCGATGCTGACCGCGCTGACCTTCCTCGCCCCCAACCCGATCCTGATCCTGATCCTCGTGCTCGCTGCGCTCGACTTCTGGAACCGGTGGCGGCAGCGCGGCGAGCCGGAGTACTCCGAGTACTACACGATCGCGCCCTGGCAGCGGGTAGCCGTGGCCGTGACCTACTTCGGGCTCGCGGCCGCGCTCGGCGTGGCGATGAGCGCCTCGCACATCGAGCGCAGCGTCTAGGCCCTTGGAAGACCTCCGGATCCTCGACGAGAGCCGGGAGGACGCCGAGCTCGAACGGCACGTGGCGGAGATCGCCGAGGAGTTCAAGCTGGGCTTCGAGGCCGTCGATCGGATCGACCGGCCGGCCGTGACGATCTTCGGCTCCGCGCGCATCCGCGAGGGCAACCGCTGGTACGAGGCCGCACGGGCCGTGGCGCGGCGCTTCGCCGAGGCCGGCTTCGCTGTTGTCACCGGCGGCGGCCCCGGCGCGATGGAGGCCGCGAACCGCGGCGCGAAGGAGGGCGGCGGGCTCTCGGTGGGCTTCAACATCGAGCTCCCGCACGAGCAGCAGGGCAATCCTTACTGCGACATCGCCCTCACCTTCCAGCACTTCTACGCGCGCAAGACGATGTTCGTGAAGGCCGCGATGGGCTTCGTCATCTTCCCCGGCGGCTTCGGGACGCTCGACGAGCTGTTCGAGGCGCTCACCCTGATCCAGACGGGCAAGGTGCTGCACTTCCCCGTCGTCCTCGTCGACCGCGAGTTCTGGCAGGGGCTCGTGGACGACTGGATCGCCGACGAGATCCACGCGAACGGGCTGATCTCGCCCGAGGACGAGCGGTTGCTGTTCGTCACGGACGACCTCGACGAGGCGGTGCAGATCGTCCTCGACTGCTATCGGGACCGGTGTGCCGAGGTCCCGGCAAAGCCGGCGAAGGCCGACGCGCAGTAGTCGATCCGGCCGGCTGATCGAGCCGACCAGGAATGCTGCTGGCGTAGACCGGCGCTCGACGCCTAGCGTACGGAGGTGCTCCGCGACTCGATGTCCCGGCGCGGCGCCCTCCTGTTCGCCGCGATGTGCGTGATCTGGGGGATCCCCTACCTCCTGATCAAGGTCGCGGTCGACGACATGAGCCCGTCCGTGCTGGTGCTCGGGCGGACAGCGGTGGCGACGCTGCTGCTGCTGCCGATCGCCCTCGTCCGCAATGAGCTCCGGCCGCTCCTGCCCTACTGGCTCCCCGTGGTCGCGTTCGCCGCGATCGAGATCGCGATTCCCTGGGTGCTCCTCGGCGCAGCGGAGACGGAGATCTCCAGCTCGCTGACCGGCCTGCTGATCGCGATGGTGCCGCTCGTCGCGACGGTGATCGCGCTCACGACGGGAAGCCGCGACCGCCCGGGCTCGCAAACGTGGCTCGGGCTCGGGCTGGGGATGGTTGGGGTCGCCGCGATCGTCGGCGTCAACCTCGAGGGCGCAAGCGTCGTGCCGATTCTCCAGGTCTTCCTGGTGGCGGTCTGCTACGCGGTCGGGCCCGCGATCCTCCAGCGCTGGCTCTCCCACCTGCCCGCGCTCGGCGTGATCACGGCGTCGCTCGCACTGACGGCCGTGGCGTACGTGCCGATCGCCGCCTTCAGCTTGCCGAGCGAGACGCCGTCTGGACCGGCGATCGCGTCCGTGATCGCCCTGGCCGTCGTCTGCACTGCGCTGGCGTTCCTGCTCTTCTTCGCCCTCATCGCCGAGGTCGGCCCCGTCCGCGCGACCGTGATCACCTACGTGAACCCGGCGGTCGCAGCGGTGCTCGGCGTCGTGATCCTCGACGAGCACTTCACGGTCGCCATGGGGATCGGCTTCGCGTTCGTGCTCGCAGGCTCGGTCTTGGCGACGCGAACGCGCCCGGAGCCGAAGGCTTCGCGGACGCCGGCGCTCGAGGCCGCGCCCTAGGCGCCGCGCCGTACACTCATCCTGCGTGCAGCTCAGGGATCTGCCTTCCGTGGACGAGCTGGCGGCGCACCGGTTGCTGCAGGACGCGCCGCGCGGGCTCGCCGTCGCGGCCGCCCGCTCGTCGCTCGCGCGCGCGCGTGACGAGATCCTCGCGGGACAGGAGCCGGGCGACCTCGCGGAGCGTGCCCTCGCCGAACTGACGGCCGCGACGCAGCCACGGCTGCGCCGTGTTGTCAACGCGACGGGCGTGATCGTCCACACGAACCTCGGCCGGGCGCCGCTGGGCGCATCGGCCCTCGAGCGGGTCGTCGAGGTCGGCGCCTCGTACTCGAACCTCGAGTACGACCTCGAAGAGGGGGGCCGCGGCTCGCGGCAGGCGCACCTCGCAGGCCTGCTGCGGCGCCTGACCCGGGCCGAGGACGCGCTCGTCGTCAACAACAACGCGGCGGCGGTGATGCTCGCGCTCGCCGCACTGGCCGAGAACCGCGAAGTGCTCGTCTCGCGCGGCGAGCTGATCGAGATCGGCGACGGGTTCCGGATTCCGGACGTGCTGGCGCGGTCGGGCGCGCGCCTCGTCGAGGTGGGGACGACGAACCGCACGCGGGCTGCCGACTACGAGCGGGCGATCGGCCCCGAGACCGCGGTCCTGCTTCGTGTGCACCAGTCCAACTTCCGCGTCGTCGGCTTCACCGAGCGGCCCACGACAGAGGCCCTTGCGGCCGTGGCCACAGACGCCGGTCTTCCCCTCGTGGATGACCTTGGTTCCGGCGTTCTGGTGGCAAGTAACAGTCTGTTACTTGCCGACGAGCCCTCGGCCCGCGAGAGCCTCGAGGCGGGTGCCGACCTCGTCTGCTTCTCGGGAGACAAGCTGCTCGGCGGGCCGCAGGCCGGCATCCTGGTCGGTCGGGCCGACCTGGTCGAGCGCCTGCGGCGGCACCCGTTGCAGCGGGCCCTGCGGGCGGACAAGCTGACGCTCGCCGCGCTCGAGGGGACGCTCACGCCGTACCTCGACCCCGAACGCGCCCTGCGCGAGGTGCCCGTGCTGCAGATGCTCGTGGAGCCGGTCGAGGGCATTCGCGCCCGCGCTGAGCGGCTGGCCGCGGCGGTGGACGGCGAGGTCGAGCGCACCGTCGCACGTGTGGGCGGCGGCGCTCTCCCGCTCGCCGAGCTGCCGAGCTTCGCCTGCGCGGTGGAGGAGTCGCTCGCTGCGCCGCTGCGCACGGGCACGCCGCCGGTCGTCGCGATCGTCCGCGACGGCCGCACCCTGCTCGACTGCCGGACGATCTCCGACGACGACCTCGACGAGGTCGCCGCCGCGGTGCTCGCTTGCCGCTCACCGTAGGCACGGCCGGCCACGTCGACCACGGCAAGACGTGGCTCGTCCGGGCCTTGACCGGCAAGGACACCGACCGACTGCCCGAGGAGCAGCGTCGCGGGATCTCCATCGAACTCGGATACGCGCCCCTCGAGCTGCCCGGCGGCCTGAGGCTGTCGCTGATCGACGTTCCAGGCCACGAGCGCTTCGTGCGGACGATGGTGGCCGGCGCGACCGGCATCGACCTCTTCCTGCTCGTGATCGACGCCGGCGAGGGCGCGAAGCCGCAGACCCATGAGCACCTGGCGATCCTGCGCCTGCTCGGTGTCGACGCCGGCGTGGTCGCGGTCACGAAGGCCGACGCCGCCGACCCGAGGCCCGCCCTGGCCGAGGCGGCCGAGCTCGTCCCGGAGGCCGAGGCCGTCGCGGTCAGCGCGGCCACAGGCGGCGGGCTGACCGAGCTGAAGCAGGCATTGGCCCGCGCAGCCCGGGACCTGGCTCCGAGGAAGCGTGACGGCCCCACGCGCCTCTTCGTCGACCGGGTGTTCACCCTGCGCGGGATCGGCACCGTCGCGACCGGGACGCTGTGGTCCGGAGCAGTGGTCGCCGGAGACACGCTGCGGGCCGAGCCCGGCGGGCCCGACGTGCGCGTGCGCAGCGTGCAGGTGCACGACCGCCCGGTCGACCGTGCCGACGCGGGCCAGCGGGTCGCAGTCGCACTCACGGGCGTCGATCGCAGCCGCCTACGGCGCGGAATCGCGCTCGTCGAGCCCGGCGCCTACGACGTCGTGCACCGACTGGCGGTGCAGCTCGAGGAGCTCGAACCGATCCCCACACGACTCCGCGCCCACCACGGCACGATGGAGACCGAGGCGCGCCTGGTTCGTCGAGACGGCTCCGTTCAGCTGCGGCTTGCGGACGCAGTGGTCGCCGCCCCGGGCGACCGGGTGATCCTCCGCGCCGGCTCCACGGTGGCCGGCGCGGTCGTGCTCGAGGCCCTTCGACCTCGAAGGCGCGAGCAGGGCCCTCCGCCCGGGCCGCCTCCCCGCCAAGCTCACGTTGACACCGGGGCCGTGGAGCGCGACCTCGCCGCCGCCGGCGACGCGCCCTTCCGAGTGTCGGACGTGCGGGGCGCCGCCGAGCTCGAGCGCACGGGACGGCTCGTCCGCGTCGGCGACAACCTCGCGCTCGACCGGGCCGCCTTCGACCGGGCCCGCGAGCTCGTCGTCGCCGAATGCGAGGACTCCGGGACGATCACGCTGGCGCGCCTTCGCGACCTGCTCGGCAGCTCGCGCAAGACGGCCCAGCTCGTGCTCGAGCGGCTCGACGGCGACGGCGTGACGATCCGTGTGGGCGACGCGCGGCGGCTCAGGCGGCGACCGCGGGGCTGAGCCGGACCTCGAGCCTGCACAACCCGTCCCCCCGCTTCATGCAACTGACCTCGTCGAAGGTCGCGTGCTCGCCGTAGTGGCGCGCCGTGCCCTCGGCCAGGCCGCGGAGGAGCACGCAGAGGTTCCTCGGGGACGTGTACTCGATCGAGACGCCCTCGCCGTTCAGCTCCGAGATGGAGAGCTGCGGCGGCCGCGCGTTCGGGATGGTCGCGCGGACGAGCTCGTGGATGCGGGTCTCGACCGTGAGCAGGAAGTCTCGGGCCGAAGGGGCGCTCGCGAAGAAGGCGGGATAGAGGCGCGTAAACGTGATCGAGCCCGTGAAGACGCCGAAGTCGTAGACGAGCTCGTCGACCTCCTTGTCGAGAGTCTCGGCCGACCGCGTGATCAGCCCGAGCAGGCGCTCGTCGGGGTAGGCCTCGCTGAGCAGGTAGATGGGCTCCTCGGCGAAGAGCTCCCGTGCGACGTCCGTCCCGTGGGTCTCGGTCAGGTAGTCCCGGAAGCTGGTGAAGATGACGCCGTGCAGTGCTCGGATTCTAGGCTTGCCTCGGAGCGGCGGGGCCCGGTGGCCCAGCGCGTCTTCAAAACGCGTCAGGTCGTGTAGCCCACGGCTGGGTAGGTTCGACTCCTGCGCCGCTCCGCTGAGGTTGAGCAGCTCTAGGACGGACCGGCGGCAAGACCGCGCTCGCGAGCGGCGGCGAACGCTTCGTCACCCATGGCACCGCGGAGTCTCGCGGCGGTCTCGTCGTTGACCGCACGCTCGAGCGGCTCGAGCGCGACGCCCGTCTCGCGCCGGACGCGCTCGGCGGCGCCGAGTGCCTCGGCCGCCTGCTCCACCCGTCCCTCGGCGGCGAGCACCGCGGCGAGCCCGACGAACGCGTAGTTGACTCCTTCTTGCCAGCCGACCGCCTCGGAGAGCTCGCGGCTCTCCTCGAACAGACGGCGGGCGCCGGCGACGTCCCCCCGGCGCAGGGCCACGAAGCCGAGGTTCTGGACCGGAATCGCGGTCTCCTCGCGCGCGCCCAGCTCCCGCAGGAGCTCGAGGCTCGCTCGGAGGTGCCGCTCGGCGGCGTCCAGGTCGTCGAGCGTGAGGGCGAGGTAGCCGAGGTTCGAGCCGGTGAGCGCCTCGCCCCAGCGGTCTCGGCGCCGCGCCGCGATCTCGATGCTCTGCTCGAACAACGAACGTGCACGATCGGGGTCGCCGCGGGACACCGCGATCGAGGCGAGGTTGTTGAGCTGCGTCTGCACGCCCTCGTCGTCGGCGATGGAACGGTAGAGCTCGAGCGCCTCCTCCGTGTAGCGCTCTGCGTCGTCGAAGCGGCCCTGGCGATGGGCGATGCTCATGGCGCCGCGAAGAGCCTTCGCCCGCAGAGCAGGCGGTTGCGAGCCCTCGGCCGCCAGCGCCTGCGCGTACCAGCGGCGGCCCTCGCCCAGGTAGCTGCGCACGTACCAGAAGCCGCGCAGCGCGCCGGCAAGCCGCAGCTCGAGCTCGACCTCGCCCGCGTCGTGCGTCCAGGCGAGCGCCGCGCGGAGGTTGTCGTGCTCGGCCTCGACGCGCGCGATCCACGTTGCCTGCCCCTCGCCGCGCAGCACGGTCATCTCGGCGCTCTCCGCGAACTGGGCGAAGTACTCGGCGTGCCGGCACCTCGTCTGCTCGCCTTCCTGGCGCTCCTCCAGCCGCTCGAGCGCGTAGGCGCGGATCGTCTCGAGCATGTGGAAGCGCTCCCCGTCGTGACGCAGGAGGCTGTGCTCGGTCAGCGTCTCGAGCGCGAAGACGTCGACGCCGCAGACCGCGTCCGCGGCGGGCAGCGTGAACCCGCCGGTGAAGACGCCGAGGCGGGCGAGCGACTCGCGCTCGGCCGGGTCGAGCAGCTCGTGGCTCCAGTCGACGGCGGCGCGAAGCGTCCGGTGGCGCTCCGGCAGGTCGCGCGAGCCTCCCGACAGCAGGCTCAGGCGGTCGGAGAGCAGCCCGAGCAGCTGCTCGGGGCCTGCCGCGCGGACACGGGCGGCAGCGAGCTCGAGGGCGAGCGGAAGGCCGTCGAGGGCCTCGCACAGCTCGGCCACGAAGCCGTTGGCCGCGAAGTCCGGGCGTACCGCCGCGGCCGGCTCCGCGAAGAGCGCCACGGCCTCGTCCGACGACAGCCCGCCGAGCGGATACTCATGCTCGCCGCGGATCCGCAGCGGGATCCGGCTCGTCGCCAGCACCTTCACGCGTG
>Ga0111539_10013871_pt1 | contig 10076 bp, 6 predicted proteins | sample RhiMethybrSRZTD1_FD_79667 | JGI IMG/M metagenome (GOLD analysis project Ga0111539, IMG submission 79667) | Populus rhizosphere microbial communities from Tennessee, USA - Rhizosphere MetaG P. TD hybrid SRZTD1 (version 2) (version 2) | ecosystem: Host-associated > Plants > Roots > Rhizosphere >... | reverse complement strand
TACCACCTCGTCCACGGCGCCGCGTACTTCCGCGGCGGGCTGCACGATCTCGCGCAGCCCGATCCGCCGCTCGGGCAGGCGCTGACCGCGCTGCCGATGGTCCTGACCAACGCCAACCCGCGCTGGACCGGCACCCTCTACGATCACTCGCGCCCGCCCGAGACGGTGCTCATGGCGACGGCGCTCTGGCGGTCGCTGCTGTTCCTGCCGGCGGTCGCCGTGGCGTTCCTCTGGTGCCGCCGTCTCTACGGTCACGCGGCCGGGTGGCTGGCGGCGGCGCTCCTCGTCGCCGAGCCGAACTTCGCGGCGCACATCCCGGTCGCGGCGCTCGACGCGCTCGGCGTCGTCGGGGCGCTGGTCGGATCGTTCCTGCTGTGGCGCGCCTTCGAGGCGCCGTCGCCCGGGCGGGTTGCGGCGGCCGCGGTCGGCGTCGCCGCGGCGCTCCTCCTGAAGAACACCGCCGTCGTGCTGCCGCTCGTCGCGATCCTGTACGCCGCGATCATCTGGACCGCCCGTCCGGACCGGCGGGCGCTGCCGCGCCGGCTCGCCGCGCTCGCCGGGGGGGCGGTCCTCGCCGCGGGTGCGCTCTGGGCCCTGCTCCTCTTCGAGGTCAGCCGCCCCGACCAGCCGCCGGAGTGGCAGCAGTCGCCGACGCTGCTCGGACGCCTCATCGACCGGCCGCTCCCGGCCGGGCTGTTCGTCGGGTCGCTGGTGCGGGGGGCCTGGCACGCCGACCAGGGGCATCTCGCGTACCTGCTCGGGGAGCGCAGCCGGCGCGGCTGGTGGTACTACTTCCCGGTCGTGCTGGCGTACAAGATGCCGCTCGGCATCGCGCTGGTGCTCGTGTGCGCCGCCGCGTCCCTGCGCCGGGCGCCGCCGCGCTTCGAGGAATGGGGGCTCGTCGTCCCCGCCGCCGTCTGGACCCTGCTGTTCCTGACGACCCGCATCAACATCGGGATGCGCCACTTCCTGCCGGCGTACGTCTTCCTCCTGCTCCTCGGCGCGCGCGCCCTCGCCGCGCCGGCGCCGCGCTGGCGCACCGTCGCGGCGTGGAGCGGCGCCGCCCTGACGGCGGCGCACGGTCTCCTGTGGCATCCCGACTACATCGCGTACCAGAACCTGCCGCGCCCGCGCGCCTTCATGGACCTGAGCGACAGCAACGTCGACTGGGGCCAGGGGCTGAAGCAGGCGCGCGACTGGATCGATCGCCACCCGCAGCCCCCGGGGCGGCCGATCTACCTCCTCTACTTCGGCGATCCGAACAGCCCGCGGCGCGTCCTGCACTATCTCGGGAAACGGGTGACCCTGCTGCCGCCGCACACGCCGCTGCCGGTGAGCGGCCTGCTCATCGCCAGCCCGGTGTGGGTCGCGGGCCCCTTCGACATCGGCGACCGCTACGCGGTCCTGCGCGGCGTCCCCCCCATCGACGTCATCGGCCATGCCCTTCTGGTTTACGATCTCGCCGCGCTCGACAGGGGAGGGACCTGATGCTCGTCAGAATCGTGGGGGTGGCCGCGCTGGTCGCGGGAGTCGTCGTCCTGGTGTACGGCGGCTTCAGCGTGCCGAAGAACCACGACGCCAAGCTCGGCCCGGTCGAAGTCAGCGTGAAGCAGAGCGAGAAGGTGCACGTCCCGACCTGGGCCGGGGTCGCCAGCATCGCCGCCGGGGGGTTCCTGCTCCTCTGGTCCAGCAAGCGGAAATAGGCGGCCCCCCGCTTTTCCGCCCACCTCCGGGAACCGCCCGGCCGCAGCGGGCGTAGGATCCGGCCGTCAGCACTCACACGCACAGGCTCGCGGAGGAGATCGGGCGAATGACCCCGGAACTCGTCATCGAAGGCGTCTCGAAGACCTACCCCAACGGCGTCCGGGCGCTCCAGGACGTCTCGCTGCGCATCCCCGCCGGCATGTTCGGCCTCCTGGGCCCGAACGGCGCCGGCAAGTCCACCCTCATGCGCACCCTGGCAACGCTGCAGGAGCCGGACACCGGGCGGATCACGTTCGGAGCGGTGGACGTCCTGAAGGACAAGGACGCGGTCCGCCGCATGCTCGGCTACCTGCCGCAGGAGTTCGGGGTGTATCCCAAGGTCACCGCCTACGAGCTGCTGAACCATTTCGCGGTGCTCAAGGGGATCATCGACGCGGGGCAGCGCAAGCAGACGGTCGAGGCGCTCCTCGAGCGCACCAACCTCGCCGAGTACCGCAAGCGCAAGCTCGGCACCTTCTCCGGCGGCATGAAGCAGCGCTTCGGGATCGCCCAGGCGCTGCTCGGCGACCCGAAGCTGATCATCGTGGACGAGCCGACCGCTGGCCTCGACCCGGCGGAGCGGCTGCGCTTCAACAACCTCCTGAGCGAGATCGGCGAGCAGGTCGTGGTCATCCTCTCGACGCACATCGTGGACGACGTCAGCGACCTGTGCCGGAACATGGCGATCATCGGCGGCGGGCGCGTGCTCCTGACCGGCGATCCGCTGCGCACCATCGACACGCTGCGCGGCCGGGTGTGGAAGAAGATGGTGACGCGCGACGACCTCCCGGCCTACGAGCGTGACTGCGCCGTCATCTCGACGCGACTGGTCGCCGGTCGCACCCAGATCCACGTCCTCTCCGGGACGCGGCCCGACGCCTCGTTCGAGGAGGTTTCGCCGATGCTCGAGGACGTCTACTTCTCGACCCTGTCCTCCGCCGACGTGAAGGCCGCCTGAAGCCGATGCTCGCCCGCATCTTCGCCTTCGAGTTCCGCTACCAGTTCCGGCAGCCGCTCATCTGGATCGCCTCGATCCTGTACTTCGTCCTCGTCTTCGGCGCGATCACGAGCGACGCGGTCTCGATCGGCGGATCGATCGGCGCGGTGAACCGCAACGCCCCCTCCGTCATCATGACGATGATGGGGGTGATGACGATCCTCGGGACGTTCTTCACCACCGCCTTCGTCTCCAACAGCGTGCACCGCGACTTCGAGCTGCAGACCGACTCGATCTTCTTCTCGACCCCGCTCAAGAAGACCGACTACCTGCTGGGGCGCTTCTGCGGCTCGCTCTTCCTGTCCTGGTTCTCCTACGTGGCCATCAGCCTGGGGATCATCGTCGGCAGCCTGATGCCGTGGCTGGAGCCGGAGCGCGTCGGACCGTTCTCGATCGGCCCCTATCTCTTCACGATGCTGGTCTTCGTCATCCCGAACCTGTTCATCACCGGGGCGATCTTCTTCTCGCTCGCGACCCTGACGCGCAATCTTCTGTACACCTACGCCGGCGTCGTGGTCTTCGTGGTCGGGACGATCACCGCCGTCAACCTCATCCCGGACCTCGAGTACCGGACGATCGCGTCGCTCATCGATCCCTACGGTCTGAACCCCTTCCTGATCGATTCCCGCTACTGGACGGTCGTGGAGAAGAACACGCTGGTGCCGCCGCTCGCCGGCAATCTTCTGCTCAACCGTCTGCTGTGGGTCGGCATCGCGGCGGCGGTCCTGGCCTTCACGGTCTGGCGCTTCCGGATGACGGTGGGCGGGACGGGCAAGGCGAAGCGCGCGCTGCGGCAGGCGGTGCCCGACGGCGGTCTGGGCGCGGCGCTGCCGGCGCGCTCCGCGGGGGCGACCGGTCGGGCGTTCGCGGCCGTGCGGCCGTCGTTCACCCGCGGGACGTCGTGGGCGCAGTACCTGCACCAGGTCCGCCTCGAGACCCGCGCGGTGATCTTCGGGGTCCCGTTCGTCATCATGATGCTCTTCGGGCTGGTCAACGTGACCGGCTCGACCCTGACGGTGGAGTCGATCGCCGGGACGCCGGTCTGGCCGGTGACCGGGATCCTCCTCCCCAACATCATCGGCTCCTTCATCCTCATCGTGCTGCTGGTCCTCATCTTCTACAGCGGGGACCTGGTGTGGCGCGAGCGCACGCTGCGGATGTCGGAGATGTTCGACGCTCTGCCGATGCCGACCTGGACCGTCTGGAGCGCCAAGCTGACGGCGCTGGCGGTGTCAGTCTTCGCGCTCCTGGCGGCGGTCACGGCGACCGGCATCGCGGTGCAGTCGTATCGTCACTACACGAACTACGAGCTGCCGGTGTACTTCAAGGGGCTCTTCGTGTTCGCCGGCTCCCACTTCGTGTTCCTGGCGGTGGCGTGCCTCTTCTTCCAGGCGGTGTGCAACAACAAGTTCCTCGCCTGGCTCCTGTCCGCCTTCATCTGGATCCAGGGGATGGTGCTGCCGGCGCTCCATCTCGAGCACCTGCTCTATCGCTTCATGGCCTTCCCGCAGGTGATCTTCTCCGACATGAACGGTTTCACGCCGTTCACGCAGCTGATCCTGTGGACGTCGCTCTACTGGGGGTTCTTCTGCATCGCCCTGCTGGCGGTGGCGCACCTGCTCTGGGTGCGCGGCACGGAGCCGCGGCTGCGTCTCCGTCTGCGGGTCGCGCGCCAGCGGCTCACGGCGCCGGTGCGGGTGGCCTTCGCGACGGCGGCGATCGGCATCGTCGGATCGGGGTCGTGGATCTTCTACAACACCAACATCCTCAACCGCTACATCCCGCAGAACGTGCAGTTCGACCGTCAGGCGGACTACGAGAAGAAGTACAAGCAGTACGAGGACATGGAGAAACCGCGGATCACCGACGCCAGGGTGGACGTGGACATCTATCCCGAGCGGCGCACGGCCGACATGCGGGGCGGCTACGTGCTGAAGAACAAGACGGGCGCCCCGATCGACGTGCTGCACGTCGGCATCCTTCCCGACGTCGTCATCCGCCGGCTCGAGGTGCCGAACGGCCGCATCGAAAGCGAAGACAAGACGCTGGGCTATCGCATCTATCGCCTCGATCCGCCGCTCGCCCCGGGGGAGACGATGGAGCTCGCCTTCGACGTCTCCATGTCGTACCCCGGGTTCGCCAACAGCGGAGCGCGGGGGAAGATCGTCCAGAACGGCACCTTCTTCGACTCCAGCGACTTCCTGCCCCACCTCGGCTACCAGAAGATGGCCGAGCTGGAGGATCCGAACGAGCGGCGCAAGCGCGGCCTGCCGCCGATCGTGCGCTTCGCGAAGGTGGACGACGCCGCGGCGCGGCGCAACACCTACATCTCCAACGAGGCGGACTGGGTCAACTTCGAGACGACGGTGAGCACCAGCGCCGACCAGATCGCCCTCGCCCCGGGGAATCTGCAGCGCGAGTGGAGCGAGAACGGCCGGCACTACTACCACTACAAGACCGACGCCCCGATCCTGAACTTCTACGGCTGGCTCTCCGGGCGCTACGTCGTCAGGCGGGACAAGTGGAACGACGTCGCCATCGAGGTCTATTACCACCCCGGCCACCCCTACAACGTGGACCGGATGATCGACGGCGCCAAGAAGTCGCTGCAGTACTTCAGCGACAACTTCGGCCCGTACCAGCACAAGGAGCTGCGCATCGTCGAGTTCCCGCGCTACGCCCGCTTCGCGCAGGCGCTGCCGAACACCATCCCGTTCTCGGAGAGCATCGGGTTCATCGGCCGGCTGGCCGACAATCCGGAGGCGATCGACTACGTCTTCTACGTCACCGCCCACGAGGTCGGGCACATGTGGTGGGCGCACCAGGTGATGGGGGCGAACGTCCAGGGGGCGACCCTGATGTCCGAGACCATGGCGCAGTATTCGGCGCTCATGGTGATGGAGAAGGAGTACGGCCGCGACAAGATGCGACGCTTCCTGAAGTACGAGCTGGACTCGTACCTGAACGGCCGCGGCGCCGAGCGGATCGAGGAGATGCCGCTGTACCTGGTCGAGAACCAGGGCTACATCCACTACCGCAAGGGCAGCCTCATCATGTACGCGCTGCGCGATGCGATCGGTGAGGCGCCGCTCAACGCCGCCCTCAAGGAGTACGTGGCGGCGGTCAAGTTCCAGGAGCCGCCGTACACCAACTCCCCCGAGTTCCTCGACTACATCGCGAAGGCGGTGCCGCCCGAGAAGACGGCGATGCTCGACGACCTCTTCCGCCACATCACCCTGTACGAGAACAAGGCGACCAAGGCGACCTGGGCGAAGCGGGACGACGGCAAGTACGTCGTGACGCTGCAGTTCGCGGCGGCGAAGTACCACGCCGACGGCAAGGGGAAGGAGACGGAGGCGCCGCTCGACGACTGGGTGGACATCGGCGTGTTCGGCGAGAAGGGGGAAGACACCCCGCCGGAGGGGAAGGTCCTGCTCCTCGAGAAGCGCCGCCTCGCGAAGGGGGAGGATCGCGTCGAGGTGGTCGTGGACGCGCTGCCGAAGAAGGCGGGGATCGACCCGTTCAACAAGCTCATCGATCGCAACCCGGAGAACAACATCATGACGGTCGCCGCCGGCGGTCCGGCGCTGCCGCCCGGAAACGATCTCGAGAAGCACCCGGCCCCGGTGCCGGCACCGCCCGGGACCGCGAGCGCGGCGTCGGATCCCGCCCCCGCCGTGGAGCCGGCGCCGCCGCAGTAGCGCCGCCGGCTCCGTAGTCTCCGCAACCGTCCGTCGGGACTCGGATCGGTCGCCGCCGCCCACCTTCGCTAGAATCTCGGCGGAGGTACCCATGCTCCCTTCCAGTGCCACGCCGGTCCGCCTGCTCGCCGGCGCCGGGTTCGCGATCCTCCTCGTCTCGCCGATGGCCGCCGCCGGGCCGCCGACGGAGCCGGGTCCGTTCCGCAGCCCGGATCTCGTCGAGCTGGTGACGCTCGATCCGACGATCCGGCTCGACATCCGCTACGCGCGGAAGGACAACTTCACCGGCGCCGCGGTCTACAGCGAGGCGCGCGCGTTTCTGCAGCGCCCCGCGGCGGAGGCGCTCCTGCGCGCCCACCGGTCGCTGCGCGCGCGCGGCTACGGCCTGCTGGTGTTCGACGGCTACCGGCCGTGGAGCGTCACGCGCCGCTTCTGGGAGCTCACCCCGGCCGACAAGAAGGTGTTCGTCGCGGACCCGGCGAAGGGGTCGAAGCACAACCGCGGCTGCGCCGTGGACCTGACGCTCTACGACCTCGCGACCGGCCGCGAGGTCGCGATGCCGAGCCCGTACGACGACATGACCGACAAGGCCTACGCCACCTACGAAGGCGGCGATGCCGGGGCGCGCGAGCGACGCGAGGTCCTCCGGGAGGCGATGGAGCGGGAGGGATTCTTCGTGTACACGCACGAGTGGTGGCACTTCGACTACAAGGACTGGCGCGAGTACCCGATCCTGGACGTGCCGTTCGGCGCCCTGTCCGCCACCGCCGTCGCGGCCACCTCGACGTCGGCATCCACGAGCGCCTGGGACCTGAGCCGGGTGCGGATGGTCGATCTGACCTGGACGTTCGACGCGACGACGCTCTACTGGCCGACCTCCCCGACCGCGTTCGAGCTCAAGAGCCTGTCGCGCGGGAAGACGGCGGCCGGATACTTCTACGCCGCCAACACCTTCTGTGCCCCGGAGCACGGCGGGACGCATCTCGACGCGCCGATCCATTTTGCCGAGAAAGGGTGGACCGCCGAGCAGATCCCGCTCGAGCGGCTCATCGCCCCCGGCGTCGTCATCGACGTCAGCCGGCAGGCGGAGGCCGACGCGGACTACCGCCTGACGCGCGAGGACATCGAGGCGTGGGAGAAGGAGCACGGCCGCATCCCGCCCGGGGCGATCGCGCTCCTGCGCACCGGATGGGGGCGGCGCTGGCCCGACCGGGCCCGCTACTTCGGGGACACACGTCCTAAGGACGCGGCGCACCTGCACTTCCCCGGCTACGGGGAGGAGGCGGCCCGCCTGCTCGTCACCGGGCGCCAGGTCGCGGCGCTCGGGATCGACACGCCGAGCATCGACCACGGACCGTCGCTGGATTTCCGCGTCCACGTCGTCGCGATGGCGGCGAACGTCATCGGTCTGGAGAACGTCGCGCACCTCGAGGACGTCCCTCCGACCGGCGCGCTCCTGATCGCGCTGCCGGTGAAGATCGGCGGCGGCTCAGGGGGCCCGCTCCGGCTCGCGGCGCTCGTCCCCTCGCAGGCAGGCCCCGGCGGGGCCGCGGCCGCGGCCGCGGGAGGCTCCCGATGAAACCATTCCACGAGGTGTCCGGACTGCAGTTCGGCAAGGGGATCGTCGCGACCCGCACCATCCCGAAGGGGGCCGTCATCGCCTCCTTCCGGGGCGCGCGGACGCGCGCGGTGCCGACCTACCAGTCGGTGCAGATCGGGCCGCAGACGCATGTCGACGACCCCGCCTGCCTGAACCTGCTCAACCACTCCTGCGCCCCCAACGTCCGCATCCACGTGGGGCGGCGCGCCGTCATCGCCCGCCGCCGCATCCGCAAGGGGGAGCTCCTGTCCTTCTTCTACCCCTCGACCGAGTGGCGGATGGCCCGGCCGTTTCCCTGCCACTGCGGCGCCCCGGGCGGCCTCACGGAGGTACGCGGCGCGCGCGACCTGCCGCTCAAGGTGCTCCGCCGCTTCCCGTTGAGCGCCCACATCCGGCGCATGAAAGAGGCGCAGCCGCGCGCCCAGCGGACCACGCCGCGGCGGCGCCCGCTGCGCCGGCGCGCCAGCGCCGCCTGACGGACCCCTGTGGACCCGGACCGCCGCCGGCCGACGCGCCCGTTCCGCCGCCCGCTCGCCCCGGCGTTGCTCGCGGCCCTGCTCGCTGCCGGCACCCCCGCCACCGGGGTTCCCGCGCCGAGCACCAAGTCCTCGTCCGCGAAACCGGGGGCGCCCGCAAAGCCCGCGCCGAAGCCGGCGCCGCCGCCGCGCCGGGCGACCTTCTCCTTCGTGTGCGCCACGCCGGCCGTCTCCGTCCCGCCCAAGGTGAAGGAGGTCGCGGCACGCCTGGCGAAAGAGCAAAAGTCCGACGGGGGGAAGGCCTGGGGGGATCGCGCCGTGGCGCTCCGGCTGCGCAAGGGCGACGCCCCGACCTACTTCGTGCCGCTGGCGTGCGGCGCCACCGGCCAGTGCTCCTGGGGGATCATCGGCGCCACCCCCGCGAAGAGCCTCGGCGTCGTGTCGGGGGCGGTGATCTCGGTCGAGACCGCGGCCCCGGCGTGGCCGGCGATCCAGGTCTTCTCGAGCGCCGGCGGGCCGCCGCGCGTGGACACGCTGCGCCTCAGCGACGGGCAGTACCGCCCGCACCCGGCCGAGCGGGCGGCGCCGGAGGCGATCGACCGGCTGCGCTCCTGCTTCGACAACGCCTCCTGCTGTCCGCGGTTAGAATGACGCCGTCATGAGCGCCGACCTCCCCGCGCCGCGCATCGACCACGCGGCCATCCGCCGCGAGCGCCTCCGCACGCTCCTGCCGCGGCTGATGGAGGTGCATCAGATTGAATCCTGGCTCACCTTCACGCGCGAGAACGTCCCCGACCCGCTGCTCCCGGTCTTCGGCATCGGCCACATCGTGGCGCGCGCCGCCTTCCTGTTCACGCGGTCGGACGGGCGCTTCCGGGCCACGGCGCTCGCCGCGTCGTACGATGTCGATCCGATCGCGCGCACCGGCCTGTTCGACGAGGTCCTTGCGTATCGCGAGGAGGGGGCGAAGCCCCATCTCCAAAGACTCGTCGGCGAAGCGGGGCTCACCCGCATCGCCGTCAACGCCTCGCGCGACGTCACCATCGCCGACGGCCTCACCTCCGGCATGCGGCACTACCTCGAGGAGACGCTCGGCCCGGAGATCGCCCGCGGCTTCGTCTCCTCCGAGCGGCTGGTGGTGTCGCTCCTCGGCCGCAAGCTGCCCGACGAGATCGCCGCGCTGACGACCGCCGTCCTCGCGACCCAGCGGATCTGCTCCGAGGCGCTGACCCGCGAGCGGGTCGTCCCGGGCCGGACGACCGAGCGCGCCCTCGCCGACTTCATGGCGGCGCGCGCCCGCGAGCTCGGCTGCGTCATGGCGTTCGAGTCGGTCGTCGTCGGGCCGGCGCGCGGGCACTCCGAGCCGACCGACCGGGTCATCCGCGAGGGGGACGTCATCCGCCTCGACTGGGGGGCCTCGTACGAGGGCTACTGCGCCGACATCCAGCGCACCGCCTGGGTGGCGAAGGCGGGGGATCCGCGGGTGCCGGACTGGCTGGCGCGTTTGTTCGCCGCAACCCTGAAGGCCAACCGGGCCGCCCTGGCGGCGCTGCGGCCGG
>Ga0111539_10013870_pt1 | contig 10076 bp, 4 predicted proteins | sample RhiMethybrSRZTD1_FD_79667 | JGI IMG/M metagenome (GOLD analysis project Ga0111539, IMG submission 79667) | Populus rhizosphere microbial communities from Tennessee, USA - Rhizosphere MetaG P. TD hybrid SRZTD1 (version 2) (version 2) | ecosystem: Host-associated > Plants > Roots > Rhizosphere >... | reverse complement strand
TCGTCGCAGTGCGCGACGTCGCCCGTCGAAAACCAGCCGCTCTTGATCGCCTCGGCGTTGGCCTCGGGGCGCTTGTAATAGCCCTTCATCACGTTGGGGCCCTTGATACAGATCTCGCCGGGCACCATCGGTTCCGTGATCGTCCGGCCCTGCTCGTCCACCAGCTTGAATTCCACGTGCTCGAGTGGGAGACCGATGCTTCCCGGCTTCTTCGGGCGGTGGAGCACGTTGAAGCTTGCGACGGGTGACGTCTCGCTCAAGCCGTAGCCTTCCAAGATGTTGACGCGGTACTTCTCGTCGAATGCGCGCATCACCTCGACCGGCATCGCGGAGCCGCCCGACACACAATACTTGAGCGCCGACAGGTCGAAGGCCTTGGCGTCGGGATAGTGCAGGAGCGCGAAATACATCGTGGGCACGCCGGCGAAGAGCGTGACCTTGTGCGCGTGCATCAACTCGAACGCCGCCTTCGGTTCGAACCGCGGCAAGAGCACGATCGTGCCGCCCGCGCTCAGCGTCCCGTTTTGCACCACCGTTTGCCCGAAGCTGTGAAACAGCGGCAAGACAGCGAGCGACACGGCCGTCGAGTCGAGCGGCACGAGCTTGGTCGCGAAATACTCGGCGTTGTAAAATAGGTTGAAGTGCGTGAGCTCCGCACCCTTCGGCCGCCCGGTGGTGCCCGAGGTGTAGAGGACGACCGCCGTGTCGTCCGGGTTCGTGTCGGGCAGCTCGCTCAGCGGCTCGCCCTCGCTGATCAACGCGGCCATGTCGAGCGCGCTCGAGCCCACGCCAGCCGCGGCGGGACCACCACGAGCGACGATCAGGTGTTTGCACGCTTCGGCGCGATTGAAACCGGTTTCCGCCTGCGCGAAAAACCCTTCCCAGGCAACCAGCACGACCGAATCCGAGTCACTCAGGTGGTAGGCGATCTCGTCCGCCGTGAGCAGCACGTTCAACGGAACGACGGGGCAACCCAGGTAATGTGCCGCGTAGTACGCGATCGTAAAATGCGGCACGTTCGGCAAGAGCAGCGCCACGTGCTGGCCGCGCTTCACGCCGAGCTTGGCGAGCGCGCCTGCGAAGCGCCGCGCCCGCGTGTCGAGCTCCGCGTACGAAAGCCTGGTCTCTCCCACGATGATCGCGGGTTTGCCGGGATGCTTTCTGGCACTGTTCCGGAGTATCGCGGCCAAATTCAGTGACATGGCTGCCTCTTTTCGAAGGGCCCCGAGCATACCCGATTCACCGCACGGCGAACCGATTCGGTCGGACAGGTGCGCAAGGGCTACAAGCCTCCTCGTGCGCGAGCGCTTGCCAGGTCCGCAGCGCGACGTCGTTCGGCTGAGCGGTGCGTATCGCCCCCGGGCAGGCTCGAACGGCGCTGGCTATGCGGCGTCGATGACGCGCAAGATCTCATTTAGCTTTTCGAGAGCCAGTGGCTTGGCCAGATGCCACTCGAAGCCCGCCGCCGAGGCTTGTCGGATGTCTTCGGGCTGCGCGTAGCCGCTCAACGCCACCAGTCGAGCACTGCGGAGCTCGTCGTCGGCACGGAAGGCGCGAGCGACCTGGTAGCCATCCAGCTCCGGGAGACCGATGTCGCAAAAAACGAGGTCGGGATGAAACGTATGCGCCACACGCAAGCCGTCCTGCCCGCTATGGGCGACGGCGACCTCGCACTGGCTCCACAGTAGCTCGAGCAGATCGCGCAGGCTGGACGCGGCGTCGGGATTGTCTTCGATGACGAGCACGCGGCGCCTGCCGAGGGCAGGTCGCACCTGAGGCCCCGAAGCTGGTGCTTCGCCAGCTTCTGCTAGCGGTAAGCGGAACACCATCTCCGTTCCGCGGCCGAGCCCCTCACTGTGAGCCGCGATTTCGCCGCCGTGATCCTCGATGATGGCCTTCACCAAAGCCAGGCCCAAACCCAGGCCCCCTTTGCTGCGCGCGAGGCTATGTTCAGCCTGCACGAAGGGGTGGAAGAGCCGCGTCAGCATGTCGGGAGCCACTCCCACCCCATTGTCCGTGACGCGCACGACGGCGCGCCCACCCCGTTCGCTCTCCGACGTGACCGTGACCGTGGTCAGACCTCCGCGCCCGGCGAACTTCGCCGCGTTCTGAAGCAGATTGCCCACAGCCTGCGCCACTCGATTCCGATCCGCGTTCACGTACAGCTCATCCGCCGCTGCCCGGAGCTCGAGCCGAATGCCGTTCGTATCGAATTGCGGGCGGTAGTCCTCGACCGTGCTGCGGATCAGCTCGCCCAGCTCGAACCGCTCGCGCTGGAGCTCGAGTTTGTTTCGCGAGATCCGGGTGACGTCGAGCAAGTCGTCCACCAACCGTGTCAGCTGCTCGAACTGACGGCCGATGACCGCCTGAGCGCGGTGCGAGGCCTCGCTGCCAGGCGCCGCGTGCTCGAGGATGGCGAGGCTGTTCTTGATCGGCGCCATCGGATTACGCAGCTCGTGCGAGAGGGCGGCCAGAAAGTCGCTCTTGGCTCGATCGGCCTCGCGCAGTACCTCCTCGGTTCGCTTCCGCTCGCTGAGATCGAGGGCGAAGAAGACCCCTCGGTCGATCGTGCCGTCGAAAGCGGCGCTGCCGATCAACACCGGCACGCGGTGCCCGTCCCGGTGGATCCACTCCCCCTCCCACGGGGAGCCGGCGCCCTGATTCCGCATGTCGGCCATCGGGCGTTCTTCGGGACGACGGCGCTCCGGCGGAGTGAGGGTCTGCCAACCGATCCGACCGGCTTCGAGATCGTCGCGGCCGTACCCGACCATGCTCAGTAGGGCCTCGTTGGCCTCGACGATGCTACCGGTCTCCGTCCAGACGCCCATCGGAACGATGTTGCAGTCGAAGACACGGCGGAAGCGCCCCTCGCTCTCGCGCAGCGCCTCGTCCGCTCGCGTCCGCTCGATCCAGTCGGCGGCCTGGCGGGCCAACGTGTCGACGACCCGCAGGTCCCGCTCGCCCGGGCGTCGCACGCTGCGATAGTGCGTCGAGAGCATGCCCATCAGACGCCCGGCGCGATTGACGAGCGGCGTCGACTGCACCGCCAGTACCCCAGCGGCCATCACCGCGTCCAGTGAAGGAGTGCCGACGAAGACCGGACTGGTGGTGACATCCTCGACCACCACTCGTTCCAGGCTCTCGAGGGCGGCGCCGCAGGTCCCAAGCCCCATGTGAACGCGATCGAAGAACTCCAGGAACGGACGGTCGAAGCCGCGGCTCGCGACGATCTCGAGCATTCCCGAATCGTGCCGGAGGAGCTGGATGGTCCCCATGTCCGCTCCGGTGATGTCGATGGCGGCGTCGAGAATCTCCTGCAGCAATGCTCTGCCTGCGCCGGTCCCAACCAAGCGGTTACTGATCTGTTGGACCCGGACCATGGCGGCGAGATCTGCCGACAGGTTCCGCTCGCTGTCGCGCAGGGCCGCCTCCGCTCGCTTGCGTTCGGTGATGTCCTGGGCGAGGCCCACGAAGTGATCGACCGATCCATCGGGCGCGCGCAGGCACGCAACCGAGATGGTGCTAAAGACGATGCTGCCGTCCTTCTTGATCCAGCGTTTGTCCAGCGTGTACCCGTCGATCTCGCCGCGCATGACCCGCTCGAACTGAGCCTCATCCGCAGCCCGATCGTCGGGATGAGTCAGCTCTGCCCAGTTCATCCGGAGGAGCTCGTCGCGACCGTATCCCAGCATCTGACAAAGCTGATCGTTGACCTCGACGCATGCCTTGGTTGGCGAGGTGATGGCCATTCCGATCAGGCCCATGGAGAAGTACCGCCGGTAGCGCTCGTCGCTTCGATGCAAGGCTTCGGCGGCCCGCTTGCGCTCGGTGGCCAGCGCGATCACCCCTCCCACTCGGGCCATCAGCTCCCGAGCCCCGAATGGCTTGACCAAATAGTCGTCGGCGCCGGCATCCAGGCCCTCGATGCGTGCTTCTTCCCCCGCGCGCGCCGATAGCAGGATCACCGGGAGTGCCTGGGTCCGCGCGTCGCCTCGGATCGCGCGCAGCAGCCCGAAGCCGTCCAGCCGCGGCATCATCACATCGGTCAGCACCAAATCCGGCGGCCGGTCCCGGGCCACTTCCAGCGCCGCCTCACCGTCTGCCACCGTTTCCACCCGGTAGCGCCCCTGGAGCAACCGGACCAGGTAATCGCGCATGTCGGCATTGTCGTCGACCACGAGAATGCGGGCCGCGTCGGCGCGGGCGGTGCCGGGCCCGTGTTCGCTGGCGAGCAGGTCGGAGTCCGACGGCAGCCAGCGCAACGCCTCCTGCACATAGGGCGCGGCTCCCAACGCCGTCGAAGCTCTCTCGCGGGGTGCGCGGATCCGATCCGCCGGAAGGTGGCTTTGGCCCAACGGCACGGTCACCGCGAAGGTGCTGCCCTCACCGGGCCGGCTCTGCACCTCCACTTCCCCTCCGTGCAGCCGAACCAGCTCGCGGACCATGGCAAGGCCGATGCCCGAGCCCTCCTGGGTTCGGCCGGCGGCGCCAGCGATGCGGTGGAAGCGCTCGAAGAGTCTGGGAAGCTGGTCGCTTGGGATGCCGATACCGGTATCGCGCACCTTCAGAACGGCATGATCGCCGGCCGTCCGCAAACTCACCAGGATCTGGCCCTCATGCGTGAACTTGAAAGCGTTCGAGAGCAGGTTGAGAACGACCTTCTCCCACATGTCTCGATCGACGTGGACGAGCTCGGTAGGCGCCGGGCAGTCGATCACGAGCTCGATCCCCGCCTTCTCGCACGCGGAGCGGAAGCTGCTGGCGAGCTCGGTGGTCAGCCGGCCGAGCTCGGTCGCCTCATAGCAGGCCTCAATGCGGCCCGCCTCGATGCGCGAGAAATCGAGCAGCGTGTTGACCAGCTTTTGCAACCGCAGAGCATTCCGCTGCGCGACTTCAAGATGCTCACGTTGCTTCTGGTCATCGATTTCCGAAAGCGCGTCGTCGAGTGGGCCAAGCATCAGGGTGAGAGGCGTCCGGAATTCGTGGCTGACGTTGGAGAAGAACTCGGTCTTTGTCCGATCCAGCTCCGCCAGGGCCTCGGTGCGCCGGCGCTCCTCGTCGGAGGCTCGCCCGCGAATGATCGCGGTGGCGATATGGCTCGCGAGCAGATCGAAGAAGGTGCGATAGGCATCGTCCAGCTCGCGGCGTGGGCTAACACCGGCGACCAGAAAGCCGGCCAACCCGCCTTGGGCGGCGTTGCTGAGGGGCAGTACCATTGCCGTCTGGGTCGGCTCGGGCCAGGCGCCACCCGGCAGCCCGCCGAACCGGTGGTCCAAGTCCGTGGCCACCTCGGCCCGGCCCGACTTCAAGACGGCTCCGAACGGCCACGCCGCCGCTGCTCGGCTGTCGAGGTCCACCCGAAGCGGAGCCGCGGGCGATTCGGGCAAAAGCCCGGTGGCACCGGCCAAGCGCACTCCGCCGCCCTGCTCCTCGAGGAGGGAGAGGAGCGCGAACGAAACGTCGAGGCGATGCTCGGACAGCGCATTGGTGACCGATTCACAAGCTTGCCGTTCCGAATCCACCTCTGCCGTGGTGCGCGCGGCAAGCTCCTGTAGCGCCTTGACCCGCCGCTGCCCGATCACGCGCTGGGTCTCCTCCATGACTGCGCAATAGACGCCGCCGATCCCGCCATGGTCGTCGGGCACAGGGCTGTACGAGAACGTAAAAAAGGCCTCCTCGCGGTAGCCCTTCCGCTCCATGACAAGCAAAAGCTCCTCGTTCCAGGACGAGCGGCCCTCGTTCAACACCGCGTCGGCTTGCGGTCCGACCGTGTCCCATATCTCGGCCCAGACCTGCGCGGCCGGCTGGCCCAACGCAACCGGGTGACGATGACCGAGCATGGGCACGTAGCCGTCGTTGTAGATGTTGATCAGCTCCCGCCCCCACCACACGAACATCGGGTAGCGCGAGTTGAGCACGATTTGCACGGCAATCCGCAGGCTCTGCGGCCAGCCCGAGACTGGCCCGAGTGGCGTCGCCGACCAGTCGGTGCGGCGCATCAGCGCGCCCATCTGGCCGCCGCCACCGGCGAGGCGGCTCGTATCGCGTTCCTCGTCTCCTTCGCTCGACAGCGGCGGGCTCTGTGATTCGATGTCCATCAGACGTCCATCGACAAGATGTCCATCGATCCAGACACCGCGAGCGCCTGTCGTTCACAGCGCTCTTCACGCCGTAGCCAGTGCCTCTATCCTGGGAGCGGCTATTGAGGCGGTCAGTTTCCGATTCGCGACCCAGCCGCCCGCGGGCTCGCGCCAAACGAGGCTCTCGGCAGCCGCCTGACGACCGAGCGAGTAAAGCGTGCAGTCATTTCTGGCCAGCGATTTGGCGGCCTAGCATCGCGCCACGTCAACGTGAACCGTCACCGCGGCTCACCAGGGGATGACGCCGTCGTCGTTCGAGAACGTACCCGTCGGACCGTCGGGCCCGAGCAGCGCGAGACGCACCGGCTCGCACGCGGCCTGCTCGACGCTTCGCGTGCCCTGGAAGTTATTGAGGTCCGTGGCGGTGAAGCCCGGACAGGCGGCGTTGACCTTGATACGGGTCGACTCGAGCTCCAAGGCGAAGGCGAGCGTGATCGCGTTGAGCGCCGTCTTCGAAGGGGAGTAACTGGCACCGAACATCGAGCGGAGCGGGTTCGTCGGGTCCGAGTTCCGCGTGAGCGAGCCGGCGGTGCTCGAGACGTTGACGATGCGCCCCGCCGGCGCTTCGCGAAGGAGCGGGAGCATCGCCTGTGTGACGGCGATCACACCGAACACGTTGGTCTCGAATACGGAGCGCACCTCGTCGAGCGACGCGACGCTCGCGCGCCCCGCCTTCATCATCTCCTCGAGCGAGCGGCCGGACTTGCCCGCATGCGAGATTGCCGCGTTGTTCACGAGCACGTCGAGACGGCCGAGCTCGTTTCGGATGCCTTCCGCGGCGGCCGCGATCGACTTGGTGTCCGTGACGTCGAGCGCGAGCGCGCGGGCGTCGCCGGCGATCCCCTTGGTCGCCGCTTCCCCGCGCTCGAGGTCGCGCGATCCGACGAGCACGGTGAAGCCGCGGACGGCGAGATCTTTGGCGACTTGAAGGCCGATTCCCTTGTTTGCTCCGGTGACCAGAGCGACTCGCTTGTCGTGCATGCTCGGGATTTAGGAAGAGAAGAGACGCTCGCACTTGGGCGTTCTTGGCGAAAATCTTTCCGCCAAGAACGCCCAAGCCAAGCCGCCACGGCGCCCTATACTGAGCGGATGTCGGTCGGCGAGGTGATCCCGGTTTCGGTCCCCGGCTTGCGGGTCGTGCGCTGGACGACCGACGAGCTCCGCGTCGGCATGAAAGAGTTCCACGCCGTCGCACGCATCGAGCGCGGGCGCAGCGAGTGGTGGGCGCAGGGCAAGGTGCATAGCAGTGAGCCCGGCTCGATCCAGCTGAAGCAGCCGGGCGACGTGCATCGCGACCTCGCGAACGATGGGCCGATCACGTTCCAGGTCATCGTGCTACAGGCGTTGGACTTGGAGCGCGTCCGCGACGAAGGCAAGGTCGTCACGCATCCGCATCTCGCGCCCGGCGACGAACGCGCCCTTCCCTTCCATCGCCTTCACGATGCGGTCGCCGCCGGCGCGGATCGCCTCTCGCTCGAGGTCGCGATGACCGAAGCGATCGCAGCGTTCACGATCCTGAAGAGCGCGCCGGTGGATCACACGCGACCGGTGCGACGGGCGATGGCCTACCTGCGCGAGCGCCTGGCCGACGCGTTCACCCTCGAGGACCTCGCGCGCTACGCCGGCCTCGACAAGTTCCATCTCTGCCGCGCGTTCCGCGCCCAGATCGGGATGCCGCCGCACGCGTACCTCACGCAGATGCGCATCGCGCGCGCGAAAGAGCTGCTCGACAGCGGCGTCCGGCCGTCCGAGGTCGCGCCGCGCGTCGGGCTCTATGACCAAAGTCAGCTGAATCGCCACTTCCGGCGCATCGTCGGAACGACGCCCGCGCGCTACCGAAACGCGCGGCCGAGGCCGAGCTTCTCGACGTAAGCGATCGCAGGCGCAAAGTGATTGCGTCTTGACGGCGCACACCCCGCGTTCCACATCCCCGTCACTCACCATGCGCTTGTCGCCGCTGAGCGAGGCGCGCCCCGTGGCGATACGCGAAGCGTCCAGAGTTTCACCGCTGCTCCTCGCTGGGCTCTGCCTGCCCCTCGCGTTCGCGTGTGGGAACGACGACGTGGACAATGCTCGCGCTGGCCCTGGCGGTTCGAGCCCGGCCGATGACAGCGGGAGTAGCGGCAACGCTGGCTCCGATGCTGGCGGCAGCGGTGGCTCTGGCGGCGGCGGTGCCGATGCTGGCGGCTCGGCCGATTCCGGTAGCGACGGCGACGCCATGCAACCGGGCAACCTGGAAGCGCGCATCAATGAAGCGGTCGAAAGCATTCAATCGGACACGTGCTTCGCCGAGGACGACACCTCCCTCTGTGAATGGGCCGACTACGAGGTCGGCCCTGCGCACTTCGACATGGCCAAGTCGACCAGTGAGGCCGTGCTCGTGATCGACGATTTCGGCGCGGGCTTCCATCCGCAGCTCGTGCGCTATCGCAATCGGCTGCTCGGTTTCTACCGCATCAACGGCGAGCACGTTGAAGCGCAAGTCCTGTCGGTGCGCTTGCCCAAGCGGCTCGGCGACGTACTCGTGTCGTTCGCCGGCCCCGAGTTCATTCCCGCGCACGCTCTCACCCGCGTGGGCTCGGCGGCGGTCGCCACCTACGGCAAGCTGAATTTGCTCTATTACGGGCACGGCGGCGTGGTCATGAGCCACTTGGTCGAGCTCGTCCCCGAACAGCCGCTGGTGTTGCTCGACATGGCTCGGCTCTTCGATCTCCCTCCCGCCGTTTGCGCGGGCATCGACGCCGAGAGGCTGGCGGCAGCGACCGCGCACTTCGCCGCCATCGCTGCGTCACTGAAGCGGGTCATGACCGACCAAAACGTACGCTTCATCAACGCGAGTTTCGGCTCGACCGCCCCGAACCTCGCCGTCGACTGGGCGCGCACTTGTGGCAGCGAAGTGCCCCCGAGCGAAGAGCTGCAGCAATTGCTGCATGTTTACGATCCAATCTACGACGTTCTATTCAACACCGAAGGCATCATGACGGCGCAGGCCGGCTCGAACCTGGGCAGCCCCGCGGATTACCCGTTCGACCAGGTCAGCCCGAAGTTTCCCAATCGGGTGCGCGTCGGCTTCTTCTCGTCGCTCCGCTCGGGGCTCGATGAAACGGGGCGCGGTACCGTCCAGAAGACGGACCAATTCCCTGCCCTCGGTGATGCCGACGTCTACGTCAACTGGGGCTGCGAATTGCGCGGGACGGAGCCCGTTTGCTCCGAGCCGCACTACGAGTTTGCGGCGCCATTCGGGCTCGGCACCGGCACCGTGCCGCTCATGTCGACCTCGTACGTCGATCCGCTCGGCCTGGCTCGGCTCGTCAACCTGCGCTACGCGAATCACGACGGTGAGCCGATGAGCAACGCGCTCATCCAGACTCTCCGGCACGAGCTGACCCCGTCGCTATGTGGTGACGACGGCGCACAGCCCTGTGTCTATCAAGATCCGATCGCGCACCGGCAGCTCGAGCTCTATCGGCTGCACTACGAGTGAAAGCGGAGCGAGTGGTCCGGGTCAGCGGCCTCGAGCGCGGTCGATCGCCTCGAGCAGCTGGCTCAGATTGAAGGGCTTCTCCAACATGCCCTGCAAAAGTCCTGGATCGAGGCCCCTTTCCCACGCGGCGTCGAGATCGCCGGAGCACAACACGATCGGAACGTTCACATCGGACGCGCGCAGACGCCGCACGACATCCACCCCGTCCAGATCCGGCAGCGTCATGTCGAGGAGCACCACGTCCGGCCGGAACCGGCGGATGGCCTCGAGCCCGGCGCTGCCGTCCGGGGCGTCTTCCACCGTGAAGCCGTGTCGAGTGAGCAGGCGTCGCAGGTGGGAGCGGACCAGCGGCTCGTCGTCGACGACGAGCACGCGGCAGGGCGGCGCCGTGGCTGCTGCCCGCGTCGGCGCCACCGTGCTGACTTCGGTCGCGGGCAGGAGCACCGAGAACG
>Ga0111539_10013869_pt1 | contig 10076 bp, 10 predicted proteins | sample RhiMethybrSRZTD1_FD_79667 | JGI IMG/M metagenome (GOLD analysis project Ga0111539, IMG submission 79667) | Populus rhizosphere microbial communities from Tennessee, USA - Rhizosphere MetaG P. TD hybrid SRZTD1 (version 2) (version 2) | ecosystem: Host-associated > Plants > Roots > Rhizosphere >... | reverse complement strand
CACCCAGGCGGCGTTGTGGGTGCAGGCGGCCAGCGCTTCGCGGGCCGCCCACCCGTAGCGCCGCACGGCGAGGCCGATCACCAGCGGGATCGACGTGACGGGCGAGGTGCCCGGGTTGCAGTCGGTCGCGAGGACGCAGATCGCCCCCGCATCGGCCAGCGCGCGGCCGGGTGCCGTCTCCTCGGCGCCGAGGAACTCCGCGCCGGGCAAGAGCACCGCGGCGCACTCGGCACGCGCGAGCGGCGCGAGGTCGTCGGGATGCAGGCACGCGAGATGGTCGACCGACCGGGCGCCGGCGGCCAGCGCCACCGGGACCGAGCGGTTGGCGTTGAACTGCTCCACGTGCGCGCGCAACGGTACGTGCTCGCGCCGCGCGATCTCGCCCAGGCGCTCGAGGTCCTCGTTGCGGAACGCGACCGACTCGACGTAGATGTCGAGCGCATCCACGTCCGCCTCCGCGGCCAGCGTGTCGACCTCGTCCATCCAGCTCGCGGCGTCGTATCCGGGCGGGACCGCGTGAGCGAAGAGGCCGGTCATGCGGTCGCAGACCTCGCGGCCCAGTCGCACCGCCCGGAGCTCTTCCTCGCGGGCCAGGCCGTAGCCGGTCTTGCCCTCCACGGTCGTCGTCCCGTGCGCGAGCATCGCGGCCCGGACCTCGCCCGACTGGATGAACACCTCCGCATCGCTCGCTTCAGCGAACGCGCGCGCCGACGAGGCGATCCCGCCGCCCCGCCGGGAGATCTCCTCGTACGGCACGCCGGTGACCTTCGCCTCGTACTCCTCGGCGCGCCAGCCGGCGAACGGCAGGTGCGTGTGGCAGTCGACGAAACCCGGGAGGATCGCGCCGCCGTACAGATCGATCACCCGGTCCGCCGCCGGGTCGTGCTCGAGCGCGACGATCACGCCGTCCTCGACCGTCACCGATCCGGGCTCGAGGCGCATCTCGTTCGCCTGCCGCACGTAGGGGAGACCGTCTTCCGGCGGCCGGAGCACCTGGGCGGCGCCGCGGATCGAGATCCTCATGCCATCGGGATCCGCACCCCAAGCCTTTCGGCGGCGCTGCGCGCCTCGTCATAGCCGGCGTCGGCGTGGCGCAGGATCCCCATGCCGGGATCGGCGAGCAGCGTGCGGCGGATCCGCTCGCCGCCCGCGGGCGTGCCGTCGGCCACGATCACCTGCCCGGCGTGGAGCGACTTGCCCATGCCGACCCCGCCGCCGTGGTGGAACGACACCCAGCTCGCGCCGGTCGCCGTGTTGACCAGCGCGTTGAGGATCGGCCAGTCGGCGACGGCGTCGCTGCCGTCGCGCATCGCCTCGGTCTCGCGCTCGGGCGAGGCGACCGAGCCGGCGTCGAGGTGGTCGCGCCCGATCACGATCGGGCCCTTCACGGCGCCCGAGGCGACGAGCTCGTTGAAGCGCAGCCCGGCGAGGTGGCGCTCGCCGTAGCCGAGCCAGCAGATCCGCGCGGGCAGGCCCTGGAACTTCACGCGCTCGCGCGCGAGCTCGATCCAGCGGCGGATGTGCGGCTGATCGCCGAACAGGTCGAGGATCGCGTCGTCGGTCACCGCGATGTCCTCCGGATCGCCGGACAGCGCGACCCAGCGGAACGGGCCCTTGCCCTCGCAGAACAGCGGCCGGATGTAGGCGGGGACGAACCCCGGATAGGCGAATGCGTCGCTGTCGCCGTGCTCGGCCGCGAGCCCGCGCAGGGCGTTGCCGTAGTCGAACGCCTCGGCGCCGGCGGCCTGCAGGTCGCGGATCGCGCCGACGTGCGCGACCGCGCTCTCGCCGACGCGGCGCATGTAGTCGTCGGGATCCGACTGGCGCAGCGCCTCGGCCTGCTCGACGGTGAGCCCGGCCGGCACGTAGCCGTAGAGCGGGTCGTGCGCGCTCGTCTGGTCGGTCACGACGTCGACCGCCGCGCCGCGCCGGACCAGCTCCGGCAGCACCTCGGCGGCGTTGCCGAGCAGGCCGATCGAGAGCGCGCGGCCGTCGTCCTGGGCGGTCTGGAGCCGCGCCAGCGCGTCGTCGAGCGACCCGGCCCGCTCGTCGAGGTACGCGTGCTCGATCCGGCGCTCGATCCGCTGCAGGTCGACCTCCACGCACAGCGCACAGCCGTCGTTCATCGTCACCGCCAGCGGCTGGGCGCCGCCCATCCCGCCGAGGCCGGCGGTCACGACCAGCTTGCCGCGCAGCGAGCCGTCGAACCGCTGCCGCGCGAGCGCGGCGAACGTCTCGTAGGTGCCCTGCAGGATCCCCTGGGTCCCGATGTAGATCCAGGACCCGGCGGTCATCTGCCCGTACATCATCAGCCCGGCGGCGTCGAGCTCGCGGAAGTGCTTCCACGTCGCCCACTCGCCCACGAGGTTGGAGTTCGCGATCAGCACGCGCGGCGCGTCCGGGTGGGTCTCCCACACGCCGACCGGCTTGCCGGACTGGACGAGCAGCGTCTCGTAGTCCTCGAGCCGCATCAGCTCGGCCTTGATCGCGTCCAGGCACGCCTGGTTGCGCGCCGCCTTGCCGATCCCGCCGTAGACGACGAGGTCCTCCGGGCGCTCGGCGACGTCCGGATGCAAGTTGTTCTCCAGCATCCGCAACGCGGCCTCCTGCCGCCAGCCCTTGCATCTCACGCCAGCACCACCTCCCCGGTTCGCAACGCGTCGGCCAGCCGCGCCAGCTCGGCGGCGATCGAGCGATCCTCCTCCACCCGCGGCACGTACTCGCGCACGCGCGCGGCGGCGGCCTCGAGCTTCTCGGTGCTGCGCAGCGGGCGGTGGAACTCCAGCCCCTGGACCGCGCACACGAGCTCGGTCGCGATCACCTGCGCGGCGTTCTCGAGCGCCGTGCGCGCCTTCAGCGCGGCGAACGCGCCCATCGAGTTGAAGTCCTCCTGCCCGGCGCTCGTCGGGATCGACCCGGCGCCGGCAGGATGCGCGAGCACCTGCGACTCGTTGACGAGCGCGGCGGCGGCGTATTGGGCGATCATGAGGCCGGAGCTGAGGCCGGGGCGCGGCGTCAGGAACGGCGGCAGCCCGGCGTAGCTGGGGGAGAGGAGCGCGTAAGTCCGGCGTTCGGAGAACGACGCCAGCTCGCACGCCGCGAGCGCGAGATGGTCGAGCGGCAGCGACAGCGGCTGGCCGTGGAAGTTGCCGCCGCTGATGATCTCGGCGTCGCCGGGAAAGACCAGCGGGTTGTCGGTGACCGCGTTCAGCTCGCGCCCGATCGCGCCGGTCACGTAGGCCAGCGCGTCGACAACCGCGCCGAGCACCTGCGGCGCGCAACGGAGCGTGTACGGGTCCTGCACGCGGCCGCAGTCGGCGTGGCTGGCGACGACCTGGCTGCCGTCGAGCAGCGTCCTGAGCCGCTGGGCCACCGCCGCCGGGCCGGGCTGCCCGCGCAGCGTGTGCAGGCGCGGGTCGAACGGCACGGTCGAGCCCTTGAACGCCTCCAGCGAGAGCGCGACGGCGACGATCGCCGCCTCCAGCAGCCGCTGTGCGTCCATCGCGCCAAGCGCGCCGGCGGCGGCCATCAGGTGCGTGCCGTTGATGATCGCCAGGCCTTCCTTCGGGCCGAGCTGCACCGGCGTGAGGCCGGCGCGCGCGAGCGCCTCGCGGCCCTGCAGCCGCTCGCCTGCGATCGTCGCCTCGCCTTCTCCGATCAGGACAAGGCCGAGGTGCGCGAGCGGCGCGAGGTCGCCGGACGAGCCGACCGATCCCTTGCTCGGGACCACCGGCGTGACGCCCCGCTCGAGCAGCGCGAGGGTGAGCTCCACGAGCTCGACACGCACGCCCGAGTGGCCCTTGCGCAGCGACGAGGCGAGTAGGAGCAGCATCCCGCGCACCACCTCGTCCGGCAGCGGCGGGCCGGACCCGACCGCGTGCGAGCGCAGCAGGTTGATCTGCAGCTGGGCCGCGTCGTCGGCGCCGATGCGCACGCTCTCGAGCCGCCCGAACCCGGTCGTGACGCCGTACACGGCGGTGCCGGCGGCGAGCGCGTCCTCGACGACCTTGCGGCCGGCAGCGATCCGCGCGCGATCCTCGCCGTCGAGCGCGCGCGGCGGCGCGGCGTGGCGCGCGACGGCTTCCAGTTCCTCCAGGGTCGGCACTGGCCTGACCCTATTCAGTCTGGACGGGCTGGGGATCAAACGTCGGGTCGTGCCTGCTCGATGCGCTTCGCGACCGTCTCGGTCCACGGCTCGTCGAGCTCGCGCAGCCGCGCGGCGACCGACGCGTGGTCGTACTCCACCCGCCGGTGCTCGACCGTGTGGTCCCGGTGCAGGAGCGCGTAGGCGGCGCGCGTGTCGCGGTCGAACGGCAGCCCCACCGAGCCGGGGTTGACGAGCTCGATCTCGTGGACCGCGGAGATGCGGCGGAACGGGAGGTGCGTGTGGCCGAACACCACGCGCCGGTGGTGCACGCCCGCGAGCAGCTCGGCCTCGTCGTCCGCCGGCTCGGGGAAGAACGACCGCACGTCGCTCGGCGGCGACGCGTGGCAGATCAGCGCGTCGCGGTCCTGGGCGAGCTGCTCGATGTCGCCCATGCCGGCGACGAGCTCGTCGCCGAGCGCGGCGCGTACGGACGCGATCGCCGACCGCACGATCGGGTTGTCGGGCGCGGCGTCGACGTCGCGGGTCCAGCGCTCGCCGTTGCCGCGGATCCAGATCGCGTTCTCCAGGCCGCGGAGGCGTTCGACGGTCTCCCGCGGCCAGCCGCCGAACAGCGCGTAGTCGCCGCCGAGGACCCAGCGGCTCGCGCCCTGCGCCTCGGCGTCGGCCAGCACCGCCTCCAGCGCCGGCAGGTTCCCGTGGATGTCGTACAGGCAAGCGAGCATCCGTCGCGTGTATACCATCGCGCCACGCTCGCGATCACCGGCCCCACCCTCACCCTGCGCTACGCGACCGCCGACGACGCGCCGAGGCTCCTCGAGCTGGCGGGCGATCCGGCGGTCACCGAGTGGTTCTCCTGGGGGCCGTACACGAGCGTCGATCAGCCGGAGGCGTACATCGCCGGCCTCGAAGGCAAGCGCGAAAGCGGCGAGCTGCTCGACTTCCTCGTCGTGCACGAGCAGCACGGGCCGATCGGCGTGACCGGCCTGTCGGAGCTGTCCACCCGCAACCGGCATGCCACGGTCGGCTCGTGGTTCGGCCGCGAGTTCTGGGGGAGCGGCGCCAACCGCGAGTCGAAGGCATTGCTCACGACGCTGGCGTTCCGCGAGCTCGGGATGGACCGTCTCACCGCCTGGGCGAACACGCGCAACGGGCGCAGCCAGGTCGCCCTCGAGCGGGTCGGGTTCCGCCGCGAAGGCGTGCTGCGAGCGTGGCATCGGCACGGCGAGACGCTGCACGACGTGGTCGTCTTCGGGATGACTCGACCGGACTGGGAGCGCGGTCCACTGGTCGAGATCCCAGCACAAATAGAGGGTTCGGCCCCGGACGCTTTTTCGGTCATCCGACACACCGAAAAATAGCTGCAAAATGTTGGGTGTGTAAACACCCGACGAGCGGGGAACTCAGGGCGGCGGCGGACAGAAGGGTCACCGGGATGGGAGGTCCCCCATGCTTAGTAGGACCCGTGGTCGGCTCTGTGCCGGCCTGATACTGACCGCGGCGATGGCGGTCGCTGCCGAGTCCCCCGCACAGGCCGCCGGGTGCCCCGGCGCTGCGGCCAATGCCGCGAGCGCCAACGCCGGCAAGCTGCGCTCCGCGCTCATGTGCGTGGTGAATCGCAAGCGCGCGGCGAACGGCCTGAGCGCGCTCAAGGTCGACCGGCGCATCCAGCGCGCCGCGTCGCGCCACGCGCACGACATGGCCAAGCACCACTACTTCGCGCACCAGCGCCCGGGCGGGCCCGACCTCACGACCCGCCTGCACCGCGCCGGCTGGCACGGCCGGGCCTGGGGCGAGAACATCGCCTACGGCTGCGGACCGCTCGCAAGCCCGAAGGCGACGCTCCGCGCCTGGATGAACAGCCCGCCGCACCGGGCGATCATCCTCTCGGGTACGTACCGCCACGGTGGCGTGGGGGTCGTCGGTTGGGCGCCGTGCGGCTCGGGTGGTATGTGGGTGCTGGACGTCGGGCGCAAGTAGCGCGGCGAGGGCTGGCCCTGCTCCGGCGATCAGCTCCGCCGCGCCTCCCACGAGAACCCCCGCACCGCCAGCACGATCCCGGCGGCCGCCCACAGCGCGAGCGCCACGAGCGCGACCATGTGGTCACCGATCCCCTCGCCGTGCACCATCGCGCCCGAGAGCCCGTCGATGAGGTGCTTCAACGGCATCGCCTCGGCGAGGTCGCGCAGCACGGCGGGCGCGTCCTCGTCGTCGTAGAAGACGCCCGCGAGCATGATCATGGGCAGGAAGACCGCGTTCACGTACGCGGGGGCGGACTCCGAGTTCGGGATCGCGTGCGACAAGGCGACCCCGAGCGCGGCGAAGCAGATCACGCCCGCGGCAAGGAAGACGAGCAGCGCGAACCAGTCGCCCGGCCACGGGATCCCGAAGAACAGCCGACCGGCCACGATCACGACTCCCACCTGCAGCACGGTGTTCATCACGGCGTTGCCGGCGATGCCGGCCAGGTAGGCCGAGGAGCGCAGCGGCGTGCCCCGCAGCCGCTTCAGGATCCCGCGCTCGCGCAGGAACGTGAGGTTGTAGGCGAGCGCGACGAACGTCGCGGCCATCACGCTCATCCCGGCGATGCCGGGCACGATCACGTTCAGGTCCTCCTGGTTGTCGGAGAACAGCGCGCCGAACATCGCAAGCAGCAGCAGCGGGAGCAGGAAGCCGAAGAACGCGGCCGTCGGGTTGCGCCAGAACATCCGGCGCTCGAGCCGGTACTGGCGCCAGGCCGCCGCGGCCCACGACGGCTGTGCGGGCGCCGCCGCCGGCCGCACCGTCTCCAAGGCGTGGTCGCTCATTCGGTGAGCTCCAGGTACACGTCCTCCAACGACGGCCGCGTGACGGTCAGGTCCTCGAGCCGCTCGCCCCGCGCCAAGGCGGCCGCGGTCAGCTCGTGCAGCAGCGTCGTCGGGTCGTCGGTCACGTGCTCGCCGCCGCGGTAGCTGACGCGATAGCGCGCCGCGCCGACCCCGAGCTCCCCGGGCGGACCCTCGGCGAGGATCGCGCCGTCCTTGATGATCGCCACCCGGTCGGCGAGCGCCTGCGCCTCGTCGAGATAGTGGGTGGTAAGCAAGACGGTCTTGCCGAGCGCCCGGAGCGAGCGCACGGTGTCCCAGGCGGCGCGGCGGGCGGCGGGATCGAAGCCGACGGTCGGCTCGTCGAGGAACACGAGCTCCGGGTCGCCGACAAGCGCCAACGCGAGGTCGAGCCGCCGCTGCTGCCCGCCCGACAGCGTGCGGGCGCGGCGGTCCGCCGCCTCGTCGAGCCCGGCCAGCGTGATCACCTCGCCGACGTCGCGCGGCGCCGCGTACAGCGACGCCCAGTGCGTCACGGTCTCGCGCACGCTCAGGTGCGGGTAGGTGCCGCAGCTCTGCAGCACGATCCCGACCCGCTCGCGCAGGTCCGCGGGCCGGTCGCCGGGGTCGTGACCGAGCACCGAGACCGAGCCGGCCGACCGCGCGCGGTAGCCCTCGAGGATCTCGACGGTGGTCGTCTTGCCCGCGCCGTTGGGCCCGAGCAGCCCGAAGACCTCGCCGCGCGCGACGCTGAAGTCGATCCCGCGGACGGCCTCGCGGCCGTCGTACGTCTTGCGCAGGCCCTCGACCTCGATGGCAGCCGCTGCGGACACGCCCTGATGATGGCATCCTCCCCTCCGGCCGGAATGCTCTGCGCGTGCGTGGACATCGGCACGAACACCACGCGTGTGCTCGTGGCCGACGTGCAGGACGGGCGCCTCACCGAGGTGCTGCAGCAGCGCGCGTTCACGCGCATCGGCCTGAACCCGGAGATCTCCCCCGAGAAGATCGCCGAGGTCTCCGCGGTCGTCGCCGAGCAGGTCGCGCTCGCGCACGACGCCGGTGCCGCCGGCGTGCGCGTCGTCGCCACCGCGGCGATCCGGACGGCGCTCAACCGGGACGAATTCCTGGCCGGCATGACCGTCGAGGTCGAGATCCTCGACGAGGACGCCGAGGCGCGGATGGCGTTCCTCGGCGCCACCCAGACCTTGGGCGCCGACCTCGGCGGCACGGTCGCGGTGGTCGACGTCGGCGGCGGCTCGACGGAGATCGCCGTCGGCACGGTCGACGGCGGCGTCACCTGGAGCTCGTCGTTCCTCGTCGGCTCGGGCGTGCTCGCCGATCGCTACCTCAACACCGACCCGCCCGCGATCGAGGAGCTGCGCGCGGCGCGCGATCATGCGATGGACGTGCTCGCCACGCGCGCGTTCCCCGCCGCCGACTGCGCCGTCGCGGTCGGAGGCAGCGCCGCCTCGCTGCGGACCGTGGTCGGTGAGGCGCTCGATCCGCGCTCGCTCAAGACCGCGCTCGGGATCCTCTGCGGTGGCCCGTGCGACGAGGTCGCCAACCGCTATTCGCTCGACGCCGAGCGCGTGCGGCTGCTCCCCGCCGGCATCCTGATCCTCGACGCTGCGGCTCAGCGGCTGAGAAAGCCGTTGCAGATCGGCCGCGGCGGCCTGCGCGAGGGCGTCGTGCTGGACATGGCACGTAGCCTCTAGAGCCCTCGTGGCCAAGCAGACCGACATCGCGGTCGACGCGTTCGAGCCGTTCGCGGTCGCCGGCGCGCGGATCGTCCGCCGCCGCGCGGACGAGCTGTTCGCGGCCGAGGAGAACGTGCTCGACACGACCGACATCGAGCGCGTGCACGACATGCGCGTCGCGTCACGCCGGCTGCGGGCCGTGCTGGAGATCTTCGCTCCATGCTTCCCGCAGGGCGACTTCAAGACCGCGCTGCGCGACGTCAAGGCGCTGGCCGACGCGCTCGGTGAGCGCCGTGACCCCGACGTCCACATCGAGGACATGGAGGCGTTCGAGCGCGACATCCAGGCCACCAACCGGCCGGGGATCGACAAGCTGGTGGCGCGGCTGCGCGAGCGGCAGGCGCGCGGGAACGAGACGCTGGCGGTCGCGCTGGAGCACGCGCGCGAGAGCGAGCTGCACGCCCGCCTGCACTCGCTGTGCGACGGCGCGCTCGAGGCGCTGACATGAAGGCGCGCCAGGTCAAGGGCCTCGAGCCCGAGGGCACGCTCGGCGACAACGCGGAGCGGATCGTGCGCGTGCGGCTCGACGAGCTGTGCTCATTCATGCCCAAGGCGACCGACCCGAAGGAGGTCGTCGCGCTGCACGACATGCGGATCGCCGCCAAGCGGCTGCGCTACGTGCTCGAGGTCACCGGCCCCTGCTTCGGCCCGTACGCGGCGAGCGCCGTGAAGCTCGTCAAGGACCTGCAGGACCTGCTCGGCGAGATCCACGACTGCGATGTCCAGCTCCCGGAGGTCGACGCGTTCCTGCACGAGCTGATGGAGGAGGACGCCGCCGTCGCGGGCGAATCGCCCAAGGGTCTCGCCAAGGCCCCGAACCGGCGCGCGTACGCGGGCCTCGTCGCCCTCCAGGTCCACCTACGGGCGCGCCGGCGCGCCCTGTTCGAGCAGTTCCTCGAGCTCTGGCGCGACTACGAACGTAAAGGCTTTTCGGCGCGGCTCGCCTTTGCCGTGTCGGAACGGGCACAATCTGACGAGTGAGCGAGACCAGCACCGAGCGGGTCAGCGCCGCCCCCGACCTGTCGTCGCACGAGCTGTACTTCAACCGCGAGCTCTCGTGGCTCGGGTTCAACGAGCGCGTGCTCGAGCTGGCCGAGGACGAGAACGTGCCGCTGCTCGAGCGCGCGAAGTTCTGCGCGATCGTCTCCTCGAACCTCGACGAGTTCTTCATGGTCCGGGTCGCCGGGCTGCACGACCAGATCGAGGCCGGGATCGAGACGCCGCTGCAGGACGGCCGCACGCCGCGCGCGACGCTCGACGAGATCCGCCGCGTCGTCCGCGAGCACATCGAGCGCCAGAGCCGCTGCCTCGAGCTCGCGCTGCGGCCCGAGCTGTCGCACCACGGGATCCGGATCGTCGGGGTCGACGACGTCGACGCGGCCGAGCGCCGCGCGCTCGACGAGCGCT